>Ga0105047_10001429_pt1 | contig 42762 bp, 37 predicted proteins | sample MAT04_FD_78384 | JGI IMG/M metagenome (GOLD analysis project Ga0105047, IMG submission 78384) | Freshwater microbial communities from Lake Fryxell liftoff mats and glacier meltwater in Antarctica - MAT-04 (megahit assembly) | ecosystem: Environmental > Aquatic > Freshwater > Ice > Liftoff... | reverse complement strand
GCGGATGTCGGCCGCCAACTCTCAATCGTCCAGCGCCGCCTCGCAAGCGTCGCAGGCCGCCAACAACCTCTCGCAACAAGCCGAAACGCTCAACGGGTACATGGGGCGGTACAAGGTCTGAGCCTTCAGTAGCAAATTCAGCAGCCAATCGATCCTTCATGCGGCCCCGGTCAGTTCGACCGGGGCCGTTTTCATGCGCCACGGCGTCGGGTCACGCGGCCGCCTCGCGCCTCAGCATCGAAACGGCGACGGCCGCGAAGATCAGGCCGAACGCGATCAGGTCGGTTGTGCGGTGTTTCTCATGGGCGACAAAGACCGTGAAGAGCGTGAAGACGCCGAGCGTGATCGCCTCGTGCATCACCTTGAGCTACGGCAGCGTGAACGGCTCGCCGTTGTCTACGTGTCCCAAACGGTTGGCGAGGACATGCAGGATGTACTCAGGCAGCGCAATCAGCTACGAGGTGCCGATGGCCATCAGAAGCGTCCACGAGCTTTTTGACGTGGTAGTACCACGCGAAGGTCATGAAGCTGTTGGAGGCGATGAGCAGGAGGATGGCGAGAAGCTAGCGTGGCACGAGGATTGTTCTTTGGCAGGGTTCACACCGTGCCGTACATCCGGTCTCCCGCGTCGCCAAGCCCAGGCCTGATGAACCCGTGCTCGTCGAGCCCGCGATCGACCGCGGCGGTGTAGATCTTGAGATCGGGGTGCTCGCTGAGCATGAAGCGGATCCCCTCGGGCGCGGCGACGAGGCAGATCATGCGAAGGTCTTTCGCCCCGGCCTCGCGGAGAATCGTGACCGCGCCCGCGGCCGACCCGCCGGTGGCGAGCATCGGATCGACCAGGATTACGGGCCCGCTGGGCAGGTCGCTGGGAAGCTTTTTCAGGTACGTGCGTGGCTTGAGCGTTTGCTCGTCGCGGGCCATGCCGATGTGCCCGACGCGGGCCTCGGGCATCATCTCCAGAATCCCCTCGGCCATCCCGAGCCCGGACCTGAGCACCGGCACCACGGTGGTCTTGGCCGACAATCTCCTCGCGGTGGTCATCTCCATCGGTGTGCGGACCTGAACTTCGGTGGTGGGCAGCTCGCGTGTCGCCTCGTAGACCATCAGCCCGGCGATCTGGTACAGCAGGGCTCGGAACGGCCTGTGCGTCACGGCCGCGTCGCGCAGGTGCGAGAGCTTGTGCTGGATCAACGGGTGATCGAAGATGATGACGTTGGGGAACGATGGGTGGGTGAGGGCCATGAGCGATAGCGTATCGCGAGGTGCGGCGGCGTACACTTTCGAGCACGACCGGGGCCGCGTGCCGCGAGAATCCCGGCGTCACGGAGGATCCATGATCTCAGCGCGTCTGATCAGTGTGGTGGCGGGGTGTGCGTTGATCGCGGGGTGCGCGGTGGTGAACGCAGGGGCCAGCGAGAGCAACGAACCGCCAGCGAAGACCCCGGCGGTCACCGCCGCTTCGGCTCAGAACAAGATGACTCCGCGCGATGTTTCCTACGCCGAAAAGCTCGGCTGGCACCTGGGCACCCAGGCTTGGACCTTCCGCGACCGCACGACCTTCGAGACCATCGACACCGCCCACGCGATGGGGCTCAAGTACATCCAGCTCTACCCCGGCCAGCAGATGATGCCCGGTAAGCCCGACGTCAAAGTCGGCACCGACATGACCAAAGAGCAACGAGACGAGCTCAAGGCCAAGCTTAAATCGGCGAACGTCTCGGCCATGAGCTTCGGCGTCGTGGGCATCGAGAACGACGAGAAGCAAGCCCGCCAGCAGTTCGAGTTCGTTAAGGATATGGGCATGACGACCCTGACCTGCGAGCCCAAGAAGGAAGCGTGGGATCTGGTCGCCAAGCTGGCCGATGAGTACGAGATCAGCGTCGCGGTGCACAACCATCCCAAGCCGTCGCTCTATTGGAACCCGGACACGGTGCTGGAGTTCGTCAAGGACCGGAGCAAGCGTGTCGGCGCGTGCGCTGATACCGGGCACTGGCTGCGCTCGAACCTGCCGACGGTAGAAAGCCTGAAAAAGCTCGAAGGGCGGATCGTTGAGTTGCACTTCAAGGACATCACCGACGGGCAGGACCAGCCCTGGGGCACGGGCAAAGGCCAGGCTCGCGCGATGCTCGAAGAGCTCAAGCGGCAGGGGTTCAAAGGCCAGATCTACGTTGAATACGAGCTCGGTGAAGGCAAGCCGCTCGAAGAGAACGTCGCCAAGTGCATCGCGTTCTTTGACGGCGTTGCCAAGGAACTCGCGGCGAATGTGAAGTAGACCGGGTTCGCGGGCGGAAGGGGACGTCGAGGCTGAGCCCGCGAAGCCTCGGACTCAGCGTTCGGTGTGAGCGCTCTCGTGCCTCGTGCCGCGGATCTCGCCGAGCCTGCGCTCGATCTTTTCCGCGATCTCGCTTGCGAACTCGGGGTCCTGCCGGATCGGCACGCTGTACGTCGGCCACATCTGCCGGGCCGCCAAGTCCGGGTCCATCGTGACCGTGCTGTGCCGCACCGACTTGGGCGTGGGTCGCCAGCCGGGCCGCTGGACGCGGTCGATGACGACCTCGACGCGGGCCGTGATCTTCGCGTCGGCATCGAGCGTTGTCGCGCGATCGAACGTCACGCGGACGCGCCTCTCCTGCATGTTGGCCAGGTCTTCAAGCTCCTGGTTGAACGACGACTGTTCAGGGTCCCAAGGCGTGGCGAGCCCCGAACTGCTCTTGGACGCCGTCGTCACCACGCCCTCGGCCGCGTCGACCCGATCGATCTGGAACCGGTACGAGCGCAGCACGTCGCGCGTCGCGGCGATGGCGTCGGAGTACTCGTCTGAGGCGATGCTCAACTCGGGCTTCGTCATCGTCGATCCGCACCCATGGAGCATCGTCTGGACCGCCAGCAGGGCACCAACGATCAGAACCAGCGGCCCGGCGTATCGACAGCGTGAGATTGTCGCCGAAGAATTCCGGAGCTTTTCTGGTGCAGAAACGATCGTGGATGGCGGGGCGTTCATGTGAGCAGGATACAGCCACGAACTCGCGGTGTCCTGCCCGAAGCAGATGCGGCCGGTATTTTCACGATCGGCACCTTTTATTCTCTGTGCCTTGCGCGCCGGGGCACGCTCGCGCTCAGCGATCAATCACACACTCGCGGGCCGTCGTCGAGATCAGATCCCACGCTGATCGCACGTGAATCTCCTGCGTTTGCGTCGCGCCGATCGCCATCCGCAGCGCCACTCGCCCCGAGCTTTCGCCCGAGATCGACGCGGGCAGTTGCGTGTGCGTGAGGAAAAGCTCTCCGCTCGCGTTGAGGCGGTTCATCAGCGCGTGGTTCCGTGCGTCGCTCTCGAGGCCCGAACCTCGAAGGCGGAAGCACACGAGGTTCATGGTCCGCGCCGTCGCGACCTCGAAGCGCGCGTCGCTGCGTACCAGCTCTTCAAAGACTTCGGCCAGTCTCACGTGCTCACGCAGATAGTTCTGCAAACCCGCAAGCCGGTAGTGCCGCAGCACGAACCAGAGCTTGAGCGAGCGGAACCGCCGGCCCAGCGGGATCTGCCAGTCGCGGTAATCGATCACCGACCCCGAATCGCTCGCCGCATTGCGCAGGTACTCGGGCGTGACCGAGAGCGCGCTGATGATCGCGCGCCGATCGCGCGTCCAGAAACAGTTGCAATCGAAGTTCGTCAGCATCCACTTATGCGGGTTGAAGCAATACGAGTCGGCTCGTGAAAGCCCGTCGAACATCCAGCGGAACTCGGGGCACAGCGCGAGAGGCCCGGCGTGGGCCGCGTCAACGTGCAGCCAGGGGAGCGCCAGCGAGCCCTCATTCTCGTGATCGCTCGCGCCAGAGGTTGCGCTCGATCCATCGTCACCGATCGCCCCCGCGATCCCGGCGATGTCGTCGATCGCGGTCGTGCCCGTCGTACCGATGGTGCCGCACACGAAGAATGGAACGCGTCTTGCGGCCCGATCGGCGCGAATCGCTTCGGCCAACGCGGCGACGTCCATCCTGCACTCGCGGTCCACGTCGATCACGCGAACGTGCGTGCGATCGTCCGGATGCCGCGCCAGCCCGGCGATCATCGCGGCCTTGGTGATCGACGAGTGCGCTTGCGTCGAGGTGTACAGCGTGAGATGCGGTGTGACCGCCGGGGCTGGTCCGCGGTGTACGCCCGTGGTACCGTCCGCTCGCCGCGCGGATGTCATCGCACGCTCGCGGGCCGCGACCAGCGCGACGAGCGCGGCCTCGCTCGCGGTCCCTTGGATCACTCCGCCGCCGGTCTTCGATGTTGAAAGGAACTCGTCGGGCAGGCCGCAGGCTTCTCCGAGCCAGTCGAGCACTTTCGTTTCAAGTTCCGTGCATGCGGGGCTTGTCTGCCAGAGCATGCCCTGCACGCCGAGCCCCGCCGCGAGCAGGTCGCCCAGCACGGCCGGGCCCGAGATATTGGCCGGGAAATAGCCGAAAAAATTCGGCGATTGCCAATGCGTCAGACCCGGCACGATCACGTTATCGAGATCGCGGAAGATCGCATCCCACGCCGGGTTTGCGCCTTCGTGGTCGGCTACGGCGTGCGAAAAGAAATCAGACGCCGACCCCGGCAGCTTGGCCGCGGTCTCGCCCGGCTTGACCTGCGCGAGCACCGGCTTGGTCTCAACGTTTTCCCAATACGCGGCGATCCAATCGACCATTCGGTGGCCTACCGCGCGAAACTCGTCGAGGGTCATGTGCGGCACAGCAGGGCGGTCCATCGGTGCTCCCAGCGATTGCTCGGTGATCCTGCGTGGCTCGTGCCGTGTGAACGAGCACGACGCGAGCTGGTTGAAGGGTCATGATCGTGTGTTCGATCGGCGCTGCGTGTTCATTTCGCAGGGTTGGATCCAAGAGTCGGCTCGGAGAGCCGATCTACCTTGAAGAGCTACATCGGCAGTGTTTCCAGCTCTTTCTGCACGCGGTCCACGAGTCGCTTGACCATCTCGGGTCCGAAATCGAACGTCAGGCCCGACGCTTTGAACAGGTCGGGCAGTGGCTTGGACCCGCCCAGCCGTAGGCCCGCGAGGTACGCCTCGACCGCCGACTGGTCGCCGTGCTCGGTCGCGTGCAGCCAGAGCTGCAAGGCCCCGAGCTGCGCGATGCCGTACTCGATGTAGTAGAACGGGCTGCCGAACAGGTGCATCTGCCGCTGCCACGCGTGGGCACGCGAGGCCTCAAGCCCGTCCCACTTCACGTCGTGGCCGAACTCCTCATCGAGCAAGAGCCACCGCACGCGACGTTCATCGCGAGTGTGATCTGGCTTGGAATACAGCCAGTGCTGGAACTTGTCGATCGTCGCGATCCAGGGCAGGATGCCTACCGCGCCCTCGATCTGGTGCCGTCGTGCCCGCGCCAGCTCGGCCTCATCGGCGTAAAAGCAATCGTCCTTGCCAGCCGAACCTCTCGATCCGTTCTGCGGTTGACCCCAGTAGGGCATCGTGAGCAGCTCCATCGACATGCTCGCCACCTCGCAGAACTCGATCGGGGCCGTGCGATAGTTCACGAGCGGCTCGTCCACGCACAGCATCGAGTGGAACGCGTGCCCCGCCTCGTGCAGCATCGTGGACACGTCGCGCTGCAGCCCGGCCGCGTTCATGAAGATGAACGGCGCCCGGCTGCGGTCGCGCATGTACTGGTACCCGCCCGGTGCCTTGCCCTTGCGCGAGTCGAGATCGAGATACGCGACCGAGCCGTCGGCGTGCCGAGCGCCGAGCGTGTTCGAGCCGTCGCCCATCGAGCGGAGCATCGCGCCCAGCCGCGGGTCTAGCCGATCGAACGTCGCGACCGCCTTGGCGACCAACTGCCGCCCGCCCTCGAAGGGCCGCAGCGGGGCTCGGCCCTTGGGGTCAACCGCCAGGTCCCAAGGCCTGAGATCCTCGAGCTCCAGCGTGTCCTTCCGCTCGCGGTCGAGCCTGCGCACCAGCGGCACGATGTGCTCGGCACACGCGCGGTGAAACGCGCCGCACTCGCCCACGCCGTAGTCGAAGCGGTGCTTCTCCTTGAACGCGTAGCCGACAAAGTCCGCAAACCCTGCGTTGCGCGCGACCACGTCTCGCTTGGCGATCATCTCGTCATAGATGTCGCTGATGGCCTCCGCGTCTCTGAGCCGCCGGTCGGACATCGTTCGCCACGCCCGCTCGCGCAGGGCTCGGTCGGTGGATTCCATGTACCGCGCCATCTGCGGCATGGTGCGCTCCTGGCCGTCGAACTCGACCGTCATCGCGCCCACCGTCTGGTCGTACCTCTGAGAAAGCAGCGACAGTTCGGTCTGGATCGGCACGTTCTCCGCACGGAAGAGTTCGAGCTCGACCGCCACGTCGCGCACCAGCACCTTGTACCGGTCGCCGCGCCCCGGCGCGCTGTCCAGCCCCAGCTCGCGCGACAGCGTCGTCTGCTTGCGGTCAAGCTCGAAGGCCAGCGGCTTGACCTTGGGCGGGACGGTCTCGATGTACGTCGTGTATGCCTGTTGCGCGGCCTTGTCCTCGGTGTTGCAGGTCATGTTGATGTACAGGATCGCCTGAGCCTCAGAGCACGCCGCGTCCAGCTCGCTGCGGTCAAGCAGCCATCGCTCCAGCTCGGCTCGATCGCGCACCGGTCGTTCGCGCAACGCCCGCAGCAGCGGCTCGATCCCGGGCCACGAGGTGCCGTCGAAGGAGTTGGGAACAAACTCGGAGTTCGTGACCGCTGGGCTCGTGGCCATCGTGGTTCTTTCTGAAGATTCTGTCAATGGTGAGGAGATCAAAGGACAGCACCGACTGTAGGGATCAACGCTGGCGTACAAAAAGAACGCGGGCCCGGATCGCTCCGGGCCCGTGATGAAATCGTGTTGCACGAGTTGCTGCGCCGTCAACAGCGTTCGCGGCAAGGTGCCTGTCTGGGCTTACTTGGCGAGCTTGCGCAGCATCTCGCGCTGCTCGGCGAACCAGTTCTTGCTGAGCCCCTTGAACAGCCCGAGGTTCGGCTGCTTCTTGACCAGGTTCTCGAGGAACTCGAGCGCCCGCGTCGCCTTGCCGATCCACATCCCGCGATCGGCCTTGTCCTGCGTCGCCTGCGCGGTCGCCACGCTGCGCTGATAGTCGTTGGTGTAGACGGTGAAGTTTTCATCGGCGTCGGTCGTGTCCTTGCGCCACTTGATCATCTTCTCTTCGGCCCGGCAGACGGGGTAGGGCACGCCCTTGACGTCCTTGCCCACCCACTCGATCTCCTGATAACCCATCAGCGCGCCCAGTTCCTTCACGTCCTTGGCGGTGCCCTGCGAGAACTTGAACTTCGAAGCCTCTTCGGCGTTGAAGGTCAGGATTCGCACGCCGCCCTTGGGGTTGAGCGTGTACTGCCCTTCCAGGCTCTGGTACCAGGTCACCTTGCCGGTGGCGGGATCGATGTCGGCCGAGAGCTGCCCGCTCGGGGGAGAGATCTGGAGGTTCGAAAGATCACCCTCATCAGAACTGATCTGCATGGCTCGCATGATCCGAGGATCGTGGCCACCGCGGTCGGAGTAGCCCTGCGCCGTCTGCAAGACCTTCTCAAGTTCGCGGCCCTTGACCGCGTTTAGAGCCCCGCTCCAGCCCGTGCACGCGCCGTAGTTGCCCTTGGGCAGGAAATAGATCTCTTCGAGCGAGTGGGCCGACATCGCGGCCGCTGAGATCGCGGATTCAATCCACGCCACCGTGCGGAACTTGTCCTTGTACTTCAAGTGGATTAGGTCGCTCAAGAACTGGATCTCGTGGAGGTACCCGCCACCCGAGTTGATCTTGAGCACCACGATGCTGACACCGTCTTCCTCGAGCAACGGGATTATGTCTTCGAGCGGCTTGGCCGCGAACTGAACACCCACCATGCCTTCGAGTGTGATCACGGCCGCGCGCGGGACACCCGAGTGGACGCGAGCCTTTCCTTCAGACTTGTTCTCATTCTTGGCCGGGGCCGTCTCGGGCTCGCCCTTGGCGGCGGGGGTCGAGTGAGCCCTCTCGATCTTGTCGATGTCCTTGGGGTTGAGGATGACCTCGGTCTCCACGCCGCCCTGCACGCGCGTGAACCAGACCCAGCCCTCAACCTCTTTGGTGATCTTTCCTTCAAGGACCTCGCCGTCTTTCTTCGTGATCTTGTCAGTCGCTGCCGCGAAGGACGCGACAACGCCAGCACGAGCGACGGGGGCGGCCGGGATCGCCACGCTCACCACGGCGGCTGCGGCGATCCCAAGGCAAACGGCGGTCAGTAAACGGCGAACAGGGCTTGATTTCATGAGAATGCTCCGTTGAGAGTGATGCAAGGCCGGACCTCGGCTGATGCGGTGTGCCGTCTTTGAGTGCCAGAACACAAAGCCAGATCAGGAAATCATGGCGGGAGAATTACGAGGTGAGGCGCCATCGAAGAACTTACTTCTTGCGGCTTGCCTGAACGTCCCTCTGCTGCTCGTTGTCAATCGACTTGATCCGATCAAGTGCCTGAGGCTTGAGGCCACCGGCTCTCGGGAGCGCCTCGCCGTAACGGTCGACCAGCCCGATGATCTTGAGCCACAGGTTTTTCTCGATCCCTCGCGAACGCGAGCGCTCATTGAAGGTCGCGGTCGGGCGCGCGTCGCGCGTCTCTTCGAGGAGTCGCTGGATGTCGCGCTCCGCCTGATCGACGTTCTTGCTCCAGGCCTTGAGGATCTCCTTGGACCGGCCGTACGACTTTTCCACGTTTCGCGCCAGGCCCAGGTCAAAGAGCAGGTCTTCTTCAGTGTCCACGATCCCCTTGGCGATCAGCAGGTCCTTGGCGAGCTTGGCGTTGAGCGTCAGCGCGTCGTTGCCCTCGCCCGCGACAACCTGCTTGTCGGTGTCCTGGTTCGTCTCCTTGCCGTCGTCGGTGAGCAGGAACTCGTTGGGGTTCTCCGGCATGCGCTGGAAATACCGCACCTGCCCGCCCTCGATCGAATAACTCAGCACGAACTCCGGGACCGCCATCGCACGAACGATCAGGTCGGAGTACCCGCCCTCAAGAGCCTTGCCCTCGGCCCGGCTCAGACGCAGAGAGTACTGCTTCTGCTTCACGACCTCGTCGCCCTGATCGAACAGCTTGGTCAGGTTGCCGATGCCGCCCATCTTCCCGTCGCTGCTGAAGTAGATGTCTTGGCACAGCAGCGGCAGGAAGGCCGCACCGCCCATCGCACGCTTGACCCAGAACACGAGCTTCGGCGGCTTGGACCATTTGCTCAGCTCGACATCGAAGACCGGGTCCATGTCCGCCGCGCGACTCAGTCCGTCAAACTCCGCCGCGTCGTCGTCGAGCTGTTCTCCCGAACGACCCGTCCACTCGTTGTTCATCACCACGATCACGTACTCGCTGCCCGCCTTCTTGGCATCTTCCATCGCCTGGCGAATCGGGGTCTGCGAGATATCGCGCCCGAACTTGCCCGCGAGCTCCATCACGTAAACCTTGGACTTCACATCGCCCGAAGAAGCGCTCGAGCTGGGTGAATCGCCACCGGCCTTCATAGCGTCGCCAGCCTTGCCGTCGGTTCCCTTGCCGACGGTTCCCTTGTCGTCAAGCGCCTTCAGATCCTTCGGCTTCGCTCCCGCGGCAGGCTTCTTGGGGTCGCCCGTCTCAACTTTAGCGCGGCGATTTTCGAGGATGTTGCTCTTGAGGTAATCTGTCTCCACTTCGATCCCCGCGACCTTGCCGCGGAACTTGATCGAGGTCTCGGTCTCGGAAATAAACTTGCCCTTGATCACACGCCCGTCGCGCAGGATCAGTGAGTCCTCCTCGGCCACCTTTGTCGCCACGTCATTGGCGGGCTGGTCCTTGGCGGGCTGGGAGGCGTGCGCCGAAGAGTTGTAAGCAAACGCCAGCGTGCTGGCGGTCAACGCCAGCGCGGCCCCAAAGGCGGACCAACGCCTGCGCAGCTCGCCCGAGGTATCGCGATGAAGTTGAAGAGGCGTTGTGTTCGTGGTCAAGCTGCTCATGGTCAGACTCCAATTTTTCCAACGAGACGATCCGGGCGATCAAACCGGGCAATCAAACAGGACGCATCCCAGGTTCCGGTGGTCGATCTATCGTCGCGCGGACTGATCCCGGCCCCAGCGAGCGCTCTGGAAGTTTAGACGCCGCTGAACGGCACCGGTTCCACCAACCTCGATCGACGACCCCCACCCACCCAGCCAGACCGAGCCTCACCCAGTTGTGATACGGTCAGGTCGTCGTCAGGTTCCCAGTTCCTGGGCGGCCTCGAACGCCACGGTCAATGCTTGAGCGACGTTCGTCACCCGCCCTTCCAATTGAGCGTCGTACACCCGCTCCAAAATAGCCTTGAACGCTGGGCCAGGCTCGAAACCTTGAGCCACGAGGAGATCGCCATCTACCAGGGGAGTCGGCGCGAGCCCTCCCGCCGTTGCCCCGAGTGCCGCCACTTCCGAGTCAACCTCGGCCGCCAGTCTGAGGTTCCGCGCTCGCAAGATCCTCATCGATTCGGGAAATACTTGGGTCGAGGCCAAACGCTTTTTCTGGGCGATGCCGAGGGCACCCCACGAGTGCTCCACGCTCGCGAGCGCCCGCAGCGTGCGCCCGAACTGGTCCGATTCATCGTTGGACAAGCACAAGGCCGACCGCCAGCGGGACACGAGCAAATCGATCGCACTCGGAAGTCGATTTTTCTTCGCTCGCGCAGCGTTCAACGAGGGAAACGGAGCCGGAAGATCGGTGGACAGCTCACGGTCCAAGGCCCAGGCGGCAAGAACCGTCGAGAAGCTCGCGCCTTGGGCGGCTCGCGCGTCCCCGAGTGCCACCACCAACGTGGGTTGGCCGGTCCAGTTCGATTCTTGAAGCACCGGGGCGTCCAGCCTCAGCGACTGCAAGAGCGTGAGCGCGTGCGCACGCCGCGAGTCCAAGAGCATCCGCCGGAGTTCTTCGCCGATGCGTTCTCGGCTAACGCCTTCAAGCCCGCGCGCGTGACGTTGCAGGGCGCTCGCGGTCGCCGGGTCGATGGTCAAGGAAAGCCGGGCCGCGAACCGCACAGCCCGGAGCGCGCGCAGGTGATCCTCGGCCAAGCGCTGGTCCGGATCGCCCACCGCCCGCAGCACTCGATCGCGCAGATCTGCTTGCCCGTTCACAAAGTCGATCACACGCCCCAAGCCAGCAGCAGCACCAGCAGCAGCACCAGCACCGGCACCGGCATCGGCATCGGCGTCGGTCGTTTCGAGCGGGTCGAGGAAGAGCGCGTTGATCGTGAAGTCGCGGCGCAGCGCATCGGACTGGGGATCGCTGAAGCGGACCGTGTCAGGCCGGCGGCGGTCGGAGTACGGGCCGTCGCTGCGGAAGGTCGCCACCTCGACGGAAACTCCCTGAGACTTGACGAGGACGACGCCGAAGCTCGCGCCGACCTCGGCCGTGCGCGGGAAGATCTCTGTGATCCGCTGCGGCGGCGCGTCGGTGGCGACGTCGTAATCGGTGGGATGAAGCCCCAGCAGCTCGTCGCGCACGCACCCGCCAGCGAAGTAGGCGGTGTAACTGGCGGCACGCAGTCGGCGCACGATGTCCACCGCCACGGCTCGTGCGCTCCAAGAGAGAACGTCGTGATGAGGACGGGCCGCCACGCTAGGAGGTTACGCGAGAGGAACTGAGGACGCTCAACAGGCCATGGTCCGGCGGATTGCTCTGTGCGTCTTGGAAAGTCTGACCCGCCCATCGGTTCAGCGCCGCCGGCGGAGACCGAGCACCGCCATACTCGCAAACGCGGTGAGGGCTGACGGCGCGGGGACCGCGTACCGCAGGTCGTCAAACCCAAGCCCACCCGGGTCGGTGTTGTTGACGGTCATCGCGGCGATCGAGGCTCCGCTGGTTACTGAGAAGACCAGTTGAAACTGCGAGACGCCAGTCGCCGGATGAACCGCGTTGATGGCTCCGAGCAGGTTGCCAGCCCGGTCATAAAACAGAACCTGCGTGGTGTTCGCCGCGTCGCCGTACCCGACATCGAAAGCGACGCGCGATTGATCGGCGCCGAAGACCACAGACCACGCGCCCTCGCCCAATGAATCTGGGTTGGACCAGCCAAGGACTCCCTCTGGGGCCATATCAAGGTCGCCAGAGCTCGAGAAGCCGGAGAACACAGAGACGCCGGTCGTGAAGGGCCGGGTGAGATCGATCGTCAACGGTGTGCTCGGCGTGCCGCTGACCACCTCGTTGTTGGGCTGCGTGGAACTTGCGCCGGTGGCCTGCCCCGTCAACCGCTCACCGAGTACAAAGCCCGACCCGGAGATCGACTGGTACGGCGTCCACGGCGCGGTCGGGTTCGGGACGCTGTCGAAAGTAAACACGTCTAGACCAGCAGCCGAACCGCCCTGCACGATTGTTGCCGAGCAGGTCAGCGGGATCGCGAGCATCGCCGAAGCGATCGGTGCAAACGTTCCAAGGTTCTTCATCGCATCTTCCTCGTCGTGGTGACCGGTCGGGCAAAGAGTGCATCACCAGACACGCAATTCGCCCCGAGGGAACATAACTCAGAAACGAGAGTTCGCAAGGAAGCTCCGCAGATTTTCAGCGAAGCGCTTTCTAGAAACTCAGGATTTAAGGGTGTGCTATGGCTCGCGAACGCCTAGCTTTTACCCACTTCATCCAGACGACCGGCCAAAGCGCCGCCACTCCGGGAAAGATCAAGGCCCGGAACGATCAGGGCGCGTGTGCGGCCGAAGGGTCCATCGTGCCCACGCTCTTGGACACGAACCAGACCGTGAAGACGCAGCCGATTCCTGAATAGATCTCGATCGAGATGAGTATCAGTTCCGCCATTGCTGATCGCTCCGTGTTCTACTGCGTGGAATGTTGTGATGCGAGTCGGCGCGCTTCGTTTCAGGCCACGGGCGCATCAGGCACAAGCGGCGGAGGTTCGGGGACGTGCGGGTGCTTGCGCAGCACGCGGGCCGCGACGAAGAAACCTAGCACGCTCAGCAGCGACGCAACGAGGAACGACGCGCCGGGCAGGTTTACCGGGGCACGGTCGGAGATGAAGTACGCGAAGGTTGAGGTGCCGATCAGCGGTCCGAGGATGTTGGCCACGCTCTGCAAGCCAGCCAGTGCGCCCTGGATCGAGCCCTGCTCGTCGGAGCGCACGGACTTGGTGATGAGGGCCTGGCAGGCGGGCCCGGCGATGCCGCCTAGTGACCCCACCGCGATCACGGCGTAGATCATCCACCCTTGCGTGGCCAGCCCGTATCCCAGGAACGCGAACGCACCGATGGCGATGCCGACCAGCAGCGATCTTCGCTCGCCGAGTTTGGGGATGATCTTGCGCGCGAGCCCCGCTTGGACCACCGCCGCGCCGATGCCGACGAGCGCGAGCGAGAGCCCGACATCGCGCGAGGTCCATTGGTAGCGGTGGGAGGTGTAGAGCACCCAGGTCGAGTGCAGCGAGAACTGCGCGAGGTTCAAGAGGAACAACGCGGCCGCGAGCCCGGCGACGAGCGGGTAGCGCCCCAGCCCCGCCAACGCGCCGACCGGGTTTGCGCGCGCGAACGAGAACTTGCCGCGTTTTTCCGGCGGGAGCGATTCGGGCAGGACAATGAACCCGTAGAGCCAGTTGAGCAGTGTCAGCACGCCCGCGGCGTAAAACGGGTAGTGGATGTTGATATCGCCCAGGAAGCCGCCGATCAGCGGCCCGAGGATGAACCCCAGCCCAAAGGCCGCGCCGATGATGCCAAACCCGGCGGCTCGCTTTTCGGGCGGGGTGATGTCGGCGATGTACGCGCTGGCGGCGGTCATGCTCGCGCCCGACAGGCCGTTGATCGCGCGAGTGATGAAGAGGAACCACAGCGTGGGGGCGAGCGCGAGGGCGAAGTAATCGAGCCCTGATCCAAAGAGCGCGATGAGGATGACCGGTCGGCGCCCGAAGCGATCAGAGAGTGCGCCGAGGATGGGCGCGAACAGGAACTGCATGGCCGCGTAACTCGCGGCCAAGAGCCCGACCGTGCCCGCCGCCGCCTGCTCGCCGCCAGGCTGCAGAGTTTCGATGAGCTTTGGCGCCACGGGGATGATGAGCCCGAAGCCGATGACGTCGAGCATCAAGGTCAGGAAGATGAAGCCGATGGCGGGCTTTTTGGAACGCACTGGGGAGAGGACCTTTCAGACAAGCGATGGAGCGCAGGAGCGACCCGCGAGCATAAGTGACATGCGATTTATAGTTTAGAGGAGTTCGCGCAGGTCCTCCGGCCTCGTATTCGCGTCGAACATAGTCTTTCCTAACAGCCCCGGCTCAAAATTCTCAACGGAATGCACTGGCAAAACAGATGTTCGGCCGTCCTTGTGCTGGATCACACTGTGGCTGCCCTTGATTCGGATCACGACAAATCCTGTTCGATTAGACGCGGCGACCAACTCCCGGCCCTTGATCCGCAGGTGCTTTGGCATCTCACATCGCGATCCGCTGGATGCCCACAAACCGCGACTGCGGCGTCATCCCGGCCTCAAGGCACACGGTGATCGCCTCGCGCACGCGCTTCATCAGCGTCGCGTACGACTTGGCCTGGGTGTGGCAGCCGGGCAGCTCGGGGACGGACGCGACCAGAAACTCTGCCGCATCGCGCTCGATGATGACGCTGAACTCGTCGAGCGTTCGGCCCTTGGGCGATGGTGTGCGGGCGTCGTGCTTCATGAGTTAGAATAGGTCGTGCGACGCTCGCAAGGTCTGGACCGATTCGACGCTCACAAGTTTCGAACGCTCTTGGATCGCTCATCACGACCCGATCGCACCGGTCTCTGCCTTCATTCTCCCGCCTAGAGCAGCCTCTCCATCAACCTCGCATCATCTGGCAGCAACCCTGACCTTGGCAGCCGTCGCAGCGTCTCGCGCCAATCCCCCGCGCGGTCCTTGAACGCTTCTTTCAAGAGCGGGATCGCGTCGTCGATTTTGCCAGCGTTGGCGAGCGCGACGGCAGCCCAGAAGACCATCTCGGCGCTCGTCGGCGCGAGCTCGTGGGCGGCGGAGTACTCGCGCATCGCTCCCGCCGTGTCGTTGTTCTCGACTGCCAGATCGCCAGCGTTCATGCGGTCGTAGGCGGCGTGCAGCTTGACGAGGCGGGCCAGTTCATCTACTGGCGCGAGGTTGTCCTCGACCCGAAGATCGACAAGGCGATCCTCCCAGACCTTGCCGGTCGAGGTCGCGCGCACGATCAGGATGGCGGCGGACTGCTGGCCTCGGATATCGCCGCCCTCGCCCTCGGCCGCTCGCAGCGCGGCGAGCAGGCGATCCGCGAGCGGGCCCGACGAGGCCTCGAACGCCTTGGCCATCGCGGCGGGAACGGTGGATTTCCGCATGAGGTTTGCCTGGCAGGAGTACGCCGAGCCGTCGGGTGCTTTGCCGCTGGCGTGGGCGGCTTCGGCGATGCACTTAGCCCCGGTGTGCGTGGCGACGTTCCCGACCGCGTCGATCATGGCGACTTGGCGCACGGCTTCGCCAGAGTCTGAGGACGTCAGTGCCTTGAGGGATTCGTTCGCGGTCTTCCCGGCCTTCATCATCGCCAGCCCGAGCGGGCCGTATTTCACGTCGACGAAGCTCTGCGTCGCCACTGCGCCCACGCCAGCCTCGGCCTAGGGAACGACGGAGCCGACGCTGAACCAGTGCGATTGCACGGCCACGCCCATCTGGCCGGTGGCGGCGTCGCGCGCCACGATGGAGTAGGTCGAGACAGGGCGGCGCGGAGATCCCTCGAACAGGTTGTTGATCGCGGCGCTGTTGGAAGGCGTGTGATGCGCGGTCGGAAGCGATGCGTCAACGTCGTGCGCGCCCGGAGCGGCACACCCAATCATCGAGAAGGCGAGAAGAAAAAAGACGATCATCGTCGTGTGCGCGAGCATGGAGATTCTCCTGATGCGAACCCTCAGCATACTCGATCACACTTGCAGCATCGTGCGGATGAGCGGGGGCTTTCGCGCGCTTGGCCTCGTCGCGTGCGGTCACGCCGCTCAGGCTCTCTTGATCCGGGCTCACGCCGCGCACCAGTAGAGACGACACGCACGAGGGCCTTTCGTTCCAGATGGCTCGGTTGCATCGAGGTTCCGATCAGCGATCCGACGTTCGGTTTCGCGCCGTGGTCGAGCAGCTATTTCATGAGTTCAAGGTCGCCGCGCTGAGCCGCGATGCACAGCGGGCTGACCCTCGAGCCGTCGCTGTTGTCAACGCGCTCGCCGCGCTCGACCAGCAGCCGGATCACGTCCAAGCAGCCTTTTTCGGCGGCGTCGTAGATCAGCGGCTGGCTGCCGGTGTGGGCCCCGACCTGCGGGTCGTAGTTCTGCCTCGTCTGGATCGTGGGCTTGAGCCTGCGGTCGAGCATGACCGTGAGCGTGGCGAGCGAGTTCGCCTACACAGCCTCGAAAGCGCCATCGTAGAGCCAGTACGAAAGGTCCTCGGCCGTAAGCCATTGGAGGAGCAATGTCTCGTTGTTGTCGCTCAAGGCCTGCATGAACTCGTCGCGTTTGGGTGATGTGAGCATGATCGCTCTTACTGCGCGTACTCGCTCATCGGCGGGCATGTGCACACCAGGTTTCGATCGCCGTACGGGTTGTCCACGCGCCCGACGCTGGGCCAGAACTTGTGATCGCGCACCCAGCCCAGCGGGAAGGCCGCTTGCTCGCGCGAGTAGGGGTGCTTCCAATCGTTCTGCGTGACCACGTGCATCGTGTGCGGCGCGTTCTTGAGCGGGTTGTCGGTCTTGCTCAGCGAGCCCTGCTCGATCGCGCGGATCTCTTCGCGGATGGCGATCATCGCGTCGCAGAACCGGTCGAGCTCGGCCTTGGATTCGCTCTCCGTCGGCTCGACCATCAGCGTGCCGGGGACGGGCCAAGACATGGTGGGGGCGTGGAAGCCATAGTCCATGAGCCGCTTGGCGATGTCGTCGGTCTTGATCCCGGCCGAGTGCTCGAAGGGTCGGATATCGATGATGAATTCGTGCGCACAGCACCCGTTCTTGCCCTTAAAGAGCACGTTAAAGTGCCCTTCGAGCCGCTTGGACATGTAGTTGGCGTTGAGGATCGCGAGCTCGGTGGCTTTTTTCAGGCCGGCCGCGCCCATGAGGCGGATGTACATCCACGAGATGACGAGGATGCTGGGCGAGCCGTACGGTGCGGCGGAGACCGGGCCGATGGCTTGCGCACCGGTGCCGGTCGGGGCGCTGACGGGGTGCCCGGGCAGGAACGGCGCGAGGTGCTTGGCGACTCCGATCGGGCCCATTCCGGGCCCGCCGCCGCCGTGGGGGATGCAGAAGGTTTTGTGGAGGTTGAGGTGGCAGACGTCCGCGCCGATGTCGCCGGGGCGGCAGAGCCCGACCTGAGCGTTCATGTTTGCGCCGTCCATGTACACCTGCCCGCCGCAGTCGTGGACAACTTTGCAGATGTCCTTGATGCCCTCTTCGAAGACGCCGTAGGTGCTGGGGTAGGTGACCATCAAGGCCGCGAGCTTGTCCTTGTTGGCAAGAGCCTTGGCGCGGAGATCGTCGAGGTCGATATCGCCCGAGGGGAGGTTGTCGACGACGACGACATCAAACCCCGCGACCACGGCCGAGGCGGGGTTGGTGCCGTGCGCGGACTCGGGGATGAGGCAGACGGTGCGGTGCGTGTCGCCGCGTGCGCGGTGGTAGGCGCGGATGACCATAAGCCCGGCGTATTCGCCTTGCGCGCCAGCGTTGGGCTGCAAGGAAACCGCAGAGAATCCGGTGATTTCCGCGAGCCATGTTTCGAGGTCGCGGAAGATCGCCTGGTATCCCTTGGACTGGTCCTTGGGCGCGAAGGGGTGCAGGCCGCCGATGGTTTTCCACGTGACCGGGATCATCTCGCTGGTGGCGTTGAGCTTCATGGTGCAGGACCCGAGTGGGATCATGCTGTGCGTGAGGCTGAGGTCGCGGTTCATGAGCTTGAAGATGTAGCGGAGCATCTCGTGCTCGGAGTGGTAGGTGTTGAAGACGGGATGAGTGAGGTAGCCGGACTGGCGCGAGTAACTCTGCTCGGCGTTGAGGTCGTTGGCGGTGAGAAGTTTTCCGTCGAAGAAGTCGGGGCGCTTGCCAGCGTTGAAGCATTCGAGAAGCAGCTCGGCGTCCTCGCGGGTGGTGGTCTCGTCGCAAGAGATCCCGACGGTGCCGTCCCCGAAATCACGCAGGTTCAGATGGCGAACGTCTGCCGCGGCGAGCACCGCCGCCGAGCCGCCCGCGGGCTTGATGCGGACGGTGTCAAAGAACGCGTCGCCGGTGACGACCGTGTGTCCGAGTTGTTTGACGCCGCCAGCGATGAGGGCCGTGAACGCGTGAACGCGCTGCGCGATCCGCTTAAGGCCAGCTGGCCCGTGATAGGCGGCGTACATGCCAGCGATGATCGCGAGCAAGGCCTGGGCCGTGCAGATGTTGCTGGTCGCCTTTTCGCGGCGGATGTGCTGCTCGCGGGTCTGGATCGCCATGCGGAGTGCGGGCTTGCCCTGCGCGTCGCGCGAGAGCCCGATGATCCGGCCCGGCATCTTGCGGACGTACTCGCTCTTGGTGGCGATGAACGCCGCGTGAGGCCCGCCGAATCCCATCGGCACGCCGAAACGCTGGGTGCTGCCCACGGCCACGTCTGCGCCAAGCTCGCCCGGCGGCGTGATGAGCGTGAGCGCCAGCAGGTCCGTCGCCATCACCACCAGCGCGCCATGCTTGTGGGCGGCGTCGATGACGGGGCGATAGTCCACGATGCGGCCGTCGGTGGTCGGGTATTGCAGCAGCACGCCGCAGAGGTTGGGCGTGAACGCGATAGCGCCGGGGTCGCCGACGATAAGATTGATGCCGAGCCCGTCGGCCCGGGTCTTGACGACGCCGATGGTCTGCGGGTGGCAGTCGCTGGCGATGAAGAAGGATTTTTTCTCTTGCTCGGCGATGGAGTAGCACATGCTCATCGCCTCGCCTGCGGCAGTGGCCTCGTCGAGCAGCGACGCGCCGGCTAGCGGCATGCCGGTCAGGTCGCTGACCATCGTCTGAAAGTTCAACAGCGCCTCGAGCCGCCCCTGCGCGATCTCAGCCTGGTAGGGCGTGTACTGCGTATACCAGCCTGGATTCTCGAGGATGTTGCGAAGGATCACGCCGGGCGTGATGGTGTCGTAATAGCCAGTGCCGATGAACGAGCGGTTCACGACGTTTTGGCTGGCGGTCGCGAGGAGCGCGCCCAAGGCCTCGTGCTCGCCGACGTTCTCGGGAACTCTCACGAGGTTGAGGGCACGGTTGAGACGGATCGAGGCGGGCACGGTCGCGTCGGCGAGTTGCTCGAGCGTGCGGTAGCCGACGAGTTCGAGCATCTCGGCCACGTCCGCGTCGCTGGGCCCGAGGTGGCGGTGAGCGAAGGTGTCGGAGGGGCTGAGGATCGAAGCTCGCGCGGCGGAGTGGCCTTGAGGGCTCGAGATCGTGCTGGGCGCGGTGCGAGACGCAGGGCTGGTGGGAGTTGCGGTCATGGGTACGAACGACCTTTCGGGTGCTTTTAGAGACTTTCGGAGGTTCTCAGGGGTCTTCTGGGTGTGCCACGAGGCCGCCGAGCGAGGTATGGAATCGAGCGGGAGATTGATTCAATTCGCGGAGTGGATACTAGCGCCGCGAGCCGTGATCCGAGACTCAACGCGTGGCGCGAAACGGCCTTAGACTCGCCTGGTTGGAAGGTCGGGAGAGGTCTGTTGTGCGAGCGACCCGACCGTCCTCTGATAAGTTCTTCGCTGCGGCCCGGTCGGATTCAAGCCGGGCTGCTTCGCGGCCGATGCCCTGAGTGTGATCGGGCACGGCGGATTTGGACATGATCTCGGACCAAGGCCGGAGAACAACCGACGCCGTCACCCTCGGCTGCGCTGCCAGAACGTCAAATGCGGTCTGGGCGACGTGCTGGACATCTCACAGTCCGGGATCCGCGTGGGCCGATCGACGGAATTGGGTGTGAAGATCGGGCACGAGTTTGCGTTCGAGCTGACGACGCCCGACGGGAAGCTGCTGGTGCTTGGGAAGCTGGTCCGCTCGGTCAAGTCTCGCGGCGGGCAGTTTGAGTACGGCGTGGAATGGGTGAAGCACGACGAGCGTTTAGTGGCGGCCGTGCGTTCGATGGCCCGCGACGTGGTCTATAACGAGACTCTTCGACCAGATATTGAGCGGGCTCGTCGGAGCGAATGACGACCAGCGATGCAACGCAAACGGCCCGAGCGTGGAGCCCGGGCCGTGAGGAAGTCTGCTGGACGTGGCCTGCTTGGACGTGGCCCGTTGCTTAGCGGCCGCCGCCCGGCTTGCCGCCCCCGCCGGGCACGCTGACGGGCTGGTTGGTAATCCCGTCGAGCTTGTTGGTGGAGGTGGTGCCGTTGAGGGTCACGTAGCGTCCGCCTAGGAGCGCGGCGTTGCTCAGACGCTGAGGCCAGTAGCGGTATCCGTTGATCTCGCGGTGGATGTAGTCGGCCGCGTTGATGATGAGGGCGCTGGGCGTGCCTTGGGGGTAGGCCTTGATGGAGCCGCCGGTGCCGCCTTGGGTGACCCATTGTTCGGTCTCGACCTGATCTTCGATGAGCTTGACGAGGTCTTCGGCGCGCTGCTGAGGGGTTGGGATTTGCGCGCTGCCGATGGTCGTCCGGCCGCCCTGCTGCTGAGAGTTCTGGTTGTCCTGGAAGGGGCTCTGCCCGCCGCCGCCGCCGCCGCTGTTGGACAGCACGCTCTGGAGATCGAACTTGGGAACGTTGTTGTATTCAGGGACCACAAGGAGCAGGTCGGCGATGTCATAGATTTCGAGACGCTTGTCGACGTTGAGCCGGGTCTTGGGCCCGATCTGGATCGCGCCGCTCTCGGTCATCTGCCATGTGTTGCTCTTGCTCGAGCCGTCGTCGGTGGCCTTCTCGAGAACTTTCTCGAGAAGTTTCAGAGCGCTCATGCCGTTGGCCTTAAGGGTGATCTGCTTTTCTTTGTCGAGGCCCTGAGGGTTGTTGTCGTCGATCCACATCGGCTCGATCTCGGCCCCGGTCAATTCGGAGACAAAGCGGACGACTTCCTCAAGGCGGTGTTCTTTGAACTCGACGGTCACGGGCTTGAGAAGCCGGGTGAGCGTGTCCTTCTGCGGGATCCCGCTGGACGCCACGGTCGATTCGGACTGGGCGAGGGCGGCCGAGGTCGTCAGCACGCTGCCCGCAACCAACGAAAGAAGAGCGAGCGAGCCAACGGACGAGAGCCGCGAGGCGAGACGAGAGGATTTCATCGAGGGACTCCTTTGATCGGCCCGGCCTCGCACGAGTGAGCCCGGGAACTTGACGTAAACGTGATCGGACAATCTAAACCGAAACGAGATCAACGAGGCCGAACCCGGGGAACACACCGAACACACGCAACTAGCCGCGACCAACCCTGCGAGCTTTCCGGACAAACGCGGCGCGGACTCAGAGAAAAGCATACTCCAAGGCGGAACTCGACGCCGGGTAACTCAGGCTGTTTCCGGCAAATCGCGGTCGAGCGAAGCAATTCTTCGGACAGGCTGAGTTTGGACGCCCCGCGAGGCCTGCGGTTCCCGAACTTCTCTTCAGTACTCCTCTTCAGTCAACCAGACCTCATTCTCTCGCGTTTTTTCTCTTGACCGATCCGTATCGGCCTTTGATCGGTTCCCCCTTCAAAGGGCCTCTTAGTAGATCAGATCGCACCTGAAGGGTCAAGTCCGATTGTGGGCTCATCGTGCGCTCAGGTTGGGTTGAGAGCGACCGCGAAAAAACCGGACAGACCGCACAAAGAAACCAAAGTGACTTCGAAGCCGAGTCGATCCACAGTGACCGTCCGCGTGATCGGAAGTCGAACACCTCGGCCGGGCAATGTGCCCGATCTGCGAGATTGCCGCGCGGACAGATGTTCAGCTGAGATTAGAAAGGATCGACCGCATGTACAATGGCCCGTTCGCCCACTTCAATCAATTCAGCCCCTTCACGCCGAGCTTGAGCCCTCTGTTCAACCCAGCCTTTTTTAGTGGATTCAATGGCGGGTTCACCTCCCAGTTCGCTCCGTTCGCGTTCTTTCAGGGTGCTTCGCAGACGCGGTCGAACGGCACGCCTTGGTCAGGTTTGACCAATCAGAACCAGTTTCAGGGCCAGCCTCAGTACCAGTCTCATCAGCAGTTTCCCGGCCAATACTCCGGCCAGGGTGCGTACTTCGCGACCCCAAGCGGCTGGAACCCCGTGGTGACCCAGACCAGCGACGGGTTCATCGCCAACAACAGCCAGTTCAATAGCTTCGCGACCGCTCCTACTCATCCCACCGCGAACTTCACGCCCTATTCCTACCAGCAGCCCTTCTTCCCTGGGTTTAGCGGCACGGTCGGGAATACTTACGCCGACCAGACATTCAATCAGGGCTTCAATAACCAGGGCTTTCACAATCAGGGCTTTCACAACCAGGGCTTCAACAACCAAGGCTTTCACAACGCTGGCATTCCGAACTTTAACGCTGGCGGTACCGGCTACGTGGCGCAGAACGGCGCTGCGTTCACCGGTGGGTTCCCGACCACCGGCCCGTCTTATGCCCCGAATTTCGGCGGCCCGACCTTTCACCAGCAGCCCACGTTCTCGGTGAACTCTGGTTGGTACCCAACCAATCTTTGGCCCGCTACGGCGGCGTTCACGCCGACTTGGAACGGGGCGACCGCGTTCAACAGCGCCGGTTCCGGTTCTCCCGCTGGCGGCTACTTCGGCTCGTACGCGACGAACTCTTACCCCACCAGCGGGCAGCAGGCCTTTGGCGGCTTTCCCGCGGCTGGCTTCTCGTCACCCGGATTTCCGATGGCGGGATTTCCGATGTCGGGATTCCCTTTGAACAGTTTTTCCAACTCCGCACACCTCTTCAATTCGTGTGCGACTCCCGGCTTTGCTACCAACGGTAACGGTCCGTCGGTGTACAACGGCTACAACACGTTCCCGTTCATCACCAACACCACGCCGGGTTTCTCTGCTTGGAACCAGGCTGGCAACGGGTTTCCCTTCTACGGGAGTCCTGCCAGCTCGTTTCCCGGCTCGTTCAACGCGGGGGCCAGCACCCAGGGGTGGTTTCCGGGCCAGTCGACTTTTCCGTGGTACTCCCAGGTAAACGTCGCCTCCAACGCCTCGAACACGGGTTCGGTCAACCTCCGGCCGGTCGACGCTGGTGACACCACCGCGAGCGCCCAGCAGCCGCGAGCCATCCAGTTCAACCGTGACGCCGCGTAGTTTCTGCTAACTCGGTGCCAGCCTTTGCGTGACCTCGGCAGATGTGAAGCTTCAGATGGATGAATCGAAGAACATTTCCGTTCGAGTGCTGAGCGGCGGCCGTCGTGCCGAGCTGTTCATCCCCGCGGCGTTCGAACCGACCCAGGTGAACTCCGCGTTGTTGCGAACGCTTGCTGCTGGATCTGGTGTCCAGGTCACCGCCGAGGTGGAGCGTCGCTTCAGCGCGATCTGCGCTGACTACGCAGCGACGCCCCGGGAGCTCTGCGTGAGCATCGCGGACGCGACCGAGCCCGTGGACGGTGCGGGCGCGGTCTGGAACTGGGAAAAGGGAATGGATCCGTCTGGCGCGTTGCCCGTCCAGGCCATGGACGGGCAACGCGCCGATCTGTACGCCGCGCGCGTCGCCAGCGTCGCCGCGGGCGCGGTGGTTGCCCGCGTTACTCTCGCGACCAGCGGGACGGACGGCCTGAGCGTCACCGGCAAGGTGATCCCCGCTCGGGCCGGGCCCGCCGCTCGGCTCAGGCCGGGAGACGGGCTCGCCGTGAGCCTGGATGGTGCGGTGGTGGCTCAGCGCGACGGCGTGCTGCGCGTCAGCGCCGGGGTGGTCACAGTCTCTACGGTTTTGGAGATCAAGGGAAGTGTCGATTTTTCGACCGGCCGGATCGATTTCCGGGGCGACGTCGTGGTCGCCGACGCGATCCGAGACGGGTTTGAGGTCCGCGCAACCGGGAGCGTGACGGTCCACGGGCCCGTGGAGGCCGCCACGATCGAATGCGGGGGCGACCTCGCCTGCCCGCGCGGGATCGCGTCGGCACAGCGGGCCACGCTGACCGTTGGGGGTCACTCCACCATCGAGTTTCTCCGCAACGCGACGGCGGTATTCAAGGGCGACCTAGATTGCCGCGGGGAGCTGGCGCACAGCGACGTGACGGTCGGCGGCGAGCTGCGCTGCGAGTCCGGAAGGATCATCGGGGGAAAGCTCTCGATCGCCAGCATCGCCCGCATCGGAACGGTCGGCTCGCCCGAGTGGCTGCCCACGACCGTCAGCGTTGGCGTGCTTCCCACGTTGGCTTTAGAGCTGCAATCGCTGAGCATCGACGCGGCTCGTGCTCACAAGGCCTTGGGTGTCAAGGAAGATTCGCTGCGACAGCTGCAAACCTGCGGCGGCAAACAATCCGCCAGTATGCGCGAGCGACTGACCGAACTCCAGTTTGAGCTGAGCGAGCTGCGGCGCGAGGCGGCCGAGATCGAGAAGAAGCGGACTCCGCTCTTGCTCGCGGTGCTGCACGGGCAGCAAGCGGAGCTGCACGTGGCGCGATCGATCTACCCGCGGGTCAGGATCCAGCACGCTAACACAGCGTTCGAGATCGAAAAGGAACTCAAGGGCCCGCTCCAGCTCTCAATCAGCAGCACCGGCACGATCATGGTGCGGATCTCGACCCAGCTCCCGCGACCGATCACCGATTTCGCTCGGTCGGTATCGCCGCCCGAGCCCGAAGTGCTCCGCCCGGTCCGCAAGTCGGCGTGAAGCTGGACCTGTGGTGTTCAAACGAGGCGCATTCGCAGGTTCGATCCCTGAGGTGCTAGACCGCTTCAATCGGGGCGAACCGAGCAGGGACTGACGTCCGATGTCTCGTGGGCTGAATGCTTTACCCGGACCTCGTCCCCCCGCACGGCGTCTTCAGTCAGAGGGCAGGAACACCCACAGGTCAGGACGACCGCAGTTGCAGTGCACCGCTCTTCCCAGCAGTCCAAGCCCGGCTGCACTGAGGAACACGGATGACCTAGCCGAGTCCAAAGACCCTCGAGGCTTTTGGTTGAGAGGGCCTTCGATTCGGTTTCGCACGCTCGGGACCGGATGGAAGATGATCTCGACACCAGCCGGTCTAAGCGGTTCGCCGTCTTGCAGGGCGTCTAGTTTTCGGATGGTCTCAACGATGAGGCTGGCATCAAGCCCCGCCCCCCCCGCCCCCTGTTGAAACTCGCGCATGGCGGCGTCGACCTCCGCTACACCAGCCCGGGACGGCGTCGGTAGTGTCAGCAGGCCGATGAACGACCATACGGTGAACAGCAAGCTCAGGGCAATGATGCCCTCTCCACTGCCGATCCGCGTCGGGCCCACCATTGTCGCCGCGAGCACCACGCCGATCAGTGTGAACAGCAGCGCGAGCACTCGCCCGCGGGCCCAGCTCCCGGTCTTTATGGCGAACTGGCGGCGTCGCTTCACGACTGTCATCCCGGTCGGTCCCAACTCATCGAGCCATCGCTCGGGTATCAGCGAACGCTTCGGGCGAAAGACACCCAAGATACCGCCGGTGAAGCCCTCGTCATCACTGCGGACGCACTCGGTGAGGAACTGGTCTGGCTCCTCGAGGGTTGTTGACATCGAGATGGTTGATCGGCGCAGAGGAGCAAACAAGCGGGCAAGCTGGCCGCGAGTCGCCAGAAGGATCAGCATCATCACGGCACTTACCCCGATGACCCCCGGGACACCGAGCGCCCTCCCGGCCAGCAGCAAACCAACCCCGATGACGGCAAGAACACTCGTGTGAGCCGCGATCCCTCGGATCAACCGCCCTGTGAATCGGAAGGCCGTTGGATGAAGCCGCCCGAAGCGACGCGGCAGCAGGTACCCGCCCAGAACATCAAAGGGGAGTTGAACCGCTGCGTACGCGAGGAGAAACGTGACCAGCATCAACGCCTGACTCGCGAGCGTCGGCCCGAAATGGCTCGACAACCGAGACGGAAGCCCGACCAAGAGGGCAACGATCGCCAGCATGACGATAGAACCAACCGCAGATATCCCCAGCCACAGGCGAGCTCGCCCATAGCCTCCGCTCTGGAGACGGGGGGGCGAATGGTGATCGTCGGTTTCCGAGGCATCGCGCTCGGCAACTCGCTTGATTCCGCGGAGCATGCCGCCGAAGACGATATTGTGCAGTGGGAGCACGCTGTACCAGTACAGGATGCCGAGGATGCCCTTGGGCCGGAAGCGAGCGGTCATGGTCAAGGAGGTTCCGCCCGGTGACTTCCCTGGATACAACGAGAAGTTCAACATGGCCACGCCGGGGAGCTTCATCTCCGCGAGCAGCGAGAGTGTTCGGTTCTGCGCTAATCCGACCACGCGCCAGAAGTCGAGAGATTCTCCAAACTCCACGCGGTCCATGTCGCGTCTTCCGCGGCGTAGGCCGGGGCCGCCTATGAGCTTGTCCATCCATCCTCGGATCCGCCAGAGCACATCGCCCGCGTACCACCCGTGGCCGCCCCCGATCCGACAGACCGCCTGAAACACTCGCTCGGGTTCTGCATTGATGAGGATCGAGCGCTCATCCGTAAAGACGCTTCCGCCAGCCCAATCGGGGTCGCCGGGCACCGGGCCAGCGACTGACCAGCGAGTATCCACGGCGTTGCTCCGCACCTTCTCCAAGGCCTTGTGGATCGCCTCGCGTGTTCCCATTGCTGAATGAGGCATGAGCCTCTGCACCTGGTCGTTGGTGACCACCACTCGATTGCGAAGACCCTCGGCGAGCGGGCGAGCGATGCGGTAGGACACGGGCGTGACCAGACTGATCCAGCCAGAACTTAGCCTGGGCGTCAGCACCGGGAGCGGGATGATGATGCGACGACGAAGTCCGAGTTCCTCGGCCATGATCCGCATGAGCTCGCGATACGGCAGAATGTCCGCCCCGCCGATTTCGAGCGTCTTTCCGGTGGTCTCTGGGACCGAAAGGCACCGAACGAGCCAGTGGAGCACATCCCCGATCGCCACGGGCTGTGACTCGGTTTTGACCCACGAAGGAGTCACCATGATCGGAAGCCGCTCGACCAGGTATCGCAGGATCTCGAAGGATGCCGACCCAGATCCGATGATCATCGCCGCCCTGAACGCGGTCACCGGGACGCCCTTGGACGCAAGGACTTTCTCCACCTCGCGCCGCGAGCTTAGGTGCTCGCTCAAGCCCGCGCCCAGTTCTCCGAGTCCGCCGAGATAGACGATCCGCTCCACGCTCGCCGACGCGGCCGACTTGGCGAACACATCGGCGAGCTGCCGGTCTCGCTCGGCGTACTCCTTGCCGCTCACGCCCATCGAATGCACGAGGTAATAGGCCGCGGCGCAACCCGACAACTGTTTCGACAACTCGACCGAGTCGGAGAGATCGCCGCGCACGACGGAAACGGCGGGGTGGCTCCTCCACGAGCGTTCATCCAGCTTGCGCGGTTCGCGCGCGATGCATCGAACGGAGTATCCTGCGCCGAGCAGGGCCGGAACCAATCGGCCCCCCACGTAACCAGAAGCCCCGGTCACGGCAATGACCGAAGGTCGCGTTGACCGCTCATCCTTGCTAACGTGATTCGGGCTGGTCAGAGATTGAATAGAGATTACCTCGCCCAGGCCCAACGCGGGAGTGTGAACATCGGCCACGCTCCGACCTTGACTCGGATAACGCCAGAGTAATCAACCCGAAGAGCCTTCGTGAAGGGAGAGAGCTGACGGTTGGCTTTGCGCAGTTTACGCACACTCCAGAGGTCGGCGACGCGAAGTGAAAGAGTGCGCTCGTCCATAAGAATCGACCACGGTCGGCCCCCGACCGTTCCGGTCAGACGGCCGACCAGCATTAGTTTGGGCGAGTGCCCAAGTCCTTTGTACGTATCTTCACCGTGCCGTTCACCACCCACTCGGCGTGGTCAGCGTTGGCCCCTGTGCCGCTGGGGATTTTGATGCGCATCTCCGCGAACTCGTAGGTTATCTCAGCCCCTCGGCCGGTCAGACGGTCGTACAGACCAACCGCGAGATCGGGCCATGAGTTGGTGTGAACAGGTTCAGGCATTTTCAAGTTCTCCTCAAGCGTTGGTCGGCCTATGCAGCACCGTTCTGGTCGTGAAGGCTGCCGGTCCTACTAGCAGTCAGGGTGAACAGCCCACAGCGTAGCAGGAAATGCTCTGCCGCGGCGATTTCGTCGCGGGTGAAATCGCAGAATGCCAAGGGCTGTTCAGGCGCGCCAAGGATGGACGAGGGCAGCCGACCAGCATGAGCGGGCCCCATTTCGGAGAGCCCAAGAAGTACGGCGTCGGCCGCATCAGCGAGACGATCTGGCGGGATGATTACATTGTCCTGCATGACTTAGAGTTCGATCTTTACACCGGGTTGGATTCACTGTCGTTGAAGACGGCAAGCACGGAACACTCTATAACAGCGATCCGGGGGTCCAGCGCAATCGCAGGCTGTGGTCATCCCCTCGTTTGAGGGGGGTCTTGGCGACGTTCAGTCTGCGGCCTTCGGACGCTCACCGTGCCGCCGATCACTAACGCCGCGCTGATGAGGACCAAGTTCTTGATGATGTATTGCCCTTCAAGTGTCGGCGCCCAGGGCACATGCATGAAGCACACCTGAGGAAGGAGCACCAGCGGCAGAAACGTACCCGGCATTTGCACGGCTAAGAGAGCGATCGAGACACGGATGAGCGGGCGCCAGAGCATGCACACGCCAATGGCTACTTCCCACCATCCGAGAAAAGAGATGAACCAGCGAGGGTCTACCCAATAAACTGTTCGTTCGACAAGTTCGTTGGCTGGGCTCGCGCCAAGCGGCTTTAGCAGGCCGAACCAGATGAACACGATGGCGAGCGATATCCGCAGCGAGGTCACGCCGTACGCACGCATCCAAGAAGCGATAGCCTGATCGGTTCGCTCAAACTTACTGACCAACCTGCTCATGAACTTCAATTCGATGCGGCGAGCATTCAGATTCGGATCTGTTTCAGGTCCATCGGGGCGTGTGAGAACTCTGTGCTTTCTCGGATTCTCTTGATCGCGGGTCGAGCGGACCGACCGCAGATCACGCTTCGATGAGATTCGCGGTGCGAAACCTCGTTGCAGATGAGACACGCCCTTGCCTCGCAGCTGCGTCGGTCTTTGGGACGCTGCGATCGAATCTGATGTCGTGCCGCGACGAATGCATGAGCATGGATACCTTGGCCCAGCATCGCCTTGTGTGTAACGTTCTGGTGATTGGTACCGGAGCCGCGGGGATCCGGGCAGCCCTCGCGGCCGATCAGGCCGGATGCGATGTGGTGCTCGTGGGTAAACGCGCGCGGTCGGACCCGCACACGGTGCTGGCGGCTGGCGGGATCAACGCGGCGCTCGGGACCGTCGATCCTGAGGATTCGTGGGAGCAGCATTATATTGATACGATGCATGAGGGCTATGGGCTGGGAGACCCGAGTGCCGTTATGCTCCTCGCCAAAGAGTCCCCAGCCGCTGTGCGTGAGCTGGAAGCGTGGGGATGCCCCTTTGCTCGTACCTTTGATGGAAAGCTCGACCAGCGTTATTTCGGCGCGCACCGATATCGTCGCACGTGCTATGCGGGCGACTATACCGGGCGTGCGATCGTGCGCACCCTTGTTGCTCGGCTCCAACGGACTCACGTGACCGTGGTGGAGCAGATGTACATCGCGGAGCTCTTGGTGCAGCGTGGGAGGTGCTTCGGGGCGGTGGGATTTGACCTCTCCACGGGCGAGAAAACGGTCTTCTGCGCCGACGCCGTCGTGCTCGCGGGGGGAGGGCACACGCGGATCTGGCGTCGAAGTTCTTCGCGGCGAGACGAGAACACGGGCGATGCGATGGCGCTGGCGTTTCGCGCGGGCTGCTCGCTGGGGGACATGGAGCTGGTCCAGTTTCACCCGACGGGCATGGTCGCTCCTGAGGAATGGGCGGGGACACTGGTGACGGAGGCGGTGCGTGGAGAGGGTGGACATCTCACCAACGCGCTGGGCGAACGCTTCATGGAGCGGTACGACCCGCGGCGCATGGAGCTCTCGACGCGAGACCGGGTGGCGCTGGCCAATTACTCCGAGATTCTCGCGGGCCGCGGCGGTCCGAACGGGGGCGTGTTCCTCGATATCTCGCGGCTCCCAAAGGACGTCATTATCGAGAAGCTCCCACGGATGTACCGGCAGTTTCTCGAAGCGCAGATGCTGGATATCTCTCGCTCCCCCATGGAGGTCGCGCCCACGGCGCACTATTCGATGGGAGGCGTCGTGGTCACCGCGGAGACGCACGCGACGGAATTGACGGGACTTTTTGCCGCAGGCGAAGCCACCTGCGGTGTCCACGGCGCCAACAGGCTTGGTGGTAACTCCTTGGCCGAAACGTTGGTCTTTGGTCGGCGCGCTGGCGAGGCCGCTGCGCTTCTGAGCACGCAGACCGACGCTCAGCTCCGTGACCGTGCCGCGATCCAAGATGCGCTTGACCGTCTTTCCGGCGTCGTCAAGCGTGGATCCGAAATGGCCCGACCTTTGCAGAGAGCGATCCGGGACTTGATGTGGGAGCACTGCGGCGTTGTTCGCTCGCAGGCATCTATCGAGGCGGGGTTGACCAAGCTCGCTTCCGTTGCGAGTGTGGTTGATCGAGTCGGTGTTCAGCCGTCATCCGAGGGCTATCAGGATCTGGCCGTCGCGCTCGACCTGCGCGGATCAATCATCGCCGCCGAGGCGTCTCTCCGATCCGCCCTTGAACGGCGCGAGAGCCGCGGTGCCCACCAGCGGACCGACCACCCTGACTCTCTCAGCGCCCGGCTCAACACTCGGGTCATCCCCACTGACGACGGCGGAATGGAGATTCGGTCCGTGCCAGTGCCCGTGGGAAGCGCGGAGCTCCCGGATTGGGAATCGGCCGAGGATCTGCAGCTTGTCGGGCGACTTCTTGAATAGCCAAGACGCGCACCGCCCGGATCCGAGCGGCCACAGCGCGTGATTCGTGCAGGTACGATCTTCTCTTGTGACCCGAGACTTTAAGAACCCGGTTGTCGTTGTGGGAGCGGGTCTCGCCGGTCTGGCGTGCGCCCGAGCGCTGCACCGCGCGGACGTGTCGGTCATCGTGCTGGAAGCATCCGATGGCGTAGGCGGTCGCGTTCGCACTGATCGGGTCGAGTCTGACGCCGGTGTGTACCTGATTGACCGCGGGTTCCAGGTGTATCTCACCGCCTACCCCGAAGGACGCCGTGTGCTTCGTACATTCGAGCTTGGGCTTCGCGGCTTCGTGCCCGGAGCCATGGTTCGATTCGAGGGGCGCTTCTGGCGGATGGCGGATCCGCTTCGGGCACCGTGGAGGCTGCCCGGCATGCTCCGATCTCCTCTCTTGACCGCTCTAGACATTCCCGCACTCGCTCTGCTCGACACGAGGCTGCGACTTTCAAGCGAAGAGCGCTGCTGGGGCGCCACGGAACAGACCACAGAGGAGCTCCTGCGCGACGCTGGCATCAGCGCTCGTGCGATCGACCGCTTCTTCCGACCGTTCTTTGGCGGGGTCTTCCTCGATCGGTCGTTGAAGACATCGGCGCGCAAGTTTCGCGCGACGTATCGCATGTTCTCTCGAGGTCACGCGGCCCTGCCAGCCAGCGGCATGCAAGCGATCGCCGACCAGCTTGCCACCGGCCTGGCTCTCTCTACCGTACGAACCGGGCAGATCGTGTCGCGCATCGGTCTGGGCGAGGTCACGCTCGACTCGGGCGCGATCATCGACGCATCGGCGGTGGTCGTTGCGACAGACGGCGGCACCGCCGCAAGGCTTGTACACGGGATGTCCGCGCCCGGCTGGAAGTCCACCGCATCGATCAGCTACGCTGCCGAAATACCTCCATCGCGCGAGCCGATCTTGTACCTGGATGGCGATGGGACCGGTCCGGCGAACCACGTGGCGGTGATCTCAAATGTTCAGCCCGGCTACGCGCCCGCGGGGCGGTCGCTGATATCCGCTTCGGTGGTCGCACCGCATGATCGTTCGCCGAGAGGTTCCTTACTCGAACAACGAGTGCGCGCACAGCTTCGTGAGTGGTTTGGCTCGCAAGTGGACGGCTGGAGCCACATCCGAACAGACTACATCGAGCACGCACTGCCTAACGAGGATGCTCCGGCTCTGGCGAGCCCGCAGCGCCCGGTTGTCACGGATGCCACCGGTGTCTTTGTCGCGGGGGACCATATTGACAACGCTTCGATCGACGGCGCTCTGAAGTCCGGACGCCGCGCGGCGGAGGCAGTACTCTCGTGCCGGTGAATGCTCCGACTTCGACTCGCACGCACGGGCACCGCGTTGCTGTGATCGGCGCGGGGGTCGCTGGGCTTGCCTGTGCCAGCACGCTTGCGGCCCAGGGTCGGGCCGTCACGGTGTTTGATCGAGGGCTGCGCCTGGGTGGTCGTCTCAGCGCCCGACGCGTCTCGCTTGGCGACGAGACAATCGCGTGTGCCGACCATGGTGCTCCGTTCTTCACGTGCACTCAAGCCCTCTTTCGGCGGCATGTACAGCGCTGGATCGAGGACGGCATCTGTGCTGTCTGGAACCCTGACCGGCAGGTTCTGAGCAATGGACAACTGAATCGTGAACTCGCGCCGGAACCGCTTCTGGTGGGTGTGCCCGACATGCGGTCGATCACGAATCACCTCGCAACGAGAGTCGATGTGCGCGCAGGGACGACCGTCACTTCCATCGACCGCACACCGGATGGATGGTCGCTGTGCATTGAGGCCAGAGATGGGGCAGCGGTTGCGAGCGGGCTGTTCGAATTGGTGGTGATGGCCGCTATGCCTCAGCAAACGGCTCGTGTGTTCGGTGAGCATTCCGCGAAGATTCTGCAAGAAATTGGCAACTCGACAGCCCAACCCTGCTGGGCGCACACCGTGCTGCTCATGGGAAGGATACCTGAGCTTCCCAGCGTGCTTCGCGTGTTAGGTGACAACGTGATCGAACTCATCGTGCGTGATGACGCAAAGCCGGGTCGTCACCTCCATAACGATGTGTCGATACTCGTGGCATATGCACGTGCCGACTGGTCCGCCTCTGAGTATGACGCACCGCCTGCGGCGGTAGGTCGGGCGATGGCCGATCGGCTTCTCGGGCTCTTGCGATCGCTCACGAGCCGGGATCTTGAGGTCTCGAAGTTTTCTCCAGCGGCCGCACACCGGTGGGGACTCGCACGCTCTTCATCGTTCACTTCGTGCGAGTGTGCGGTGGATGAGGCGCTGGGACTGGTTGCCTGCGGCGATGGTTTCGGCGGGTCCGGGCTCGAGGCGGCCTTTCTAAGCGGTCTGGCGGCCGCAGCCGCCGTGTTCTCGTTTGAGCGCGAGCTCTGACCGCGACGACCTCCAGAAGCACTTTGGCGTGCTTCGTGACCCGTGTGAGCGTGAGACCGCACCTTAGCCCACGATCGAAGCCGTGCTTGCGAGTTCTTCTAGCAGCCTGAGCGCAACACGACCCGAGACTCCAAACGGATCAAGCCGAGGCCGCTCCGAGTACTTGAGCACGACCGCGGTGTTCACACGGTCCAAATCGACGCGGCCCATCCGCCAACCTGAGAATCGTCGCTCGGCGATCTCGGAGTAGTCGAGCAGCGTCACGTCCGTGTGCCGATCGTCCCGCAGCACTTTGCCGTACAACTGATTGACTTCCTCGCGCCCACCTTCCAGAACCTGCATGAACACCCCGCCGTGGCACACGCACAGAGCGCCCGTGATCCCGCTCTCCGGGTTGTTCTTCCGAGACTGCGTGAGAATACTCGCGATCAGATCGTCGCTGATCGGTGCCTTGGCTCGGCTGGCGTAGAGGAGTCGTACCAACATCATCATCTCCTCAGGTGTTGCCGCCGTGGTGCAGAAGCGAAAGGAACTCGCGACGAAGATCAGGGTTCTTCAGGAAGCTGCCGCGCATGACGCTGTTGACCATCTTTGAGTCCATGTCCTTCACGCCGCGCCACTGCATGCAGTAGTGGTCGGCCTTGAGAACGATCGCGAGCCCGTCGGGCCGCATTTTCTCTTGCAGCAGATCGGCGAGCTGGATCACGGCCTCTTCCTGGATCTGCGGGCGGGCCATAACCCACTCGACGAGCCGGGCGTACTTTGACAGCCCGATCAGAGCGGAATGCTCGTTTGGCATCACCCCGACCCAGACCTTGCCGATGATCGGGCACAGATGGTGCGAGCAGGCGCTTCGCACGGTCAGGGGGCCGACGATCATCAGCTCGTTGAGTCGCTCGATATTTGGGAACTCGGTGACCGGGGGGATCGGCGTGTAGCGGCCGCGGAACACCTCGGTCAAGAACATCTTGGCGACACGCTTCGCAGTGTCTCGCGTGTTGTGATCGCTGGCGGTGTCGATCACCAAGGCATTCAGGACCTGCTGGAGCTTGGACTGAACTTCAGTCTGGAGCTGCTCGAGTTCACCCGGCTGAATGAAGTCCGCGATATTGTCGTTGGCGTTGAACCGCTGACCGGCATCGAGCAGCCGCTTGCGGATGCGGGCCGAGACGAGTTCGTCAACCTGATTGTCGGCCGCTTCGGGCACGTCTGGCTCCAAGTCGGGCGGTGTATCGGTAGGCCACGCCACTCCGCGACTCTCCACGAGCTGCCGATCCGCCGCGAGCATTCTACGCGAGTATGCCGCGAAGGGCGTGTGCCCGCGTGATCCACGGCATCGCGCCGGACGAGCGGGTGAGGTTGTGAATGCACGCTCGCGGTTTGAGGACCGGGCCGTGGCGTCGGCTTGAGCGTCGGTTGGGGCGTCGGTTGGGGCTAGGCGGGGGCCTTGGGTGTGATCCCGAGCTTCTTACGGAGCAGGTTCGCGTCGACCGTGATTTGGGTGCGTGCTTCGGGCGTCATGCGGTCTACGTTTTTCAGCATCATCGCCATTCGGTGGCTTTGGGCGAGTTGCGCGCGTGTGCGGATCAGGAAGTCCCAGTAGAAGACCGTGACGGGGCAGGCCGACGAGCCGGTGCGCTCGGCGGGGTCGTAGCGACAGGTGGTGCAGTAGTTGCTCATGCGCTCGATGTATTTGCCGCTGGCCGCGTAGGGCTTGGTGCCGACGAGGCCGGTGACGCCCTTGGCCGCACCAGATCGGCGATCGGCGTGCATGACCATGCCTAGCGCGTTGGGCAAGGTGACCCAGTCTACTCCGTCAACGAACATGCCTAGGTACCAGTCGCTCACGGCTCGTGGGTGCACACCGCTGATGAGGGCGAAGTTCCCGGTGACCATCAGACGCTGGATGTGGTGGCCAAAGCCGGTGTCGAGCACCTGGCCAACGCAGGCTTTCATGCACGCCATGTCGGTGTCCGCGGTCCAGTAGAAGGACGGCAGCTCGCCGTGCTGGTCAAGGCTGTTGCGATCGGCGTACGCGGGGCCTTCATGCCAGTAGACGCCGCGGATGAACTCGCGCCAGCCGATGATCTGCCGCACGAACGCCTCGACAGATTGCAGCGGAGCCTTGCCCGTGCGATACGCCTCGACGGCCCGCTCGCAGCATTCGCGCGGATTGAGCATCTTGAGGTTGAGGGAACTGGAGAGCGTGGAGTGGTACAACGTGGGCTCGCTGGACCACATCGCATCCTCGAAGGGGCCGAACTGGGCGAGACGGTGCGTGATGAAGTCGTCGAGCGCGGCAAGAGCCTGTTCACGCGTGACGGGCCAGGCGAAGGAATCGGCGTGGCCGGGCAGGCCGGGGAGCACGCGTTTAATTGCCGCGAGAACGGCGCGAGTGGTCTGATCGGGCTTGAAACTCAGCGGCGGGCGCGGCCGCGGAATTGGGCCTTGCTTGCCAAAGGGCAGCCGATTCTCTTTGTCGAAGTTCCACTCGTCGCCGATGGGCTTGGCGTTCCTAACCGAGCCCTCCATGAGGTAACCAGTCTTGCGACGTTGCTCGCGGTAGAAGAACTCCATCGTGAGCGCGGTGCGATCCTTAGCCCAGGCGGCGAAGTCCTCGGCAGTTGTGAGGAAGTGCTCGTCAGGGAGAATGCTGAGCGAGATTCCGGTCGAGTCGCGGATGCGTTCGAGCATCGCCAGCACACGCCACTCGCCCGGGTGGGTGCAGGCGATCTCGGACGGCTTGACGTCGGCGACCGCACGGGCGATCTCTGTTTCGAACGCGCCGGTGTTCTCAGAGTCGTCGAGGTCGACGTAACGAACACGGATCTTTCGCCGGGTCAGATCGGCCGCAAAGTGACGCATCGCCGAGAGAAACACGGCAGTCCGCTGCACATGGCTGGGGACATGTCGCGATTCGGTCGCCACTTCCATCATGAGGACCGTGTCATCTGGTCCCAGCGAGCGGATGATCGCAGCATCCAGATCGAGCTGGTCACCGAAGACAACCACAAGTCTTATCTTTGTGGACACGCTCTGAACAGCCTTGGACGAGACAGCAGATTTACGCGGCATTGAAGTGCATCGTACGGTGCAAAGCGGAGTTCGTCATCGCCGCTGGAAGGTAGTTTCGTGCCCAACCATCACCTGCCCACCAAGCCTTGCGATCAGTGCAAGCGAGAGTTCGCGTGGCGGAAGAAATGGGAGCGAGACTGGGAGCGCGTGAAATACTGTTCAAAGAAGTGCGCGGCGGCAGCGAAGAAGGTTGGCCGCGGGTAAAAGCCGTCGCTTGCGATCTGTCGGCCGCGTGAGCATCGCTCTCGGTGCTCAACGATCAGGTCAATGGCGCGGCGGTCGCTCAGCTCGTCGGCGACGGTGCGGAAGGTGTGCCGTAGCCCGTAGAACAGTCGGCCGAGGAGTTGGACGCCAACGTCGCGCACGAGTTTGCTGAACTCTCGAGAGACCGCGTCGGCCGACACCGCCACGCGGTTCGAGCCGCCCTTGCCGGTGGACTTGTGAACGCGCACTCACGGCCAGCCGTACTTGGTGAGGAAGACCAGTCCCTTGTCTTTCGGGTCGGCCGCCGCCAAGCGCACCCTCGCGACCGCTCGGAGAGCCTCGACAGTCTCGGGCCAGAGCACGGCGCGGCGTGCGATCAATGTCCTAGGGCGTGAGAACCCGAGAGTGCCCTTGGCGACGATGGCCTCGCGAGCGCTGCGTTCTTAGTCATGGTTCGTACCTCAACGAGCTGCCGTTCCGTGGCGAGACACGTTGGCTCGATCAGCGGCCTCACGCGAGTCCAAGTCAAGGCACGAAGCGACGGATTGGACCTATCTTTATTTGACAAAAAAAAGAGAGTTCCACGATCGGCCCGGAACCGCACACTACCCCCGCCGTTCGTTCTCAAGGGCGTTGTCGTGACACCCGGCGGGCTTCACAACTGGTGTCAGACGTCTGTACTCACGAGGGCGTTTCGGGGCATCGACGGCTGGCGACACCATGAAAAAAGCCCTGCATTTGCAGGGCTTTTCGATCGTTCGACCACTCAAAGCCACCTCAGGGATTTGAACCCTGGACCTATGCTTTACGAAAGCATCGCTCTACCACTGAGCTAAGGTGGCGAAAAGCCCTGTTTTTATAGGCAAAGGCCGCGTTTCGGCGATGAGCCCAAAGCCTGATCTGACACCTGTTGTGACACCCGCCGGGTGTCACGCCGAAGAGGCTCAACAGGGCTGGAAGGGTATGGCGAGGGGGTGCCTCTCGTCCATGCTCCCCAGTAGGACGATGTATTTCGGCCAAAAAAACATCGTGCTAAAAGGCGCGTTCACGCCTTGACTCGAGGCACCAAGCGGCCTCCGATCGGATCAACGTGTCTTGCCACGGAACGGCGAGTCGTTGAGGTACGAACCATGACCAAGAACGTAGTGCTCGCGAGGCCAAGAACGGTGGCGCGGTGGCGTGTCGCAGCGCCCGCCAAGCCGGTCAAGCCCGCCAAACCCTACCCCGACTTCCCGCTCTTCCCGCACGCGACGAGGCGCTGGGCCAAGAAGATCCGGGGCCGGTTCGTCTTCTTCGGGCCGTGGAACGACGCGCAGGGGGCGATCGAGCGGTACGTGATGCAGCGCGATGCGCTCATGGCGGGGTTGGTTCCGAGGCCGCTGGAGCGTACTTTGAACTTGGTCACCACGGTTGGCTGGCGCGTTCCCAATGGCCTCACGTCGGCGGTGTCAGGGAGACGGGCGGCACCGAGGAGCTTGGCGGGCGTGACCGCGGACGATGGCGAGAACGCCACACCGGGGCACGTCGCCAACACGGCCTCGACTTCGGACCCTGACGGGCTCACCTTGCGTGACCTTGTGAATCGGTTCCTGACCGCCAAGAAGAAGCGGGTGGACAGCGAGGAACTGAAGGCGACCTCGTTTGGCGAGTATCTTCGGATCAGCGGTCGGCTGGTCAAGTCCTTCGGCCCTTACCGCCTCGCCACCGATCTCAAGCCCGTCGACTTTGCGCGCTTTCGTGATCATTTGGCGAAAACTCGAGGGCCGGTCTCCCTGAGCGGCGACATCACCAAGGTTCGCACGATCTTTCGGTTCGCTGAGGCCGAGGGGCTGATCGACCGCCTGCCGCGCTACGGCCCAGGATTTGACAAGCCCTCGCGTACGTCGATCCGTAAGGCACGCTCGGCTCGTGGCGTGATGATGTTTGAGCGTGACGAGATCGCCACACTGCTGGCCGCTGCAAGCCTGCAAGTGAAGGCGATGATCCTGCTGGGTCTCAACTGCGGTCTGGGGAACACCGACGTGGCCTCGCTTCCTCGGAGCGCCGTCAACCTGACCAAAGCCACGCTGGAGTTCCCGCGGCCCAAGACGGGGATCGCGCGCCGGGCCGTGCTCTGGCCCGAGACCGTCGAGGTGCTGAAGACTGTCGCGAAGGCCCGCCCAAAGGCGGTCGACCCAAAGGACAAGAGCCTGGTCTTCCTGACCAGGTACGGAAAGCCGTGGACGCGGATCCATCAACCCAAAGGCGGGAGTGGGTTGGGTCGCGGTGCCATAGCGCTCGATTCGGTCTCCAGCGAGTTCAGCAAGCTTGTGAGGGACGTCGGTGTGCATCGCCCCGGCCGCTCGTTCTACGCTCTGCGGCACACCTTCCGCACGATCGCCGACGAGCTGGGCGACCGCCGCGCGATCGACCTGATCATGGGCCACGAGAACGGCAACGACATGTCGAACTACTACGTTGAAAGAGTCAGCCAGGAGCGGCTCGCCAAGGTCGCCGAGCATGTGCGGGCGTGGGCCAGGATCTCTCAAACGCCGACCGCGGCGAGCTAACGCAATTCACTAAAATTACTTGAACCGGCCGCGCGAACGAAAGTTTCTGCTCGGCCGATTCTTCGAGGAGAACGCCATGAGTGAGGTTCAGACCAACAGCGAAGACATGCTTGCGGGATACCCGGTATCGGCGCTCGTGGAAGGAGATTGGATTCAGGCACCGGCCGTTGAACCGGGTGCGCGACGGCAACGCGTGCAGAGCTACCTGCAACGGACAGGCCTTTCGGTGCAAGCGGCAAACAGCAACTTGGCCGGGCTCGCCGAGGATTTTCGCTTTGCGGGACGAGCATCGCCACACTTCTGGTCCATGCTTGTCGAGGTCGACCGTAGCGATTCAGACTGGACGAACGCGATTCCGATCGGGGAGGACGGTCTCGTCAAGGTCAACGGGTTCTGGCCGGTGTTGTGCTGTACGGCTTTATGCGAGCGAGAGGTATACCTGTATCGATTCGGTGAAGACCCGTGGCGCTACGCGAAACTTCGCTTCGACGAGCTCGCGATGCAGGCCGCTCAGTGGGCGTTCGGGCTACAAGGCTTCGCCGGGCCTCAGGGCGATATACGCAATTATTGGATCCTCCAGTTGTACCGATCCGCTTGGACGCGGCCGTCAGTCCTCAGAACCGACCGGAGACAACGCATCGGCATCAGTGACTTCAGAGTTTCGGATTGGCACTACATGCGCAAGGGGGTTCACCAGATGTCGTGCTTGAGCGAGATCGTCTCGGAGTACCCCAAGACCTGGTACGCGTGCCTCTCGGCGGGGCTCTTTGCGGCGTCGGCGATCGTGGTGGAACAGTTGGCGAGCTTTATGAACGACCAGCTTACGGCGCGGAGCACAGACATTTGGAGGGAGCCCCGGTGGTTCGCCGACCGGTCCGATGGCGAAATCTCCTCTGACAGGCTTAAGCCCTGTCGCGACAGGGGCATAGACGGCAAGAAAGTCGGGAAGCGGTGGCTGTACAGCGTGCAGTCGGTTACCAACTTTCCGAAGTGGTCCGCCCTCCGCGACCGACTTTTGAACGCCTGCGAATCGGAATTAAATCGGAATTAAATCAGAATAAATCGGTGCAATCGGAACTCTGATAGCGAGGTCCTTGCCGAGAGCCAGCGGCGTGACAGACTCTGGGCGTGAGAAGTGATCCCGCCCAAGTACCGCGGTTCGCATCGCTACGGCAGTTGAGCCGGTTGACCGGCGTGCCTTACGCCTGGCTGCGCCGGCGGGCGCGCGAAGGTCGAGTCCCGGGATTGCTTCCCGGACAATCTCGCCTGTACTCGCTTGAGGCGGTGGCGACATGGCTGCGAGACGTGACTCCATCGGATCGATCGGAGGCCGCCCGTGCGTGAGTGGTACTCACCGCCGCAGGTGGCCCGCGAGCGGTCGATCCGCGTCGGCAAGGTGCTGGCGTGGATCCACTCTGGGGAGCTCTGCGCCGTGAACCACGCCGAGCGGTGCGGGGGTATCTCGCGCTGGCGGATCAGCGCCGGGGCGCTGGCGGCGATGTTCGAGAGCCTGGCGGCCGACGCGAGGCTGGGGCTTGGCGGGTCGGAACTCGAAGATGAGGTTCCCGAACCGCTCGCCACGCCGGTCTCGAAGCTCGGAGACCTGTGGCTGCTGCCGGGGGAGCACGAAGGCGAGGGAGAGAACGCGCTCGCGCTCGCTGGGTTGTCTCGTCGCGGGCACCGGCTGCTGTGCGGAGATTCGACCAAGGCCGAGGATGTCCAACGAGTCCTCGCGGGCGAGCTGGCCGCGCTCGTTGCCACTGATCCGCCGTACCTCGTCGAGTACACCGGCAAGCGTGTCAACGGCAGCGGCAAGGATTGGTCGAGCTCGTACCGCGAGGTCGACATCGCCGACGCTGGCGTGTTCTTCCGCGCGGTGTTCACGAACGTGGTGGCGGCGCTGGCTCCGCACGCGGCGGTCTACTGCTGGCACGCGCACAAGCGCCAGGCCGAGCTGGCTCGGGTGTGGGAGGAGCTGGGCATCCTCGACCACCAGCAGATCGTGTGGGTGAAGCCGTCGGCGGTCTTCGGCTCGGTCTTCTGGCACTTCCGGCACGAGCCGTGCATGATGGGCTGGATCGCCGGCAGTAAACCTCCTCACGACGGCCAGCACGAGTTCAACAGCGTCTGGGAGGTGGACTGGGAGGGCAAGTCCAGAGTGGTAGGCAACGAGTACCCGACTCAGAAGCCCTTGGAGCTGTTCGTACGCCCGATGCGCAAGCACACCAAGGTCGGCGACCTGTGCTTTGAGCCCTTCAGCGGGAGCGGGAGCCAGCTGATCGCGGCCGAGCGAATGAAGCGGCGCTGCGCGGCGATCGAGCTAGAACCTCGGTTCGTCGACGTGGCGGTGCGGCGCTGGCAGCGCGAGACAGGGCGGAAGGCGGTGCTGGAGAGGACGACAAAGACGTGGGACCAGCGGGCGCAGGAAGCGGGAGTGAAGCTCGACGATTCGGTCGGCACGTGCGCGGTGACGACGGCGAGGATCTCGGTGGAGAGGGTTGCCACGCAATCAGGTGGAGATCTCACGTCGGTGATTACCAAGAAGGGCGCTACTCCGCGCGGCGGTGGCACGAGGCCCGGCCGTAGCCGCGCAAAACCCAAAGGAGGGAAGTGACCGTGGGGCGCCGAGGGCCCAAGCCAATGCCAAAGGAGCTCCTGCGCGCACGCGGCACACGCCGCGGTAAGGACCGCGGCGACGAGCCCAGGCCGAACCTACAGCGGCCGTCGTGCCCCAAATGGCTCGACGCCAACGCCAAGCGCGAGTGGCGCAAGCTCCTCCCCGATCTGGAGCCCATGCGGTTCCTCTCCAAGGTCGACCGTAACGCGCTGGCCCGCTACTGCCAGCTGCTCTCGCGCTGGCGGAGAGCCGAGGAGTTTCTCCAGAAGTACGGCGACACCTACCCGATAAAGGGAGACGACGAGAAGGTGCGTTGCTTCATGCCCTTCCCGCAGGTGGCGATCGCCAGCAAATTAGCTCACCTGCTGGGCCAGCTCGAGCAGGAGTTCGGCATGACTCCCTCGGGCCGCAGCCGCATCAGGGTGAGCCACGTGCCGCCGCCCAGGCGCGACGATGACGAGGAGCCCTTTGACCTGAACGCGTTCATCAAGATGGGCGGCATTCACCGACGGTCACCCGAGGAGATCAAGCGAATGAACAGGGAGCAGCTCAAGGTCAACCGCAGACTTCGGCTGACCGATCCAGAGGAAGAACAAGTGTCGCTGATTGCGAATATCGAGCCCGATACGGCGTGAGAGTCAGCGATGATTTGGTGTGCTTCGGAGCTACTTCAACTGTGCAGACGATGCGGTTGGCCCAGCTGGACACGCGGTTACTCATGTCGTTTAGCATCGCCCAGTGAACGGAGAATACACATCGGCGAATTGGTGCCGACGCCTCAATCGCCCGAGCACGCCAGTGAACCGACTCATCTCCGGTGGACACAAACGATCGATAGGCTATGGCTCATCGACGAGAGGTTCAACAGATGCTAAAGGGTACGACAAAGCGGAAGTACACGGGCGAGTTTCGCGAGGCGGCGGTGCGGCTGGTGATGGTCGAGAAGGTTCCGGCGGCCCGGGCCGCGGCCGACCTGGGCATGCCCGTCCACACGCT
>Ga0105047_10001428_pt1 | contig 42776 bp, 37 predicted proteins | sample MAT04_FD_78384 | JGI IMG/M metagenome (GOLD analysis project Ga0105047, IMG submission 78384) | Freshwater microbial communities from Lake Fryxell liftoff mats and glacier meltwater in Antarctica - MAT-04 (megahit assembly) | ecosystem: Environmental > Aquatic > Freshwater > Ice > Liftoff... | reverse complement strand
GTCCCGCGTTGCCGCGCTCGCGACCGCGAGCTCGGCGTTGCCGTTCTGAATCGCGTTCGAGAGCAGGTCGCGCATCTTGGCCACCAGCCCGTGTAGCTCGCTCGGCTTTCTGCCCACCGAATGGACCAGCCAGGTCGTCTCTACGTAGACGATCGGAACGAGGTCACTGGGCACGACGGTCTCCAGGACGCGACTCCTCGATGACAGCCTGCAAGATGTGGCCGGTGACGTCGGGGATCATGATCGCGATCGCGTCGGGAGGCAGCGCCGTGAACCACGACTCTCCGACCGCGCGCAGCCAGCGGCGCGCCTGTTCCTCGAAGGCGGCTCCCGCGCGGGGGGCGCCGACAGTCCTCGCCGAAGAACATCCCGATCGGGATCTCGATCGCATCGAACGGCTCGGCGCGGACCGTCTCGCCGCGCTCCGCCACCAGCGCCTCCAGATAGCCGGCGTCCTGCTATCGAAGCACCGTGAGCGTCTCGTTCTCGGAATCGAGCAGCCAGTAGTGGCCGACGCCATGCCGGCGATAGATCCGCTGCTTGCGCACCGTGTCGCGCGCGCGGTGCGACGACAGGACCTCGCACACCCAGTCCGGGGTCACCTGCGCGAACGCGGTCGCGGGCAGCTCCGGCATGCGCTCGCGACGCCAGCCCGAGAGGTCGGGCCGGAGAGGCGCGCCGCTGAACAGGACGTCGACCTCGCAGGGGTCGAGCGCCGCCGCCAGCTTGACCTGCGCGCCCCCGTGCCGCGGCGTGGGCTGAGCCTTCTGGACCAGCTCCCCGTCGATGATCTCGTGGAAGCGGTCCTCCTCGGGGATGGCGAGGAAGTCCGCCAGCGTAGCCTGCTTCTGGGGCGCGCCCACCACGCCCGGACGCTAGCCCGGCCGGCGGTCGGAGATCCAGCGCGACCCCACGAGCGCGCGCTCATCGGCCCTTCGGAGGATCGCCCAGCGCTGCCTCCAGGATGCGCATCGCCCGCTCGAGATCTTCGCCCTTCCGACCCTTCACGTACGCCAGGATCCGCTCCCCGACGAGGTACCCGATCCCGGTCCTCCCGGTGGCTGACTCCGATCGCTCGTCCGCGCTCCCCTCGAACCGAAGGAGCTCGCACGATGGAAGGTTGAACGCGCGCGCGAGCCGGTCGAGCACGTCGAGCGAGGGATTGGCGAGGCCGCGCTCGATCTCGCCGATGAACTTCGTGCTGACGCCAGAGCGAACCGCGAGCGCCTCCTGCGTCATCCCGCGAAGCTTCCGCAACGCGCGGATCCGGCGACCGAAGCGCTGACTGGTGCTGATGCGGTTGGATCGCGCCATCGGTCGATCCTTCGAGCGTCTGACTTCGCCAAGAACCCACTAAACTGCCGTATCGAGTTCTGCGGGCGATTTTGTCGGCATTATAGGTGCTATTGTGTCGAGGCTCAGGGCGCTGCGCGCCCAAGGAGGAGGCGTGACCCGAGTGCTGGTGATCGACCACGAGGAGACGCTGCGAAGCGAGCTCCGGGCACCGTTCGCCGAGCTCGGTTTCGACGTCCTCGAGGCCGCGAGCGTGCGGGACGCTGCTGTGCGTCGCCTTGGGCCATGGCCCGACGTATTCGTTCTCATCGCCGATCACCGGTTTCAGACGCACGAGCTCGACACTTTGCGAGCCGGCCGCCCGCTGGTCGTGGTCGCCCCTTGGCCCGCATCCGACCCAGCCGCCGCGATCGATGACGCGCGCCGCCTCAACGCGCAGGCGATGCTTTACGCGCCGACCTCGATCGATGCGGTCATCATGGCGACTGTGGTGCTCGTGGAAGCGCGCGCGACCGGACCCACCCGCGTCCGCGGCCGACGGTGAGCCGGGCTGCCGTAGTACGGCAACAGAGGCCCTTGCGCTGACATCCCGAGGACGGCGAAAGTGATCCGACCATGGCAGCGCTGGAAGCGGGGTTGGACTTCGGAGGCTACGTGCTCGAGCGCCGGCTCGGCATCGGCGGCATGGCGGAGGTCTGGGCCGCGCGGTCCCGCGAGCCCGGCAGCCCGACGGTGGCGCTGAAGCTCCTTGCGGAGCAACACGCCAAGGACCCCTCGTACGTGGCGATGTTCATCGATGAGGCCGCTCTTGGCGCCCGTCTGAGACACCGCGCGACCGTCCCCATCGAGACCTGTTTTCAGGCGAACGACACCTTTTGCCAGGTCATGCCGCTCGTGGAGGGCCGCGATCTCCGGCGCGTGTTCATTGATGCCCAGAAGCGACGCGTCGAGTTTCCCGGCCGCTCGCTATCTATGTCGCGCACGAGGTCGCGAGCGCCCTCGAGTACGTGCACGCGCTCGAGGACGAGAGAGGTCGGCCTCTCGAGCTCGTTCATCGCGACGTCTCGCCGCACAACGTCATGATCGCCCTGGACGGCCGCGTTCTCCTCCTCGACTTCGGGATCGCGAAGGCGAGGGAGCGGCTGGCGCGGACGTCCGTGGGCGTCGTCAAGGGCAAGCTCGGCTATATGTCGCCGCGAAGAATCGTCGGCCAGGGGGCCACCCCGGCGTGCGACCTCTGGTCGCTCGGCGTGACGTGCTGGGAGATGCTGGCGATGCGGCCGCTGTTTGCCTCGGTCGAGATGGCCGAAGTTGGGCCTCGGATCGTGCGACGTGAGATTCCGCCGCTCGGCTCTTTGCGACCCGACTTGCCGGGTGAGGTGCAGGAGCTGGTGAATGACCTACTCGGCGATGGCACGATCGAGAGCGCTGCGACTGCCGCTCGACGACTTCGGATCCTCTTGCGCAGCTCCGGGCTCACGGAGGGCGATGCCTGCACGATCGATCGTACGTGCACGTCGTCGTCGTCCGCCGTCTTTGCCAACGAGGTGGGCTCGATTGTGTGTGTTCCAGTAAACGGTAGCTTGGTGTGCTTCGACAGCGTCGGCCGTACGGTTGTAAGGACCATTCCTCCGCGCTGGGCGAAGATGGCGGTGGGCGGGCAACACGCTTGCGGCATCGTCGACGACGGCCAGCTCGAGTGCGTGGGAGACAACCTCCGGGGACAGCTCGGGCTCGGCCTCGGTGTGCGATCAACGACGACCGCCGGGGTCGTCAGACCAGACCTTCGTTGGTTAGCGGTCGGCGCCGACGTCGCCACCACATGCGCCTTGGACTCCTCGCACGCCGTCTGGTGCTGGGGACATGGCGGTGATGGCCAGCTCGGTATGGCGGACACGTCGTCGTCGTCGGTGCCGCTCCGCGTCGTCGACGGTGCAGTGAAACAGCTGGTCATGGGCTCGGGCAGCGCCTGCGCGATCCGCGACGATGGGAGCTCGACTTGCTGGGGATTCAACGCGGGGAACGTCCTCGGGACCCTTCGGTACGTGTCGCCCGAGCAAGCCCAAGCGCACCACGTAGGTCCGACGAGCGACGTGTATTCGACGGCGGTGGTGCTTCACGAGCTCCTCACGGGGCGCATCATGGTCTCGCCTGAGAAGCCCGTCGAGATGCTTGGGCACGTGCTCCTCAGCATCGCGGCGCCCGTTCATGAGCTCAATCCCGCGTTACCAGTCGCGCTCAGCCCCGTGATTGCGAAGGGCCTGGCCAAGGACCCCAAAGTGAGATCGCAGACAGCCGCCGCCTTTCGCGCTGCTATTCTGGAAGTATGTCCTGATCTGGCCTCTACGCCGGCCGCGGAGATCGCAGGGTTCATGCGCGAGAGGTTCCCGGAAGATTTGGCCGCCCTCGAGCGGTTTCGCGCGCTCGCCGATGGCGCGGGTCAGGAGCCTCCGGACTCGAAGACGAGGACGGCGATGGTCAGCAAGTCTCAGGTCGTGCCGATGAGCGTCACTCCCGCCGAGCCCGTCCTCCTCACCAAGACCGGCTTCAACTTCCCGATGATCCCGTCCACTACGGTGGCGCCGACCCGGATAGTGGAGATCTCCGCCCCCGCCTCCACAGAACCGAGAGCCCAGCCCGACCCGTTGCGCGACCGACGTCTCGTGCGCAACGCAATGATGAAGGGAGCCGCGATCGCGACCGGCCTCCTGACTGCGCTCATCGCCACCGGCGTCGCCTTGTTCGTTGTCGTTGAGCGACCGGCTCAAATTCCGCCGACCACATCGACCTCACCTCCGAGCGCGACCCCTGTTCTCGGCGTTCAAGCCAAGCCAGCCACGTTGGAATCGCCGCCCAACGACGTCCCCGTTTCGCCGGAACAACCTCCCGCACGCGCAGCGAGGCCTGCTCGCTCGCCATCGGCACGTTTGCCCGCCGCGTCGTCACCGGACGTGGCCCCGAGGCCCAAAGCCCCGGTCAACGACGTTCGTAAGCTCGAGGCAATGGCGACCGAGGCCGCGAACTCGCAGCTCGGCGACCCTGTTCGCGTGGAGTTTATTCGCCGCGCGCGCTCCTTCATGGCCGCGGTACCCGAATCGGACCGCGCCCCGGTGGAGGCCGCGTACCAGGCCGCAACGAGGCGCGGGGCCGGCGGAACGGAGTTCGAGACGCTCGCGCGCACGTTGGCGCGAGCGGTGCCCAACTCGTAGGCTGACTCAGGGCCTTCCATCGGGCCCGCCGCCCGCTCGATTCGATGCTCGGCGTCGACGACGAATATGGCGCCACCACAGCGCGAGAGCACGTTCATCGGCGGAGGCGGCGCTGAGTCGCGCTCGGACCGCCGCGAGGTCGGCGAGCCGCGACGAACGCGCGGGCGCCAGCATCGCGCCCACCAGATCGCACAACTCCCGCGGCACGAGCGCGTCGTTCAAGCGCCCTTGCGGATTTGCTCCCAACATCTCCGAGAGCACCGCGCCCAGACGTCGCACGCGGCGGTGGCGCCAGCACCCGCGAGCCGCTCGGGCGATAGATAGCGAGGCTTCCGCGTGACGACACGACCGCCAGTCCCGGCCACGCGTTCGCGCGCTCGCGCGATTCCGAAGTCGAGCAAGCGTACGCGGCCGTCGCGATCGATCATGATGCTGTCCGAGGACACCCCGCGATGGGTCAGTCCGACCGGCGAAAATCTTTCGCGCTCGAACTGGTGGATGTACGCGAGGGCGTCCGCGATCTCGTGAGCGACGAACGCGGCGAGAGCCGGCGGCATCGCATGGCCCCAGGTCGCGGCGCGAGCGAGGACCCCGCGGATGTCAGGACCATCGATGAGCTCCATCACCTGGAACAGCCCGTCGTCGAATTGAAAACAGACCTCGACGCGGACGATCGCCCGGTGGCTGAGCTTTGAACCAAACGCCGCTTCCTCGAGAAATGCCGCTGCGAATGCCGGGTCTCGGGCGGCGGAACCGAGCAAGGCCTTCAGTGCGACTGCGGGACCGGGCCGCCGGCGATGATGGGCCATCCAGATCTCCGCGGTGCTGCCCACGGCGAGTCGGCGATCCAAGCGATAGTCGCCGACCAGCTGGCTCGATCTCAGCATTGCGAATCAGCGTCGCGTCGGCGCGACCCATGAATTTGAACTTTGCCCGAGGCCGTTGCTGGCGGGAAGGAACCCGCGGCGCGCGGGCTCATCGCCGCCCGCGGCGACCGGCCGCGGCGCTCCTGCTTCGACCGCGCTGGCGGGGCTCGAGGGCCCCCGCGCGGGCCGCGGCGATCAGCGGCTGGAGGCTCGCCGGCGCGGCGTCCAGATCCGGTGAGGCGGGCTTCACGTCGCGATAGATGTGGCCGAGGCAGAGCTGGCTGATCAGCCCCTGCGTCATGCCCAGGCAGCGCGCCATCTCCACCGTCGACACGCCGCGCCCGCGCAACCAGCGGAGCGCGCGGACCGTGTTCGGATCGAGCTTGCGCTTCAGGTTCTGGCGCGGCCTCCACGCCAGGTTCTTCGCGCGATGATCGCTCCGGTCTCCGTTAAGATGGACGAGCATGCTCCCCTCGGGGCGCCGAGGCAGGAACGCCGCCGCGACCACGTGGGCGATCATCGGATCGGAGCCCGGCTGGCTCCCGCCGATCCTCACCCGCCCTCCCCGGGTGCTCTGCTGCTGTGCTCTGCCTCGTCGCAGCGAGAACACCTGGCCGAGCTCGTCGACGAAGTAGCCGGGCGCGCCGGCGATGGGGACGAGATGGGCGCCGGCGCCGCTGAAGCGAGCCCGGATCGCGGCGTCGGCCTCGCGGCGCGGGACGACCGGGGACGGCGCGCGGACGATCGTGCGCCTCAACCACACCAGGTTCGAGGCCGCGTTGTGGGTCGGATCGCCGTCCTTGTGCTGCAAGACCAGGCGCGGTGAGCGCGGAGGATCGAGGAACGCCTCCGCGACGAGGTGATCGACCCGCGTCGCCCACCGCACAGCGGACCACGGGGCGAGCACGACGATCGCGCCGGGCCGGCCGGCGACCACCGATGGCGCGAGGCGGCGGGGAGGCCGGCGCAACAGCGAGAAGACCTCCCCATCTTCCGAGACCCAGTAGACGCGGAAGGTGTCGGGCACCGGCTCCAGGCGTCGCGTGCCGGGGAACGCTCCGCGGATCGCCGTCTCCGGATCGACGGGCGCCGCGGCGTCGGGCTCCGCGGGGACCACCCACTCCAGGTTGCTCGCCGCAGCATTGTTCGTGTCTCCGTCGCGATGCGCGAGGCGAGCCCCCGCGGGGCGCGGCGGGAGGAACTCCTGCGCGACCAGCGTCGAGACGCGCGCGCTGCGCCGCTCACCGGTCGGCGCGCAAAGATCGACCGATCGCCCCGCCAGCCGCTTCGGCGGACGATCCGGCCAGCGCCGCGTCGAGTACACCGCGCCCGCGCGATCGACCCAGTACCCGGGCGCGTCTTCGATCTCCCGCAGGTCGCGCGCCTCGGGAAACGCAGCGGCGACCGCCGCGCGATGATCATCGGCGCGCGCCGACGGATCCCCCGCGGACGCGCGCTCCATCATCGCGCTCACCCGGGCTCGCAGCGGGAGCGACAGGGCGGCGATCGGGTCCGCGCCGGGGAGTTCCTGCACGCGCCGGTGCGTCGCGCCCGCGCCGATCGCGGCGATCGCGCCGGGGCTGGTCTCGAAGGCCCGCGCGACGTGGGCCGGTCGAGCGCCGCTCGCGAGGAGCGCCCGGATCGCGCGGACGGCCTCGGCGGTGATCTTGATCCGACCTCCGGGGCGCAGCCTCCGCCACTCCAGGTTGCTCGCGCGATAGTTGCCGGGATCGCCGTCCTTGGGCGCGATCTGGAGGTGGGCCCGGCTGGGCCGGTCGCCGAGGAAGGCGCGCGCGACGATCGTGGCCAGACGCACCTGTCGAACCTCCCCGCTCGGCAGCACCAGGCTGACCGAGGCCTTCGCGCCGGCCCCGCGGGGGCGGAGCCGCCTCATCGCGCCGGCCCAAGGCGAGTACACGCGACCGAGGTCGTCGACGAAGTACTTGGGCGCCTCGGCGATGGGCTCGAGCGCGCCGGCGTCGGGGTAGCGCTGGCGGATGAGCGCCCTGGCCTGCGCAGGCTGGAGGCGCTTGACGCGGCGCTTGCGGGCCGGCTGAGTGTGGTCGCGCGCGAGCTCCGAGAACGGGATCCAGCGCAGGTTCTCGAGGCGGTTGTTCCTCGGATCGCCGTCGATGTGATGGGCGGCGAACCTGCGCGAGCGCGGCCCCGGCCCGAAGACGCCGAGCACCAGCCGCCCGATCGGGATGTGCTGGTCGCCTTCGTGGACGTGCACCACGTAGGTCCCCGTCACGTGCAGCGGCTTGAGGACCAGCGGATCTCGCCGCCGCCGGAGCGAGAAGACGCGGCCGTCGTCGGCGACGAAGTAGCCGGGAGCCCCGGGGACCGGCGCGACGCGGCGCGCGTCGCGGTGGCAGGCGCGGATGAGCGCGATCGGGTCAGCGAGGACGCTCTTGCGCGATCGCTTCACGCGAGCGCCGACGCTAGCGTCGAGAGGCAGACGTCGCAAGCCCGGGGCATCGATCGGCCGTGACAGCTCCGCGCATATCGGGCAGGCCGAGGAGGTGGTCGACATCCTCCCACTGGGCCCATTTCCAGCCAACGACACCGCGTTCTACACCGCCTCTGCGATCGGGCCTCGAGGGCCCTGTGTCGCCGACGGCGCGTCCGTCACCGCCGCAGTGGCCGGTGTCCTGAAGCGACTGCCGGGCCCGCGCGATCCGCAGATCTTCTTGCCGCCATGGCTCGCCTCGGAGGCCAAGGCGGCGGGGGCGAAGACGCGCGAGCCGCCCCAGGAGCTGGTCCTGTTCGCGGCGATCTCTGCGCTGGGCATGCAGTCCGAGCCCCCGGTGAAGGCGCTCGGCGACTACTGGTTGACGCTGGCGCTCGCCATGTTCGACTTCGTGCGCGCCGAGCCCTGGGCCTGGATCCACGACGATGATCCGATCGAGCTCGACGTGGGCGGGCGCCGCCATACCGTCTCCGTGCTCGGGATGGGCGGGGAGATCTACGGCCTCCTGGTGTACCGGGGCAAGGTCCGGCCGGGCGAGATCGCGGCGCGCGACGCGTTCGGCCTCGTCCTCGAAAAGGAGCCGCAGCTCCTCGCCCGTGCGCTTCGGACCCTCGACGTCGACTGGGTGCCGATGTTCTTCGCCGTCACCCGCGGGGTCCACGACAAGATGACGGTCGCGGAGGTCGAGACGCTGGTGGCCGCGCTGGCGGTGACGTCCCAGATGGCGCGCGAGAAGACGGCCCGTGGGCAGGCGGCGATCGCGGGCCTCCTCGGACCGCTCGAGGCTCGAGCGCAGCTCGGCGCGGAGGGCCCCGAGATGCGCTTCGTGGAGCAGGACGAGCCCAGGGCCAGGTCGCCGGCCAAGGTCGGACGGAACGAGCCCTGCCCCTGCGGCAGCGGTCAGAAGTACAAGAAGTGCTGCCTCGACAAGGCGCGAGCACCTGCGCGGGCCAGCGAGCACGAGCTCGATCGCCGCCTGCTCGATCAGGTCGAAGCATTCACCGCTGCGACCTGGCCGAAGCTCCTGCCCGAGAAGCTCGCGGCCTGCCCGCTGGCCCACGACGACGACGCCATGGCGCAGCTCGGTCGCACCTGGGTGCTCTGTCACGCCGTCGCGCCCGACGGTCGAACGCCGCTGCGCGCCTTCCTCGACGCCCGGCGTGATCGGCTCTCGGCGGAGGAGCGGGCATGGGCGGAGGCTCAGTCGAGCGCGCATCTGTCGCTGTTCGAGGTGATCTCGGTCGAAGCCGGCGCTCATCTCGTGCTCCGCGACCGGCTCACGCGGGAGGAGCACCGGGTCCATGACGTCCTCGCGAGCCAGAGCGCGACACCCGGCGTCAGCCTGGTGGGCAGGGTCGCGAACGTCGGCGGAAAGGCGCTCCTCGCGGGGACGCTCCCGCGGCTCCTCCGCCCGACTCAGGCCGAGCCCGTCCGCGCCGCGATCGAACGGCGGCTGAAGAAGGCGGGGATCTCGCGCACCGCGACCGGTCTCCACGCGGAGGCCGCGGGCCGCATCGTGCTGGAGGTCGCGAGCGCCGAGCTCGAAGATCACGATCGCGCCGCGAGCGCGCCCCCCAGGATGGAGGGCGGATCGGAGATCGAGCAGGTCAAGGACGTGTTCGAGGTGACGGATCCCGAGCGCGCTCGCCGACAGCTCGACGCCCACCCCGACCTGCGATCCGAAGCGCCGGGCGAGTGGATCAGGGTCGGGCCGCGCATCGAGACGACGGTGTTCCGTCCCCGCGAAGGGATCCTGACCCTCGCGGGAAAGCGGCTCACCGTCGAGACGCTCTCCCGCGCCCACGCCGATCGGCTGCGGATCGAGATCGAGGCCGCGCTGGGGGCGATCGCGACCCACCGCGTCCGCTCGCACGAGGACCCGAAGCTGGAGGTCCCGGCCGGCCAGATCCGCCTGCAGGCCCTGATCGCCGACATCGCGCCGTCGATGGAGTTCATTCGCCGGGAGCAGGATCGGCTCTGGCTCGGCCAGTCCGTGCCGGCGCTCGACGGCCGCACGCCGCGCGAGGCGGCGGGGGACGCCAGGGGGCGAAAGAAGCTCGATCTGCTCCTCAAGGAGCGCGCGGTGATGGAGGCCTCGGTCCAGGCCACGCCTCCGGGGTTGGATCTGCGGGCCGTGCTGGGGGTCTCCGAAGGCGGGAGGAGGATGACGCCGAAGACGCAGATGCCGCGGCTCCCGAAGCTCAGCGAGGCGCTGCTCGACTGGTTCGGCGCCGTGTCACCCTGGACCGCAGACGACGCGCGCGCTCCGGACTCGGCCATCCGGTTCGAGCAGCGGGCGGGCGCAGCGGTGAAGCTGTGGAACTGCACGCTGCCGGGCCTCGCGCGCGACGATCGCGATCGGGTCGTCGAGGCGCTCGCCGCAGACGGGCCGTGGGACGGCGCGGCGATCGAGCGATTGATCGCGCGGAGGACGCGCTTGTTCGGTGAAGACGAGCGGCGCGTCGAGCGCGTCGAGACCCGGTGCAGCGGAGGCGAGCCTGCGCTGGTGGTCGCGTTCTCCTACGCCCGCCGATAGCGGCTCGCTCGGACCGCGCTACGGGATGCGGGCCTGGCCGGCCCAGACGCCCTCGAGGTCGGCGCCGATGAGCACGCGGAAGCTGCCGTCGATGGTGTGCGACGTGTTGATCAGCTGGAGCACGTCGGCGCGGTGATTGCCGTTCCGATCGATGGCGCGGCCGTTCTGGTCGAAGTCGAACGAGGCCCGACCGGCCACGCCGGCGATGCCGTTGGTGATCGCGTCGATCGCGTTCTGCTTCTCGTTGTTGCAGGTGCTGAGCACGATCGCGTAGGCGGCCAGGTTGCCGTTGAGCGCGTTCCGCACCCCGTCGGCCAGGCCCTGGCAGTCGATGAGCTGGTTGAGCGCGGCGTCGATGGTCGGGATCCGGCCGTTGGTGGCGAGGCTGATCGCGGTGTCGAGCACCAGCGTGAGCAGACGGTAGAGATCCATGTCGACACTGCGGCCCTGGAACACGAAGTCAGCCTCGGGGCGGCCGGCCTGCAGCACGCCGTGGAAGGGCGGGACGGTGACCTCGACGTCGAACGGGCCGACCGGGGTGACGCCGGTCTGCGCGATCGCGATCTGGCGCATCGCGCACGTCGGATAGTTGCGATCCATGTAGCCGAACGGGCACTGGCTGATGAACTGAACCGAGAGCCGCTGCCAGCGCTCGTCGCCGTGGATCGCGCTGGTGTTCCCGATCGGGAGGTCCTGCGCGATGTTCATCACCGCGACCACCTCCATGCGCTCGAAGAAGCTCGCGACGTTGCTGAGCACGTCGACCAGCTGCTGAAACCACGGCGGGACGAACTGCGCCGCGAGGTTGCGGATGATCGGGTTGACCAGCGCGCCGAGGATCGGGTCCGAGATCAGGCGCCCCATGAACGCGCGGTTGATGAAGTCGAGCGGGCCGGCGATGCCGTTGATGCCGAGCAGGTAGTCCGACAGATCGAGCACGTACTGCACGTCGTGCGTGCCCTGCAGGACCAGGAACTCGGGCGGCGGGCCGTTCGCGTCGGGGAAGCCGCCCGAGTCGGGCGGATCGATGACCCCCGAGTCGGGCGCGTTCGGATCGGCTGCGTCGGCGTGGAGGCCGCTGTCGATGCCCGTCCCGTTCGGAACGCCGGTGTCGCTCTCGCCGACCGCCGGGACGCCGGAGTCCGGGAGGGTTCCGACGCCGGAGTCGATGCGGAAGCCGCCCCTGTCGCAGTTCGGCTGGTCCTCGGGGCACGCGGTCGGGATGAAGCCGTTCGACGGGGTGAGGACCTCGCCCTCGCAGGCCGTGAGGAGAGAGAACGCGAGTGCGAGGACGATCGTGGGGCGCATGGTTCTCGTTTCACTGACCGTGGGGCGGGTGCCCCACTCTTGTTGCGCAAGCGTGGGGCAAGTTGCCCTGTTTGCGCAGTAGGCTCAATGACCGAGGAGGGAAGCTTTCTCAGATGCTCGCGATGACCGCAGCTGTAACATCCTGGGTCAGCGCTGCGCGGTCCGCGCCGACAAGATCTGCCGTCAGTGGGGCCCCGCGCGCCACGACCGCGCGAACTCCGGCCTCGATCCGGTCCCCGGCGCCGACCAGGGCCTGATCGCTCTTCCTCCGGCCCAGCCAGCGGAGCGCCTCGGCCGTCGACATGATCATCGCCAGCGGGTTCGCCTGACCCGGCTTCAGCGTCGGCGCCGAGCCGTGGATCGGCTCGAACATGCCGTGGCGCTCGCCGACGTTGCAGCCGACCGCCATCCCCATCCCGCCCTGCAGCACCGCCGCGAGGTCGGTGAGGATGTCGCCGAACATGTTGGTGGTGACGACGACGTCGTAGTGCTCGGGCTGCGTGATCAGCCACTGCGTCATCGCATCGACGATCGCCAGCTCGCGCTCGATGTCCGGGTAGCTCTTGCCGACCTCGGTGAACACTTCGGCGAACAGCTTGCAGCCGTAGAGCACGTTGTGCTTCACGACGGCGGTGACGCGCTTCTTCTTGTCGCCGGGGGCGCCGTTTCGGCCGCGCGCCATCTCGAAGGCGAGCTTGCAGACGCGCTCCGAGGCCGCGCGGGTGATGATGCGCGTGTCGGTCGCGACCATGTTCACGCCGCCCGGCGCGAGGATGCCGCCCGAGCCAGAGTAGAGGCCCTCGGTGTTCTCGCGGATGAACACCATGTCGACGTCTTTGGGCTGCCAGACCAAAGAAGAACGGCCGGAAATGCGGTGCTGGACGCCCTCGTAGAGCTTCACGGGCCGCACATTGGCGAACAGGTCGAGCTTCAGTCGGTTGCCGATCACCGCCGAGTAGCCGGCCATCTTGCCGTCGCTCATCGTGATCGGACCGGGCGACGTCGGCGAAGGCCAGCCGACCGCGCCGAGCAGGATCACGTCGGCATCGGCACACTGCTTCTCCGCGCCTTCGGGCCAGTCGCGGCTGCCATGCGAGAGATAGAACTTTCCACCGCAAGGGATCTCGGTGACGTCGAACTTCGCATCCGTGCGCGCGCTGACCGCGTCGAGGACCTTGCGCGCCTCGATGCAGACCTCGACGCCGATGCCGTCACCGGGAAGCACGACCACGTTGTAGTTCGTCATGAGAACGCGCGTTGTGCCGCACGCCGCTCGCAACATCAAGTGGGGGCGCGAGATCCTCGCGGATCTCGCGCCCCCGGCAATTCACGCGAGACGCCGGCCGGTGCTGGCATACCCCGCGGGCTCGACGTGCGCCGAGCCGCGGCCCTGGGTCAGGCTGCGCAGCCGCGTCACCCACCCGAAGGTGGATGCGAGCGGCAGCTCGGCCGCCACCAGAGCGACGGCGCCCTTGGTCTCGAGCGAGAGCACCCGTCCTCGCCGCGACTGCACGTCGCCCACGACGCTGCCCACCTGCGCCTCGGGGACGGTGATGCGCGCGGCCGCCATCGGCTCGAGCAGCATCACGCCCGCCTCCTCGGCAGCGCGCGACAACGCCCCCTCGCCCGCGACGGCAAAGGCCATCGCGCTCGAGTCCTTGGTGTGCGTCGCGCCGTCGAGCAGACGCACGCGCACGTCGATCAGCGGGTGGCCTCGGATGCCGCGCGACGTCGCCGTTCGCACGCCCTCTTCCACCGCCTTCACCCACTCCTTGGGGATCGGGCCGCCCCGCGTCTCGTCGGAGAAGGTCACGCCTTCGCCACGATCCGCAGGCTCGACCGCGATCACCACCCGCGCCCACTGACCCACGCCGCCGTTCTGGTGCGCGAGCTTGTGATCGACCGTCGCTCGACCGATCAACGTCTCGCGCCACGCCACCTCGGGCTCGCCCACCACCACCTCGACGCCGTGATCGGCGCGAAGCGTCTCCACCGCGACCTCCAGGTGGAGCTCGCCCATCCCGTGCAGCAGGGCCGCACCCGACTCCGGATCCACGCTCGTGAGCAGGGTCGGATCGTCGGCCACCAGCTTCGCCAGCCCGCGCTCGAGCTGGTCGAGGTCGCTCCGCGTCTTCGGCGTGAGCGACACCGCCATCACCGGCTTCGGGACGACGATCGACTCGAGCGCCAGCGGCTGATCCGCGAACGCCAGAGTATCGCCGGTCCGCAGCGTGCGCGCGCCGAGGACCGCCCCGATCTCACCGGCCTCCATCGCCTCGATCGACGTCACCTCGTCCGCGTGCATACGCACCAGACGACCGACGCGCAGCCGCGATCCGCCTGTCCCGATGGTCACCTTCGCGCCCGTCTCGAGCGTGCCCGAGAAGACGCGCACGAACGCGAGCACGCCCTTCTGGGGGTCGTGCACCAGCTTGAAAACCAGCGCCGCGAGCGGCCCCTTCGGGTCGCACGCCAGCGAAAGCCCACTGGTCGTCCGCGCTCCCGCCACCTCTTCCGGTGACGGCAGCAGGTACGCGATCGCGTCGAGCAAGTGCGCGACGCCGATCCGCGCGTGCGCCGAGCCCGCCAGCACCGCCGTCGCCGTACGCGCGCGCGTCACGCGCCCGAGCGCAGCCCACAGCTCCGACGCCGTGACCGCGGCGATGCCCGCCTCGATCGCGCGCGAAAGCAGCTCGTCGTCGAGCGCCGCGGTCGCCTCCACCAGAGCAGCCCGCGCCAACTCGACCGCCGGATCGTGCTCGACCACCGCGCTGCCCTCGAGCCGCCGCGTGACCAGATCCACCACGCCGGTGAGCCCCGGCAGCGGATATGTGAGCACGAGCGGCACAGCTCCCAGGCGCTCGCGCATCGACGTGACCGTGGCCTCCAGCGAGGCCCCGACCTTGTCGAGCTTGTTCGCGAACGCGATGCGCGCCACGCCGTGGCGGTCCGCTTGCCGCCAGACCGTCTCGGTCTGCGGCTCCACGCCCTGGCTCGCGTCGAGCACGATCACCGCGCCGTCGAGGACGCGCAGCGAGCGCTCGACCTCGATGCCGAAGTCGACGTGCCCAGGCGTGTCCACGATGGTGAAGCGGTGCGCCTCACCATCGGGCGTGGTGTGCTCGACCGACGTCGCCGCCGCCGAGATCGTGATGCCGCGTTTTTGCTCCTGCGCGCCGAAGTCCATCGTGGCGTTGCCGTGATCGACGTGGCCGATCGCGTGGATCCTTCCGGTGGCGAACAAGATGCGCTCGGTGAGCGTGGTCTTGCCGGCGTCGACGTGCGCCAGGATGCCCAAATTTCGTCGGTTGTTTCGCATGAATCTGTCCCTCTCGGACCCTGAGGTCCGCACCTGGAAAATAGAGGTGCGCGACTGAGGCGGGGCGACGGAGAGGTCGCCCCGCGAGTCAAATCTCGAGGAGGATCTCCGAGCGAGCGCCGGTGGCGACTGCGTGCTCGATGATGCGCATGGCCGCTCGTAGATGCGCTCCGATCCAGGGGTAGTCAAGCGGCGCAAAGTTGTCGCGAAGTCCGAGCCGGGGCAGAGACTCCTGCAGTGACCGAGGTGGGGCGCTACGACGTGCTCGGGGCGAAGGGCCGCTTCGAGCGCGCCCGCGATCGCGACCGCATGCGCGACGTGCTGATCGAGCGCGGCACCGAGAACGATCCGCGCTTCGTCGAAGACGCCCGCACGCTCGCCGCCGCCCCGCACCCCGCGCTGCCGACCGTACACGAGGTCGGCGAGCACGAAGGGCGCGCCTTCATGGCGTTCGAGCACGTCTCCGGCACCAGCCTCGAGCGCAAGACGTACCCGCTCGGAGACGCGACGCGCTGGCTCACCGAGATCGCCGAGGGCCTCGCGCACCTCCATGAGGTCGGGCTCGTGCACCGCGATCTGAAGCCCGAAAGCGTGGTCATCGATCGGACCGGCCACGCGCGCCTGATCGACTTCGGGATCGGCGCCAACGTCGGCGAGGTCGATCCGCAGGGCTCCGGTTCTTCGGGCTACGTCTCGGCCGAGCAGCGCGCCGGAGAGCCCGCCGATCCACGCGACGACGTGTTCGCGTTCGGGCGGCTGGCGTCGGCGATCTTGCCGAGCGATCGCCCGCGCGGCTGGCGCGAGATCATCCGCGAGGCCAGCGAGCCGCGCGCGATGCGGATCGCGGATGGCCGCCAGATCGTCCTGCGCATCCCGCGGCCCACTAATCGCTGGCCGCTCGTCGCGCTGATCGCGGCGCTCGTTCTCGCGGGCGGCGCGTTCGCGGCGTGGCGGAGCACGCGACCGCTGCCGCCGGCGAAGGTGGTCCCGCTGACCCGCCGGCAGACCGAAGATCGCATCTACTCCGCGGCAATCTCCCCCGACGGAAAGCACCTCGTCATCACCGACCTGCACTCCGCGGCGCTGATCGACATCGACGCCGCCAGCGAGCGCAAGATCGCCGCCGGGGCTTGCCCGTTCTTCGCCGAGGATGGCGCGAGCCTGTGGTCGGGCGACGCGGCGGGGACGATCGTGCGCGTGGGCCTCGACGGAATGGAGCTGGAAAAGTCGACTCTCCCGGCCTGCACGGCGGTCTCACCGAAGGGTGATCGCGCGTTCGGCTTCGGCTGGACCTCGCCGCTGGTGCTGCACACCAAGGACGCTGCGCCGCGGAGCCTCGAGCGCCCGGCCGACGTGCACCCGGTGGCGGTGGCCTGGTCGCGCGATGGCCGGCGCGCCGCGGTGATCGAGGCGTTCGGAGATTCGACCGGTCGCTCGGCGCGGCTGGTCGTCGGCGACGTCGAGCGCTGGACGACGCTGGTCGAGGATCGCGCGCTGGTGGGCCACCTCGGCGGCGCGGCCGTGACATGGGTCGGCGACGACGTGGTGGTGTTCGCGCGGCAGATGCCATCGGGCGTCGAGCTGTTCGAGCAGGACATCGACGAGCCCAGCGCGCGGCCGCTCGCCAGCGTCCCCGGCACCAACGCCGAGTCGCTGAGCGCGAGCGAGGACGGGCGGCGGATCGTGCTGTACGGATCCGACGACCAGGCCGACGTGCATCTGGCCGATCTCACGCGCGCGGGTCCGCTGGTGCTCGAGCCCTTTTTGGCCTCGAACGGCAGCGAGATCCCGGCGGCCTTCTCTCCGCCGGGCGACGCGCTGTGGATCATGGCGGAGCGCACGCTGGTGCAAAAGTCGCTGGTCGATGGGGCGAGCACGCCGCTGTTCGCCGATCCGGGGTGGCTCACGTGGCCGGTGGCCGCCGACGACGCCGGTGCGATCGCGGTGTGGCGGCTCGCCGATCAGGAGGCCCAGCTCGAGCTGCACAGGGGTGGCGAGACCAAGGCGCTGCTCACGATCCCCGCGCCGCCCATGCTGCGCGGCGGCCAGCGACCGCCGCCGTTCTCTCACCACCTGCGCTGCGCGAGCGGCCGCTGCGTGCTGCTCGAGCGCGTCGAGAGCGAGCTCCACACCACGGTGCTCGATCGCAACATCCGCGGCGTCATCCCGATCTCCAACCAGGGCGACTACGGCTTCGCGCTGGCGCCCGACGGCGAGCGGCTCGCGGTGGGGCTCGGCTCCGAGATCAGCGTGTGGACCGTGGATGGCCGCGAGCTCGGCCGCCTCGCGACCACCGGGGATGATCGCTGCGCCGTGCAGTTCGTCACCTGGGACGGGCCGCGCGAGGCGCTCTACGCGACGCTGTTCTGCTTCGCCGGTGATGCGCCGTACAACCTCTGGCACGTGCCGCTGGTCGGTCTGCCCGAGCGCGTCTGGTCATCGAGCGACACCTGGCCGCTCGCGCCGACGGTATCGAGCGATGGGACGCACCTCGCGATCGGCCTCGACCGGTTCCTCGGCAACGCCTGGTTGATCCAGCGCTGAGCCTGTGAGGCTCAGCGCTCAGGCTCAGCTGAGGCTTCGAAACGAGGCTATTTTCATCGCGCGCCGCTGGCACGAGGGCTGCTTTCTACGGCGCCATGATGCGCACGCTCTTCGCCCTCCTCGCCCTCACGCCTGCCGCCGCCTTCGCCGACACCTGGACCAACCCGGATCCGGAGCCGATGCCGACCGTCGCCGCGCCCGCGAAAGGCGAGGTCCAGCGCGACGTGCCCGACGTGCAGCACGACCTCTCGCTGACGTTCAGCCCGCTCCACCTCACCGCGGCGACGTTCGAGGCGACCGGTGAGTTCCGCGTGCTCGACAAGCTGGGCCTCGCGATCGTCGCCGGCGGCGGTGGATACGGGGGCGTCGGCGTCTACGAGATCGGCTCGTCTGTGCGCTGGTACCCGATCGGAACGTTCGTCCACGGCATGCAGCTCGGCGCCGAGGTCCTGTACGCGGGCGGCGGCGGCGGCAAGTCGGGCACCTTCGTGCACGCCGACGTGCTCTCGGCGGGTGGCTTCGTCGGCTACAAGATCGCGACCAACATCGGCTTCACGTTCGAGGCCCAGGCCGGCGTCTCCGGCGTGGTCGCGGGCGCGACGGGCATCGGCACGATCTCCGGCGTGCTCCCGCTGATCAACGCCAACGTCGGCTGGTCGTTCGATATCTAGTTCTGCTCGAGCTGGATCACTTGCTGCGTGAGGTCGCGGATCTCTTGATCGGTCCGCGCCCGCGACGCCTTCGCCGAGAGCGCGGTGAGCTTCCTCTGATAGTCCCCCGCGTAGCTCACCTTGCGCAGCGATCGGATGCGCTCCACCAGCAAACGTTTGGCGGTGATGACCGACGGTGGGATCGGCGTCGGCTCGGGATCATCGACGAGCACGTCTTCGGTCGGCTCCACGCTGGGCTCTGCGGTGGGCGAGGCGACCGGCGACGCCGGCGGCGACGGGAGCCCGGCGAACGGCCCGGTCGCGGACGGCACCGGCATCGGCTCGACGTCGACGCGTCGACCCGACCACAGGATGAGGACCAGCGCGATCAGCACCAGCGTGCCCGCGCCCATCAGCCCGAGCATCGTTTGCTCCGTGACCTTGCGGCCGAAGAGGCTGAGGTCGCGCTTGAGCGCCGGTGCGCCGGCGAGCGAGGGCACCACCTGGGTGTCGCGCGGTAACGTCTCCGCGCGCGAGTGGGTCGGGGCCTCGCCCGAGGACATCCGCGCGCCCGCGCCGGTCGCGCTGCTCGACGACGGCACGAACAGGCGGTGCGCGACCAGGATCTGGGTGTGGTCGCCCTCGGTGTGCCCGCGCCACGGATCGTTCTCCTCGGCCTCCTCGAGCAGCCGCTTCTCCTTCGCGAGCGCCGTCGCGCACGCGGTCTCGAGCCAGGCCGCCACGTCGCCGAGCTTGCCCATCGCGTCGATCTCGCGCTCGAGCTGGGCGCGCAGCATGGTCGCGGTCGGCGTGCGCATGTGCACCTGCGGCTCCATCGCCTTCTGGAGCAGCGCCTCGAGCCGCGGAGAGGCTTCGGGTCGATACGGCAACAGCGGCTCGGGCTGGGCCTCGATCGCGCGGGTGATGCGCTGCGGGATCGAGACCTCCTTGATGCGCTTTCGCCCCGCCAGGAGCTCCCAGATGGTCACCGCCGAGGCGTAGACGTCGGCGCGGCGATCGACGCCCTTCCCCATCGCCTGCTCGGGCGGCATGTAATCGGGCGAGCCGGCGACCATGTTGGTCGCGGTCTGCCAGTCGGAGAGGATCGATTTTCCCAGGCCCAGATCGATGATGCGCGGGATCCCGTCGGTGCCGACCAGGATGTTGCGCGCGCCGAGATCGCGGTGCACGAGATCGAGCCGCGCGCCGGTGTCCGCGTTCACCGCCTCGTGGATCGCCTCGACGCCCTTGATGACGCCGAGCCCCATCTGGAGCGCGATGTCGATCGGGACCTCGCGCACGAGCCCCGCCTCGACGCGCTCGATGATCGCCGAGATCGGGAGACCCAGCACGTGCTCGGTGGCGAAGAAGGGCTCGCCCTCCACCGTGCCCATCGCGACGAGGGCCGCGACGTTCGGGTTGCGCACGTAGGTGGCCACGCGGGCCTCGTGCTCGAAGCGCTTGAGCAGGCCGGCGTCGTCGAGCAGATGCGTGTGCATCCGCTTCACCACGAGCCTCCCGGGCCAGTCGCGGTGACGCGCGAGGTATGCGCGGCCCATCCCCCCCGCGCCGAGCATGCGGAGGAGCACGAAGGGGCCGAAACGTGCGGGAAGTACCTCCTCCACGTCCCCGGTCTGTCTCATGAATCACAGCTTGTTGCACGCTCGGTCCTCAACTAGCGTCAGGGAAATGAAGGTTGGAGCGGAGCGCCGAAGGTCGGCCCGGCACCTGTTGACCGACCCGGCCGAGGTCCAGCTGGGGACACAGAGTCTCGTCGCCGAGGTCACCGATGTGTCGGCTCACGGCATGGGCCTCTCGCTGCCCAGGGAGTCGAAGATACAGATCGGCGCGACCATCTGGATCCAGGTGGGCAGCGTGGCGTCCTACGCCATCACCGGCATCGTCCGCCGCGCCGGATCCGACGGACGGATCGGCGTCGAGTTCAGCGAGGTGCTGGCCGGCTCATCACTCGAGGTCGTCGAGGGCCTCCCGACTTCGGACCTATGATCACCATCGCCCTCACCGAGACGATCAACGCCTATCCCGGGATGCCCGCCCGCGTGGAGGGCCTGCACACGCTGGCCTCGCGCCTCGAGGACATCCGCCGCGCCAACGTCGATCACCACCTCGATCTCATCGCCGACGCGGCCAAGATCGGCGTGCAGGCGATCGGCCTCGGGGAGCTGTTCGCGGCGCCGTACTTCGCGCTGAACAAGGAGCCGATGTGGCTCGCGATGGCCGAGTCCGCCGAGAGCGGGCCGACGGTGCGGGCGCTTTGCGACGCAGCGCTGCGCCACCGCATGGTGATCGTCGCGCCGATCTACGAGCTCGCTGCGAGCGGTCGCCGCTACAACACCGCGGTGTTCATCGACAACGACGGGCGCATCCTCGGTAAGTATCGAAAGACGCACATTCCGAACGGCGAAAACGAGCAGGGACAGTTCGTGGAGCCGTTCTACTTCGGGCGCTCCGACGAGGAGCCGTACTTCCCGGTGTTCAAGACGGCGATCGGCGTGGTCGGCGCCGCGATCTGCTACGACCGCCATTTCGAGGGCGTGATCCGCACGCTGGCGCTCGCCGGTGCCGAGCTGATCTTCTCGCCGGCGGTGACGTTCGGCGCGAAGTCCGAGCGCATGTGGCAGCTCGAGTTCGACGTCGACGCCGCACGTCACGGGGTGTTCATCGCAGGATCGAACCGCCGCGGCGCGGAGCCGCCGTGGAATCAGCCCTTCTTCGGCGGATCGTTGATCACCGGGCCCAACGGCCGCGTGCCGCGCATCGAGTCGCGACCGGAGCTGATCATCGGCGCGATCGATCTGGACGAGATCCGGCGTCCCGATCCCTCCGGCTGGAACCTGCCCCGGGACCGCCGCCCCGATATCTATCGGTGACAGACCGGCTCGGGCGGGGTAGTCCGCCTCCATGCGTGCTGTCATCCTCGCCTCACTCATGCTCGGCGGCTGCGCCACCTACTCTCAGGTCAGCGACCTCGAGGTGAAGGTCGACCTGCTGCTCAAGAACACCCAGCGCGAGACGATGCGCGAGCTCTTCGGCGAGCAGTCGCGGGCCATCACCGACAAGATGGAGACCGCCAGCACCGAGGAGAAGGCCAAGATCGAGGAGGTCCTGTCCGAGTACCAGAAGGGCAGCCAGAGCGTGGAAGACGTGCGCTCGGCGGTGATGGGCACGCTCGGCGGCGCCGATCGCGTGGTCTCGACCTCGGGCGGCATGTGGCTGCGCGACGAGACCGGCAAGAAGACCCAGGCGATCGGCCGAAACGGCAAGCTCAAGCAGTGCGTGCGCCTGAAGGACGAAGAGATCCCGACGACGATCGCCGGCAACAAGGGCCTGGCGAACTTCTCCTGGGGCAAGGCGGAGCTGAACGGCAAGACCGTGATCTTTCCGTGGGAGCTGACCATGAGCTCCTTCTCGAAGGAGATCGTCGAGGCCACCGCCAAGCGCACCGCGGAAGAGTTCATCCGGATGGGCGGCGAGAAGGCCTTCCGGCGCCCGGTGCAGATCCAGGTGATCACCGATCCGGGCCAGACGCTCAAGGTGAACTACGACGGCATCGAGGACGAGGTCGTCGTCTCCACGCCCGACGCCGGCACCGCGCCCGCGCCCGCCCCCAAGTGACTCGCGCTCCGGCTTGAGTTATCGGGGCCCCATGGTCCCTGTCGATGATGTCCTGAAATCCCGCGACGGCGCGAAGGTCGGCGATCGCGTCGAGATCGGCGGCTGGGTCCGCACCCGCCGCGACTCGAAGGCCGGCGTGTCCTTCATCGCGATCCACGACGGATCCTGCTTCGATACTCTGCAGCTCGTCGCGAAGAACGACCTCGCCAACTATCCCGAGATCATGAAGCTCACCTCGGGCTGCTCGATCAAGGCGGTCGGCAAGGTCGTCGCGAGCCAGGGCAAGGGCCAGGCGTTCGAGGTCGAGATCGAGACGCTGGAGGTCGTGGGTTGGGTCGAGGACCCCGACACCTATCCGATCAGCCAGAAGCGCCACACGATGGAGTACCTGCGCGAGGTCGGCCACCTCCGCGCCCGCACCAACACCTTCGGCGCCGTGGCCCGCATGCGGCACGCGCTGGCGCACGCGATCCACGAGTTCTTCCACGCGCGCGGCTACTACTGGATCCACACGCCGATCATCACCGCATCCGACGCCGAGGGCGCGGGGCAGATGTTCCGCGTCTCGACCCTCGATCACGTCGCGAAGCCCGACTTCACGCAGGACTTCTTCGGCAAAGAGGCGTTCCTGACCGTGTCTGGTCAGCTCAACGTCGAGACCTACGCGATGGCGCTGTCGAAGGTCTATACCTTCGGCCCGACGTTCCGCGCCGAGAACTCCAACACCTCGCGCCACCTCGCCGAGTTCTGGATGGTCGAGCCGGAGATCGCGTTCTGCGATCTGCCGCAGCTCGCGGGCGTCGCGGAGGAGTTCCTGAAGAGCGTGATCGAGCGGGTGCTGGTCGAGCGCGCCGACGACATGAAGTTCTTCGAGGAGCGCATCCAGCCCGGCCTGATCGCGCGCCTCGAGCACGTCATCAAGACGCCGTTTAGGCGCATCGACTACACCGACGCGGTGAGCGTGCTGGAGAGGTGCGGGAAGAAGTTCGAGTTCCCCGTGAAGTGGGGCAGCGACCTCCAGACCGAGCACGAGCGCTACCTCACCGAGGAAGAGTTCAAGCAACCGGTCGTGGTGATGAACTATCCGAAGGACATCAAGGCGTTTTACATGCGCCAGAACGAGGACAGTAAGACCGTCGCCGCGATGGACGTGCTCGCCGCGGGCATCGGCGAGATCATCGGCGGCTCGCAGCGCGAGGAGCGCCTCGACAAGCTCGATCAGCGCCTCGAGGAGATGAAGCTGCACAAGGAATCGTACTGGTGGTACCGCGACCTCCGCCGCTACGGCACCGTGCCGCACGCCGGCTTCGGCCTCGGATTCGAGCGGCTGGTGATGTTCGTGACGGGCATGGCGAACATCCGCGACGTGATCCCGTTCCCGCGCACGCCGAAGTCCGCCGCGTTCTGAGCCACTCGCAAAATTGCGACCTCGATTCGCGCCTCTGCGATCGGGCCGCGGCCCCGAAGAGGGTAAGCTCCTCGCTATGGCGATTCCGTCGATCCCCCGCAGCATCAAGGGCCTCGAGCAGACGACGTCGACCGGCCCAGCCGAGGCGACCGTCGAGACCAAGCCCAGCGGCAAGCCCAAGACGAGCATCGTCGACAGCCACGTCGAGGCGAGGCAAGGCGCGCCGGTGACGGTCCTCGCAAAAGAGGCACCCCCGAGCCTCGCCGACGTCGCGAAGATGCGGACGAATGCGAAGCAGGAGCGCCTGCACAAGGGCCGCGAGCAGCTCTCGAACCTCGCCACCCACGCCGCTGCGCAGGTCGCATCCGAGCACGGGCCGGGCTCGGTCGTGACGGGGAGCCACCCGCTGCTCGAGAAGTTCGGCGAGAGCGTCGGCTTGACCCTGGGCGTCATCGTCACCGAGGCGCTCGCGCTGCTGCCGGACTGGAACAAGCCGCTCCTCGACGCCGCCGGCAAGCCGGTGGAGCACATCGAGGGCGCCGACCGCATCGGCGACCACGACCTGCGCAAGCGCCACGAAGAGGTCGTCGGCCCGAAGGTGGAGGCGTACGTGAAGACGCTCCCCGCGGGCGTGATCCACGATCTGCTGGAAGGCTTCGCCAAGGGCGCGAGCGACGCGCCGGGGACGTCGTACCGACTCGAAGCGAAGATCGCGGACCTGTTCTAAGGGAGCTCGAAATACAGCGCCCCGCCCGCGAACAACACCGCTGCGCCCGCCACACCGAACAAGATGTTCGCCGCCAGTCCGTGGTCGAAGCTCTGGCCACTCAAACGCGCGATCGTCGCTTCGTCGTGCGGCTCGGTCTCCACCGCCGAGCGCGCGCTCTTCGCCGACACGCCGAAGCCGATGCCCACCGCGAGCGCCGCGACGGTGGTGGCCGCAGCGATCAGCGGAGAGATCTGCATCGGTTTCGAAGGGGTCGCAGCCACGACCAGCGGCTCCTGATGCGTCACCCGCGGAAAAATCTGGTGAAACAAGGCGTGCGTGGCGTCTGGCCAGCTCGCCGCGTCGAGCTCGAGATCCATCTCCGCGAGCACCTCGCCCCGCTCGGCGCGCACGCGGATCTGCGTGAGGCCGCCGTAGATGCGCAGCCGCACGCGCTCGTCGGCGGGCGCCTTCTCGGTCCACACCGGGTCCTGGACGATGAAGCGATCACCGGTCTCGGCCTCGATCACGCGCCCGAGGCTGCTCGCGATCTCCACCGCGCGAGCCAGCGGCAAGTTGGCGGTGTCCTCGATCTCGAGCCCGACCACTGCGGCCGGGAGCAACAGCGCGAGGATCAGCACGAGCCGTCGATCCTATGAGGCGCGCGCGCTTGACACCAGACTCGACGCGCGATGAATGGCGACCATGAAGAACCTCCTCTCCGGTATCGCTCTCATTTCGCTGTCCGCGTTCGCCTTCGCGGCTCAGGCCCAGGAAGCGAAGATGCTCACCCAGTGCATGACCCGCAAGGTCGAGGCCGCGTACTCCGGCACCACCTGGATGAAGCAGACGGTGTGCAGCGACAACGAGGTCGCGATCAGCGGCAGCGGCTTCTGCTTGCAGGCCGGCGCGATGATCGGCGCCTCCACCACGCAGAACAAGATCGATCGCGACGTGTGGCTGTGGTGCGCCAAGGGCGGCGCGGCCGTCTGGTACGGCGTCTGCTGCCAGAGCGCGCCGATTCCGGTGCCCGCGCCGGTGAAGGCGCTGAAGAGCTGCATCACCCGCAAGGTCGAGGCGAACTTCAGCGGCGGGATCTGGATGGACAAGCAGGTCTGTCAGGCCAACGAGGTCGCGGTCTCGGGTGGCGGCTTCTGCTCGAAGGCGGGCCAGATGATCGGCGCGTCCACCACGCAGGGCACCGTCGACGGCAAGGTCTGGCTGCAGTGCACCGCGCCCGGCCCCGCCGTCTGGTATGGCGTCTGCTGTCAGCAGTAAATCAGAGATGCTCGATCGGCGCGCGCGCTTCCATGAAGCGCGCGATCGCCGCCTCATCCGCCGCGGTCGTCCCCTTCAGCTCCACTCCGACGCCTGAAGGCACCGGCCCACCGAGCGCCGATCGCTCGCGCTGCCACGCCACGAAGCCCTTCGCCGTGAAGGTGTAGCCGAGCACGTCCACCTCGATCGCGACGATGTCGCCGATCTCCGGCATGCGCGTGGTCGCGATGAAGATGCCGCGCTGCCCGCCCGCGGTGCGATAGACGTTGTGCGGGCTGAACAGATCGAGCTTCACGGCGAACGCATTGCTCGCCGCTCCCCGCCGATCGAGCGCGTCGTCGATCAGCGCGAGCGCGTCGAACTCCCCCGCCGCGAGCTCCAGCACCTGCGCGCCTCGCATCACCCAGTCGGGGCGCAGCGCGGCGTCGATCAGCACGACCTCGACGTCGGGCAGCCCGCGCACCAGCTCGGGGACGTCGAGGCCGGGGAGCCCGGTGTCGATCACCACCAGCGCAGGATCTTCGAGCGCGAACAGATCGGGCGTCACGCCCAGCGTCGAGTCGAACGTCTCGACCGAGTAGCCCATGCGGCCCAGCTCGAGAGCGACTTTGCGAAGCACGCGCGGATCGCGATCGACGACCAGCGCTCTCTTCACGAGCCGCCTCCGAGCATCAGGGCGCGCTGGATGTCGCCGGGTCGCGTGGCGCCGCGCATGGCGGTCTCGGCGGTGATGGCGCCGCTCCTGCACATGTCGACCAGGTGCTGATCGAACGTCTGCATCCCCACGTCGCGCGCCTTCTCCATCAGCGTCGGGATGTCCTCGGTCTTGGCCGGATCGCGGATCGCCTCCTGGATCGCGCGCGTCGACAGCAGCACCTCGACCGCGGGGATCTGGCCCTGGCCGTCGGTGCGCACGATCAAGCGCAGGCCGACCACCGCCTTCAGCGTGTCGGCCAGGCGGCCGCGCGCGGCGGGCTGCTCCTCGGGCGCGAACATCCCGACGAAGCGGCCGATCGTGCGCTGCGCGTCGACGGTGTGGAGCGACGAGATCACCAGGTGGCCGGTCTCGCCGGCCTTGAGGCAGATCTCGGCGGTCTCGCGATCGCGCATCTCGCCGACCATCAACACGTCGGGATCCTGGCGCAGCGCCGAGCGCAATGCGGTCCCGTAGGTCGCGGTGTCGGCGCCGACCTCGCGCTGGATGATGAGCGACTTGGTCGGGTTCAGGAGGAACTCGATCGGCTCCTCGATGGTGATGATGTGCAGGCGATCGCTCTTCTCCATGTGCCCGAGCATCGCGCTGATCGTGGTGGTCTTGCCGCTGCCGGTCGCGCCGGTGACGAGCACCAGGCCCTGGCGCGCGCCGGTGATCGCGTCGAGGACGACGGGGAGGTTGAGCTGGCGCAGCGTCGGCACGTCGAACGGCACCACCCGCAGCACCAGGCCGATCGCGGCGCGCTGGCGGAAGATGCTGGCGCGGAAGCGCGAGACACCGGCGATGCCGAAGCCGCGATCGATCTCCGCTTTGTTGTCGCTGAAGAACGGATCATCGGGCGGGACGATGTGATGCGCGATCGCGAGCGTGTCTTCGGGGGTCAGCTTCTCCATCTTCGCGCCGAGCAGCTCGCCGCGGATGCGATACGACGGTGCGAAGCCGGCCTCGAGGTGGATGTCGCTCGCGCCGCGCTTGACCCCGAACGCCAGCAAGCTGAGCAGCTGTTCCAGTGTCATCGTTGGGCCCTCGTAGTATAGGGCCTCCCGATGGGCAACCCGCGGCCTACGCTTCAAGTTGCCCAGGAGCACGAGAAGCGCGGGGACCTGCCGAAGGCGGCCAAGGCGTATGCACAGCACCTGGCCAAGGAGACGGGCGATGTCCGGATCATGCTGCGGCTTGCCGAGATCCGGGAGCGGCTGGGCGACGAGGCCGGCGCGGCCGATCTCTTCAACCGCGTCGGGGCCGTGCACCACCGCGAAGGCTTCTCGCAGAAGGCGATCGCGGCCTTTCGACGCGCCGCGACCATCGATCCCCGGAACCTCGAGCACACCTTTCAGCTCGCCCGGATCTTGATCGACGCTGACCGGCAAAAGGACGCCGCCAACGTCATCGACGGCATCCGCGGGGCCGTGCTGCGCACCACGGCCTCGGATCGCACCGAGAAGCTGGAGCGGCTGGCGCAGATGGATCACCACCTCGACACCGTGCTCGCGCTCAGCGAGGCCCTCGGGGTGGCGGGCCGGCGCGCGGAGGCCATCCAGCGGCTCGAGGAGGCGCGCGAGCGGATGCGGGCGGCCGACACCGAGCCCCAGGATCGCCTGGTCCTGCTCGAGCGGCTGCTCCTCTTGCGCCCCGACGACAAGGCGCTCGCGCTGGAGGCGGCGCGCATGTCGCTGGCGATCGGGCAGCCCAAGGCCGCCCTGGCGTTCACGCGTGGGAGCCTGGAGCGGCACCGCGACGACCCCGACCTCTTGCGCGTGGCCGCCTCGGCCGTGGATGGCATGGGCGACGTCGACCGCGGCGCGCTGCTGCACCGCGAGGCCGCGCGGCGCCTGACGCTCGCAGGGCGCCTCGAGGAGGCGAAGAAGGAGTGGGGCGCGGTGCTGGAGGCCGACGACAGCAACTTCGAGGCGCGCAGCTCGATCCGGCCCATCGCGCTTCCGCCCTCGATCCTCGACGAGGCCGAGCTGCCCTCGCCGGAGGAGATCCTGTCGATGGCGCCCGATCCGGACACGCTGGCGCGCCTGTCGATCGGGCTCGAGCTCGACCAGGAGCCCTCGACGCCCTCGATCCCGACTCCGGTGCGGGCGCCCGCGCCTCTGCCCGCGGTGCTCCCGGCCGCGATCGCCCGCGCGCCGATCGCGATGGATCGGCTGCCGGTGATCGTCGCGAGCCGTCAGACGCTGGTGCCGCGCGCCGCCCACGAGGTCGCCGACACCACCCCGCTCGTGCTCCGCCGGGCGCTGCTGATCAGCGACGGCCCGGAGGCCGGCTGGCTGTCGCGAGGGCTCGCCGATCTCGACATCGAGGTGACGAGCGCCTCGTCGCGCCACATCGAGCTCGGCCCGGCCGCAGCCGCGCGATCCTCTCCCCAGCTGGTGGTGGCGCCGTCCGAGTTCGCGGAGGACTGGCGCAAGATGGGGAGCGGGCGGGTGGCGAGCCTCATCGCTTTTCCCCGACGAATCGTCCGCGCGAGGGCCGGCGCGAGCGGAATCCCGATCGTCGAGAGCGAGCCCGCCGAGAGCGCCACGCGCTTCATTGGCGGCCCTTTCGACCTGGTGGGCCCGTTCGGACCGCCGATCCCGGTGCGCGACCCGCGGGCCCGCCCGCTCTTCATCACCCGCGCCCGCGCCACGCTCGGACCGGAGATCGAGATCCAGCCGACCTGCGAGTCCCACGCCCGCGTCCTCGTCGCGGCCGATCGCACCAGCGTCGCGATCCTCGGCGAGTGGATGGAGCGCGAGTCCAACGGCAACATCGTGTTCGAGTCCCCCGCGGGCGACGGCGAGGCCGAACGCGCCACGCTCGCCAAGTCCGCCGCGCGCGCGCTCGGATTGCGCGGGCTGGCGGTGCTGGTGCTGGCGCACGATCGCGGCGCCTGGAAGCTCGAGTCGATGGACCGCAGTTTCGGTCCAGGCGCCGTGGCGGCGGAGGTCAGGACAGGCCGCTCGATCGCCGAGGTCCTGGTGGATCTGGCGCAGGGCGGCGCTCCCCCGAGCGCGATCGATCCGCGCGGCTTCGCGATCTGCGCGGAGGTCGCGATGAGCCGCCTGGCCTCGGTGGCGAACCTCAGGATCGAGCCGGATGCGGAAGGCGAGACCGCCTACGTCTGCGCGCACGCAGCCGATCGCGCGCAAGCAGAGCGAAGGCTAGCGCGCGTCCTGCTTTGATCCGAGGATTGATCCATGCGCGCCCCGACTCTGCTCCTCCTCCCCCTCGTGTTGTGGCCGCGCGCTGCCCTCCCCTGCTCCTTCCTGCCGCCGCTGAAAGTGCCGCAGCTCACCGAGCGCGTGTTCTCGGCGATGCCACTTCTGTACGTGGACGATCTGAGCGCCGTCCTCGAGCGCACCGACGATGGCAGCCACCTGGAGATCCCGCTCGTGGCCGATCCGCATCCCGAGCTGCCGCTCCCGCTCGAAGTCACCACCGTTCGTCCCGCCAACCCGACCGAGCCGGGCACATATCAGCTCGGATTCGACCAGTTCACGATCCAGGCCGGCCCGGTCGGCGCCCAGCCATCCCGCGACGTCCACGCCATCCCCGACGTCACGCACGCGCACGACGCTCGGCTCTCGTTCCACAGCAGCGGCGCATGCGGCCCGATCTCCTCGTTCTCGATCCAGTTCGACCCGGACGACGCAGGGCAGAGCTACGTGGTGGTGGCCACCACCGACGACGGTCGCGTCGATCGCTCGATCCACGGCACGTACAACGAGGCGCTGTACAACCTGGGCTTCGAGGCGTTCGACTTCCGCGAGACCCGCTTCTGTGTGCAGCTCCACGGCCTCGCCTTCGACGGCACCCTCGGCCCAGCCCACGACATCGGCTGCTTCGATCCCAACGACAGCAGCGACCCACGCGTGTCACAGGAAGGCTTCTTCGACTGCTCGACGACCGGAACGCCGGACGCAGGCGCGCTGTGGATCTTGGCGCTGGCTTACGCGGCCAGACGCTCACGCGGCGTGCATCGCTGATCCGAGCACGAAAAACGCCCACGAAAGCCACGCCCACCCCTCGCGGGTCCCACCCATCACCCGCACGCGCTCGCCCACCCGCACGCTCGCGCCCTCACCTACTCAAGCCGCTCAATCAACCGCGTCAACATCGCCGACACCCGCGCCGCCAGCTCCTTCATCCGCGGCACGTCCTTGTCTCCAAGCTCCAGCACCACCAACAGGTCCCCCGCAGAAGCCGTCTCCCCGCACTCCCCGCGGCTCTCGACGAACCTCTGCCGCTTCAGGGCAGCGCCTCGACGATTCGCCCCTTCGGCGAGGAGCAAAACCGTGTTCGCTGATGCCCGCGTGAGGTGGTCCGCAACGTTTCGATGCCCGCGCGGGATGCGATCGGCGATGCGCTTGCACACCTTCGCCAGCTCGAGCGCGATCCAGTACGCGTCGAGCTTCTCGTGCGCGAACATGCCCGCAGGCGGACCGTGCGCGTGCGCGAGCGCGTGCGCGTGCGCGTGATGGGTGGGACCGGGAGGGGTGGGCGTGGATCGGGGTTCGAGGGATCGTCGTCAGACATCACCCGTCTGTGACGACATCGACCGCGACTTGCGAGAAATAACGCTCTGAAACTCGTTCCGTTACGCGGCCGCGCGGCGCACTTCGAGCTCGCGCGCCAGCGCGATGTAGCTCTGACTTCCGCGGCTCGCGACGTCGTACAAGATCACCGGCTGCCCATGCGACGGCGCCTCAGAGAGGCGGATGTTGCGCGGGATCATCGTCTCGAAGACCCGCTTTTCGAAGTACTTCTTCACCTCGGTCACGACCTGGTGCGCGAGGTTGTTGCGCGCGTCGTACATGGTGAAGAGGATGCCTTCGATCTCCAGCGTGGGATTGAGGCGCTCGCGCACCGTGTCGATCGTGCCGACCAGCTTCGAGAGGCCTTCCATCGCGTAGTACTCGCACTGGAGCGGGACCAGCACCGAGTCCGACGCGGTGAGCGCGTTGATCGTGAGAAGGTCGAGCGACGGCGGGCAGTCGATGACGATGTAGTGGAAGTCGGCCCGCAGGGGCTCGAGCGCGATCTTCAGGCGGGTCTGGGGCGACTCCATGTCAGCCAGCTCGAGGGCTGCGCCGGCGAGGTCGCGGTGGGAAGGGATCAGCTTGAGCGACGCGATGTCGGTCCCCCGGATCGCCTCGTGCGGATCGAGATCGGAGAGCAGCACTTGATAGACGCCCTGGTCGACGTCCCGGACCGGGGTCCCGACGCCGCTGGACGCGTTTCCCTGCGGATCGAGGTCCACCAGGAGCACCTGCCGGCCATCGGCCGCCAGCGAGGCCGCCAGATTGACCGCCGTCGTGGTCTTTCCGACGCCCCCCTTCTGGTTGGCAATCGAGATGATCCGCGCACGCACCGCCGGTGCGGGTAACACATCGCGCGTGGCAACGGCAACGAGAGGTCTGAGGTTGACACCAGAGTCAGTGGGTCACTAGAACGCGACCCGTGAAGATCCTCTGCACGACCAAGCGAGTCACCGACTACGAGCGCAAGGTGAAGATCTCGCCGGACGGCTCGTCCCTCGTCACCGAAGGCATGAACTTCGTCGCGAACCCGTTCGACGAGATCGCCATCGAAGAGGCCCTCCGCCTCGTCAAGGCGCACGGTGGTGAGGTCGTGGTCGTCAGCATGGGCGCCAAGGAGGCGGAGCAGCAGATCCGCCAGGGCCTGGCGATGGGCGCAGATCGCGGCATCCTCGTGACCTCCGAGGCGCTCGATTCGGACGCCGTCGCGCGCACGCTGGTGAAGCTGATCGAGAAGGAGAAGCCGGACATCGTCCTCATGGGCAAGCAGGCCACCGACGACGACGCCAACCAGGCTGGACAGCTCCTCGCCGGGTACCTCGGCTGGCCCCAGGCCACCTTTGCCAGCAAGCACGAGGGCCTCGATTCGGCCGAAGAAAAGGCCGGCAAGCCCGGCGTCGCGTTCGCGGGCGGCAAGGCCCAGGTCGTTCGCGAGGTCGACGGCGGCATGGAGACCCTCGAGGTCACGCTGCCCGCGGTCATCACCACCGATCTGCGCCTCAACCAGCCGCGCTTCCCGTCCCTCCCCGGGATCATGAAGGCCAAGAAGAAGCCGATGGAGACGATAGCGATCGCGACGCTCGGCATCGACGTGGCCGCCAAGGTGAAGATGGTGAAGTACACCGAGCCGCCCGCCCGCAAGGCCGGTGTGAAGGTCGACAGCGTCGACACGCTCATCAGCAAGCTGAAGACCGAGGCCAAGGTCATCTGACCTGCGGATCAAAGGAATATTGAACATGTCGAACGTCCTCGTCGTCGCCGAAATCAGCCACAAGGCCTTGAAGAACGCGACCTTCACCGCCGTCACCTTCGCTCGCGAAGCCGCCCAGCGCACCGGCGGCCAGGTCCACGGCCTCGCCATCGGGCAAGGCGTGGCCGACGCCGCGCGCGAATTCGCCACCTACGTGCCGACCGTCCACCTCGCCGAGAGCGACCAGCTCGCGCAGCCGACCGCCGAGGCGTACGCCCAGGCGATCGTCGCCGCCGCGAAGGCCGCCAACGCGTCGGTGGTCGTCATGGCCGCCACCTTCCAGGGCAAGGACATCATGCCGCGCGCCGCCGCTCTGCTCGGCGCCGGGATGGCGTCGGACGTGTCCGGATTCGCGGGGCCCGATGGGTTCCTGATCCGCCGCGCGATCCAGGCGGGCAACGTCATCGCCACGGTCGACATCAAGACCGCGACGAAGGTCGTGACGACCCGCCCGACCGAGTTCGCGCCCGCGGCGAAGCTCGCTGCGGCCGGCAACGTCGCGCCGCTCGCGGTCACGCTGACCGAGCTCAAGACGCGCTACGTGTCGTTCGAGGAAGTGAAGTCGACGCGCCCCGAGCTCACCGACGCGCGCGTCGTGGTGTCCGGTGGTCGCGGCCTCAAGGAAGGCGCCAACTACGCGAAGATCATCGAGCCGCTGGCCGACAAGCTCGGCGCCGCGGTCGGTGCTTCGCGCGCGATCGTCGACGCCGGCTGGGTGCCGAACGACATGCAGGTCGGGCAGACCGGCAAGGTCGTGGCGCCGGATCTGTACATCGCGGTCGGCATCTCCGGCGCGATCCAGCACGTCGCCGGCATGAAGGGATCGAAGACCATCGTCGCGATCAACAAGGACGCCGAGGCGCCGATCTTCCAGATCGCCGACTACGGCCTCGTCGCGGACTTGTTCAAGGTTGTCCCCGAGCTCACCTCGAAGCTCTGATCCGAACCCCGCCCCTCGCCCGTACTTCCATCGCAGGCCCGCTCCTGATGTCGCGATCCGACATCGGGTGCTGGGTCGCGCCTACAGATCGAGGACTCCGCGCGTCGATCGACGCGGCATAAGACGTGGATTGATGGCTCGTATGGCCGTCACCCTCGCTCCCCCGCCCCGCCTTTCCATCCCGGAAAAGAAGCTCCCCGAGCAGCAGCCGATCCCGGCCGCGCCCGCCGCACCTGTAGCGCCCGTCACGCCTGCGGTGACCACCAAGCCCGCGCCCGAGGGCGACACGTTCACCCGCGCCGGCAAGCCCGTGCTCCCGGCCAGCGGCAACCTCTCGCGCGAGACCGCGGTCAGCCGCCTGAGCGCGGGCGGCGGCTACGTCCAGCTCGATCAGATGCCCGAGACGCTCAAGACCTCGCTGCGCGACGCCGGCATCAAGGACACCGACCTCGCCGCGCTCGCCGGCAACGACGGCGCGATCCGCGGCCGCGACGACTTCAACAAGCTCTTCGCCGCCGCCGACAAGAACGACAAGAACGGCTCGTCCGACAGCGTCGCGCTCACCGACAAGCAGGGCCGGCAGACCGCGCAGGGCAAGGCGTTCAGCGCGCTCGATCAGCACATCGCCGACAGCCGGAACCGCGCGGTCGCCGAGGGTGGCGCTCGCTTCGCCGGCGACAAGCGGCTCGACGCGGCCTCGCGTGGCGGCGCGGCGCTCAAGCCCGGCGAGAGCGGCCCGCACGTCGAGAAGGTGCAGCAGGCGCTGGTCGACATGGGCCTCGGCAACGCGGAGACGATGGAGAAAGGCAAATACGACGCGGACACCGCGCAGGCCGTGTCGCGATTCCAGCGGGAGACCGGCCTGACACAGGACGGGATGGCGGGCAAGGACACGCTCGGCGCGCTCGCCGCCACCGCGCCGAAGCCCGGCGAAGCGTCCAAGGCCTCGGCCGAATACGACAAGATCTTCAAGGACGGCCGCGCGGACATGGGCATCGCGGTCGGCTTCGACGAGGACAACAGCCACAAGCGCGTCGAGTACGACGTCCGAAAGGGCCTCACCGACAAGGGCTTCAAGGAGACGAGCATGGCGCAGATCGAGGCCATGCCGGCCGCCGATCGCGAGCGCCTCGGCCTCACCGCACAGCGCCTCGACAAGAACGCCGCGTACTTCTTGAAGGACGACGGCGCAGGGAACGCGGACGACGCCGTCGTGCGCATGGTGACGCCGACCAACGGCGGCCCCGCCGCGCTCGAGAGCTACAAGAAGATGCTGCGCGAGGACGAGGTCGTGACGTACGGCGGCCACGCGCGCTACGGCTCGGGGCCCGACTTCGACCCCAAGTCGAGCGGCGCCGGCAACTTCGTCGTCGACGGGCACGGCAACCGCCGCGGTGATCACTTGCCCGACGAGCTGCGCGCCGCGATCCCGGACACGAAACGAAGCGATCTACCGCAGGTCGAGGCGCGCCCGGCGTACCAGGTCCTCGGCTTCCACGGCTGCACGACGGAGGACTACCTGACGCGCCTGCGCGCCAACGGCGCCGCCGGCAGCCGCGACACGAAGAGCACCGACGTCTACACGACGTCGATGGTCGGTCGCTTCGGCCACGTCGGCCCCAGCCTCGCGACGATGGCCAACGCGACGATGGAACGGAAGACCAACCGGCAGATCATGGAGCTCCAGAACGCGTCGTTCCGGACGCTGCTCGAGGGCTACAAGATCCCGGGCAAGGAAGGCGACCCGAAGGAAGGCGCGCTCCTCTTCACCGGCAGCGGCTTCCTCGACAACGGCCAGCGCTGACCTTCAGAGCACGTGGCCGCCGATCAGGAACAGGCCGAGCACCGAGATCATCCCGACCGAAAAGAGCGCGGTGCGCGCCGGCGGGATGTTGGCCAGGTACACGACACCGTGCAGCACGCGCGCGGCCACCCAGACCAGGGCGAGGGTCGGCGCGAGCTTCGAATCGGGCGCGAAGAGGTGCGCGGTGATGACCGCAGGCACGTAGAGCGTGATCGCCTCGAAGGCGTTGCACGTCGCCCCGTGGGCGCGGGCGGCGAGGCCCTTGAGGTTGGCTTCCTGCAGCCGCGGGTGGTTGGCGTCGAGGCCGTCGGCCGTTTTCCTGCGGGAAAGCGCCTCGACGGTAAACCAGACGAAGGGGAGGAACACGGCGACGAGGAGGGTCCAGAATGGGATGGTCATACCCAATGACACCTGGACCCGGCCCAGATCGACAACTCCGGAAACTATTTTCTAACGTGCGAAGATGACGAAGGTATCGGCGTAGCCGGTCTGCGCGAGCGTGGGGATGTGCGACTCGGTCCGGCCCAGCGAGTAGAAGCAGGGATCGATGGTCGTGACTTACCAGGGAGCGTAGCGAAGCACGCGCAAGACGTCGGGGTACGTGACCATGCTCTCGAGGATCCCAGTCGGGCCCGCGTGCACCGGGCCGCTGACCTGGATGTTCTCGGCGCCCATCAGGATCGAGGAGGCGTTGCCGACGCGATCGTCGTCGGTCGAATAGATCGAGACCCAGGTGGTCGGGCCCGGCGTCGCCGGCGGATCGTTGAGCGCGGTGAGGAACGGGCGGGTCGGGCAGATCTCCTGCCACACGCAGACTGGCAGCGGGTTGAGGCACGCGCTGCGATCGCCGTGGTGCATGCCCCCGAGCGTGACGTACGTGTTCACGAACGCGGTGCCGCCGAGCATCTTCAGGTAGTGGCGCGAGCTGAGCACGCCCATGCTGTGTGCGACGATATCGACGCGGGGCTGGCCGGTCCGCGCGATCACGTCGCGGACGGTCTGCTCGATGATGGTGGCGTTGTCGACGTTGCAGCCCCAGCGCGGATCCGGGAACTGGATCGCGGTGAGGTAGTCGCGCGGCCACCCGTCGGTGACCAGGCGTTCGATCATGACGGCGAACTCGCTGCTGCTGCCGCCGATGCCGTGGATGAAGATCACCGGCCGCGGGACGACGATGGTGGAGGTGACGGTCGCGTCGGGCGCGAAGACCGCGGCATCGGAGGAGGCGACCGCAGCGTCCGGCGCAACGAACGCGTCCGGCGCCATGAGAGCCGCGTCATCAGCCGCGACCAGCTCCGCGTCATCCGCGATCGTGAGCGCATCCGCCGCCGGCACGAACGCGGCGTCCGGTGCGGGCGCAACCTCCGCGGCATCCGCGCCCGCGACGACCGCCGCATCGTCCGCGATCGCGATCGGCGCGCCCGCTTCCGAGCACCCGGCGAGTAAGAAGATCCACGCGGCCCAGCGATTCAAAGCCATCTCAGGTAACGCGCCCGTCGCCGCGCCCGCAAGCGCGGCGCGGCGCCGTCTGTCATAGCGGATAAGCGGCCGCCACGACGGCCGAATCGGCGGCCAAGGACTTGCGCGCGCCCCGTTTCGGGAGCAACGAAGCGCCGAGACCCTTTCAACACCTACCCAGGAGATACCAACATGATGCCCCAGATGATGATGAACAGCTCGATGCCCATGCAGAACAGCAACCCGATGATGAACCCGATGATGATGGGCGGCATGATGCCCCAGATGATGGGCGGCATGATGCCCCAGATGATGCCCCAGATGATGGGCGGCATGATGCCCCAGATGATGGGCGGCATGATGCCCCAGATGATGGGCGGCATGATGCCGATGATGGGCATGCCGATGATGATGCCGAACATGTCCATGTGTCGCTGCACCATGGAAATGACCAAGGACGGCATGACGATGAAGATGATGCCGATGGAAGGCACCTCCATGGAGATGATGGAGAAGGGCATGGCGATGATGCAGTCGATGATGTCCATGGGCATGCCCATGATGATGTCCTGCAACGGAATGCCGATGATGATGATGTCGGGCATGGCGCCGACGATGGCCGCGAAGAAGTAGCCCGACTAATACCAAGGCACCCAGACCCAGTACATCCAGACGACCTGCTGCACCGGCGCGATCGGCGCGGGGGCAGGCGTCTGTTCGGCCTTCTTCTTCCGGAAGCTGTCGAGATCGATGATTCGTGCTGCTTGGCCCATGGTGCTCTCCTCGGTGCCCGGCCCGCGGAGGATCGAATGAGCCTGTAAAAACACGAAAGCCCACCGACCCTTCGCGGGTGGCGGGCTCTTCTCTCTTCGTCTTGCGGTTTTCGCCGTCTGTCAGGACGTCGGCGTCATCGCGGACGAATGGGAGGCCCCCACCCGCACGAGACAACGACAACACTGGAAACAGAAGCGACGCACGACAGGGTGAAGGATGGCGTGGATCCAGCTTCCCAGTCAATGCCGCCACATGACCGACCTGGGCCAAAATCCATGCTAGCGTCCCGCCCCGCCCATGGAGGCCATGATTCTGATCAACCGCGCGTTCGGTGAGACGCGGGTGGCCCTCCTCGAGGACGGCGTCGCGTCCGAGGTCTACGTCGAGCGCGACCATGACCTCGGGCTCGTCGGGAACGTCTACAAGGGCCGCGTCACCCGCGTCCTACCCGGGATGCAGGCGGCTTTCGTCGACATCGGGCTCGATCGGGCCGCGTTCCTGTACGTGGACGACATCCTCGCCCCCGCGAGCAAGGCGCCGAAGAGCGTCGAGGCCGTCGAGGACGACGACGAAACCGATCCCACCAGCGCCGATGACGAGCCGGCCGAGGAGACGCAAGCCAAGCCCTCGATCAGCGAGCTGATCCGCGAGGGCCAGGAGCTGGTCTGCCAGGTGAGCAAGGACCCGCTCGGCAGCAAGGGCGCGCGCGTCACCACCCACGTCACGCTCGCCGGCCGCTACGTCGTCTACATGCCCAGCACCGGGCACATCGGCATCAGCAAGCGCATCGTCGACGAGGACGAGAGAAAGCGCCTGCGCACCGCCATCGAGCAGGTCGCCTCCGCCAAGTCGATCCCCGGCGGCTTCATCGTGCGCACCGAAGGCGCCGGCATCGACGAGGCCAAGCTCGGCGAGGACGTCGAGTTCCTCCGCACGCTCTGGACCGAGGTCGAGGCCCGCGCCGCGAAGACCAGCGCCCCCGCGCTCATCCAGCCCGACCTCGATCTGGTGCTGCGCGCGAGCCGCGATCTGTTCACTCGTGAGATCGAAAAGGCGATCATCGACGACCCCCGCGAGGCCGAGCGCGTGCGCGAGTTCGTGCGCAAGTACTCGCCCGATCTCGAGAGCCGCGTCGTGCTGTTCGACGGGCCCGTGCCGCTGTTCGATCACTACGGCGTCGAGGGCGAGATCGAGCGCGCGCTCCACCGCAAGGTGGGCATGAAGAGCGGCGCCTCGATCGTGATCGATCAGGCCGAGGCGCTCACCGCGATCGACGTCAACACCGGGCGCTTCGTCGGCAAGCAGAACCTCGAGGCCACGATCCTGCGCACCAACCTGGAGGCCGTGCGCGAGGTCGTCACCCAGCTCCGCCTGCGCAACATCGGCGGCATCATCGTCATCGACTTCATCGACATGGAGTCGCCGGAGAACCGCGATCGCGTGTACCAGGCGTTCGTCGAGGAGATGAAGCGGGACCGCGCGAAGACGCACATCCTCCCGATCAGCGCGCTCGGCGTCATCGAGATGACGCGCAAGCGCGTGCGCGAGTCGCTCGGCCGCAGCCTCACCGAGCCTTGCCCCTACTGCGAAGGCCGCGGGCGACTGCGCTCCCGCACCACGATCTGCCACGACATCTTCCGCGAGGTGCTGCGCCAGTCGCGCCGCCACCCCGGCACCGATCTCGTCGTGCGCGTGAACCCGGAGCTCGCCGCGATCCTCACCGAGGACAAGGCCGACAACCTCTCCGAGCTGGAGCGCACGATCGGGCGCACGGTGGTGGTGGAGGGTCGCGCCGACTTCCATCAGGAGTCGTTCCGCGTCCAGCTGCGGACCGCGGGGCGCGGCGCATGAAAAGAGGCGCTCCGGCCCTAGTTTTGGCGCTCCTCGCGAGCCCCGCTGTCGCCGACAACCTCTCGGTGGCGATCTACCAGCCCGGCGGCGGCTACCTCGTCACCGACGCCCGCTGGCGCGTCGCGATCGAGCTGGTGCTCCGCGACGACAAGGGCCTGGTCCCGCTCGAGCGCGTGTCGGTCCTCCCCGGCGCGGGCAAGGCGCACGAGGTCACGATCGTCGGACCGGGCCGCGTGCTCTTCTACTACCAGCCGCCCGAGAAGCTGCGCACCGGCAGCGACATCGGCGAGATCCGCTTCGGGCGTCCCGACGGCTCCTCCGGCGTGGTGACGCTCACGCTTCGCGTCGACCCGCCGTCTGCGCCCAAGATGACGCTCGACGTGAACCCGATCCGCTTCAACGCCGCCGACCCGCCGAAGCGGGTGAACGTCGCGGCCACGGCGCATGGCGCGACCGAGCTGGCGATCATCGCGTCGCACGGCTCGCTCGAGGACGACGCTGCGCAGCGCCGCGGCGACGAGCTCGAGCTGGTCACCAGCTACAAGCCGCCCAAAGATCTCCCCACCGATGCGCCGAGCCACGTCGTGTTCATCGCCATCGCGTCCGGTCGGACCGGGTTCGCGACGCGCGGCGCAGGGGTCTCGGTGCTGTCATCACTGCGCGTGAGCGTGGCGATCGAGCCGGGCAACCAGCTGGTGCTCGAGGGCAGCGAGAACAAGCCCGCGCCGGTGATGGCCGCGCCCGATGGCAAGACCGTGATCGAGGACGTCGTGCGCTACGGCGCGCCGGTCCGCGCGTTCGCGGTACGCGGCGGCAAGAAGAAAGAGCTCTCGATCTCGTTGCCGTCGGGGATGGTGCCGATCGCGACCGTCGCTTCGATCCCGGGACAGGCGGTCGCCGACGGCGGCACCGGGCCCACGCTGATCGTGATGGTGCCGCCCGGTCCGTTCGGCGACGAGCCCCTCTGGCCGGAGATCGAAGTGCAGGGCGCGCAGCTCATGGCGCAGGTCCCGGTGCCCGGCAACATCTACGCGCGCGCGCTGATCCTGAAGCGGCCGCGGCGACCGGAGACGATCACCATCCTCGGCGACGGCGCGCCCGTCGGATCGATCTCCTTCGGCGGCGCGCTCGGTGAGAGCCTCGATGTCGTCGCCGACACCGCGCAGTCGGGCGAACGCGCCGCGGTCAAAGTGAAGGTCACCGACGCGTTCGGATCGCCGGCCGACAAGCCCGCGCCGCGCGCCCGCATCGACGGCGGCGAAGAGCTCACGGTGACGCGCATGGGCTTCGGCGAATACCGGGTCGCGGTGCCGTCGAGCATGGCCGGCGACAGCGGTGGCAAACGCGTCGTCACGGTGCTGCTCAATCCGCCGAAGCCTCTCGGCGATGGCCCGGTCGAGATGATCTCGGTGCAGACGCCGGTGCGCCTCGGCGCCGCGGCCGCCGCCGTTCCCGTGCCGAAGGAGCCCGAGCCGATCGCCGCGCCGCCGCCCGTTGCCGGTGGGCCGCGCTGGCGCCTCGGCGTGCTCGCGTCCGGGATCGCCGGTTCTACGTTCAACGGAGAGCTGGTGCTCGGCGCCGGCGCGCTCGGCGAGATCCGGCTGCCGATCTGGGAAGAGCGCTTGTCGCTGCGCACCGGCTTCGAGATCTTCCGCGCGAGCGGCGCGGGCAGCCTGCGCTTCCCCGACGCGCGCACCGACACCACCGTGCTGTACGTCGGGCTGATCATCCCGCTCCTCGCTGGCGTCACCTTCGACGTCGCTGACGGCGTCGAGCTCTCGGGCCGGGCCGGTTTCGAGCTTCGAAACGAGACCGGCGTGCTCGATGCGGGGAGCGATCGCGTCGGCGGTGGCTCGCGCCTCGGCTTCGGCATTCGGATGAGCGCGGAGGGTGCCTTCGAGGTCGGACCGGGCTGGCTGTGCGCGTCGATCAACCTCGGCGGGCTCGGCGCCAGCGCCAGCGGCTTCTCGAGCGACGAGCTCACGTTCGAGGGCGCGCTCACCCATGTCCGCCTCGACGTTGGATATCGCTTCTGGTTCTAGGTTTCTAGGTGATGCGCGTCCTCTGTTGCGTCGTCCTGCTCTGCGCCTTCGCGGCGGAGGCGCGCGCGCAGAGCGGCTGGGTCGACACCGCGACGAGCGCCGTCACCACCGCGTCGATCACCGCTGAGCCCTTCCGCCTCGACGAAGACGAGGACGATCTCCCGTCCGCGCCCGAGGACGTCCGCGCCGCTGCGTTCATCGAGGCGATTGAGGTCATCGGCAACGACAAGACCGACACCGAGACCATCCTCGAGCGCTTGCTGGTCACGGTCGGCGAGCTCGTAGACGACGACAAGATCGAGGAGTCGCGCCTCCGCCTGCTCTCGACCGGCTACTTCAAGTCGGTCGAGCTCGCCCTGAAGCGCGGCACGCGGCGCGGCCGGGTCGTGCTGGTGATCGAGCTCGAGGAGCGCAACACCATCACCATCGACGGCCTCTACCTCGGGTTCTCCGACGTCGCGCCGATCTACGGCGGGATCGGCCTGGTGGAGTCGAACCTGTTCGGCCGCGGCATGAGCCTGGGCGTCGGCGGGGTGGCCGGTAAAGATCGGCGCGCGCTCGACGTCCGAGTGTTCGTGCCCGATCTCTCCAGCACGCGCCTGCAGCTCTCCCTGGCCGCCGTGCTGGTAGAAGCCGCGGAAGTGCTCGATCCGCGTGACCCCACCGGGCTCGCGCTGGCTTATTCCCGCATCGGCGGCGCGCTCGGCCTGGGGTTGCGCCTGGCCGCGGCGCAGCGCGTCGCGCTGGAATATCGGCTGGAGTCGATCGAGGCGCAGCGGCTCCCCAACCTCGATCCGGCGGTGCTGCGCGCCGCGCCGTCGATCGTCTTCGATCGTAGCGTCCTCTCGACCCTCTCGCTCACTTACGAGCGCGACACCCGCGACGACGGCTTCGTCCCCACCCAGGGCGGACGCATCGCGCTCGCGGTCGAGCTGGGATCGAAGATCCTCGCCTCGAGCTACGAGTTCTCGAAGTACACCGCCGAGCTCGAGCTGGCGTTCTCGCCCGTCTCGTCGCACGCGCTGCGGGTGCGCACGCTGGCCGGCCTGATCCAGGGCCGCACGCCGTTCTTCAACCAGTTCTTCGCCCGCGATCACCTGGCGTTCGCCGCCGGCACCGAGGCCCTGCCCCGCGTGCTCGGCGTGAACTTCTCGACCGACAACGACTACGACGATCTGCTCATCACCGCCGGCATCGACTACAGCATCCCGATCATCACGTCCGGCGATCTGGTCTATCGCGCGTACGTCTATCTGGGCGTCGATGTGGCCGCCACCGCGTCGCTCGACGAGATCCAGGAGGACGCCAGCGGGCGCGGCCTGCGCGGACGCGTGCCGGTGTCGGTCGACGCCGGGCTGAGGTTCGACACCTTCCTCGGCCACTTCACGCTGTCGGCCGCCTATCTGGTGGATCTGGTGCTGTGAGGCGGCTGATCGAAATAGATTTGTCAGCTTGGGTGCCGAGGCGCCCGTCCAGCAAGGCGCTCCGTCCGAGGGCATACTCGTTGTCTGTCGAGGCGGAGCAACGCCGCTGGGCGGGATGCATCGGCGGCCAAGGTGGCAGATCTATTTCGGTCAGCCGCCTGGGAGTCGCCGCGCTCCTCGCCGCGGTGATCTTCAGCGCCACCGCGGTCGCTCACGCCGACGACGAGCCCGCGCCGCTCGACGTGCGGCTGAGCTCCGTCGAGGGCGCC
>Ga0105047_10001427_pt1 | contig 42778 bp, 36 predicted proteins | sample MAT04_FD_78384 | JGI IMG/M metagenome (GOLD analysis project Ga0105047, IMG submission 78384) | Freshwater microbial communities from Lake Fryxell liftoff mats and glacier meltwater in Antarctica - MAT-04 (megahit assembly) | ecosystem: Environmental > Aquatic > Freshwater > Ice > Liftoff... | reverse complement strand
TGGGAACCAGGTACGGGAACCAGGTACGGGAACTAGGTGCGGGAACCAGGTACGGGAACCAGGTAAGGGAACCAGGTACCGGAACCAGGTACCGGAACCAGGTGCGGGAGCCAGGTACGGGAACCAGGTACGGGAGCCAGGTACGGGAACCAGGTACGGGAACCAGGTACGGGAACCACGGGAACCAGGTACGGTAATCGGGTACGGCAATCGCGGGATTCGCGCATCGGTTGGTGCTGCGCGATGATTACGTTCGAAGATGACGACTCCTGAACGCCTCAACATCCTCGGCATCTGCGGAAGCCTGCGGGCCGCTTCACTAAATCGTGGTTTGCTGCGCGCAGCGATTGAACTCGCGCCGCCCGACATGAGTATCACAACGTACGATGACCTCGCGCTCATTCCGCCATACAACGGCGACCACGACGGCGATCAGATTCCCGCGGTGGTGTCGGCGCTCAACACCGCAATTCAGGCAGCTGACGGAATCCTGTTTGTCACACCGGAATACAACTACAGCGTGCCCGGGCAACTCAAGAATGCCATCGATTGGGCCTCTCGAGGCGGCGTGCAGTCACCGCTGCGCGGAAAAGCGTGCGCGGTGATGGGAACATCACCTGGTGTCAGTGGCACCATGCGCATGCAACATCACCTGCGACAGATTTTGGTGTTCACCGATTCGCCGGTGCTGACGCAACCCGAAGTGATTCTTCCGAAAGCTGCCGAACGTTTCGACACCAATCAGAATTTGACCGACGCGAGCACGCGAGACCTCGTCGCACGGCATCTGGTGGCGTTCTCTAAATGGGTTCGCGCACTTCAGCAACGCTGAACGCGCTTCGCGCCATGGTGGATTCGTGAGCAAAGCGGTCATAACACGTCCGCACCGTGATTCAGCACCGGATGCATCGCCAACGACCGTGACCGAGTCCTGCAACACGCTCGGCGACGGGGTTCGCCTCGCAATTATAGTCGCACGAGTTCTGCCACTCGTCATTTCGTTTCGCCGAGATTTCCGCCGGTATGTCAAATGGGGAAAACCGGTTGCGCGCACCGGCGAATTTCACACGCGTCGTTCGCAGCAGATTGTGCGGTCGATTGCACGGCTTGGCCCGGCGTTCGTTAAACTCGCGCAGATTTTTGCCACGCGTGCCGATTTGGTTCCCGAACCATATCTCAGCGCACTGGGCACGCTTACGGACCGGGTGCCGACAGTACCATGGCCGGAAATTCGCGAAGTGATCGAGCGCAGTTGGGGGCAGAATCCCGATCATGTGCTGGCGAATCTCGATCCGGTCCCGCTGGCGGCGGGTTCGCTTGGACAAGTACACCGGGCGTCCTATCAAGGCCGCGACGTGGTCGTGAAAGTGCTGCGCCCCAATGTGGAGTTCATCGTGATTCGTGACGTGCGCATTGCGCGTCGCATTGTGAACTGGATGTACAAACGTTTCCCGCACCATCATGTGCTGGGGGTGCGCGTCGTGCTGGACGAATTTGGAACGCACGTGCGCGAAGAGATGAACTTCGTGCGCGAAGGTGAGCAGTGCATGCGCATGCGCGAACGTTTTGCGGATGAGCGCCGGCTCCGCATTCCGCGAATCGAGAGCGCGTTAACGCGTCGGGAAGTGTTGGTCATGGAGTTCATGCACGGCACGCGCATAGATGCATTGGATGCGCAGATTGCGGCCGGGAAAGTGCAGCCGCAGGCGCTGGTCGAAACGCTGATTGAGATCTACGCGCGCATGATGTTGCGCGACGGCGTCTTTCACGCCGACCCACATCCCGGCAACCTGCTGGTCGAGAGTGACGGTACCTTGGTGCTGCTTGACTTCGGGATGGTGATTGAAGTGCCCGTGGACGTGCGAAAGGCACTCTTTGACGCAATTGTCGCCGCGGTTCGTCGCGATCCCGAAGCCACAACCGATGCGTTTTACGCCCTCGGCCTGGTGGCCCCTGGAACACCGCGCGAAACTATGCGCGAACTGGTCGATGTGCTTCTGACGATCGCCTACTCGGAAACCGCCATGAATGAACGTGCGCGGGCGTTGGCCGACCGCGTGATGCGAGAACTCTTTGAGTGGCCGGTCGTGTTGCCGGGTGAGCTCGTGTATTTCGCGCGCACGGCTGCGCTTATCGAAGGTATTGGCGGCCGGTATGACCGCAATTTCAATAGCATCAGGGTCGCTTCGCCGGTGGTGCTGCGGTTGCGTCGCGAGCTTTTGGCGGTGCTCACTGGCCAAGACGCAAAAACCGCCCATCCGGTGATTGGATGGGCGGCAATGCTTGGTGCACTAGCGGGTGGTGCGGTTGGCTACGTGCGCTCGAAGACTGAGCGCAAGTAGTCGGGCAAATCAGGCTGAGCGGCGACGGCGACGGCGACGGGCGAAACCGATCGCGAAGAGGCCCATGCCCATAAGCGCATAGGTGCTGGGTTCTGGTACGACGCCGAATCCACCGACCCTACCATCGTCCGAGATGAAGGCTTGGTTCAAACCACTCGCTGCAAAGTCTGAGTTATACGCGCGAGAATCGATGATCAAGGTGAAATCGTATGCACTATTGCCACCGGCGAGCGTCACAGCGTTGGACGCCATCGTCAACATTGATGCCTGGTTGACGTTGGCGTTGGCCGAGAACATCGACCAGATGGCTCCGTGCACGTCGTCCCAGTTGTCGTCAGCAGGGCCACCACCAACGGCTCCAAACTGTGTGGTGAGATACGCAGCAGCACGAAGCTCCGCGATACCCCAGACCTTTTCGATTCCGAGCTGACGGTTGGCTGCAGCGCCGTTGGCGCCGCCGCCGGTCGCCTGCGCGAAGGTCAGGAATGTCGCCGGCCAAGTGCTCTGCGCGGTATGGTCGTAGTCGAGGCAGTAGATATCGAACACTGAACCGACGGTGGGCAGGATTCGGTGCGCACGATAGGCACCCGTGGCCGCAGAACCGACCAAGTCGCCGCCGGCGGTTTTGACGCCGTCGAATTGCAATGTCTGAGCCTGCGCAGCGAGTGGCAGCAGCATGGCTGCGGCTAACGCTATTGAGGAAAATCGGACGAGTTTCATGATGGCAAGACCTCTGAATGATCTGGAAACGCAAAAACGGAGATTGTCGATCTCAAGCTCCGCAAGTCGCGCGCCACAGTTTTTTGCAAGCTGTGCCGTAGAACACCAGACCCAGCCATTCGGCGATTAATCGCAATGCACTGACACATAACGAGTTACACACTTATCGGAGCAAGGAGCAATCACGTGATTGCAGGCCAAATCACGCAATTGTGAAAAATTGTGTTGTTTGCACGCAACAGGTGTTGCAACTAAAAGACCCACTCACGAAACAAATCGAACCCGAACTGGTAGCCCAGTTGCTTCCCACCGCTGATCTGAGTGCACGGCGAAGCGCCTTGATCGACACCAATTTGGGCGATCAACGACTTTCGGATTCGGTACTCCGCCGAGAGTCCAGTCGTCAGCCGGACCTCACTCGAACCCGACGACGCGCGGCACAGGCCACCACTGTAACGTATGAAGGTGCGATCCCCGAGCTGCTTGCCCAAACCGAGATTGATGTTGTCGAAAATGGACGTGAAGTCTTTCTTTTCGCCGCCCGAGGTGTTGACCTGCACTGTATTGACCCCGAGGAATTGTTGCAGCTTACCCTCAACCAGACCTTCCAATTTTGACGAGACGGCACCGGTTACTGCCTTCACGGTGCTTTGACTCGCGGAATTGAGTGCAAATGTAGGCGCTCCAAAAATAAGCAGCGAAATGACTTCACTTTCTGGCGCGCCGCTGAACACTTCGTCATCGGTCGACAACTTTAGTGCGAGATCTTCGAAAGTTCCGGAAATCGCAACGTGGATTGGCGTCTCTACGCTGCCAGCCGCGCTTCCGCTCACGCGCACCACGTGCGTCGCGTAAACGTTGACGCGCGGGGGAATTGCCTCACTGCCGTAGAACCTCACTTTCCCAGAATCGACCGTAAACGTGCGCTGCACCACACCGAGGTCCAACCGAAACGTTCCGCGATTGGCGTTGACTTCACCATCAAACGCAAGCAGTCCGCTGGGTGCGGTCTTGATATCCAGTTCACCGGTGAGCTTGACCGCCGATTCCGGCGTGCGCACCCACACTTCATCGCCCATGGCGATGGACGCCCGCGTCACGTTCATGTACTGACCAAGCCGTGCCAGCGGATCGCTCACGCCTGCAGCAACGGGTATTTCCGCGGCACCAAGCAGCTCACGCGATTGCGCGCTGTTCAGGTCGAGTGCCGCGCGCGCACCCAGTGGATCGGCTACCAGGTTGGCTTTCGGTACAAACAATGAGGCAGTGACATCGGGCCGTTTCAACTCACCGGTCGCGGAAATCGTGCCGCTGAGATTGAGACTGGTTCCATCATTCTGGTTGGCGAGCAGCGCGTTGTTCGCGACCGCGTGCACTTCGATGGACATCGGTTTCTCGGCGGGGAAATGCAGCCAACCGGTGACGCCGACTGTATCGGTGGTGCGCGTGCCGCTCCGAAAGCGAAGCCGGTCAACCGTGAGCTGATCTTCTGCGGCAGAAATCACCATCTGGCCTTCCGACGGCTTGATTCCGAGGACGTCGGCCGAAGCGCTGAATCCGTCGAGCACCATACGGCCGGTCGCCACCGGGCGATCGACGGTGCCGGACAATGCAATGCGCCCGGCCAGCGATCCCTTGATGGCGCTCACCCCCTGCACCGCCACCGGAAGACCAGCGAGTTGCAGCGTGTCCGCGACAATTTCCGCGTCAATCTTGTCGGACAACAATCGTTTTTCGACGCTCTGCAACGTGAGATCGATTGGCACCCGCGCTTCGAAACGCAAGCGACTTCTCACGGAGTCTTCGAGCACGACGTGCGCGACGAGCCGTTTGTCGTCATAGACACCATCAATCACAAGCGGCGGGGCGCTGATGGACGCTGTGCCTACAGAATCGCCAATCATGTTCGACACAATGCGCGGCGAGAGTCGTGTGCCCGACAACTTCGTCTCCCCGGTCAACAATCCGGCAAATTTCGTTTTGGAACTCGTGGCAAACGAAGCCACTTCACCTGCCGGAAACCGCTCAATGTGCAACAGCGCGTTCACCTCACCATCAACTGGCACGTCGGCGTTCAATGAAAGCACGCCCCTTTGATTCGACTTCACGACCAGGGAATCGAGGCGGATGCCGCGTGTATCACTGATTAACAGTGCGGGACCTTCGTTGAGCCACCTCGCTTCGCCATAGTTGAATTTCACGGAATCCATGTGCACCGACAGGACTTCGCCCACCCGCGTGAAATCGCCGCGAATGCGTAGTGCGGTCGTATCGCGTGCGACAACATCCAGGAGAAGACGCCCGCTGTCCGGGCTCGCGTCCTCGATGCGAAATTCAGCGTTCTGCAGCTTGATCTGACCGATGCCGGTGATGTCATCAATGCTGGCCGTCGCGTCGAAATGCGCATGGTCGGGCAAGCCGGTGGCGCGCACCGAACCGAACACGCGACGCACATCAATAATGCCGACCTGCACTTTGCGCGCGCTGAGCGCAACGTTCGCGCTGAACGACGGCAGCGAACCGACCATGATGGCCGATCCGGAAACGTCACCGTCGAGCGTATCGGCCGCGTAGCTTCGAAGCGTCCTGGACAAGACGCTGTCGAGCGGTGCAATCATACCGGCCAGTCGCAACAACTCTGGACGGGCGGCGCCCAGCGAATCGGCTTGCAGCGAAGCAACCAGTGTGTCGACCGCCATGCTGTCGCGTGCCAGCGCGCCCTTGAGATCGATGTTGATACCGCCCAACAAGACGGTCGCGGAGTCGACACGCAAGCGCGTTTCGTCAAGTGCCCCAGTTCCTTGCATCGCGAACGCCGGCATGCTGTCGGCCGCCGCCTGCTTCACATTCGCATTGAACGTGGCGTCCGTGATGTGCGTGCTGCTGTCGGCCCGCAGTTGTGCGCCGACGCGAAATTGCGCCATACCATTGAGATTCGTCGCGGGCAAATCAGCGCGGCCAATCCAGCTGCGCAAATCGATCGCGACGAGCGCGGTATTCGCCTGCACCATCCACACGCTGTCCTTGAGGCTCGCCAGTCCGGAAGCCTGTATTTTGCCGGCGCCGTTGGTGAGTGAGGCCGACCACTTCAGCGAATCCGTCGCGCCAGAAGCGCTCACAGTACCGCGCAGTGCGGCGCTGATGGGAAACGTGCTATCGATACGCACGAGCGCTTTGAGCGCGAACGGATCGAGCAGCAGGTTTGTGTTGATGATCGGAACACGCCCACCAAACCGCGCGTCGGCGCTGCCGGTCACGTGCGATTCGTTGCCGCCCCCGTCCGTCCAGTTGAGATCGAGCGTTGGCACCGTCGCGTGTTTCAGATCAGCACTGGCGATCAACAGACTGCCGCGCACAATGCCATCAACCGGCGGCGTCGCGGGCATGATGCCACGTACCGTGCGCAGGTCAACCACCGCGTCAGCGACGCGAACGTTGCGTGCCGTGGGGTTAGCGCCGAAACCGACAATGCCACCGGCCGTGAGTGACGACTTCGCGCCAGCGACGTTGTCGTCGACAAACGTTGCGTCGAGTCGATCGACCTGCAGCGCGGTGACCGGACCGCCATTCTTCGCAATGAACCGTCCCTCGAATGTCCCCTGCACTTCCTTCGGAACGGCATCATACGACAAACGACGCAACAACTCGCTGCGCATCGGCTTGAACGACAAGTCGACGCCCTGCAGCAACATGTCAGCCGGACGCACGACCACGGTGATGTCGCCGATGACGCGTGAGCCCATCGTAGTGACATCCAGTTTCGACAATGCGTATTCTGCATCGTCCGCGCTGACGAGTGTGCGCATCCGAACGTTGGCCGAGCCTTTGCCGACGTTCGGCAACACTGGCCAGATCCAACCGAGATCGGATAACCCGGCCTGCGCAATCAGACTCACATCGAACCGCACTGCGCCGGGCTGATCCCAGTTCACCCTGCCTTTTGCACTCGCGGTTGACGCCGGAAGCACCACTGTTGGCAAGTTAAGCAGCAGCGAATCCGGCGTCCAACGCAGCTGGCCACTGGTGTGCAGCAGCTGCACCGCGGGATCGGAAATTGTGAGACCGAGTGTGTCCAGTTGCAATGACGACGGATCATCACCAGGCGTCGCGACCAACACGTCATGTGCGACCACACGCGGCAACACGATGCCCCGGCTCTCAATCAAACCTTGCGGCACGACAGTTATAACGTGCGCCGTTTTGCGCACTGCGATGACGCTGTCACGCACCTTGCCCTTGAACATGGCATTGGGTGTCCACGGATACCGCATGCCAATGTGGCCGCTGGAAAGAGTGATGGCATCTATCCGAATGTCATCACTGAATCCCGGCACGTGTGGTCCGGGTTTGACCGGACCTCCATTGATGATGTACGCGATATTCCATGGCCCCGTGAAATCGCGATTCAGATTGAGCTGCACGCCACGCACATCCAACCGCGTGATATGAATCATTTTGTTGAGCAGCGCAGAATAGGAAATGGCACCACGTAATTCATCAACATGCACAACGACGGTGCCCGCGGTGTCCAGCAGCGAGACGTCGCTGGCGTACACGCCATCGCTGTTCAGTTCGTGCAATACGCCCACGGACAGACGTCCCCGTCCTCCCAGGGCGCCGTTCGCGGCGTCAATTGCCCAGGCAATAAATTTTGTGCGTCCCCATTTGGTGCGCGTGACAATCCGGTACGCCGAAAACGTCGCCACCAAACCCACGCCCGCGACTATCGCGATCGCCCACGCGAAGCGACGTCGCCTGGACATCAGAACGCCTGGCCCAGGCTGAAGTGGAATACGAAGCGACGCAAATTACCCCGCGCCGAGGGACGATAGGTTTCCGGGCAGCGACTCAGATCGAGCGGGGCCGTGCCGTCGGCGTTGAGCGGAATGGTGTTGCCCGGACTTGCGCACTGGATAGACCCGGCGAGATCGCCGATCGCTCGTGTGAAGTACAGCGCCCGTCCCGCCACTTGCTCGTACGGATTGTATCCGATATCCAACCGGAATGGGCCAAGCGGAGTATCGAGGCGCACGCCGAATCCGGGGGTCACGCGAACGTCGCGCCAATCGAAGTCTTGCGCACGGGTTTCGAAGATGGTGCCGGCGTCAGCAAACAAGGCGATCTGCAGTTTGTCGGTGGGCCACGTGATGCGACGTCTCCATTCGAGATTGCCAACCACGAGCGCGGTACCGCCGCGAGGAACGGCGGTTTTGAAACTGGATGCGGGATTGACCTCGCGAAATTTCTGGCCGTCGCGTTCGACAACCAGCACCGTTCCCGAGTCCGTGTCATAGAACGCGTACACCAGGGGGCCGAGCAGGTTCTGCTGAAAGCCGCGCACCGAATTCTGGCCGCCAGCGAACAGGCGTTCCTGCTGGGGAATCAGGGGGGAGCCGTTCACCAGTGGGGCGTTGGGCGCGAAAACGCGAGACAGTTGCACTCGCGATGCAATCGTGCCGCCAAGGAATCCCAGGTATGCCGAAGCTTCGCCGCCCCCGCGATAGAACGCGATGCGCTGCTTCGTACTCGCCGACGTAAGTCCCGCGCGGAATTCAGAACGGATGCGCGAACCGGCGGTGGGATTCACGGCATTGTTGGTGCGATCGTGTGCGTGGGTGGTGCTAAAGACACCAACACCCCGGCCGAACAGCGAAACGCTCTCGTCGTTCGGCTGACACAGGTTGAACCGTATGCAGGACACGACGGGATCTGAAATAGTGCGACCGCGTTCGAATTGGATGCCAGAGGTGACGACCGTTCGGCGCCACAACGTCGAACTCAGTTCGAACAACGAACCAATGGTTGTTTCGCGCAGGTAAATGAGCGGTTCGCCGCGACGCTCACTGTAAACGGAAAACGACGGAGCAAACGGCCATCCCCAGAATCTGGTATTCGAAACCGTGAGGCCAGCGTAGTAGTTCAGTTTTTCACTGAAGGGGTCTCGACGCAGTATTGGCGAGCATAGTCCCGACGCGAAATCAAGCGGAGCGCCCACACCAATCTTGCTGGCGCGTAGTGAAACTTCGGCGCGTCGGCCCGGTGCGAGAAACGCGCGATCCTGCATACGCGCCTGCACACGACCACAATCTTGCGTAGCCCAACCCGCTCCGACGCGGGCGTATCGCGTACGGGCCTCAGCCACAGTCACCTGATAATCGATCAGGCTGTCAGGACTACCCGCGCGCGGTGCTATGGTGTCAATAAGCACCAGCCGAAACGCGTCCGTGCGATACAAGTCGCGCTGCGCCGCAATCACATTGCGTGCACGATATCGCTGACCAGGCCGCAATCGCATGAGCGCCATGATGTCGACAGAATCGACCGTGCGTCGTTCGCCAATGCCCTGTATGCGCACGTGCACTTCGCCAATTCGGACCCGAGTACCGGGCGTAAACGTGAAGGCGAGAGAAACACGGGCGGGCGTGGAATCAGTGGCCGACGCGGTGTCAATGTCGATAACGGCCGTTGGCTGCCTGGCACGTGGGTAGCCGTCGTTTTGCAAGCGCTCCACTACCGAATCCACCATCGCTTGCACGCGGAGTCGATTAAATCGTTGCGTGCGCAATGAAAGAACTGGCCCGGAATACCCGGCGGTGCCTTCGTCCGGAATTGGCAATCCTTGAGCCGTTACGGTATCAATGCGAGCTTCGGGACCGGCATCGATGTCGAAGGCGATATTGACGCCGTCCGGCTTCCGATCGTAACGCGGAGTAACGTTGGCGAGAAACCACCCTTGCTGCCGATGCAGCACGGCGAGACGCAACGCATCCCGCTGTACCTCAAGCGTGTCAAGGCACATATAAGTCGCTCGCCGAATCAGCTTGAGGAAGAACGAGGGTTCCTCATTGACGATCAGCGCGGCCATCTCGACCGCATCAAGTTTGGGGCTGCCGATAAACGAGATGTCCTGCACCCGCTGTGAGTTCGCACAGCGACTGGTGCGCGTCGGCGCAGCCTGCGCTCCCGCAGGGTGAGCGGCAGCAGCCAGGCCAAGAGCCAGACAGATCGGGCGCAGGGCGCGACGAAACCGTGGGAGCATGAGTCAAGCAATCTCGCGGACCACTCAGTGCTGCGCCACCGAGTTGCGCCTCCGACGTCAAACCCGCAGTCGCCTGGTTGCCGCAGACCGCTACCAACCAATCCCCGAACACGATTCAGCCCGCGAGATCGTCCTCTTGAGCATCCTGCGCATCGCCTTTTTCGACCGCTCCAGCAGTGGGTGGGTGGTTCGTGAGTAGCTTGGAATAGTTTGCGCGTTAGCACAGTCACCAATGGTATCGCGCGGCCCAACCGTTCCTTTATTGTTCGGGGCACGCGCGACCAGTTGGACGACGTACTCGGCAACGTTCGTTCCCGCCCGACTTACACCCGAATAGACTCTCACCGTGACGCGAAACTCACTCGATGCACCACAGGCGCGCTTGGGCGACGCACCGGCGCCGCTTTCCTGCGCTGGATGCGCCGTTACCGAACGCCGCGCGTTCCTGCAGAACGCGATGCACGGTGTGGCCGCGCTGCTTGGCTTGTCCGTTTTGAACGGTACTCCGTCGTTTGCGCAACAGATTGTTGCACTGTCAACGACCGAGATATCTTCGGGAGCTGATTCGCCCGTGCGAGTGGAAACGCGATATCCAGTCCCGACAATCGACGGCGTGAGTATCGACACCAAAAACGACGTGATCATCGCGCGCGTGAGCGACAGGGCCTATGCGTTTGCTCTGGCGTGTCCCCATCAGAACACCGCACTACGTTGGCTCAAGAAGGACAACCGGTTTCAGTGCCCGAAGCATCAGTCGAAATACAAACCCAGTGGCGAGTTTATCGACGGCCGAGCTACGCGGCATATGGATCGCTTGCCGATCAAGCTTGAGGGCGCGCAGCTCGTGGTCGACACGTCGCAGGAAATTCGCAGCGATACGGATGCGAGCAAGTGGGCGGCCTCCGTTGTGAAAATTCCGGGGTGAACCGAAGAGCTTCTGGCGGCGGTGGACTGTGCTGTTCGGTGCTGACAGGAGCTTTGGCGGGGTTTGTGTACCAAGCGTTTATTTTTCTGGTAGCCATCACGCGATTGCCGACGGGGTAACAACCCTTCTCGGCAATACTCTCTGCCCGCCTCCGGAAAGGTCAAGATGTTTCTCAACGCTCGCACTCGATCGCTGTCATTCGTTGCGCTTTGCGTCGGGCTGCTGCCGACCGTGACGAACGCGCAAGCTGGCCGAACGCCACGCCCCAATTCAGCGGCGCAACTAGTAGACATGGCTGCGCTGGCCAAGATTGCGCCAGTCGCGGCCGCAATGACCGCGCTGCAAACAGACAACGCGTGGACGATCAATCAACAGATTGCGTTATGCGAAATTCCGGCGCCCCCATTCAAGGAAGCGGCGCGCGCCGAGGCGTATCGGAAGCAGTTGGTAGCCTTGGGCGTGAGCAATGTGCGGATTGACAAGGAAGGCAACGTGTTGGGCGAAATTCGCGGGACGCAGCCCGGCCCGACCGTAATGCTCAGTGGGCACCTTGACACGGTTTTCCCCGAGGGCACAGACGTGCGCGTCAAGCGGGAAGGCACCAGGTTGACGGCGCCCGGCATCGGCGATGACTGTCGTGGACTTGCAGTAACCTTGGCGATAACGCGCCAGATCATGTCGTCAAAGATCCCGATCAACGGCCGCATATTGGTGGTCGCAACCGTTGGCGAAGAAGGGCCCGGCAACCTGCGTGGTGTACGCGCGATTTTTGGCAGTGCGCTGCGCGACTCCATCGATCACTTCATTTCTGTGGACGGCGTTGGTTTTGGCATCACGAATCGCGCTGTGGGCAGCAATCGATACCGCGTGAAGTATGTCGGTCCCGGCGGGCATAGCTATGGCGCGTTTGGCATGCCGAATCCCATTCATGCATTGGGTCGCGCAATTGCGATGGTGAGCGACCTGCCAGTGCCAACCGAACCGAAAGTGACGTTCAACGTGGGAATCGTGACGGGCGGACAAACAGTGAATTCGATTTCTGCATCTGCCAGCATGGATGTCGATATGCGCAGCGAGTCGGCTCCTGCGTTGGCCGAACTTGACCAACGCATGCAGGCCGCGTTCAAGAAGGCGCTGGCAGATGAACTCGCGCGTTGGCCTGGGTCGAAGGTGCCGCTCACGCTCCAAATTGATACGATTGGAATTCGTCCCGCGGGCGTGACGCCGGACAGCGCGTTTATTGTGCGCACGGCGTTAGCTGCCGGTAAGTCAATTGGTGTCTACACGCCACTCACGCCATCAAGCACGGACGCCAACATCGCCATCAGCATGGGTATTTCGGCGATCACGGTTGACGGTGGTGGTATTGGACAGGGCGGTCACGCGTTGGACGAGTGGTACGACGATCGCAACGATGGCTACAAGGGCGCGCAGTGGGTGCTGCTGTTTGTGCTGGGGTTAACGGGTGTTGGCGGCCTGCGCATGTAGGGTGTCGCGCGACGAAGAGCGTACAACCCACTGAGCCAACCACTATTCGCTGATCAATCCGCGCCTTCTGGTACCAACGACGCGGACATTGAGGAAAACAGACCCGCGATTTCGTCTTGATCGAGCGCGACGTCGCGGTCAATCAATCCGCACGCGAACGCAGCCCGCCCGAGCACCACTTCGCGGCTTGATCCGGCGTCGCGCATCTCACGCACGCCGCTGTCGCCCAACGACTTGCTGAGTTTGAGCCCGTCGGGGCGCCGCAACAGTGAGTGATGCAGAAATAGTGGTGGCGTGTTACGTCCAAGCACGCGAGCCAGTTGCAGTTGGCGACCGGTGCTCGACAACAGATCTTCGCCGCGGATGATCACGTCAATGTTCTGCTCCCAGTCGTCAACCGTCGCACAACATTGATAGGTGAAGTTTCCATTGCGGTCGCGCACGAGAAAATCGCCGCATTGCGTTTGGGGCGTTTGCGACTGCCTGCCGAGGCAGAGATCGTGGAATGATTCTGCGGCATCGCTCACTCTGAACCGGCGCGCGATGGCCCCCGTATGATTCGCATGCGCGCAGGTGCCCGGATACGGACTCTCAGCGCCGAATCGGTCGCCCGCAATTTCGGCGATGTCTTTGCGGGTGCAGATGCAACCGTACTCCAAGTCGCGAGTTGCGAGGACCTGCAATGCCGCGGTGTAGCGCACGCGATTGTCTGACTGACGCCGGACGCTGTGGCCATCGCGGAATTCATCAGTCACACCGATGTCGGGAATGAACCCAAGCCAGTCGAGATCCTCCAGCAACGCGCGTTCAAATTCGAGCCGACAGCGGTTGCCGTCGTGGTCTTCAATACGCAGCAGCACCTGACCACCGAAGGCGCGCGCCACCCCCCATACGTGTATGGCGTTCACCACGTGTCCCAGATGCAGGTAGCCGGTGGGTGCGGGCGCAAAACGCGTGCGCCATAGCGGAGGGATCGCGCGAGTCGCGAGCGCCTGGGCGAGGCTTAAACTGTCTGCGCTGCGAATGAAGCGTGAGGAGTGCACGGTTACAACACTACCTCGAAATGCCGACGGTCAGGAGATCACGGTTGAGACGCTGATGACGACGCTCTTCCGCATAAATAGCGGCAACCGGAGTGCGAATGCGCATCCCAACGCCGGCATTCCAGCCGGAAATTTCGCCGTCTTTCCCAACGCCGTATTTGCCATATCCGGCCAGCGCATACGGCTGCACGAACGGGATTGGCAAAACGTACACCGCATCCGCGAGCAAAGCGGTGGTGAACTGATCGCTCGGGTTTTTCTTGAGCAACGCGTCGATGCGCAACGCAATCGGAAAGACCGGGACGCGCAGCTGAACGTACGCCGCGCCGTGTCGGCCATGCTCGGCCAAATCCTTGTGCCGATCACCAACGGCGCCGCCGATACCAACACCGGCAGAGACGACGCCCTGCGCATTGGCGCGACAAATGGTCCCCAGAAAAATCAGCAGCCCAACGCCGATGTACGTGCGCGAACAAATGAGTAGCATCTTCATTCCGAACGTTCACTCATGACCAACGACTACGACAGGGCCGGTTCGCGACCAATTACCGTGGCGGACTGCGCTGTGTGGGATCCACGAATTGGCCCGCGGTCCGAAATCGGCGAATGCGCGACCTGCAAACTGAGCGTAAACGTCGATCCCTCACCCGGTGCACTTTTCACCGTCAGCGTGCCGCCCATCGCCTCGGCCAGGCGTCGGCTCATGGTTAACCCCAGCCCGGTGCCCTGCGCGCGACGCGACGAACCCGTCTCCGCTTGAACAAACGGCTGGAAAATCGCCTCAAGTTTCTCCGGCGCGATTCGAATTCCATTGTCGGACACATGCAGCTCGAGCACACTATCGCGCTGGTTCGTACCCATTGAAATCTTGCCGCCGGTCTCTGTGAATCGTACAGCATTCGCAACGAGGTTCACCAACACTTGTGTGAGCCGGTCGCGCTCGGCGTGCACCACCGACGGCAGCACGCTCGCGTGCACCGCATCCTGAATATTCCTTTCAGCGAGCAGCGGCAGCACAATCGGTTCAAGATCACTACCACCACACGCATTTCGACGGGTTGCATACGAATCTGTATCTTTCCCGACTCAACCGGCGCCAGGTCGAGAATGTCGTCGATGTTCCGCAACAGGTATACTTGGTTCGCCTGAATGCGCGCGCGGTCTGCCTGTTGCGCTTCGTTCAGTTGGCCGCGCATGCCCAACTGCAAGATTTCGGCGTAGCCCGCAATGGCACTTAATGGCGTGCGGAGTTCGTGACTCATCATTGCCAGAAATTCGCTCTTGGCGCGGCTGGCCTGATTCAACTCGCGCGCGAGGGCTTCTGATTCGTCAACCCGCACACCCAACAAAGCGTGCGATTCTCCAATGCGCTCGGCCATCCCGTTAAAGGCTTTGGCGAGTTCTCCGATTTCATCGGTGGTGCGCACCGGTTCGCGCGCTGCATAGTTGCCACTGGCGATCTCCCGTGCTGCACCTGTCAGCGGCTTGAGCGGCTTCGTGACACGGCGGCTTACCCACCACGCTCCCAGCATCCCGAGCAACAACAGGACGGTCCATACAGGGAAATGTCCTGGCCGGTGAAGCCCTTGAGCGTCTGGTCGACGTTGTTGGGGCTCGCCCGAATGCGTCGCAGTTCGGCGAGATCCCCCATGGCCGCATCGCCTGGTGACACTGACGTGGTGCTCCAATACCACATCGAGCTGTCTTTCGCATACGGACTGCCTATTGACACATGTCGGGTGTCGCTGGCTGCGGAGAACGTGCGTTCGAGCATCTGCAGATCGTGCTCTTCGGGCGACGTGCCGACCGCCAGCATGCGATCACCTTTGGAATCGATGAGCAGCTGCGCTCGTAACGTCGCCGTGTCGTTGCGAGTGCGGCGTGCGATCAGGAATTGTGCGGCAGCGTCACGTTCAGCTCGAGTTGACGACGCCGAAACTGCGCGCACTACTAACGGATTTCTGGAATACGTCATCAACGCATTCGCGCGTGAGCGCAGCGTGGTCGTCAGAGTGCCAGCGGTCTGTGAAACGATGGCGCTCAGTAGCCCGTTGGCCGCAGCCAGTGACGACTGACGCACTTCGGTAAACGCGATGAACCCGAAGGCGGCGATTGTTGCGGGAAGCAGTCCTGAAATCATGAGCGGCAAACGCCGTTCGAGCGACGTAGACGACGGCGACTGGGTGAACTCGTCGGAAGCGGTAATAATGTCAGGGCTGCGAAGAGGCACGATTGTCCTCCACGAAATGTGCCTGTGATTGGCCGAGGGCGCGTTCGACTTCGTGAACGAGGGCGGCCACTCCGATCGGCTTCACCAGGAACCGATTCACACCCGCCTGGAACGCGCGCTCGCGCTCGGGGGCCAATACATGTGCGGTTAGGGCGAGAACGGGGAGGGTGGCGGTGGCCGGGTCGCTTTTGAGAACACGCGTGGCCTCGACGCATCCATTGTCGGCAGCCCGATGTCCATCAGCACCAAATCTGGCGGAGCCATTCGAACAGACGCGATCGCGGGCTCCGCACGCACGGCCTCCTGTACAATGAACCCACGCGCGCGCAGCATGGTGCCGTAGATACCCCGGTTATCTTCGTTGTCTTCAACGACGAGTGTGGTGGCGCATTTCCCAGGATTTTGCCCGCGCTTATAATCTGGCGAACACTTTCCTGGCGCAATCGCGGTGCAATAGTTCATCGTGTGATTGCAGTCACACAGGCGGAGTTCTTTCCTGAGGGGGAGGCGCCTGACACGCAGTCCCAACCAATAACACGTGTCGATCTCAGAAAATCTGCGGCTCCGCATGGCGAAACGGCTGGCTCTCGAGCCTCGCTTTGAAACGAACGTGCAGGGGCTGTTTGCGCTATACGGCGCGTGGTGCCGCAACGTGCCGTTTGACAATGTGCGCAAGCTCATCTCGCTGCGCACAGGCGATCCTGGGGCGCTGCCGGGTGGTGACGCGACTGACTTCATGGAAGCCTTCCTCGAACACGGCACCGGCGGTACTTGCTGGAGCAGCAGCAACGCGCTGTTCGAGCTGGTAAGTGCCTTCGGATTTCAAGCACGTCGCGTGGCGGGCAGCATGCGCGATCTTGGAGTTCCAGGGCACGGCAGCGTGAAGGTGACCATCGATGGAATGGACTGGATGGTCGACTCTTCGATGCTGACCATGTTCCCGATCCCGATCACGAATGAATTGTACGTGTTTCGCGATCCGCGGTTTGGGGTCGAGGTTGAACCGACCCCCGAGGGTTCACATCTGGTGTGGTTCAACACGCCCCCATACGACGACTATTTCCCGTGCCGATTGTTGATGGACAACGTGACTCACGATTTCTATCTCGACCGTTATGAGATTTCGCGCACGCGCGGGCCGTTCAATCATCACATTTCCATTCGCTACAATCGCGGCGATGCACGCACGGTGCTTCAAGGGCACACGCGCCATCGCACCACCGACGCAACGGGGTTGCGCTCACAGCCGCTGCCGCGCGAGGAGCTGATCGTGGAGCTACGCACCGTCGTCGGGCTGTCGGACACGATTGTGAAGCGCTGGGTGGAATGCGGGGCGCTGGAGGCCCAGTACGAGCCCCCCGAGAATCCCCCGGCGCTATTGACCGGAAAGCCACCGTCAACGCGTGGCATCTGACAGACGTACTGCTTGAGTCTGTCGGCACTCGCCAGTCTGCTTAGCGTCTTCTTAATGGAGAGTCCCTAGGCCGGTATGCGTCGCGAAGGCCATCATCAACAGTTACCCATTCGTCAGGTAGTTGCGCGTCCCTCCAGCAGCCCATCCCCGATGCAGCAATCGAAGCTCGTCGCACGTGTGCTCCGATATTCCGCGGCCGTTGCCCTCTGCTCGACACTCGCGGCGTGCGGTGGTAGCGACACTCCGGGTACCAACAACGGTGCGACGGAGCCGCCCATCACCGGATCGGGCGCGACCTTTGCGCGCATTCAGTCGGAAGTGTTTAACGCGCAGTGCACCTCGTGTCACAAAACGGGCGACCCGAACGCCAAACAATCCGGCTTGGTGCTCACGGCCGATTCGTCGTACGAGCAGCTCGTTGGGAAAGCGTCGCTGCAGCAGATTGCGAAGGCCGACGGAATGCGTCGCATCATGCCGTTCAAGGCCGATAGTTCCCTGCTCTACCACAAACTCTCGTGGATTCCGGGCCACCACAGCCGCGACTACGGGCAGTTGATGCCCATGGGTACGACCAAGGGGTTGACCGCTGGCCAACTGGAATACGTGCGTCGCTGGATTGAAGCCGGCGCGCCAAAAACTGGCATCGTGGTTGACACCGCCGTACTCGCCGACACGCGTGTGCAGGCCGCGAGCTTCACACCGCTGCCTTTGCCAACCGGTGGTTTGCAACTGGGTGTTGACAGTTTTTCGGTATCGGCTAGCACGGAGCGCGAGCTGTTTGTGTACCGGCGCCTGAACAACGCGGCGGACATTTACGTCAACCGCATCGAGTCGCGCATGCGGCCCGGCAGCCACCATTTGCTGCTGTACACCTTTGACCCAACGCAAACGGGATTTCCGTGCAACGTGCGCCCTGCGCCGGATGTGACGCGCGACATTCGCAACATTGATGGGTCGTTCAACATCATCAACATGTTGCCGATGGCGTGTCACGTGTTCTTTGCCGGCGCGATGACACAGGATTTTGACTATCGATTTCCGGCGGGAGTCGCGTTGAAGGTTCCGGCCAACACGTCGCTGGATTTCAACGTGCACTACGTCAATCGTTCACCGATTCCGCTGGCCGCCCAGGCGTACGCGAACCTGTATACCGTCGATAAATCCGCCGTACAAACCGTGGCGCAGACCATCAACTTTGCCAACACGGATTTGAATCTGCCGCCGAACAAGCGCACAACGATCAAGCGCGCGTTTACGGTAAACAAGCGGACTACCATTCTGTCGCTGACGTCGCACATGCACTCGATGGGCGAGCGGTTTGAGGTGCTCGTGCGCCGCGCGAATGGGACGGAGACCGTGGTGTACACCAACACTGATTGGGAGCATCCCGTGTTCACGACCTTTGCCACGCCACTGGTGCTGGAGGCTGGCGAGGCGCTGGTGTCAAACGTGACGTGGAATAACGTGACGTCAAAGACGATTCAGTTTGGGTTGTCGAGTACGGATGAGATGGACATCATCTTTGGGTACTGGTATTAGAACGGCGCTGACACGCGAGATGTTGCGGCGCGTTGGGTGAACCGCACCGCAAAGCTTTGCTCACCGCTTGTACCGCTCAATCCATTGCAGGCCATCGGAGTCGGTGTACCGAACAAACGCGTGTGTCGCGGTAAGTGCTTTGAGCATGCGTCCTTCCGGTAGCAGCACCGTGCCGCGCAGTTTGCCGGTCGAACTGAACACATCCCACCGGCGATTCTTGAATTGCGCGGCTTCCGATCGCGGCACCCACACGTTGTCCTGATCGTCCACGACTGCGGCATCCGATAGAAACGGTGACTTGAGTTTGGCGTAGTGGCGTACGTACGGCGGACCTTTTGGTTCGTAAAGCTTTCGATCAAGGTCGGTGACTGGGACGCGTGTGATGGGGACCGTGCGGCCAGTCGCCCGTTGGCCGTTTGCCTCCACCCACTCCACGCGGTACGGAATGGCGTGAATGACGGCAATGCGTCCGCTGGACCCAGTTGACCAATCGTCGACGGCGGCAAAGACCTCGCGCGTTTTGCTGGCGAACTCCTTGTACCCAGGAGTTTTCAGGTCGACGGGGTGCGCGGTTGGGACCTCGGCCTGAAACATGGTGACGGTTTCGAAGCGATCAGTGCCACGAGTCCATCGGCCAATGGGTTGCGCGCCATTCGATTCATCGAGCCCGCCGACGAGCTTACTGCCAAACAACAGGCGTCCGGCAGGATCGGCGCCAACTATCACGTCGACGAACGCACCCATCGCCAAGGGGAACGGTTCGGTTTTCGTGATCACGCCGCGTGGATCGATGATAAGGTATCGTCGGGCATCGCGATCAATCAGCAGTGTTGAATCGTTGGGCAACGCGATAAGCACTGTGGGCCGCGAGTATTCCGACGGACCGGAACCCTTGCGGCCAATTTGACGAACGGTCCTCCCCGAGGCGTCGAGCAACTGTACCTCGAGTTCCTTTCCGTCCACGGCCAGGACCATACCGCTGGACAGCACACGAACGGACGCAATGGAAGAGAACGACTCAGCCGACACCCAATCCGGGCGAGTCATCGACAGCGTGACCGGAGCATTCTGTGCAGCGATTGTTTGGTGGCCGACTGCGATCGTGGTGGCCAGGACGGCCAACATTCGAAGTGCTGCGCGCATTGGATTTAGTGATTGGGGGATCGACCGAAACGGAACGGAGTGCAACGGGCATCAAGATGCACCAACCTGTTACCAGGTCTGAAACACTCGGAATGGCTTTCAGCAAAACCAGCGTGCTCGACAATGACACTCTGCCCAGGAGATGCGCCGAATAGAATGTCATTGCGAGCTGGTGCCAGCGGCGCTGCTAGAACTCGTGGAGCGGTTCGTAGCAGTTGAAGTTGACCGAAACTTCACCAATGAACGGTGGAGCAACGGACTTGATCGTGCCGCCCACGGTACCGCAGGCGCGGCCGCCGTTTGCGCAGCCGATGACGGCGCAAGCGAGTGCTTTCACATCCGCGTTTTCGTCGTCGCCTTCGTAGCTCATGGCGGAGGCGAGTACGGCCGTACTCGCGACCGACAACACAACGGCGACCGTCGCTGTGACGAACAGTTTTGTGCGTTGTAGTCTGAACATGGGATTTCCCCAGAAATGTTGAAAGAACGCCGCGTTGGAAGTACGCTGGGCTGTCAGCGCACTGTCAGCGTGGCCTAGTAGGGATGGCGTTCGTAGCAGGAAGCGGTTTCGGTCACTCTCCACGGAATGGAAAACCAGGGTGTCCAGATCCAAACCCACTCGGTCCAGGAGACAGATCCGCATTGCGTGGTGCCTTCGTTACAACCGATCGCCAAACAGACCCGTCTGCCGATTGGCAGATCGGCGTCGTCGTCCGTGCTATCCGACTTGCCCTGTGCAAGCGCAACCGAAGCACCAAGTGCTATGACGGTCGCGAGGGCGGCCGATGTTGCACGCAGCCTGAAGGCGCGGACGTTCATTGGGCTAAACCTTGCTCGTAGCAGGTCCACGAAACTGAGATCTCGCCGGTAAATGGCGGCACAATGGCACCGATCTTCCCGGCGACAGTGCCGCACTGACGGTTGCCGTTCGGGCAGCCGATGGCAGAGCAGGCCTCGGATTTGCCGGGGGCGTCTTCATCCCCTTCTGATCCAGACATGGCGCGTCCGAGTGCTGCGGTTGACGACAGCGCGAGAACAACAGCCAACGCGCTGGAAACGAGCGTACGCGAATTCAGGCGATATGTGGTTTTCATGATCTATTCCTCAGGAGTGTTGTGGTGGGAGGGTGGTGCGGTTGAGGTCAAGGAGGCTTCCACGAGGCCCATAGTGCGCGGCATGGATTCACCGGCCACAATTGTTTTGAGCTGTCGCCCCTTGACCATCAACGCCATCGGCAACGTTGCACCTCCGATGGACTTGTACTGCTCGAGTTCATGACTGCGGATCAGTCGCACTGGCACCGTAAGTCCCAGGTCGGCTCGCGCCTGTGCAACCACGTTGGTATCGTTGCCGCTGATGCCGGCAAACACGACTTCGACACTGATGCCGGGCAGCTGCGACAACGCGTTGACGCGTGCGGCATCTTCGGCGTTCATCTCACAATTCACCGCGCTGACGTACAACCGCACCCCGTGCGCGAACGGGAATGTGTGTGTTTGTACCGAGGTGTCTTTGGCAACGGCGTTGTCGATTTTCGCGTCGCCAGTGGCGGTGTCGACTGCTTTGCAGGCGTTCGCCCAGAACAGCGCGACCATCAGCAGCCTCATGGTACCACGGCTTGCCCTACATCTATCGGCGAGCGTCATGGTCGCCCCGCTGCGATTTTTGCTGAATTCACCGCGGACGCCTTCCAGATATCAATGGAGGGAATGGGGTCTGTGCGTAACGTGGCGAATGTATTGTTGGGCAGTGCGACAATTTCCTGCGCCGGAGTCGAGAGCAACTGACTACCCGCATAGGCGCCCGTCTTTCCATCGTACACGTCAATGATGCGACCGCGCTTGTCGGTAGCGCCGGCAAACAGGATGAAGATCTGCTCGCCATTGCTCGCGACCGAGAGCGCGCCTGGTATTGCTTGCGGATTGATCCGCGAAACTCGTCCGGTAAACTTTCCAACCTTCATTGGGTACGACTTGATGGACGGAAACGGCAGCGGCTCAATGCCATCGACCATTTTAGCAACGCTGCCCTTCGCATCCAGAATCGCAAATTTGTTGGACCACCGAAACGTGACGACTGAGCCGCTTCCCAGTGACGTGGTGAACATTTCTTTGGCAAGGCTGTTTTGTAGCGCGATGGATGGCGGTGCGACGCCGCGTTCAACCACCTCACCCCGCCTGTTTACGGCCGACCAGAACGCACCACTGTCGTCAGTGGCGAGTGCGACGCGTGTGGTGTCGGAGAGCGGAATGAATCGTGATGATGAGAACCGCAACGGAATCGTGCGCAGCAGTCGCCCGGAACGCGACACCGCCGTGATGCGTCGGTTCCCCATGTCCAGTACGGTGATATCGCCGTTCGACAACACCTTCACGTCCATCGCGTTTCTGAATTCGCCAGGACCTGCGCCTTTGCGTCCGGTGCGCCAGAGTTGACGTCCTTCGATGGAGAATGCGCGGAGTTCCATTGCACCGAAGTCAAAGAGTGCGAGTTGACCGTTGGTCGTCGAAACGAGGCTGCCGGGCATGAGCAGTTCGTCCCCGGCCGGACCGGCGAAGCTGCGTACGAATGTTGGTGCTGCCAGCCACCGGCGAACGGGAACTTGCGATGGTGGTTGCGGCTTCTTTTGCGCAGGCAAGTCAGGAAGTACTACGAGTGTCGAGAGCACGCACAGTAGTGCCGACTGCCGGGCGAACTGTCTCATTTTAGCGCGCATTGGTGCCTCCATCTTTCAGATGTTGCGTCAAATTGAGGAGTGACGGCGCGCCGAAGTACGGCTGGCCGTTCACGATATACACGGGTGTGCCCGCCAGCTTCAGTGCGAGCGCTGCAAGGCGATCGCGTTCTATCGTATCTCGATGTCGGTTCGACGCCACACAGCCGTTGTAGTCGGCAGTGTCACGAACACCCGCGCGTACAGCGAACGATGCCCAGGCCGCAACGCCAATCGAATCTTGCCACTGATATGCCACGTCTTCGAACGCAGCAAACCTTCCCTGCTCCGCCGCACACTCCGCCGCGTTCGCCGCGGCTCGCGCGTGGGCATGGATTGACAGCGGAAAGTGCCGCGTAACCACCTGCAATTGATTGGGCATGGAATCGGCGGCGTACGCCAGCAACTGATGCAGCGCAGCGCAACCGCCACACTGGTAGTCGGCAAACAACACCACACGCACGGGGGCCGAAGCACTGCCTCGTGTATGCCCGACTGCGGCCAACTGACGCCAGTTGGGTACGAACGCAAGCTTGTCGGATTTGAGACCGCCGCGCGAATTCGCATTGAGTTCACGCGCAACCAGCGTGCCCGTTGCCAACACCAAACAGAACACGACAGCAAAAACTACGAAAGGAGAATTCCAGGGCTGCACGTGCGGTTTCACCTGAGGCTCCGCGAAGAATCGGTGGTTACTTTGACTGCGCACAGCGGCGCGTCAGCGATCACACTGTGAGCGGGGCGTGACTGCGAAATGGTGCTGCCCGCGAGTGACACGAACATTGTAGACAATCCCGTCTGCCGAAGCGTTACCAAAATCCTGCGGACAACATTGTATTCCCGCACGACGAACCGGTCGGACAATTGTGCCGCTACGCGCGGCGCTGCCCCACATAAATGGTGTGCCACGCACCAGACGTGAGATGTGCGCGTGCCGAATGCACTTGCACATCCAGATCTGCCTCGCGCATGGCGCGCGCCAACGCGTTGTCCTCGTTGGACGACCAATACGCAATGCGCCCACGTGCGCGGAGCGCGGCGGCGGCAACGTAGATCCCGCCGCTCTCATACAACCGGCCATTCCCCTTGGTCGTGAACGACTCGGCGCCGTTGTCCACGTCCATCATGATCGCGTCAAAGCCTGCGTCGGGCCGACGCAATTCACCCGCAACATCGGCGTGACGCAGATGCACGCGAGGATCGGCGAGTTCCTGGTGCGCCAACGCGTATTCCGGATTCTCATTCCACGCAATGACCTCGCGAATCAACTCAGACACAATGACGGTGGCATCAACCGGAAGAATCTGCAACGCGGCTCGGAGCGTGAAACCCAGTCCCAGTCCGCCAATGAGTACGCGCGGCGAGCGCGCCGTCGCAATGGGCGCGCACACGAGCTCTGCCAACCGGTCTTCGGAGTTGTGACGACGCGTGGACATCAACTCCACGTTGTTCACGCGAATCGCGTACGCTCCATCGTGGCGATACAGCTTGAGCACTGTGCCGTCCGGCGCCTTCGCGTCACCCAGATGTTCGGTTTTTTTCAAGGCGGCAACTCAGTCGGGCCTGACTACTTCCTGCCGGATTTTTCTGTCGCGAGGCGCGTTGCCAGGCGTTGACGGGCCGCCTGCGCGTATCGCTGACACGCACTGGAATCTATCAAGGCGTTTGTTTGACCGCTGTCGCGTTGCGCCACCCGCTGCCACAAGTTGGAGGCATCGGGATGCGGCGTCACGAGGATAGCACAGCGTACCTGTTCGAGCACACGAAATCCGTTCTTAAAATCGCGCACTCCAGTCGCGTAGGTTTTGCTGCGTGTGTAGAAAAAATCATCGGCGGAGATCGGAGTTTGACTATCGGCGTACACAATGTCGAGGCAAAGGGCGTTCTCGCAGGAAAGCCACGACCAGCTTGTTCCGCCGGGTGTGTGGCCGCCGGTAAAACGGGCGGTGATCACGTTGTCTCCGGCGCGTACAATCTGATTGTTCCTGATCACCTCGACGTCACGCACCTTCGGAAAGGGCAGCGTCCCACCAAACTGCGGATCGTCCGATTCCGAATCGCCGCGCATCAGTACACGTGCGCTGGGTGCGCTGGCGACCACTCGCGCGCCCGACAGTTGTTGGAGTTGTGCGATACCGCCGGCGTGATCGTGATGATCGTGCGAGTTCACAATCAGTTTGACGTCCTGCATGCGAAATCCCAGTGCAGCCACATTCGCAGCAATCAGTGGCGCCGACTCTGGTAAGCCGCCGTCAACCAAAATGTGTCCGTTCGGAGATGTCACCAGTAATGCACTTAAACCGTGTGTGCCGACAAACCAGGTGTTTCCGAACACACGAAATGGTTGCTGGGCGGCGTTCCAGGTCGCGCACGATGGACACTCCTTCGCGCGATTGGCGGCTACTGCGTTTGCAGGAAGGTTCGTCGTGGACATCGGTGGCGCGGCCGACTGCGCGCGAACTGATGTCGGGGCGGCAGCGAGCAGCGCGGCTACCGCTGCGGTAGCAGTTGAAACTCGGATAAGCAGCAAGTGCGAAGGGGCGAGGAGGGAGTTTGCAGTATACCACGCGTCGGTCGCGGCGTGAAGGAAAAACATTTGGTCCCGGCATCGCTCCGACACAGGCGCTCGCATTGCCGTAAGTTCGCGTTCAGGCGAACTTGTTCGCGCTGCACCGTACCGCGCCCTGACTCGTTCAATCGCCGCTCCACGCCCCTCGACCGGATTCTTCATGCATTTCCCCCGCGCATTCCCGAAACGCTGCGCCCTGTTCCTGGCCACGCAGGCGCTGGCGATCCACGTTGTCGGCGCGCAGGTCACGCCACCGACGACGCCGCCAACCGCTGCTCCGCCGGCCTCCGAGGGCGGCGCACCCGCCAACGCGGCCGCTCGTCGCGCACCGCGGCCGTACGCGCAGGTGATCACCGCACGCGCCGTGACGGATCGCGGCGGAATTCCCGTGCACCGTGTTGACGACAGGTACTTCTTCGAGATTCCCGACTCGCTGATGGCGCGCGATTTCCTGATGGTGACGCGCGTAGCCGGCGTACCCGCTGGGTCTGGTGGATTTCAAAGCGCCGGAAGTTCGCTCAACGAGCGCCTCATTCACTGGGAACGCGCCGGTGATCGCATTCTGCTCAAGAGTATCAGTACCGAAGCCGTGGCGGACGACACGTTACCCATCTCGAAGAGTGTCGCGCAAAATAACTATCCCGCCATTATCGCTGCGTTTCCCATCGCGGCGTTTGGGCGTGACAGCAACACCTACGTGGTGGACGTCACTGATTTTTTCGCAACAGACAATCCCGCATCATCGGGCATGAATGCGAATCAACGTCGAACCCTGGGTGTCAGGCGCCTGGATCCCGCGCGAAGCTACATCAGCAGCATGCGCGCGTTTCCCATCAACATCGAAGTTCGGCAAGTGCAAACGTTTGACGCCGCAACACCGGCGTTTGATCCGAATGGGGCGAGCGTCACCATGGAAACGCGCCAGTCGCTGATTCTGCTTCCCAGGACACCCATGCGTCCGCGCAATGCCGACGCGCGCGTGGGATTTTTCTCGGTGGATCGCGTGAACTACGGCCTCGATGAACAGAAAGCCGCGAGTCAGGAGTTCATCACGCGCTGGCGTCTCGAGCCGAAAGATCCCGCGGCGTATGCGCGCGGCGAACTCGTTGAGCCGATCAAACCGATTGTGTATTACATCGATCCTGGTACGCCAACGCGGTGGAAGCGTTACGTGAAAGAAGGGGTGGAGAACTGGCAGAAAGTGTTTGAGAAAGCCGGCTTCAAAAATGCGATCCTGGCGAAAGATGTCCCCACGAAAGCGCAGGATCCCGACTTTGACATGGACGATGCGCGGTACTCCGTGGTGCGCTGGGCCGCGAGCCTGACGCGCAACGCCACCGGACCACACACGCACGATCCGCGCTCGGGCGAGATTATCAACAGTGAAATCACCTGGTATCACAACCACATGCGTTCGTACCGCAACTGGTTGATCATGGAAACCGGTGCATCGAATCCGGAAGCACGTTCGCTGAACATTCCCGACGACTTGATGGGCGAAACGATGCGTCAGGTGATCACGCACGAAATCGGACACGCGCTGGGACTGCAGCACAACATGATGGCGTCGGCGTCGTTTCCGACAGACTCCCTGCGCAGCCCGACGTTCACGGCGCAGTACGGCGTGAGTGCCACCATCATGGATTACGCACGACAGAACTACATCGCGCAGCCGAATGACGGTCTCAAAACGAAGGACTTCATCCGTCGCCTCGGACCCTTCGATGATTTCGCGATCAACTGGGGATATCGTGTGATCAACACGCCCAACGCAGACGCGGAGAAGCCCACACTGAACAGCTGGTTGAGTAAGCAGACGGGCCCATATCCGTATCGGTTTGTGTCACAGCAATTGGGCAGCGGCGATCCGCGCAACCAGACGGAAGATCTGGGCGACGATCCGGTAAAGTCATCAACGTACGCGGTGATGAACTACAAGCGCATGATTCCGCAGCTGGTTGGCTGGACGACGAAACCCGGTGAGAATTTTGACGACCTCACAGAAGTGTACGAAGAAGCCGTTGGTCGCTGGGCGGGTTACATGGGGCACGTGGCAACGATGATTGGTGGGGTGAGCGTTGATCTCAAGACGACAGACCAAACGGGCGCCGTGTACACCGTCATCCCGAAAGCCAAACAGAAGGCCGCACTGGCATTTCTCTCGGAGAACATCATCACCACGCCCGAGTGGTTGCAGCCACGCGATATTGTCTCGCGCATTGGCCCGTCCGCAACACTGGGCGTGCGACAAGGCAGCATTGTGACATCGTTGCTCTCAGCAGCGCGATTGGCGCGATTGTCGGAAGCCGGGAAGTTCGATCCGACGAACGCGTATCCGTTGACCGAATATCTGGCCGACCTCAAGCGCGCGGTGTGGACGGCCAGGCCGCTGGATGGCAATCGTCGGGTGTTGCAACGCGTGTACGTGCAGCGATTGGAAGCATTGGTCTCACCGCCGGCACCGGCGGCGCCAGCTGCGGCTCCTGCTGGTCCACCGTCACGCCCCACGCCGTTTGTCACGGCGCCAAACCTGCAACAGAGTGATCTTCCAGCACTCGCGCGAATGCAGTTGCGCGACATTCAGCGCGAGGCACGCGCTTCGGCGACGACCGCGACGTCACCAACGCTTCGCGCTCATTGGAGCGATATTGCCGATCGGGTGACGAAGATTCTGGATCCAAAGTAAGGCGAAAGAAACCACGGTGAGCCGATTCCCGCCGGCAGATTTACCTGTTCATGATCGGTGCGCGATCAATCCGCGCCTACGGCCTCGGCGCCTGCTCGTCCAAAATGGTGGCGGCTGGAACATCGGCCGCCACTCGTGCGCCGTGCAAAAACGCCTCGATTCGCTTCCAGTCGGCCGCGACATCCGCTTCGCCCAGCTCAATCAGTGCGCGCAGATAATCTGGCTGAAACATCATCAGGCTGAGCATGTCGGGGCTGGCCGTTCGACGCGTACCCCAGCCGCGCGTGAGAAATCGCAGCGCTGGTGGCAGACTGGGCTCGAACCGGCGCGCCATTTTTCCAAGGTCCTGCGATGGCCGAATAACCAGGATATCGACCGGGCGCATGCCGTTGCGCGCCGCATCGGGAATCTTGCCCAGCAATTTGTTCACCATTTGCAAGCGATGAATGTCCTGATCGATGAGATCGAGAAACACTGCGTTGTACAACGTACCCACCACCTGGGCCGGCGGTGGATATCCCACAATCAACGGTACATCCGACTCGGCACGCGTGCGCGCATACCGCGTGGAGATCGTCAGAATGCGCGACGCGCCCAGATGCAACGCGGGCGAGAGCGGCGCCGTTAGCCGAATACCACCGTCACCGTACCACTCCTTGTCTACGCGAATGGCGGGAAACAGCAACGGCAGTGCGGACGACGCCATGATGTGGTCAATGTTCAATGGCACAATTTCGGCACGTCGCTGCGGTCGTTCCCACAACGACAGATTGCGTCCCTGCACCCACGTCACCGACTGACCCGTGGTGTAACTCGTCGCAGTGAGCGCGACTGCTTTCAATCGCCCGCTGGCAATGTTCTGGTCGATGCCGGCGATGCCACCATTCGCATCCGTCGGCAACTGTGAGCGCAGAAATTGTGCGAGCGGCGTTGTATCGACGAGCGACTGTCGATGTTCTGTTCTGTCAGAGAGTCCACCGGCCACGAGCCGCCATCCCCAACGCGCCACGTTCAGCAAAAGCGATGAAGTGTCAACGCGGTACACGTTTTTTGACGCGACTGACAACCAAAGCTTGACCAGATCGTCGGCGGCTTCTCGTACTGATTTGCCACTAGCGGCGAGGAACGCGGTACTGATCGCGCCCGCCGAAATCCCGGTAAGGATGGGAAGTTCAAGCGTCGGAAACCGACTCGCGATTGCACTCACGACGCCCGCTTGATAGGCACCGCGCGCTCCACCACCGCCGAGTACGAGGGCGAGCGGTCCAAGGCCACGCGATGGCGACGGTGGTGTCGTCGGAGCACCGTTCGAACGGGCAGGTTCGAGTTCGCTCAACTGTGCGTCCGGATGTTCGGTTGGGTCATCGACACGAAAATAGCGCCGCGCGCAGGTTTCGGGGCAATGCAAGTCGCGGCTTGCTACCACGGCGGTGTGCGGCGAGGTGCGAGCGCTCCTACTGCCTGGACGGGGATTCTGACGGAGGCGACAGATTACGCGGGAACGGCAACGACAACTGCACCTGCAATAAAACGGATGTTGACGGAGTTTACGGATTAATCGGATACGTCGCGCCGCTACCGCACGCGACCAAACGGTGCAATTCGAAGGTAAACTGCAACACTGCCCTCGTCGTGTCCTTGAGCTGCGGCGCCAGGGCGAAGTATCCGCGTAATCCGCTGTTTTCCGTAAAAATCCGCTCAATGGCAGTTGCAGCTATGTCACCACTCTGATGCTGGGTGTCCGCATAATCCGTCAACATCCGCATCACGGCGGTTGCAGGTAACGATCCAAAGCGCTCACCGAGCCCCGCTTCCACCATCCGCTGTAACCGCAACTCGAAACGCCCCCGTCAACACCCGTCCGTGCCGCTTCACCTGGACCCAGACCGTGTAGTTTCCGGACGTCGGAAATGCGTACGGGAAGTACAGCGTGTGCGATCCGGCGGTGTCCGCTGCCATCGGATTCATCGTCATGTCATGCGGAGCGCCGCTCCCGCGAGAAAGCATGGTCTGCGCCGTCATCGAAATCGTCCCCATGGGATGCAGGTGGATGAACACCCCGCCGTCGTCGCGCACCACGGCTGCATGGCCCAACATTTCGAGATACGGCTCAAGACTCGCTGTATCACCCGCTGGTGACGCGATACTGAAGCGCAGTCCGGCTTCTTCGCCGGCGACGTGCGGGACACTCGCACCAAGCCACGTCAGCGACGCGCCATCTGCCAGTTTCGCAGTCGCGCCGCTCGCTGAAGGAACACCAGCGATCCACGCATCATCAACGTCCGATAACCGAACCTCCGACGCCGCGCTCGGCGCCTCGATCGTGACGGTTGTTGACAGGGTTTGCGTCAGACCGGTCGAATGCAATACATCCGCAAATACGCGATAGCGCCCAGCCGGCAATGGCGGTAGCATCGATGTAAACGACACACTATCCGTCGTCGTCGGATGCAGATGCGCAAAGGTTCCCTGCCCGTTTTCCGCGATCACAAACAGGTGCATCAACTTCTGATGATCGTCAACGAGTGTGGTAAACTCACTGCCACCACGCGGTCGCGTTCGACGTTCGACGTGGCGTTGTGTCCAGACCGAGTCGGTAATCGTGAGCACGAGTCGATTGCCAACACGCTCCACCAGTTCGGTGCGCGCCGTTACGGCGAATGGTTTGAACAGGTTCTGCGCGAAGAGTGCGTCTTCGGCGCGCCACCATGTGCCCAGCCCCGCGACCACGACTACGATCACAACCGCGCCACGCATCATCGCAAACCGCGCGCGCCGTCGACGCTTGTCGTCGGGTTCTTCGCCCGGTGGCAGCACGGACTCGCGCACGGCCGCGCCCACAAGTGTTAGCATGCCCGCGACCAAAACCATGGCGGCGGCGCCAAGGACAACGGTGAGCGTTTTGTCAAACGTTAGTCGTCGTCCGGCCACGGCCACCAGCGGAACAACGACGCTGCCTTCCCCTTTTGCACCACGTAGCGACACCGTCACGCTGTTCGATCCAGGATCCATCACCCAGAGTTGCGTACGATACCAGCCTGGTTCGTTCGCCACGGGTTTCGCAACATCGGGTGGGGGTCCACCGGCCACCGCGTCGAACTTGTTCACGAACGCAGTGACGGTGTCAACTTTTTGATCGGGCTTGATGCTGATCACAGCAATGCCCGGAACAACGGCCGGCGTTTTCACGTGCACCAGCACGTGATACGGACCAGCAGGTCCGTCAAACCACGCATCCGGACTGTTGATGTGTGCCGAGCAGAGGATGGCGATGCTCGCCAGCATGACGGCACGTCGGGCGCGAGCCGCCATCATCGCGCGCGCGCCGTTCCTGGACCTCTTCGTTACACCGGCACCATCATCTCGCACTGATTCTGCACGCGCGCATTCGCTGCGCACCTTCGCTGCACGCGCGCCATCGCTGCGCACTATCGCTGCACTCGCGCCATACCGGAGCCGATCCACAGACCGATCCGTGCTGTAGCAATTGCGGTTACGATCGCCATCATCAGCCCGAGCGCGAACGCCGACCCGGATGGCGCGAGATTCCAGAATTGATGTTGCCACGGGCCCGGCCGGATGTTGTAGTCCCACTGATCGCCCGCAAACAGTGCATTGCGCGCGGCTGGCGACAGCAGGAACTCGCCCCACCACCAGTGCGTTGCCAGCATCAGCACTACGAACGACACACCAATCAACACGGCGCGCGACCAATCACCGCGAACCGTACGCATGATGACGTCAAGCGCGATAGCTGGCACCACTAAGAGGAGTGGGAACGGCGGCGCCACCATGTGTGTGACGGGATTGTAAATCGGCGCAAGCTTCGGGATGGCCGGGAAGAGTTGCAGTATCCACATCATCACCAGGACAATGCCCATGTAGATCGCCGCAGTCGTTGTCGCCGGCCAGCGCAAATGCGACGGACGCGCCGCCGCTGCGAGAATCATCGGCATCCCAATCGCCGTCATCACATAAAACGGCACGCTGTGCATCTGATTGGCGAACGCGGCGTTCTCCATCAGCACCGTTGCTTGCAGCGTAAGCATAATTCCCGCAGACGCCGCGAACATCAAACTGAGTCGCTGCTGCGTCTCGGCGTTGGCGCGATTCTGACTGGCCAACGCCATGAGCAGCGCGCCAACCTGAATTGCGATCATACCAATCGCGAGCACCGCGTGTGGCGGGCTCAGAATTTTGACATCGAGGCCATACGCGTTGTGCCACCAATCATCGAATGGCGCCGACGTCACCATCATGACCGCGCCCCAGATGCACACCCACGCACCCAGTGGTCCGCGAAATCCCCAGACTTTTACACTGGTCGCGCCCAGCGCGGATTCACCGCCAAAGGTGGTCTGAAGCACCAACCATCCGCAGGTGAGTGCAGCCAGCAGCGCGCCAATCTGTTCGAGCACATGCGGCGCCGACCAAAACGTGTCTCGACCAATGGTGCGGTGCCACGAGATGTCCCAGATGAGGCCAACGACAATGCAGCCAGAGGCGGCAAGAACCGCCGTCAGCGGCCAGATGCGTTCGCTGGAGTGGACCCCGATTCGGTCGCCCGAGCGCTCAACGGACGTACCGCCCGGGGTGTCGGCAGTGATGTGACCTGAGAAAACGGTCATGGTTGACTGGGTTCGTGATGAATGCCCGTTCGAATATCGCCCGACTGTACGATAATCGCGTTCTACGACAGAACGAATCCGGGTTGTGCTCAGCGTTGCTCCGCTGTCTCGCTTTTCTCAGCGTCCCGGCAGTTCGCGTTTCTCAGCTGTCTCAGTTTTCGCGGCATACCGGCAGTTCGCGTTTCCAAGGCAGGGTCGCGGCGGCCCCACTAGCCACACAAACGTCCACGCTGCTGTTTTGCGCATGCCAATTTCCTGGTCGCAGCACTACACGCCCCTGGGCTCGCTGGGCGTCTCCGCCCTCGTGGCCGCCCTTCCTGTTGTTGTGCTGCTCGCGCTGCTTGGCTTTTGGCATGTGCGCGCGCATGTGGCAGCCGTCGCCGGATTAGCGGCCGCGCTCGGCATCGCACTGGTCGTGTTCAGCATGCCAACGAGCCTCGCGCTGGCCGCAGCGGGCGACGGCGCGTTGTACGGATTGTTTCCTATCGGGTGGATCGTGCTGAACGCGATCTTTGTATACAGCATTACGGTCGAAACGGGAAAGTTCGACATCATTCGACATTCCGTGGTCAACATCGCCGCCGATCGACGCATTCAAGTGCTGCTCATTGCGTTCTGTTTTGGTGCGTTTGTTGAAGGTACGGCGGGTTTTGGAACGCCCGTCGCGATTTCAGCGGCTATGCTCATTGGATTGGGATTTAAGCCGCTCCCGGCCGCAGGACTTTCACTGATTGGAAATACCGCGCCAGTCGCGTTTGGTGCGTTAGGTGCACCCATCATTGCACTCGCCGGAGTGACGCAACTGCCGGTGAACGATTTGAGTGCGATGGTCGGCAACCAATTGCCGGTGTTCGCGCTCATCATTCCGTTCTGGCTCATCTGGGTGATGGCCGGATGGCGCGCGATGAAGGAAGTGTGGCCCGCGTGTTTCGTGGCGGGATTGAGTTTTGCGATCATGCAGTATTACATCAGCCACAATTTCGGGCCAACGTTGGTAGATATTCTGGCCTCGCTCACGTCAATCGTATCGCTGCTGGTGCTGTTGCGCTTTTGGCAGCCAAGCCGGTTGTGGCGTTTTCCAGATGATGTAGAATCGGATGCCGACGTTGCCGTTGCGCACGCGCACATTCACACGCGAAAGCAGATCATGGTCGCGTGGATGCCGTGGGCAATTCTGTCAGTGCTGCTGTTCATTTGGGGATTGCCCGTCGTGAAAACCTGGCTGAACGATGTGAGCCAATTCAAGATCGCGGTGCCGTACTTGCATCAGTCCGTGCAACGCACACCACCGGTTGTTTCGGTTGCCAAAGCGGAAGACGCTTTTTTCACGCTCAACTGGTTGTCGGCCAGCGGCACAGCGTTGCTGCTCACGGGACTCATATCCGGTTTGCTGTTGGGAATGAAACCGCTGAAACTGGCGCGCACCTATTGGGAAACGCTGATCAAAGTGCGGCTGTCGCTGGTGACCATCGCCGCGATGATGGCGCTGGGGTATGTCACGCGATACGGCGGACTTGATGCAACCATGGGGCTCGCCTTTGCGCAAACGGGAGTGCTGTTTCCGTTTTTCTCGCCAGTGCTTGGTTGGTTGGGTGTGGCTGTTACCGGCAGCGACACGGCGTCGAATGTACTCTTCGGAAATCTGCAGCAAATTTCCGCGCAGCAAGTTGGCATTTCACCGTTGCTGGCTGCGGCTGCCAACAGCAGCGGGGGCGTGATGGGCAAGATGATTGACGCGCAGAGCATTGTTGTCGCGAGCGTCGCGACAGGTCAGCAAGGTCAAGAAGGCGAGATTTTGCGCTACGTGTTCTTTCACAGTCTGGCGCTGGTGTGTCTGGTGGGGTTGTTGGTGATGGGGATGGCGCGGTGGGGGTGAACGATGTTGGCGGCGATTTGTCGAGTACCAGTTGCCGGGTCTGGTCGCGTAACGCCATGAACAATCGCTTCGCGGGCGTCTGACGGTGAACTTCACGGAGTTAGACGCGGGAATTCGTTTGGCTATTGCCGCGTTGACGGGGCTGGGCGTTGGGCTCGAGCGCGAGTGGTCAGGCCATACCACGGGACCGAACGCGCGCTTTGCGGGAATTCGCACGTTCCTGCTACTCGGCATACTGGGTGGCATCGGCGGGCTGTTCTTCAGCGCCGGAGTGGCGGCCGCAGGGCTCGTGGCGGTGGGCGGCGGTGTCGCGATGGCCTTGGCCGCTTATGTGAACACCGTCAGCCGGCCCAATTCCGATATTGATGGAACCACCGAAACGGCGGCAATACTAGTGGTGTTGCTCGGCGCGATGGCGGGGTACGGCTGGTTGGCGCTCACCGCCGGCGTGGGCTCAATTGCCGTGCTCGTGCTACTGGAGAAAACCCGCCTCCATTCCATGGTGCGGCTGGTCGACGAACGCGAGCTGCAAGCGGGATTGCAATTCGCGGTCCTCGCGCTCGTCATTCTTCCCCTGCTGCCGACAGGTCCATTTGGGTCCACGCTCGTCGTGCAACCCCGCATGCTGTGGACGCTCGTGCTGGTGTTCTCGGCAATCAATTTCGTTGGATTTATTGCGCGCCGAGCGCTGGGCGAGAGCGCTGGGTTTACGGTGGCCGGCATCGCGGGCGGCCTGATTTCCTCAACGGCTGTGACCCTCACCTTTTCACACAAAAGCCGCGAGGCGGAAATCGATCATCGGGCACTGGCGCAGGGTGTTATCGGAGCCTGCACCGTGCTGATTCCGCGTGTGATCGTGGTCAGTACAGTCTTGAACGTGCAGCTTGGCCTGCAATTATGCATTTTGCTGGTGGCACCGTTCGCCGTCGGACTGCTATTGCTGCTGAGTGCGCGCCAAGAGTTCAGGAAGCCCGCGACCGTCGCGGCCCTACCCGCGGGGAATCCACTGCGACTTGGCGCCGCACTACAAATGGCCATCGTGTTTCAGGTATCGATAAGCCTGTTGGCGCTGGTGACCAGGAAGTGGGGAACGCTCGGAGTGTATCCAGCCGCAGCGGTGCTCGGACTGGCAGACATGGACGCTCTGACGTTGTCGATGAGCCGCCTTGATCAGAATGTTCCAACATCTTCCGCCGCCCTCGCCATTGCCGTTGGCTTCTTAACAAACACGTTGCTCAAAACCGGCGTGGCGGTCGTGGTGGGCACCGGACCATTCCGCACCAGAGTCGCCACTCGTCTTCTGTTGCAGGCAGTCGCAAGCCTCCTGGCAATTGCAGCGTATTACACTTGGCACATACGGGCTGCGTAGATCGTTTGCCGGCCGAGCATCAACCCAGTTGGGAGAACGTCCATGACGGACAGTGAAGGCATGACGATCAGCGACATCAATGCGACCGACGCGCGGGCCCTCCTACAGCGAAATCACATCGGGCGCCTGGCGTTTTCCCTCCATGATCGCGTCGACATCGAGCCGCTCTCGTATATCTGCGACGGCGATTGGATCTTCATGCGCACCTCAGAGGGCCGTAAGGCGAAAATTTTGCGACATCACCCGTGGGTCGCGTTTCAGGTCGATGAAATTCGCAGTCGGTCCCAATGGCAAAGCGTCGTCGTACACGGTCGCGTGCAAAACCTCCCGGAGGATGGCACTCCGCCCGAACTGCAATTGCGAGCACGAGCAATTGCCGCGCTTCGCTTGTTAGACCCGGAGGCAACCGGCCCGTCCGATGCTTTTCCGCATCGCGACCAGGTGCTTCGGCTGCACATTGATGAGGTGACTGGCCGCGCGATGATCGGCACGGGACGTGCGCCAGAGTAGCAACCAGCCCTGTGATTCCGCTTCGGCTTAACCGCACTGGAAAACCGGGGCCGAAGCAAAGACTCGGGGAAAACCTTACAATCTGCGGGAAATTTCTGACAGTGCACGAGCTTTCACTCTGCCACACTTAGACCAAGTCAGGAGAGCACCACGCCTGCCGGTCTGAACTCATGGAGGAGCCAGCAATGTCATCTCAAGCAGCCCCGCCCCGCGAGGCATTTCGCGTCGCCACAGATTCCCAGAAAGAACTCTTTTTGGTTGCCAGCGACGGCCGCCCCGATTCCGACTCTGCCTTCCAACTGGCCAGTCTCCTGGCGGGAAGTTCTGGCACAGTGCGCGGCGTGGCCGTGGTCGATCGGATAAACCTCGCTCCCGAAAGCCAGATCGTTTTCAGTGAGGAAATCGAGATTCACCAGCGCAACGAATTGCGGGAACGCGTCGCAGCGCAAATGCAGCGCACGCTCGGGCGTGCTGGCGAGTGCGAACTGTATGAGGGTGACCCTGCCCGTCTGATCGCGCAAACCGCAGTCCGCTCGGGGGCTGCAATGATCCTGGCGGGAATCGGGCGCCATGACATCACTGCACGGATTTTGGGAACTGAAACCGTGCTGCGAATCATGCGACTCTCGCAAGTGCCCGTGATGGCGATCACACGTGACATGCGGCATCTCCCGCGCCGCATCGTCGCCGCTATCGATTTTTCCGAGCCCAGCCTTCGCGCTTTGCGCCTGGCCGTCAGTCTCGCAGCGCCTGGCGCGACGATCTCACTGGCCCACGTGGGACCGCGCGACAGCATGTTGTTCGACTGGGACAAGACGTACAAACGCAATATCCTGCAAGCGCTTCACGCGCTCCAGGAGCAATTGCAGCTGCCGGCGGGAATGGTATTCAATGCCGTGCTTTTGCAGGGGGATGCCGCAACCGAATTACTGGCGCATGCGAGGAGCCTTGACGCCGATCTCATCGCGACCGGCAGTCACGGTCACAGCTTTGTCGCGCGCCTGATTATCGGCAGTGTTGCGACCCGGCTGGTTCGCGGTTCCACATGCAGTGTGCTCTCCGTGCCGCGGGCACCCAACCGTCGGCCAGTCGATCCGGCCACGTCCAATGGCCGTGCGCTGATCCCGGCACATTGGTCGGCGCTGTTGGACGATATTTCAAAACATAACGCCGGTCGACTCGCGACCTTGGAAGAAGACAGCGAGGGAATCGGCGCACAGGTTCAAGAAAACGCGCTGCCGTTCATGGGTGCATCCTACGATCCTTATGACGGCCAAGTCCAACTGATGTTTGCTGCCAGCGACTCGTCACGAAATCATCTGACACGCAATGTGAGTGGCGTCTCGTCCATTGAAGTGCTGCAGGACAGCCTGGGGCGCGATGTCGCGCTTCGAATCGGGCATGTTGGCGGCCAGACAATGTTGTCATTCCGGAGCGGCGCCAGCTGATTCGAAGACTTACACTGTGGGCGCACCAATGCCATCCAATCACCTCGCGTTCTACGATACCAAACCCTACGATCGCGAATACTTCGCAGTCGCGGCCGAGCGCGCCCATGTCAGTCTTGACTTTCACGACTTCCGGCTCAGCGCTGCAACCGCCCGCTCGGCCGCCGGCGCGCAGGCAGTGTGCGTGTTCGTAAACGACCGCCTGGATCGTGAATGTCTGACGACGCTGGGCGAACTTGGCGTGAAGCTGGTGGCGCTCCGCTGCGCTGGGTTCAATAACGTGGATCAAGCGGCTGCCCGATCGCTGGGGATCAGCGTCGTGCGAGTGCCTGCGTACTCTCCGCATGCCGTCGCAGAGCACAGCGTGGCGCTGCTGCTCACATTGAACCGGAAGATTCACCGCGCGTACAACCGGGTGCGCGAACAGAACTTTTCCCTCGGTGGCCTCGTCGGGTTCAATTTGCAGGGAAAATCCGTTGGCATCATCGGTACTGGCAAGATCGGACGCGTCGCGGCGGAGATCTTCAAGGGTTTCGGTTGCCGCGTGCTTGCGCAGGATCTGGTGCCGAGTCCCGACTGGGCGGCGTTGCATGGCGTTACGTACACCACGCTGGAAACGCTCCTGGCCGAAAGTGATGTGGTCACTTTGCATTTACCGCTGACTCCAGCAACACATCATCTGGTAAACGCGGCCACACTCGCGCGAATGAAACGTGGGGCCTATCTGATCAACACCAGCCGGGGCAAGCTTGTGGAGACTTCCGCAATCATTCGCGCACTCAAGTCGGGCCATCTCGGCGGTGTCGCACTGGATGTCTATGAAGAAGAGGAAGGCATCTTTTTTGAAGATCTGTCGGGCGCCGTGCTGCAGGATGATGAACTGGCGCGGTTGATGAGCTTCCCGAATGTCCTGATCACCGCACATCAGGCCTTCCTCACGCGCGAAGCGCTGTCCGAGATCGCGCGCGTCACCATGGACAACATTGTACGGTTCCGCGACGGCGTGCCGCTGTTGGCCGAATGCGTGGTGGCGTGATGCCCGCGCATCCAAATGGGCGCTGCCGAATAGTCGTCACCGGCGGCCCCGGCGGCGGCAAAACCACCGCGGCTGATCTCTTTCGCCGCGAAATCGGGGAGCGCGTCGTCATTGTTCCCGAGGCGGCGACGATGATTTTCTCGGGGGGATTTCCGCGGTGTAACGAAGAGCCTGGCGTCCTGTCGGCGCAACACGCGATCTACCATGTGCAGCGTAATCTCGAGGACGTGCAATCTGCACGGTATCCGGACCGTATTCTGCTATGTGACCGAGGTACTGTGGACGGCGCGGCGTACTGGCCCGGCGCGCCTGACGCGTTTTTCGACACGCTCGGAACCACCCTGGAACTCGAACTCGCGCGTTACGATGGCGTGATCTTCTTTGAAAGCGCGGCTGTTGGTGGAATTGGCATTGAAGGCGGCAACCCCGTGCGCACCGAGTCGATGGAACAAGCAGTGGCGCTGGACGCAAGGCTTCATAATCTGTGGGCGCACCATTCACGCTTTGTCCTCGTGCGCCACAACCCTTCGTTCTTCAAGAAAATCAGCTTCGGACTGGCCGAACTCGATTCCATGGTTCACGAACTGTCCGTCAAGCGCGGCGTAGCCGCACACAAAAGCACCCACGCGCATCATTCAGTTGCCGTACGTACACGCGCAGCAGTGACCACATCTACCGAGGTTCGCATGTTCAAACAACTGCTGGTCCCCGTCGACGGCTCTCGGTTCGCCGAACAGGCGCTCGGACCGGCCGCCGCAATTGCTCGGCATACCGGAGCCCGTATTGACATTGTGCGAGTGCATGAGCCATCGCTGCTGGCGGGCCTTTTGAATGCATCGGCCGACCAGAACCTCCGGGAGACGGAACATGCGCATCTGGAAGCGCTTGCTGCCGAGGTTTCCAGTGGAGCTGCGATAGCAACCACACACGCGCTGCTCACAGGAAAAGTCAGTGAAATGATCAACGCCCGTGCGAGCGATCTGAAGGCTGATCTGATTGTGATGACGTCGCACGGCCGCACGGGACTGAGCAGGGCCTGGCTTGGAAGTGTGGCGGATGAGTTGATACGCCACACCAACGTGCCGGTACTCATGCTGCGATCGCAGTCCAGAAAGGAAGACCGGGAACTTGCCCGTTCCCCATTTCGCCGAATCCTGGTGCTTCTCGATGGTTCAAAGGATTCGGAAGAAATTCTTTCTGCTGCGACGACGCTGGCTGCGAGTCACAACGCCGACCTCGTGCTCCTGCGTGTCGTTCAGCCCTTGCCCCTCTCCACCGCGCAGGCAGGATCACCGTTTGGAATGCCCGATGTTGGCATCCCGTCGGTCCTCGCCGTGGTTGAGGACCTCCAGGCGACCGAAGAAAACCGGGCGGCAGCCATGCACGAACTCCGACAGGTCGCAAGCCAACTTGACCTTGGAGGCGCGGCGCGCATCGAGACACATGTCATGGTGGCCGAACAGATTGCCGAAGGTATTACCGAGTTTGCCGTCGAGCACGACATTGACGCAATTGCCATGTGTTCGCATGGTCGAGGCGCCTCGCGCCTGCTCATGGGTAGCGTGGCTGAAAAAGTACTGCGCGCGACGCATTTGCCCATACTGCTGTATCGACCGGCCAGAGCATGGTCTGCACGCGCGTAGCCTGATCGTATGTGTCTCCCAGATATCTCGATGTTTCGAAGCCTTGCACGGTGATCAGCAACCCCATCAGCATTGGTAAACTGTGCCAGGCAGCGCGGACCGGAGGCAACGTGACAGCACCTGCTCCACCCGAGATCCACCACCATGCCAATCCGGCCAGCAATCCCGCAATCAGGGCCAGTTTCACCGACACGCTTGCGTGTGCGGCATGCTCAATTTTTCGGATACTTCCGGAGAAGGTGAGCGCCGTCAACGTCACGATGATTACAGTAATCAGGCCATTCGATGCAAACGGTTCATGCAGTCGAAACGCGCTGGTGTGATTTTCGACAGGTATGATGTTGAAGCGCACGACCCAGCCCACCGTACAGGGGAGCGCCATGGCTGCGAGTGCGCCCGATCCGAATTCCCGGGCGAGCAGCGGACCACTAATCAAAAACCCGAGCCAATATTCGAAGCCAGAGGCATGGCGGTCGCGCGCCATCTTGGCGTCCGCCTAAACGACCGAAGGAAAAAAGAGACCAGTGAGTATGGTGACAGCAATTGCAATCAGTGCCGTCACCGAGTTGTAACCTTGTGCAGCGCAGTTGAGGGCATGTGTATCCGAGGTATGCGTGGAAGTCAGAAAATTCTGCTCACCACACGGTTCTGGATTGGCTCAGCGAAAGCTGTCGAAATGTACCGAGGCGCGGTTGAACGCAGTGATTATCTGGCTGACTCGGCATCGCGAGCGTCAGGCGAGAGGCGCCGCTCGACCGGCGCGACGAAGTCGTGGACTGCGTCAGGTCCCTCAACACGGATCGATCTGCCGGTGCGGCGCGACCGCTGGCTCACCCAGGCGGCGGAGCGTTCTCTGCGCGGCGACGACATCAGTTGGTCGCTTGGACGACTTCTTCACTCTATCCTCGAGCGTGATAGAGACAGTCGTCCAGGGAGTGAACGTTAAATACTGCTTGGTTCTTACGCTGCGCAAACAGGTGGAAAGAGCGCCGATCGACGAATCAAGAATCAAGTGAAATTCAGGGCAGACACGGACAACGGCGTTCATCGCCGACGCACGAGCACAGCGCTAACGCCGCCCCGCACTCCTACCGCACCACTTGTATACCCTGCAGGGGCATATTAGTATTTAATACACCCCCCAGGGGTATATTCGATATCCTTTACCGGAAAATCCATGACGAACCTGACCCTCTCCATCGACGGCATGACCTGCGGCCATTGCGTGGCCAACGTGCGTCGTGCCCTGGAATCGCTGCCCAACGTGCACGTGCAGGATGTCCGAATCGGCTCGGCGCAGGTGCACGTCGCGGACGCAACGCCGGCCACGCTCCGCCCCATCCTCGCGGCGCTCTCCGATGCCGGTTATCCCGGGTCCGTCCAGACGCCTGCGGTAGCGACCCCAGTCGCCAATAGCCCCAAATCCGGCTGCGGCTGCGGATGCGGCACCACTGAGACGGCCGCAACGCCGTTGACCCGCGCCCACGCCTGAAGAGAAGCCCATGACAACCATCGACTGGACCGTGATCGCCGTCGCAGCGTCGACAATTGCCTGGATCAACTGGTACTTCTTCGCGGACCGCACCGGCGTCGTCGCGACGGCGATGGCTTCCGATAGCGCGGCTCCCACCTCAGCAACACCGCGGAGTCCCGGTGGGGCAGCGTCCGGCGGGGCAGTGCCCGGTCAGGGAGCACCTGCTCAAGCCACCATCATCGTGCAAGGTGGCTACGAACCATCAGTGGTACGGGTGAAGGCTGGACAACCAGTCCGCCTGACCTTCGACCGTCAGGAGACATCGGGCTGCTCAGAAGAAGTCGTATTTGCCGATTTCGGCATCCGCCGCTTCCTGCCCGCCCACCAGCAAACAGTTATCGAGGTCACTCCACCCAAGCCCGGCGTCTACGCCTTCACCTGTGGCATGGGCATGCTCCGCGGCAAGCTCGTCGCCGAGTAGCCGCGTCCACGCACTAAAACTCACTCAAACACGAGCGACCTATGTCGACCGCGAATACCACGCTCCCCCGGCCCGCCGCCGATCGGCCTTCCGCCGAAAAGGTCATCATCCCGGTCACGGGCATGACCTGCGCGGCCTGCCAGGTACGCGTTCAGCGGACATTGAGCAAGACCCCGGGCGTTACAGACGCGTCGGTGAATCTGATGATGGGCAATGCGACGGTTTCTTACGATCCGGCGACAACCACAGCGGATGCACTGGTCGAGACCATTCGCGGAACAGGTTATGGCGCGGAGCTCCCCGTGCCGGACCAATCGGCGTTCGACGAGCAAACCGCGCGCGACCGGGCGCAGGACGAGGAGTTTCGCGAGCTTCGTAAGAAAGCGATTGCCAGCGGTATCGTCGGCGTCTTTGCCATGCTGCTGTCGATGCCATTGATGGCGGGTGATCATGCGCATGATG
>Ga0105047_10001426_pt1 | contig 42806 bp, 41 predicted proteins | sample MAT04_FD_78384 | JGI IMG/M metagenome (GOLD analysis project Ga0105047, IMG submission 78384) | Freshwater microbial communities from Lake Fryxell liftoff mats and glacier meltwater in Antarctica - MAT-04 (megahit assembly) | ecosystem: Environmental > Aquatic > Freshwater > Ice > Liftoff... | reverse complement strand
GCACTACCCGGTGGCCCATGCGTTTGTGGACGCCGGTTTTCATGTGGTCTGCGACAAGCCGCTGGTGCACACCAGCACACAGGCGCAAGCGCTGGTCGATGCAGTGGCGCGGCAAGGTACCGTGTTTGGCGTGACCTACAACTACACCGGCTACCCGCTGGTACGCCAAATGCGCCACATGGTGCAGAACGGTGCGATTGGCACGGTACGCAAGGTGGTGGTGGAGTACCACCAGGGCTGGCTGGCCACGGCCATGGAGGCCAGTGGCAACAAACAGGCCGCATGGCGCGTGGACCCGGTGCAAAGCGGTCTGGCTGGCGCTATCGGCGACATCGGTTCGCATGCGGAGAACCTGCTCACCACCGTTACCAACCTGGAGATTGAGTCGATATGTGCCGACCTGAGCACGATGGGAGCGGGACGCACGCTGGACGATGACGGCAACCTGCTGCTGCGCCTGTCCAATGGTGCACGTGGCGTAGTGATCACCTCGCAAATCACCACAGGCAGCGAGAACGACCTGCGATTGCGCGTGAGCGGCACCGCCGGCAGCCTGAGCTGGTGCCAGGAGAACCCCAACCAGTTGTTGCACGCGTCCCTGGACGGCCCTTTGTGCGTTCTCACGCGGGCATCATCCGGCTTGTGCGAAGCTGCCGTGCGGGCCTCCCGACTGCCCTCGGGGCACCCTGAAGGTTTTATCGAGGCATTCGCCAATATCTACCTGGGCGTAGCCGCCGACATTCGCGCGCGACTCCAAGGCTTGGCTGCCAACCCGCTGACCGCCGACTACCCCGACGTCGCGGCGGGCGCCCGCGGCGTTCGCTTCATCGAGAAAGTGGTGGAGTCGGCTGCCAGCAGCCAAAAATGGACGCACGTATACCGTTCTCGGTGAATGGCCTGGCGCTAACTCGCCACTGCCGGAGCTTTTGAAACGGGCCGATAGAGCGTCGGGTCTGACCCCGAAGTGGCTGCTCGTCGCGATCAGCATCCATGGCTCCAATGCCGCGGAGCAGTCGTCGAAACTTGCGCTTGAGTGACGCACGACTTCGCCCGCGTGGTCAGAAGGGTTCAACCTTCTGACCAGCGAGCCTCGCATGGAGCCTTTGCACTCTGGTCACCGGCCTGATGCTGTACGGCTCGTCGTTTCCTGTTCCGCGGTCGATCCAGTTCAGCCGCAGCGCGTCGTAGACCGGCACCCAGTCTTCACCCTGTCGCAACAGCATCCCGGGGTTGGGCAGGTAATGCCCGTTGCGCGTGCGGGCCCACAGTTTGCGCGCCGGCCTGTAGCTGCTGTCCGCCTCGGCGCGGGCCAGCACCTGATTGATGTAGCTGCGTTTGCGCCGCTGCTCCTTCCACAGATGGGGCGGCAGGCATTCGAGTACCAGGTGCAGTTGTTCGGCGAAGTAGCCATCGTCGAATTTCCACGGCGGCAGCGAGCGCACGCTGCAGCGAGACCACTGCGTCTTGAGTCCGGCCAGCATCAGCGTCAGCACCCAGTACTCGCCCTGGTGACGCTCGATGCGGATCAGCCGGCCATCGACCTGCACGTCGATCACCGCTGGCGCCAGGCGCTCGAAGATCGCTGCCAATGCACTCTTTGCGAAGGCGGGCTCCTCGATGGCGCGGCTCGCAGCTTGCTGCCAGGCGGTCTGCCCGAACGCGTCCTCGGCTGTCGGATCCGCGCCCCGCTCGAGCAATGCCTCGATCAAGGGCGGGTTGCCGGCTCTTGCAGCGAGCATCAAAGCGGTGGCGCCAACAGGAGTGTGGTGATCGACGCCGTGCACGTCGCACAGTCGCAGGATGTCCTTGAAATTCTTCGCCGCGTACGGTTGCAGGTGGCGGTGCCGCGCCGCCGCCATGGCGCGCAGCGCGAGTTGCTGCTGCTTCTCACGATCGGTCAGCCACGCGCCCGGCATTGCCGCATCGCCGATCCAGCCAAAGTCGCCGTCTGGCGCCAGGACGCGCGCGGGCTGGAACTGCGCCTTGGCAAGTTGTTCGACCCAGGACTGCTGCCCGTGCCACAAGGCATAGTCCAGCAACATCTGCTTGAGCTTGGCACTGGGGTTGCCGCGCTCCAGCGCCTTGGGTGCCAGCTCCTCGATCAGTTCGCGGCTCCAAGGCGTCCAGGGCACCGGCTTGCCTTGCAGGAAGGCTTCGCGGACGGCGCGGGCCTGCTCTTGCTTGCCCTGCAATTCGAGCTTGCGCGCCTCCTGCGCCCATTCTTCCTTGGTTGAAGCCTGCACCGCGCCCGAGCGGGCAGCTCCAGCCTGCAGGCCCAGCAAGGCCAGCAACGGATGGCCGGTGTCGGACTCGACGAGCGTCAGGCTCTGCACGGCCCGCGTCATCGCCACGTACAGCGCGTTGACATAGAACTTGTAGAGCTCGAGCGACTTGTCGCCCTTGTCCCTGGCGCGGCGATAGTCGAGTTCTTCGTGTTGCAGGCCCTGCGGCGTCACGCCATCACAGACCTCGGCATAAGCGGCCCGTTGCCCCGACACCAGGCCCAGCAACACGACATGCGGGTACTCCAGCCCCTTGGCCTCGTGCACGGAAAAGACCAGTGGAGTGCGCAGCTGCGCGCGCGCCGCGGCCTTGTCCTCGTCGCGCAGCACGATCACCGCATGCCGCGCCGACGTCCGCGTGCCGGCGTCAATCTGCTTCAATGCGGCGTCACTGGCCTGGACCAGCGTGACCTCGCCAAGGTCACCCGAGGTGCTCTGGACCAGGAAATTGCTTTCGCGGTCGATCGAGCCGAAGCGGGCCTGCTTGATCTTGAGCAGCGTATTGGCCAGGCCGGTGACAGCCTGTGTATTGCGGAAGTTGGCCTGCAGCACGTGCAGCGGTTGGCGCTGCGCTGCGTCGCCCGCCAGGCCATGCCAGAACAGCGTCTTGACGGCTGCCCACGAGAAGAAGTTGGGGTGCACGATCTGGTTGGAGTCGCCGCACAGCAGGAAATGGCCCGGGGTCTTCAGGCTGGCCAGCAGCAAGGCGAGTTGCACGCCGGTGAGGTCCTGCACCTCGTCGATGACCATGAAGTCGTACAGGGGCTGCGCCAGCGCCAGCCAGTCGTGGGCGACCAGGTTCAGGTCGAACTGCGCAGTCTCGGCCAGCCACTGCCGATAGCGGCCGAACAGGGCGTGGGCCGCTTCGCGCGCGGCAGGCGCCAGCAGACTCTGGCGGGCGCCGAGCGCCAGATAGTCGGGCAGGCTGAGCGGCCCGGCCGGTGGCGCGCCGATGACGCCGCGAAACTCTTCGAAAAGCGCATGGGCATCGATGTCGCCCAGCGCTCTGGCGGCCGCCCGGTGGCGGTCGAACCAGCCCTGGAAGGCACGGAAGCTGACCTCGCGGCCCGCGGGCACGCGCAGCGTCTCCAGGAATTCGCGCAGGCTGAGGAAGTCGGCCTCCTGCTCGGCATTTTCGTAGCCGTGGGCGTCGTAGAGCGCGCGGGCCGACTGCGCGAGGTAGGCCGATTGGGTCACGTACAGCACCCGGCCCTGCGCTTCGCGCAGCTTGACCAGCGTGACCGCGGTCTTGCCCGAGCCGGCCGAGCCGACCAGGATCACGGGCGCGGGCAGCCGGCGGACAGCCTCCTGGGCGTCGTCGAACACGATGGGCTTGTCCAGCAGCTCGAAGTCGGCTCGCGTGGCGTGCAGCCAGCGCAGCGGCGTGGCCTCGGCGGCAGGCAAGTTCGCCGGATCGGCGCCGGGTTCGTGCTCGATCTTGGACTCGTCGACCGGCGCGCCGCGTAGAAAGCGCGACTTGTCGTAGGCGTGGTTCTCGATGACCTCCAGCGCCAGGCACACGGTCTCGGCGCCATGGCGTGCGAACTGCAGCAGCAGCCGGTTGCTGTGGTCGAGCTTGGCGCGGTAGTAGCCGCCGACATGGAGCTTCTTGACGTCGGGGCTCCTGAAGTCACCGGCTTCGATGGCGGAGCGCACCTTGGCAAACGCGGGCTTGACCCGACGCAGGTCGAGATCCTTGTACTGGAGTAGTCGCATGAGGCTGGGTTCGGCTCGGGGCGGTTCGTGGCGGTTCGTGGCGTTTGCGAAAGTTCAGGGGTAGCATGCCATTCTGCCGGGATCGGACGTCGGGCAACTCGCTGCCACGAGGGCTGACCCTGGCGCACGCAGTGTCGTCGATTGCTGACTGCCTTCCTGGGTCCGGCCGGCTGCGGCGGGTCGAGATCTGTTGCTGGGCCGAGCCAGATTGGCTGACTGCAACCCGTATGAACCGGCCGTCAGACGCGCTGCCGTCTCTCGCGGATCCCGGTTCGAAAGCGGACAACCCAAGCGCAAGCCGGTCCAGCCCGCAGGTTGTGGCATAACGCAGCACCAGCCAGCCCGCCCGCGACACCCGCCTGTGCCAACCCGGTCCCCCATGAACCACGTCGTCCTGTCCGCTCTGTTACCCGTGATCGCGATGATCCTGTCGGGCCTGGCCGCGGGACGTGCGCGCTGGCTCGGGCCGGACGCGTTGCGGCGTTTATCGACGCTGGCGTTCATGGTGCTGACGCCGGTGCTGCTGTTCCGCGCCATGAGCCGGGTCCATGTGGAGCAACTCGACCTGCAGCCGGCGCTGGTTTACACGCTGGCGCTGGCGCTGGTGTTCGCTGCCGTGTTGCGCCAGCACCGCATGAGCCGGCGCGCGGCGGTGCTGGCGCTGGCCGCGACTTATGGCAATTCGGTGATGATCGGCATCCCGCTGATCGCGCTGGCCTGGGGCGAGGCCGGACTGGTCACGCTTTTCACGCTGATTCCCGTCCACTCGCTGCTGCTGCTGACCACAGCCACCGTGGTGCTGGAATTCGCCGCCGCGCGCGAGCAGGTCGCCGCCAGCCCCGATGTCGCGGCCCGGCTGTGGGTCGTGGGCCTGCGAGCGGTGCGCAAGGCACTGATTCACCCGGTGCCGCTGCCGATCATCGCCGGGCTGCTGTTTGCGCAGACGGGCCTGGTCATACCACCGTGGCTCGATGCGCCGATGCTGTGGCTGGGCAAGGCATTCGGCCCGCTGGCGCTGTTCCTGGTCGGCGTGTCGCTGGCCTCGTCCTATATTGGCAAGAACCTGCGTGGCGCCTTGTTGATGACGGGTGTCAAGAACCTGCTGCTGCCGGCGCTAGCCGGTGCGCTGGGCTGGTTGTTCGGCATGTCGGGCCTGCCGCTGGCGGTGATGATCGTCACGGCAGCGTTGCCAGTAGGCGCCAATGCCTTCATGTTTTCGCAGCGTTATGCGGTGGCCCAGGAGACCGTGACCGCCAGTGTCGCGGTATCGACGGCTCTGTCGGCGCTGACCGTCTCCGCTGTGATGCTGCTGCTGGGCGGCTGAGCGCGTGCGAGAGGCCCGCATGCATGCCGGGCAGCTGCGTCAGGGCGCCAGCCGCTCGCGGCTCCATGCGCCGTCGCTGCCCTGCGTGTAACGCAACCGGTCGTGCAGGCGGCTCCTGCGGCCTTGCCAGAACTGCCAGCCGTCCGGCTTGAGCCGGTAGCCACCCCAGTGTGGCGGGCGGGGCGGCTTGAGCAGGAACTGGGCAGCGTATTTCGCGGCATTGGTTACCAGCACCGCGCGGCTGGAGATGACCTGGGACTGGGGCGATGCCCAGGCGCCGATGCGCGAATCCAGCGGACGGCTGTGGAAATAGGTGTCGCTTTCCTCGGCGCTGGTCTTCTCGACCACGCCTTCGATACGCACGGTGCGCTCGAGCTCGACCCAGTGGAACTGCAAAGCGGCATACGGGTTGCCGGCCAGTTCCCGGCCTTTGCGACTGTCGTAGTTGGTGTACCAGACGATGCCGCGTGCGTCATAACCCTTGACCAGTACAACCCGGGTGCTGGGCCGCAACTGGTGGTCGACGGTGGCCAGCGTCATGGCATTGGGTTCGGGCGCCTGGGCGGTGATGGCCTCCTGCAGCCACTGGGCAAACTGCTGGAGCGGATCGGCGTGGGACGCGTCCTCGCTGAGTTCGGCCCGTTCGTAGCTCTTGCGCAGGTCGGCGATGTTGTTCATGGCATCAGTATAGGAATGCGGGTGACGGCCCGCCCCGCGATCGATCAATGCCCGTGGCAGCGGGCGTGGGATAACAAGTGGTGCAATGCGGGATCGTGGATGCCGCGTTCGCGCAGGCAATGCAGCGTCTGGCTGGCGTAGTCCAGCGTGGTGCCGTAGCGGCCACGCGCATGGTCGAAGATGGCGCGGTATTGCCCGGCGCTGAGCTCTCCGGTGTAGTTCGGGCTCTTGCGCGACAACGTGAACCCGAGTGCCCGCACCGGGCCCGCGTCGCTGCTGCACGGCAGCCAGCGCGGATCGTAGACGCCGGTCACCATTTCGCGGTCCCACAGTCGGTGCAGCACCGCCTCGCCCTCGCGGCGCGGCACCCGCAGCACGGCACCATGGCAACTGCCGCCGGACAACAGCGCGAACACCAGACCGGGAACCTCGGGCGTGCCGCGGTTGACGCGGCTCCACATCTTGAGCGCCCGGTGCCAGCCATGCACCCGCGCCAGCCGCTGTTCGGACGCCTCGAAGTCGGGTCGCCAGATCAGCGAAGCATAGGCGAACACCCACAGGTCCTGCTGGCCACCCCATTCGCGCATCGTGCGATGCAGCAGCGCAATGGGGTCGCGCAAGGCGGGCGGATAAGGCGTCATGCTGGGTCGGTGGGCAGGGTGTCGTTGACCGAGTGTCACTGTAGCTGCATGCGCAAACACCGCAGCGGCCCCGGGATGTCTTCGGGGTATGCAAGTACGGTGCCAGGTGCAGGGCCTGGCAGAGACCGTGCCATGTGCAGGGTCTGGCAGGGCCTGGCGGAGACTGGTTTGGTAACCGATTGGTAACGCCAAGGCCGGCACGCATGGCCGATCCGGTTTACGATTCCGCGTTGTAACTAAGTTACCGAAAATCATGAAACTGCATAGTCAACTGGAAGCCGTCACGGCGCGAATCCGAGAGCGTAGCGCCGCGACGCGTGGTGCCTATCTGCAGCGGGTGGCCGCTGCGGCGAACCGGCCGCCCGGGACCGAGCGCATGGGTTGCGCCAATGTGGCGCATGCGCTGGCCGCCATGCCCGATGTGGACAAGGCCGTGGCCATGCCGACCGGCAAGGCGCTGATACCGGTGCGGGCACACCGCGCTTTGAACATCGGCATCGTCACCGCCTACAACGACATGTTGTCGGCGCATGCGCCACTGCAGCACTACCCGGACCTGGTCAAGGCCGAGGCGCGCCGGCACGGCGCAACCGCACAAGTGGCTGGCGGCGTGCCGGCCATGTGCGATGGTGTAACCCAGGGCACGCCTGGCATGGAACTGAGCCTGTTCTCGCGCGACGTGATCGCCATGGCCACTGCGGTTGCGTTGTCGCACGACATGTTCGACGGCGCATTGATGCTGGGCGTTTGCGACAAGATCGTGCCGGGACTGTTGATCGGCGCGCTGCATTTTGGTCATCTGCCCACGGTATTCGTGCCGGCCGGGCCGATGACATCCGGCCTGTCCAACAGCGCCAAGAGCAAGGTTCGGGAGCGGGCCGCGCAGGGCCTGGTCAGCCGCGCCGAACTGCTGCAGGCCGAATCGCAGGCCTACCACGGCATGGGTACCTGCACCTTTTACGGTACGGCCAACAGCAACCAGATGTTGCTTGAGGCGATGGGATTGCATGTGCCCGGCACCGCCTTCGTCAATCCCGGCCAGGCCTTGCGCGAGGAACTGACCCGCGAGGCGGTGCGCACCGTGCTGGGCCGGGCGAGCCCGCTCGACGGGGCCGCAGCGCAGGCTGCAGTCAAGGGGTCGTGCCCCCCGATCGGCGAGCTGGTCGATGAACGCTGCATCGTCAATGCGATGGTGGCGCTGCTGGCAACCGGTGGCTCCACCAACCACCTGATCCATTGGGTGGCGGTGGCGCGTGCGGCCGGCATCGCGATCGACTGGGACGACTTCGCCGCGCTGTCCAGCGTGGTGCCGCTGTTGACGCGGGTCTATCCCAACGGCACGGCGGATGTCAACGCGTTCCAGGCGGCCGGCGGCCCGGGGTACGTGTTGCGCGAGTTGCGCGACGCCGGACTGCTGCACGCCGACGTGGCCACGGTGCGCGCCGAGGGGATCGATGCCTTCACGCGGATTCCCCATGCCCAGGGCGGTGGACTGACCTGGCAGGATCCGGGCGTGTCGGGTGACGACACCGTCGTGCGCCCTGCATCCGATCCGTTTGCCGCCACCGGCGGGTTGCAGTTGCTGCAAGGCAACCTGGGTCGCAGCGTGATCAAGGTATCGGCGGTACCGGACGACCGGCATGTAGTCGAGGCGCCAGCCCGGATCTTCGATTCGCAGGAGGCGCTGCAGCAGGCCTTCAGCGCTGGCGAACTCGAACAGGACGTCGTCTGCGTCGTGCGCTGGCAGGGCCCGCAAGCCAACGGCATGCCCGAGCTGCACAAGCTCACGCCGCCGCTGGCGGTGCTGCAGGGCAAGGGTTTCAAGGTGGCACTGGTAACCGACGGGCGCATGAGTGGCGCATCGGGCACGGTGCCAGCGGCCATCCACGTGTCGCCCGAAGCAGCCGCTGGCGGTCCGCTGGCCCGGTTGCGCGACGGTGATCGGGTCAGGATCGACGCCGATGCCGGTATGCTGCAAGCGCTGGTCGATCCGCAGGAGTGGGCGCGGCGGCCAGTGGCGACGATGCCGCGGCAGCAGGTACTGGCCAATGGAGTGGGCATGGGCCGCGAACTGTTCGCGGGCATGCGGCGCCATGTGACCACAGCAGAAGAGGGAGCCTGTTCATGGTTATAGCCGACAAGCAACTGACGGCGCTGCAGGTGATGCAGGACGCACCGGTGATACCGGTGATCGTGCTGCATGACGTGGCGCATGCGGTGCCGATGGCGCGTGCGCTGGTCGCGGGCGGCGTCCGGATGCTGGAGGTCACCCTGCGCACGCCGCAGGCGCTGGCCTGCATGCACGCCATTGCACGGGACGTACCGCAAGCCGTGCTCGGCGCCGGCACGGTGCGCAGCGCCGCCGAAGCCCGGGCGGCAGCCGATGCCGGGGCACGATTCGTGGTCAGTCCCGGTTACACGCAGGCCCTCGGTCAGGCCTGCCGCGACCTGGCGCTGCCACTGTTGCCGGGCGTGGCGACTGGCAGCGAAATCATGGTGTGCCAGGAAGGCGGCTGGAACGAACTGAAGTTTTTTCCGGCGATGCAGGCCGGCGGGGTGGCGATGCTCAAGGCCTGGAGCGGACCATTTGGCGAGGTACGGTTCTGCCCCACCGGCGGCGTGACACCGGCCAATGCGCCCGAACTGCTGGCCCTGCCCAATGTGGTCTGCGTCGGAGGTTCCTGGCTGGTGCCCGCCGACGCGTTGGCGCAGGGGGATTGGGCGCGCATCACGCAACTGGCGCGCACGGCAGCAGCACTGTCGAGAACATCCGCGTGAGCGAGGGCAGACGGGATTGTTCAAACCGCCGTAGCAAACTCAACCGTATTTCCAGAACATCACGCCCGTCAGCACGATGGCCCAGGCCAGCACGGCCTGGCGCACCGCGTGTTGTGGAATGCGCCGGATGATGAAGACCGCGCTGTAACCTCCCAGGCTCGATGCGACCAGGATCGGAACCGCATAGACCCAGACGATCTGTCCCGAGGGCAGAAACACGATCAGCCCGGCGGCGCTCAGCGCCACCACCATCAGGTTCTTCTTGGCATTGGCCTTGTGGATCGACGTTTCGCCCGCCATCGCCAGCGCCGCCAGCAGGATGATGCCCAGGCCAGCGCCGAAGAAGCCACCGTAGACCATCAGCACGAACTCGAACGCCAGGATGGCGCGGCGCGATGGACCCTGGCTGGGTTTGCGCCAGGCGTGCAGTCGCCGCTTGATCCATTCGCCGAATGCGAAGAACAGCGTGGCGGTCAGCATCAGCCAGGGAACGGCTTTCTCGAAACGCACTTCGCCGGCCCAGATCAGCAGCAGGCTGCCGGTCAATCCGCCCGCCGAGGCCACGATCAGGTTGGCGCGCACATCGTGGCGCATGTCGGCCAGTTCCTTGCGGTAGGCCACCAGCGCCATCATGTTGCCGGGTATCAGCGCGACCCAGTTCGTGATGTTGGCCGACATGGGTGGCAGCCCGGCCGCCAGCAGCATGGGGAAGGTCAGGAAACTGCCACCCCCCGCAACCGCGGTCACTGCACCGGACAGAAAACCACCCGCGAACAACAAGGCCAGGGTGGCAATTTCCATGGGGTGTGGCCGGGTCAGCGGGGGCGGAGCATGCGCATGCGCATGTGTCTATCGTATTCGACCCGATCTCGCGGCCAGCGGCACGCCGCGCGCCGCTCAGTCGACTTTGGCGCCTGCGGCCTTGATGATCGCAGGCCACTTGGCCAGGTCATCCTGGATCAGCTTGGTGAAGGCGGTCGGGGCTTGCACCGGCGCGAACTCGAAGCCCTGGGCTGCGAGTTTCTCCCGCGTGGCCGGCTGGGTCATGATCTTGCCGATCTCGGTATTCAGGCGCGCGATGATATCGGCCGGCGTGCCGGCCGGTGCGACAAATCCGAACCAGGTATTGACCTCGTAACCCTTGACACTGGCGTCCATCGTGGGCAACTGCGGCATCAGGGGAGACGTCGTCGTGCTGGTGACGGCCAGGCCCTTGAGCTTGGCTTCCTTGATCTGGTTGATCACGGTGGGGGTGTTGAAAAAGCCCATGTCGACTTCGCCGGACATCACCGCCAGGATGCCTTGCGGCGCGCCCTTGTAGGGCACGTGCAGCAGGTTGGCCCCGGTGAGTTGCCCGAACAACACACCCGACAGATGGTGGCTGGTGCCGCTGCCACCGGAGGAGAAGGTCATGCCACCCGGTTTGGCCTTGGCGGCGGCGACGACGTCGAGCACCGAATTGGAGGGGCTGTTCGGTGGCACGATCATCACGTTCGACACACCGCCGACCAGAATGATGGGCGCGAAATCCTTCAGCGAGTCGTAACCGGGCTTCGAATACAGGGCCTGGTTGAAAACCAGTGTGCCCTGCGACGCGAATTCGATGGTGTAACCGTCAGCCGGCGTCCGGGCCAGCTCGGCCATTGCGATGGTGCCACCGGCACCGGGTTTGTTCTCCACCACGACCGACTGGCCGAGCGCCTTGGAGAGCTCGGCGCCGATGGTGCGCGACAGGATGTCGGCCGTGCTGCCGGCGGCCAGAGGCACGATCAGGCGAATCGGTTTGGACGGATAGCCCTGCTGCGCCATCGCGCCGGCGAATGGTGCGGCGGCCAGCACGATGGCCATCGTGGCCAGGAACCGGGAGCGGGTGGTTTTCATGGGGATCCTTTTCATGGGTTGAACCGCGTTCAGCGGGGAAGGGAAAGCGATGTCGGCAGGTTGTGCAATCTGCGTGCCAGGCGCAGAGCTTCAGCGCATCAGATAGGTCGGACTCGACCAGATCCGGTGACCGTCGGCCAACGTGATGCAGACGTACAGGGCATCTTCGCCGATCTGGCTGCGGCTGATGCGCCGGCTCAGCCGTGCCGTGCGTGTCGTGTTCTCGTCCGGCAGCCGGAACAGCCGCATCTGGCGCGAAATTCCGCCGCCGGTTTCCAGCACCGTGTCGTGCAGACCAATGTCCGACAACGCGATGTCGGCCTGAACTAGTGCGGTGTCGATCTTCAGACGACCCTGGCGCGCATCGGCGAGCAACAGTTCGGCGCCGCCGAATCCACCGGTGGTCAACGCCGACCAGGCGAGTTGGTTTGGCGCGGGCTGCTTGAGCGGTTTGTCGATGTTCCACAGGTTGATCGGGGTGAAGGATTCGATCTGGTTGTCGCTGAACGTGGCGGTACCGTCCCACACGCTCTGGCGACCGCGACCGCGGTACTCCGAACCCTCCCAGAGGATGCAAATGCGCCGGCCCAGTGGCCCGGCGCCGTAGGGGCGCCACGTCTCCAGCACCTGCATGCGGTTGCGGATCTCGATGCGTTCGATCGGCGCCGCGGTCGACACATCGATGTTGAATGTCACCGCATCGGCGTCCGAGCGCAGGATGTCGCCCATGCGGGCCTCGCGCACCGGGCCACTGACCGTGCCACCCATATTGGGGTCGTCGCCGTACTGGTCGGCCGGCGTGTCGAACACCACCTGGGTGTCGAGGAAGGCGCGACACCCGGTGGTGGCGTAGTGGTGCCGTTGGCGCAGCGCGTCGAACAATCCGTCGCGGGTGAGTTCAGTCGCCAGCAGGCAGGACAGGCCGCCGTAGGCACCGAATAGCGATGCGCCCGGATGGCTGGCGCCGTGGCGGCCCTTGTGGCCGTCCGAATTGGCCAGGATGCCGACCCGGTACCCTTGCTCGAACGCGTCGGCCAGCAGCCACTCGAAGGTGCCCCAGTCGGAATGGATCTCGATCGAGCGCTCGATGCGCCCGTCGTGGGCGACCTTGATGTCGGCATAACGCCCGCCAATATGGGCAAACACCACGCAGTTCTCGTCGGCCAGCGCCTGGAACAGGTCGGCTGCGCTGTTGGCGTCGGTGTGCACGTCGCTCAGGTCCTCCACCAGTGCATGGTGCGAGCGGTGGATCTGCCGCCCTTCGTCGCGGTACAACACGTTGCGATCGCCGCCCAGGCCGGTGTTGCCAGACCACTCGTAGCCCGGGAACATGATGAAGCGGCCGTCCTGGTTGAACTCGGCGCTCAGCCGGTTCAGTTCGTTCCAGAACGGCGTCGTGATCTGGAAGTCGTTGCCCTGGTGGCTCATCGCGTCGAGGAAGGCGCGATCGCGCGCGAACGCCATCAACGCGCGCGCCGAGTTGGTTCCGATGGTCTCCTCGGACTGGCCGTGCAGGTCGGCCCAGTACGGCAGCAGGCCGCCGTGATCGGTGATGCGCAGCGGGTTCGACCGGCACACGACAGTACCGTCGGCGTCGCGCACCGTGACGCGCAGCTCGCCCGTCTGCGTGACCCGCAGTTTGTCGATCATCGTGGACAGGCAGCCCGCCTGCACGTCGATCGCCTCGGGCAGGCCTCGCACCGGCAGCGACGGCTCCAGCGTGAAGCGACCGCTGACCTGATGACTGGGATTGCCCCACTTGTCCTCGCCCTTGAAGCCGAGCATGAAGTCCTGCCCGATGCGCCGCTCGGTTGGCAGGACCGCCTTGTAAAGTACCGCCGGGCCGGCGACGATCGGTATGCACGGCTGCTCGGGCAACTCGACGAAGTTGTAGGTGGCGAAGGCGTCCGCCAGCACCTTGAATTCGAAGGTCGGCTCGGTAAAGGTCTGCACCCGGATGCCGGGCGAACCCTGGCGCGTGTCGCCAATGCGCACGATGATCGTGTCGCCCTCGCGCAGGAAGCCGCGCTGCACCCGGATCGACAGCGTCTTGTCCCAGGGCCGGATATTGCCTTTCTGGTCGTAACGCAGTTCCAGCACCGCGCCGTTGCTGGCTTCGGCCGTCACGTAGTTCCAGCCCTTCGGGTCGGTGAACTGCATCTTGCCCATGTCGCTGGCGAAGCGATGCACGATCTTCAGGCTGCCGGTGTCGTCGACGCCGAAATAGCCAGCGGTGTAGGTCAGCAACAGGCTGGTGAAGGCCCCGGCCTCGACCGGTGTAGTCGGGGTGATGCTGGCCTTGCCGACGCGGTCGCGCAGGTAGGTGGAGTGGAAGGCGTTGTTGCGCATGGTTTTTGATGGATGTCAGGTGAGGGAGCCAGAGGCTCGGGACATCGGCGCAGCTTGGTCAGGCGGGTTGAAGTCGAACTTCAGGGCATACGATGTTGGGGGCACCAACATGCGCTGGAAGCTGATGACCTGCCGGCCGAAACTGCGAGCGGTGATATGCACCTGCAGCCCCATGGTGCCCGGCGGCACGCCCATGACGCTGGCCTCGGCCGCTTCGATCGCCATCATGTTGGCCAGGCCGTCGGATTGCAGCGTGGGTGCCGCGAAGTCCTGCTCCAGCACCGCCTTGAGGTTGGTGTCGTACAGCCGCCGGGCCGCCATGCGCAGCAGGCGACCGAAACGGCTCGCCGGCAGGTAGATCTGGCTGACGCAGGTGAACTTGCCGCCGATGTCCAGGCTGCGACGCAGCATCACATACCCCTTGGGGTCGGGACCGAGCACCACCGACCACGGGCCGGCCTGCGCTTCGAGTCGGCGCTCCAGCATGGTGGCGAACACCGGCAACTCCCGGCCACCGTCGGTCGGACAGAAGCGGAAATGCCAGGAACCGGCGATGGGTTGGCGCGTGCTGCCGACGAAGGTGCCGTGGCCCTGGCGGCGCACCAGGAAGCCTTCGTCCATCAGGCGGCCGAGCGCCTTTTGCGTCGTGCCCAGGCTCAGGCCGAGCATCAGGCTGAGTTCGCGCTCGCCGGTGATCCGGGATCCGGCCGGGAGTTCACCGGCTTCGACTGCGTCGACGATCGCCGTGCGCAGCCGCGCATGCTTGGGCATGGCCGTAGCGGCAGCTGCCTGGAAGCGCAGAACGATCGGGCCGGAAGGGATGGCCATCGACACATTCTAGGAGGCGTGGTTCCGGTCCGTCAATGGCACTGAAGCTATAGAGCTTTCCATCGCGGCTGATGCGCCAGTATCGGGCGCTGGGGCACCCCGATGGCGCAGCCTGGCGCGCAGGCCGCAAACCCGATGCGGCTGCGTGGGGCCTTGTGTCGCAGTTGCAGGGACGAAGCGATTGGTCGCTTTGCGTATCCGGTTCAGAGGTCTTTGACCAGCCGCAACGCGTCGTAGATGGCCGCATGGGTATTGCGCGCCGATACCGCATCGCCGATGCGAAACAGCTGGAACAAACCCGAACCCGCGACCGGTGCGGTCTGCGGCGTGCCATCGATCAGCGCCGGGTAGTCGACCGCGCCCTGGTTGCTCGACTGCGCCTTGAGCGCAAAGTACAACTCGTCCAGCGGTCGCGTTCCGTGGTTGACCACCACCTGGTCGACCCGCCGCTCCTTGCGCACGCCGCCATAGTCGCTGCCGACCAACGCCAGCAGCGCGTCGCCATCGCGCTGCACGGACTCCAGCCGGAAGGTCACGGTGAAGGTCACATCATGCTTCTGCAGGCTGCGCATGTAGGGAACCAGGTTCATTGCCATCACCTCGGGTGCGAACGCGCGGTCGGGCGTCATGATCTCGACCCTGGCACCGCAATGGGCGATGACCTCGGCGGCCTGCAGGGCAGGGTGGTCGCCGGCATCGTCGAACAGCAGCACGTTCCTGCCCGGTTTGACGTCGCCACTGAGGATGTCCCAGCTCGACACCACCAGTTCATTGCCCGCACTGAGCACCGCGGTGTGCGGCAGGCCGCCGGTGGCAATGATGACGACATCGGGCTTCTCGGCCAGCACGGTGCCAGCGTCGGCCAGCGTGTTGAAACGCATGACCACGCCGCGTTCCTCGCAGCGCGCGAGACGCCAGTCGATGATGCTGATCATCTCGCGCCGGCGCGGGCTCTGGCTGGTGAGCCGGATCTGGCCACCCGCCTTGGGCGCGGCCTCCAGAACAACCACGTCGTGGCCACGCGCCGAAGCGACGCGGGCGGCCTCAAGGCCAGCGGGTCCGGCGCCGACGACAACGACCTTGCGCTTGATGGCGGCAGGCGTGATCTCGTGCGGCATGGTCAACTCACGCCCGGTAGCCGGGTTGTGGATGCAATACGCCTCGCCGCCCTGGTAGATGCGATCGAGGCAGAAATTGGCACCGACGCAGGGACGGATCGTGCCCTCCTGGCCCGCCATGATCTTGCGCACGATATGCGGGTCGGTCAGGTGGGCGCGGGTCATGCCGACCATGTCGAGTTTGCCGGACGCAATCGCATGGCGTGCGGTGGTGACGTCCTGGATCTTGGCGGCGTGGAAGGTCGGAAAACCGGTGGCGGCGCGGATCTCGCCGGCAAAGTCCAGGTGCGGATTGCTGCGCATGCCCTGCACCGGGATCAGGTCGGTCAACCCGGCATCGGTGTCGATATGGCCGCGCACGATGTTCAGGTAGTCGACCAGGCCGCTGTCCTTGAGCATCTGCGAGATCGTGATGCCGTCACTGGCCGACACACTGTCGGGCAAGGTGTCGTCGGCTGCATAGCGCAGCCCCAGGATGGGTTTGTCGCCGACCCGCTTGCGCACGGCGCGCAACACGTCGAACGCAAACCGCACCCGGTTCTCCAGGCTGCCGCCGTACGGCGCATCGAGCGTGTTGGTCAGCGGCGACCAGAACTGCTCCATCAGGTGGCCGTACGCCTCGAACTCCACACCGTCGACGCCGGCCGCGACCATGCGTTCGGTGGCGTCGACATAGTCCTGGATGATGCGGCTGATGTCCCAGTCTTCCAATTTCTTCGGAAAGGCCCGGTGCGCCGCCTCGCGTTCGTGCGACGGCGCGACCACCGGCAACCAGTCGGCCTTGGACCAGGTGGTGCGCCGGCCCAGGTGGGTGAGCTGGATCATCACCGCGCAGCCGTGTTCATGGATCGCGTCGGTCATGTCGCGCATCCACGGCACCACCTCGTCCTTGTAGGCCAGGATGTTGTTGAACACCGGCGGGCTGTCGCGGGAGACGGCGGCCGAGCCCGCCGTCATCGTCATCGCGACGCCGCCCTTGGCACGTTCGACCTGGTAGGCACGGTACCGTTCCTTTGGCATGCCGTCTTCCGGGTAGGCCGGCTCATGGGCAGTGACCATGATGCGGTTCTTCAGCCGCAGGTGGCGCAGCTGGAACGGCTGGAGCAGTGGGTCGTTGCGGATGGACATCGGGATGCTTTCAGTACCACTGATCCGTCATCGACGCCTTCTTGCGCGCAACAAAGTCGCGCAACGACTCGTCCACGGCCTCGTCGATCGGTGGCGCCTGGTATTGGGCCAGAGACGCCTTCCAGCGGCCGTTGGCACGTTGGGCACTGTCCCGTGCGCCATCTTCGCTCCAGGTCTCCCAGGGCCGGTCGTCCGAGATGGTGGAATCGAAGAAAGCGGTGGTGTAGTTGGCCATGGTGTGAGCACAGCCCAGGAAGTGGCTGCCGGGTCCGACCTCCTTGAATGCGTCGATGGCCAGCGTGTTGTCGTCGACAGTGATTCCGGCCAGGTAGCTGTGCAGCGCGCCACAGAAGTCGGCGTCCATCATGAACTTCTCGTAACTCATCGACAACAGGCCATCCAGGAACCCCGCCGAATGCAGGATGAAGTTGGCGCCGCAGTGCACCGCCGACAGCATCGACATCACCGACTCCTGCATCGCCTGCCCGTCTGGCAACTTGGAGGTCGTGAACGAGCCCGCACAACGCAGCGGCAGGCCGAGCCGGCGGGCGAGCTGGCCGATCACCATGGAGCCGATGGCTGGCTCGGGTGTGCCAAATGTGGGCGAGCCCGAGCGCAACGACATGCTGGACAGAAAGTTGCCATAGATCACCGGTGCGCCGGGCCGTTCGAGTTGCGTGATGGCACAACCGACCATGGTCTCGGCATGGGCCTGCGCGATCGCGCCGGCATTGGTCACCGGGCCCATCGCACCGCCCAGAATGAACGGCACGATCACGGCGGCCTGGTTGGCGCGTGCATAGGCGCGCGCCGCCCTGGTCATGGTGCCGTCCCACAACAGCGGCGAGTTGACGTTGACGTTGCCCAGCACGACGCAGTTCTTGTCGACGAAATCGGCACCGAACAGCAGCCGGCTCATCTCGACCGAGTCTTCGGCCCGTTGCTCCGACGTGATCGAACCCATGTAGGCCTTGTCGGAATACCGCATGTGGGCATACACCATGTCCAGGTGCCGCTTGTTGACCGGCACGTCGGTGGGTTCGCACACGGTGCCACCCGAGTGGTGCAGCCAGGGGCAGTTCCAGGCCAGCTTGATGAAGTTCTGGAAATCCTCCAGGGTGCCGTAACGGCGGCCTTTGTCCAGGTCCATCACAAACGGCGATCCATACGCCGGCGCGAACACCACGTTGTTGCCGCCGATCTGCACCGAGCGCGCCGGGTTGCGCGCATGCTGGGTGAACTCCTTGGGCGCGGTTTTCAGGATCTCGCGCAGGTGGCCCGGTTCGAAGCGCACCCGCATGCCATCGACCGTGGCACCAGAGTGGCGGAACATGGCCAGGCACGCATCGTCGTCGCGGATGTCCAGGCCGACCTCGGCCAGGATACGGTCGGCAGCGGCCTCGATCTTGCGCAGGTTCTCCTCGCCCATGATGTCGTAGGTGGGGATGTTGCGCCGGATATAGGCCGGCGCGGCCGGCTTGGCGTTCGGGTCGCGGCGCTCGCGGCCGCCGCGGCGGTGGCGCTTGGTATCAGTCTCGTTCATGATGGTGGGCCCGGATGTGACGGCTGCGATTCGCCGAAGTGTTCCGATGGTAAGGAAATTTCAGCGGCTATTCGGTCCAGCTGCAGGCGGAGATCCAGGGCCAGAGGGGGGCCGCGCTCGACACCTGTCTTCTATCCGACAAGGTCAACAGTCATCGATTGCGCATTCTGACGCAGGATGATGCGGCATTTGATGCACGGAGGTGGACATGCGAAGCACCATCACGATGGACGGCGATCTGGACGATCTGGACGAAGGCGATCAGGCGATCAGGCGATGGCTCTCGCGGCTCCAGGAGTGGAGAAGTCCGAGTTACTTCGGCCGTGTGCGCGAGCCTTCGTCCAGCGCCAGACGGCCCGTCGGCTGGCCGCGCTGATGCAACCGGCAAACGGCAATTCACCCAACTGCGTATCCGGCATCGAGCGGTCCTTCATCGGGCCGCACGGCCGTGTTTGCAGGGTCAGTCCCGGTGCCGGCCCTGTTTGTTTCCATGACCTTTGCGCCCAGGGTGTTCATGCAGATACTCACGTTCCCATTGAGCGCGGCGCCAGCCGTGTTCTTGCCCGTAGTAGTGACGATGATTGGGCGGTTGCAGGAACACCGGTCGGGGTTGGATAAACACAGGCGCCGGCTGCACATAGAACGGGTGTGTTTGCATGAACACCGGCCGGGGTTGGCTAAACACAGGCGCCGGCTGCACATAGAACGGATGTGTTTGCAGGAACACCGGCCGGGGTTGGCTAAACACAGGCGCCGACTGCACATAGTACGGACGTGGTTGCACGAACACCGGCCGCGGCTGGACAACCCCATACGGTGGTGGCACATGGACCGGTGCGGCGTAACCATGGGCCCTGGGCGCATGGATGCCGATCGAGAACGTGACATCGCTGCGTGCGTGCGCGCTCGATGCCGCGCTCATGGCCAGGTAGACCAGTGCAGTAGTGGCGACCACCAGTTGGCGGGAGGAGAGGAAGGACGGCATTGCAGAGGCTCCTTGGTTGGTGTACCTTTGATGGTGCTACCGCCTAACTGAACCCGGCCTGAACCAAAACGATTGATTGCGCTTCGCGCCGAAGGCCCATAGCGCCGCCCCTGGGTTCACGGTGCTGGCAATGTGATCTCGACCCGTGCGCCACCCCATGCGCAGCGGGTGAGTTGCAAGTGGCCCTGGTGGCTGCTGACCAGGTCATTGACCACGGCCAGGCCGACGCCATGGCCGGGTACCTTTTCGTCGGCGCGCACATGCAACTGCAGCACCGATGCCGTGTTCTCGGGGAAGCCCGGGCCGTCGTCATCGACGCGGATCGTGAGTCCCTGCACGCCCTGCGACACCTGAACCGCGACACGGTGTACGGCCCACTTGGACGCGTTGTCCATCAGGTTGCCCAGGATCTCGAAGGCGTCCCCTTCGTCGATGCGCCACTCCAGGTCGTCCGGGCAGTCCAGCGTGAATGCCAGCTTCTTGCCGGCATGCACCTTGGCCAGCGCATCGCGCACGCGCGCCAGGATCGGTGCCAGGCGCAGATACGCGACGAAACGCGCCGAGCCGATGGCCCCAGCGCGGCCAAGCTGGTGTTGCACGATGTCGTCCATGCGCTGGACCTGCTCGGCCACCGTGGCGCGCAACGGCCCGGGATCGTCCGTCGCGCCGCGCAGCACGGCCAGTGGTGTTTTCAAGCTGTGCGCAAGGAAGCTCAGCGCCTCCTTGAAGCGGGTCTGGCGCACCCGCTCCTGGCGGATCAGGGTGTTGAGGTTGTCGGTGAGCGCCGCGATCTCGCTCGGATAGTGCTGTTGCACCTCCACCTGCTCACCGCGTTCGATGCGCTGGATCTCACCCGTCACCCGGCGCAGCGGCGACAGGCCCCAGTGCAGCAGCGCGGCTTGTGACAGCAGCAGCAAGAACCCGGCGCCGCCGAGCCAGGTCCACAGTGTGCGGGCAAAGGCCGCTACTTCGCGCTGAAAGGCTGCGTCGTCTTCCAGCACCGAAACCGTCAGCGGTACCGCCTGGTTGCCCAGCACCCAGCGCACGCCATACGCCACCGCCAGGTAGTCGCGTCCGCCGGCGCCGGTCGTCTCGAAGCGCCATTGACCCACCGCGACCTCTTGCAGGAACGGTGCGCTGGCGTTCAGGCTGGAGCTCGAGCGCCATTGCGTGTCGCGCGCCTGGTTGCGCACGCTGGCGTACAGGCCCGAGCCCGGCAATGACAGGCGCGGCTCCGGGAAAGATGGCGGCATCACCAGTGTGCCGTCGGTATCAACCTCGGTACCGGCCAGCAGCAGGTAGACCGTGCCTTGCAGCTGCGCGAAATGGGAAGCCCGCACGCTGTCGGTATGCGCACGTTGCACGGCCCATCCGGCTGCGGCGATGAAGGCGACCAGCACCAGTGTCGCGCCCGCGGTCAGGCGGGCACGAATCGACTGGCCCAGGATGCGCTGCAGCATGCGGTGTGTCATGCCTCGCGCGCGCGAGACAGCAGCAGATTGCGCGCAGGCACCTGACCGGGCGGGCTCATGTGAGCCTGAATCGATAGCCCCGCCCCCGCAAGGTTTCGATCGGCATCAAGCTACCGGTCGGATCCAGCTTGCGGCGCAACCGGCCGATCAGCACCTCCAGCACATTGCTGTCGCGGTCATCGTCGTGCGGATAGAGATAGTCGGACAGCTCTTGTTTGCCCACCACGCGCGGACGAGCGCGCATCAGGTACTCCAGCACGCGGTACTCGAACCTGGTCAGGTCCACCGGCGTGCCGTCAAGCAGGACCTGCTGCGCCGGAAAATCGATCGCCAGCGGCCCCAGCGTGAGCACGTCCGAGGCGGCCTGGGTCGCGCGGCGCAGCAGCGCCTTTAGGCGCGCCGCCAGCTCCGGGTATTCGAACGGCTTGACCAGGTAGTCGTCGGCGCCGGCCTCCAGTCCGGTCACCTTGTCCTGCCAGCTGGCGCGGGCGGTCAGGATCAGGATCGGCAGCGTGCGGCCGTCGGCGCGCAGTCGCTGCACGATGGTCAACCCGCCCACCTTGGGCAGTCCCAGGTCGACGATGGCCAGGTCCAACGGATACTCGCGCGCCTGGTGCAGACCGTCTTCGCCGTCGGCAGCCTGGTCGACGCGGTAACCGTCGGCTTCGAGCCGGCGCGCCAGCGTGAGCCGCAGCGGAGCTTCGTCCTCGATCAACAGCAGGCGCATGGGTGCACTCTGGCCCTAGTTGCCGCGGCCGTTGCCTGCGTCGATGAACACCACCCGCACCTCGCCATTGGGTGTCACGACCTTCACGCGCCATGCCATCCGGCGGCCCGACTCGGCTTTTTCCACCGACAACACGCGGCCGCCGGTTTGGCGCTGAGCGGCCGCGGCAGCCTGGTCGCGGCTCATCTCGGCCCAGGCTGGTGCGGCCAGCGTCAGCGCCAGGACACAGCTGGCGAACACACGGCAGACGGACCGCATTCGACGGTTCGCAGTGGCAGGGATCATTGCAGCATCGTACTACCGCGTCACCGCACCAGCGGATCCACCGACACCCGCACCTGCATGCGCTGACCCGGATCCTGCGGCATCAGCGCAGTGAACGACTGGCCGAGGTATTCGTAGTTGACCTGGTAGCCGGTCAGGCGCTGCTGCAGCTCGTTGACCGTCTGGCAGCTCTGCACCTGGCGCGGTACCTGCTCGTAGCGGTCGCCGCCGCGCTCGCCATTGCTGACCCGGTCGCCGGTGAAGGCGCCGACCACGGCGCCCAGTGCGGTGGCCGCCTCGCGGCCATGCCCCTTGCCCACCTGGTTGCCCAGCAGCGCACCCGCGACACCGCCGATCACCGCGCCGCCGTAGCCGCGCCGGTCCTCGATGCGACGGGACTCGTTGATCCACTGGCTGCTGCACTGCTGCCGTGGCACGGTCACGGTTTCGTATTGCGGCTGAACGCTGCGCACGCGCGCCGTATCGACATAGCTATCGGCGTGTGCAGCCAGTGCCGAAGTCGCCATCAGCGGGGCGAGAAGAAAGAAACGGTTCAAGGAAAGCTCCTGGGGTTGGGATAGAGCGTATGGTGCGCCGGCCTGCGTGAACGCAGGCTGAATGGAATGTCATTCGCAGCCTGCGGGCGCAGGCCTTCGGGCTCAATCCGCGAGTGGCACGTTGCGCGGTTGGCGCGTCTGCCGCATCTGCCAGCCAAGGTGGGTGAGCAGTGCTGCGATGACGATGGCGCCACCGACCAGCGTGCGTCCCACTGGAACCTCACCATGGACCAGCCAGACCCAGACCGGTCCGAGCACTGGTTCGGCGGTGCTGATCAGCGCCGCGACGGCGGCCGGCAACAGGCGCACCCCGGTGACGAAGAACATCATGCCCAGGGCCAGGTTCAGTGCGCCGAACACGAACAACCAGGCCGCGTCCGCCGCGCTGACGCGCAACGAGCCGGCGAAGACGAAACCGACCACCAGCGTGATCAGCGTACCCAGGCAGACCGCCGGCATCATGCGCACATGGGCATTGCGGCGTGTCAGCACGGTTGCCAGTGCAAAGGCCAGGGCGATCAGCACGGCCAGGCCGTCGCCCAGGGGCGATACGGTTCCGTCCAGCGAGTCAGAGACCATCACCGTGACGCCAACCATCACGGCGCCAATCGCGACCCAGGTGTTGGCGCCGACGCGTTCGCGAAACAGCAGGAACATCAAGAGCGCGGCGAACAGCGGCGAGCCGGCCTGCATCAGCAGGATGTTGGCCACCGTGGTGTGCGAGAGTGCGACGATGAACGCGGTCGATGCCGTGGCGAAACACAGGCCGACGCCGATACCGGCCCAGCCCATGTCGCGGAACAGCGTTGCCGTGCCGCGCACGCCATCGCGCTTGAACATGAAGCCGAGCAGGAACACGGCGGCGCAGACCGAGCGCCAGAAGATGATGGTCCAGCTGTCGGTGACGCTCAGGAAGCGCGCGATCGCGCCACCGAAGCTCCAGACTGCAGCGGCGCCGAAAACCAGCCACGCGCCGCGCGCATCGATACCAGCCGAAGCCATGATCGGATGCGGCTCAGCGCTGGATCAACTCGACCTTGTAGCCGTCCGGGTCAGTGACGAAGGCGATCACCGTTGTGCCGCCCTTGACCGGGCCGGCCGCGCGGGTCACGTTGCCACCGGCGGCCTTGATGCGTTCACAGGCGGCGTAGGCGTCTTCCACCTGCAGCGCGATATGACCATAGGCAGTGCCCATGTCGTAGTGGTCCACGCCGTGGTTGTAGGTCAGCTCCAGTTCGGCATGGCCCGGGTTGGAGCCGTAACCGACGAAGGCCAGGGTGTACTTGTATTCCTGGTTTTCCGAGGTGCGCAGCAATTGCATGCCCAGGACCTGGGTATAGAAATCGATCGAGCGTTGCAGGTTGCCAACGCGCAGCATGGTATGGAGCAGTCGCATGGAGGGGGTGACTTCGTGGTGGGTTGCTGGGAAGTTCACCCGGCGTGCATCGCAGGGGCTGCGGTTGCGACGGGTGCAGCCTCAAATTGTGGCACGTCGGCGCGCGATGCGACTTAAACAGTCTTGCCAGCCCGCGGCAGCAACACGCATCCACCGATGCGCCAGCTCTTGTCGTCCTGGCGTTGCAAGCGATAGATGGCCACCCAGGTCGAGCCGGACTGGTCGGTCATATGCACCGGCTGCACCAGTTCCTGGTCTGCCACTTCAGGCTTGAGAAAGGTCACCGATGCAGGCCGATAGACCACCGGGTAAGAGCCGCGGACCATGCGGATGAACTGCGCCGCGGAGCCGAACATCTGGCGCAGGGCGGGGCTCGCGTAACCAAACGCCTGCTCGGCGTCGTCGGACGCAAAGGCGGCCAGTTGCGCGCGCACGACTTCCTGCGCCGCACGCACATCGTGCGGCGGGACGGTCGGGCTGGCGCCCTGTGCGTGGGCCGGCAGCAGGCTGGCGCCAGTCAGGGCCAGCAGCAGTGAGAACAGGGACAGCAGGCGGGTCATGGGGGCTCCTTGAGTCTGGGGTTGCCGGATCATGCCCCGGAATTCATTTCCGCGCCGCGCCGGTACATCCAACACCAGGCAGGTCGTGTTGGCATCTGCAACCCGTTTGCCGTGCGGCCCGACCCGTCGCGCATCGCCCGTGGCCAACGGGCGCCCGCAATGCTGAACGGCACCCCCGCGGCCCGGACCGGTGGCGGGCGGATAATGGCAAGGCCTACCCACCCAGTGGCCTTCGCCACCAACCTGAACAGGAGCCAGCCATGATCAAGTCGGGAATTGACCAGGACGCCATCATCAGCATGTTTTCGCAAGCCACGGCCAAGCAGGGCGAGGCGCTGCGAACGGCGGTCAGCGAGGCCACGCTCAAGGCACTTCAAGGGCGCGAACTGAGCATGGAAAACATCCGCAAGGTGCTCAAGACGGTGACGCATGCCAGTTCAGCCGGTGCCGCGCTCAATCCGGCCGGGCCGCACGATATCGAGGCGATGCTGGGCAAGGCGTTCGCCGGCATGGACGCGGCCTTGTTGCAGGCGGTGCAGGCCAATCGCAGGGCGTTGGAGCAGTTTGCAGCCCAGGGCGTGGACATGCAGGGCAAGCAGATGAAGACCGCGCTGGCCAATGTCGAGAAGATGGAGGACCTGTTCTTCGACACGGTCGGCAAGGCAGTCAAGGGTGTCAGTGGCCCACTGCAGGGGCCATGGGAGCAGGTGTTGTCGTCGATGAAGCTCAGTGGCACCAGCACGGGCAACCAGGCGAGCGAGGCAATCGAGCAACTGATGGCGCAATCGCGCGCTGCGCTGCGCGACAGTCGCGCCAGCAGCATGAAGGCGGCGCAGGCGATGATGGACAGCTATGCCGCTCTGGTCAGCGGGGTGTTGATCGGCATGTCCGAAGGACTGGCGCAGGGCGGCTCGGCGGCCCCGGGCGAAGGACGTGCGCGCAGGAAGTGACGCCCTGCCCCAGGTGCCGCTCGCGCGTATCCGAAGTGAAACCCTGCCCCAGGCGTCGCTCGCGCGTATCCGGCGTATCCGGTTGACAAGAGGCGTGGCTCGGGGCTGGAGCCGTGCGACTGCAAGGATCCGGCGCGTGTGGTTGGGCGCCTGGCTGATGGCACTGGTGCCCATGGCGGGCGCCGCGCCGTTCGAGGATTCAATGGCGCAACGCATGCTGGCCTGCACCGGTTGCCATGGCAAGGACGGGCGTGCCGTGGGCGCTGTCTATTTCCCGCGTATCGCCGGCAAGCCGACGGGCTATCTGTACAACCAGCTGCGCAACTTTCGGGATGGGCGCCGTTCCTATGCGCTGATGTCCGGCCTGCTCGCGACGCTGAGCGACGAGTACCTGCAGGAGATCGCACGCTATTTCTCCGCGCTTGATCTTCCGTATCCGGCACCAGCTTTGCCCAACCTGTCGCCGCAGGTTGCCAGCGTGGCGCTGGCGTTGGTCGAGCAGGGCGATCCGCAACGCAAGCTGGCCGCGTGCACCACCTGCCATGGCGCCGCACTCACCGGCGTATTGCCTCATGTGCCGGGCCTGCTCGGGTTGCCGCGTGACTACATCAACGCGCAACTCGGTGCCTGGAAGACCGGCCAGCGGCATGCGGCCGGGCCCGATTGCATGGCGCTGGTGGCCCGTGCCCTGACCATCGACGAGGTGTCGGCTGTCAGCGCCTGGTTGTCGTCGCAGCCCCTGCCAGCCGATACCCGTGCGATCGCTGCGTCGCGCTTGCAGCGCAGCGATACGGAGCGGCCCGCTTGCGGCAGTGCTCCGGAGCTGGAAGGCGGGTCGCGATGAGCCGACTGCGTCGCGCCGGGGTCGTCGTCGGTCTCGGTTTGCTGATCCTGGCAGCCGGGTTATGGTGGTGGCAGGCTGGCCGGTCCGGTGTGCCTTTGTCCCCGCCGGCAGAACTGCGGGCGGGAGCGGCCAGCCGGGTCGAGCAAGGTGCATACCTGGCACGGGCCGGCAATTGCATGTTGTGTCACACCCCGACCGGCGGCGCGCCATATGCCGGAGGGCGCGCGATCGAGACGCCTTTCGGCACGGTCTATTCAAGCAACCTGACGCCGGACCGGGAGACCGGCATCGGCACCTGGACTTCTGTCGACTTCTGGCGCGCGATGCATGAAGGACGTTCCAAGGACGGCAGTCTGCTGTTGCCCGCCTTTCCGTACACCAGCTTCACCCAGGTCAGCCAGGACGATGCCAACGCCTTGTTCGCCTACCTGCGCAGCCTGCCGGCGGTGCAGCAGCCGAACCGTGCCCATGCCTTGCGCTGGCCGTACGACTCGCAACTGGCGCTGGCGGCCTGGCGGACCCTGTATTTCGAGCCAATGGCATTCCAGAGCGACCCGGCGCGCGCGCCCGAGTGGAACAGAGGCGCCTATCTGGTGCGCGGCCTGGGGCACTGCAGCGCCTGCCACACGTCGCGCAACCGGCTTGGCGCCGTCGATGATCGTCTCGACCTCTCGGGCGGGCCGATGCCGATGCAGAACTGGTATGCGCCGTCACTGGTGCAGGCGTCCGAAGCCGGGCTGGGCGAGTGGTCGTCGGACGAGATCGTGCGGCTGCTGCAGACCGGTGTTGCCGCCTCGGCCAGTGTCATCGGGCCGATGGCCGAAGTCGTGTTGCACAGCACCCAGTACCTGACGCCGCAGGATCTGCGCGCGATCGCGGTCTATCTCCAGTCGCTCGCGCAGCACGAGTCAACGTCGCGCGCCAGCGGTGTTGCGCCCGCACCGGCACAGGCGTCGGCGCTGGGCGCCGATATCTACGACACGCAGTGTGCAGGGTGCCACGGTGACAACGGCCAGGGCGTGGCTGGCGCCTATCCGGCGCTGGCGGGCAACCGGGCGGTGCTGATGACCCCTACCGCCAATCTGGTGCAGGTCGTGTTGCACGGCGGATTCGCACCTGCCACCCGGGGCAATCCGCGACCGTTCGGCATGCCGCCCTACAAACTCGAGCTCGATGACCGGTCAGTGGCCGCGGTGCTGACCCATATCCGTTCAGCCTGGGGCAACAACGCAGCGCCGCTACGCGAACTCGATGTGGCCCGCTACCGCGGCACTGCGCAGCGCTGACGTCGGGGCCCGACCAGCCGCGGGCGGTCCGGGAGATGGCTGCTTCGCGTCAGAGCAAACGCGTGAGGAATGCCGGCAGGCTCCCGCGCATGGCACTCCAGGTGCGCCATGCGAAGAAACCGCGGCGTGTCCAGCGCAACACGCCCGACGGGCGCAGCAAGACGACACTGCCAACCGCCGCAGCGACGGCCAGCGGGTGTTGCAGCGCAAACTGCCTGCAGCGGTCGAACAGGCTGGCTAGCCGCTCGCCCACCTGCAGCGCACGGGCAACCGGCAGCACCTGCACTGCCAGTGTCCGGCGTTGCTGGCCCATGCGCTCGAGCAGGCGCCCGCGCTGCAACTGCAATTCAATCAGGCGTCGTTGCATGGCCAGAGGCTTGCCTGAGCTGCCGCAGGTCTTCGCGCAACTGGTCCAGGCTGGCCTCGAACGGCGAGTCGGATCGCTGCACCATCTGCATCAGGGCGCGGTAGGCCAGCGCGGCAAAAACCAGAAACAGCGTGGCAAAGACGCCCAGCACGCCCAGCCGCAGCTCCCACAGCCACAGTGTGACCAGGGCCACGACCAGCAGGGCGGCAATGATGGCGGTGAACATCAAGGCCTGTGCCAGCAGCAGCATGCGCATGATGCGCAGCTTTTCGACCTCGACCTCATTGCCCAGCAGCTCCACGCGGGTCTGCACCATGGCCATCAGCGTGATGGACAGGTTTTGCAGACTGGCAAAAAAACTTTCGCGCGCTCCCTGCCTGGACATGGTGTCGTCGCCCCGGGGCCAAGGACGGTGTTGGTGCGTCAGCGACGGCTGATGATGAGGCCCACCAGCAAGCCGACGCCGGCTGCAATGCCGACGGCGGTCCAGGGCGACTCATGCACATAGGTGTCGGTGGCGCGCGCCGCGGCCCGCGTCTTGGCAACGAGTGCCTCTTCGGCGTCGCTCAGCCTCGCCTTGGCGCCTTGCAGACGTTCCTGGATGCGTGCACGCAAATTCGCAACCTTCTCGCCGGCCTGGTCGGCCGTGGCGTGCAGAATGTCTTCCGCGTCGGCGATCACCGTTTTCATGTCGGTGACCAGCTGTTGTTGTTCGGAGATGGCAGATTGTTGTGTTTCCATCGCAGTGGCTCCTGGTTGGTTGCGGTCAAGCCGTTCAAGGTTATCAGAATCGACGCTATCCGATGCAGGCCACACAGTACGATGGGGCATCGGACGATCGCGGCCTCACACCAGCTGCAGCGTGCCACGCCCCGTTGCGGGCCCATTTGCGCCAACGCAGGAAAGCTGCAATCGCGGGCTACCCGGTCACTTGCGGGCGCCGCCCCAGAACGTCAGGCCTCCCAGCAGCGCGAAGCCCAGTCCGACCCAGGACAGGCGTGCAAACCCCAGACTTGCGCTGGCTGCGCCGCCGAGTGCCGCGCCCAGCGCGGTACCGAAATACAGCATCGACGTATTCAGGCTGAACAGCACTGGCGCCTGGCGCATCGAGACGCCCGCCAGTCGAGCCTGGGTCGGGGCCATCATGCCGAATCCGGCGGTTCCCCAGGCCATGAACACGGCCAGCATCGCCAGGTACGACCCGGCTGTCAACGGCACCAGCAACATCATCAGGGATAACACCGCCAGCTGACAGCGCAAGGTGCGCATCGCGCCAAAACGGTCGTTCGCCCAGCCACCGGACAGCGTACCGGTGACACCAGCGACTCCGAACAACATCAGCGTCAGCGACAACTGCTCCGGGCTCATCGGGTTGAGCGCCAGCAGCACCGGGCCGGAATAAGAGAACACGGTGAAGATCGCGCTGAAATACAGCAGTGTCAGGCCCAGACTGCGCAGCACCTCGCCCTGGCGCAGCACCTCTCCCAGGCCGCTGAAGGTGGCCCCGGGCGCGTCGACGCGCCGTGGCATCCGCAACGACACCAGCGCCAGCATCAACAGGGCGCAGATCGCAATGGCCAGCGTCGGCACGCGCCAACCGAAGCGCAGGCCAAGCCAGGCGCCCAGCGGCAGGCCGATTACATAGCTCAGGCTCATGCCCAGAAACGTTACCGACAAGGCCTTGCCGCGCAAGGCCGGCTCGACAATGGCCACCGCGATACTGGCAGCGATCGGTGTGAACACGGCGCCGACACCCATCAGCACCCGCCCCAGCAGCAGGGTCTGCAGGTCGGGCGCCCAGGCACACAGGAGCAGACCGCCAGCGAACAGGACCAGCGCCAGTTGCAGTGCCGAGCGGCGTTGCCAGCGTCCGGTGCCCATCAGCAGCATCGGCGCAAGCAGGGCGCTGGCGATGGCGTAGACCGTCATCGACTGACCGGCTGCACCCACGCTGACTTGCAGCGATTGCGCCACCGGTTGCAGGATGCCGGCCAGGCTGAAGGCGCCGGTTCCGATCACCAGATTACAGGCCGCAAGCAGATAGAGGAGATGCGGCACCGCAAGTGGGACGTCAGGGGGGAATGGGTGGTGGAAGTGGAAGGCTCGCGCGCTGCATGGCGGCGCGCAGCCGATCCGGGTAGTCGGTGATGATACCGTCCACGCCCCAGCCGATCAGGCGGTCCATGTCGGCTGCCTCGTTGACGGTCCAGGGCAACACCTTGACACCCAGTTGCTGCGCGGCCTTGACCTTTGCCGCGTCGATATCGTTGTAGTTGGGAGACCACAGGCGACCGCCACTGGCCTTGATCATGTGTGCTGCCGATGCATGGTCGCGCCAGAGGATACCGGCGGTCCAGGCCGGATCCCTGACGTTGTTGGAGCGTGGAGACTCCACTGTCAAATACACGGTCTCGATCGACGGCGCGAGCTTCTGCACCAGTTGCAAGGTGCGCCAGTCGAAGCTGATGATGCGCACGCGCTCCTGCATCCGGGCCTGCCGGACCACCGCCAGTACGGCGTCAACGAACTCCTGCACACCGACCGTCTCCTGCGGCCGGTTCGGGAAGATCTTGGTCTCGATCGCAAACTGCACCTGGTTCGCGCCAAGCTGGTTGACGCGCGCGAACAAGGCGGCCAGGGTCGGAATGCGTTCCCCGTCACGCGGCTGCTGCTCTGCGAACGGGCGCCCGTATTCACTCGATGGATCGAGGCGTCCGACGTCATATGTCTGCAGCTGGGCCAGCGTCAGCGTGCGGATCAGCGGACCTCTGTCCTTGAGCCAACGGCCCTGCGCGTCCCGGGTCAAGGCCGGATGGAGTGCTGGGTCGTGCGATATCACCGGTATGCCATCGGCGGTGATGGCAATGTCGAGCTCGAGGGTCGTGACGCCGACGGTGAGCGTGCGCTCAAAACCCGCCAGCGTGTTTTCCGGCAGCAGGCCGCGCGCGCCCCGATGACCCTGCAATTCGAAGGCGCAGGCCGGCAGCGCGAGCAGCAGCGTCGCTGCGACCATCACCGACATCCGTACGTCAGCGCGCCAGCCGCGCACCGCTCTCAAGGTCCATTCGGTCATGGAAAACCCCCCGTCAGCCCGGCATCATGAGGTGCCAGTTGCCACCGGCCAGTGTACCGGGATCGACGGCCTGTCAGTGCCCCAGGATCTTTGACAGGAAGTCCTTGCTGCGTTCGTTCTGCGGGTTGTTGAAGAACTCGGTGGGCGTGTTCTGCTCGACGATCTGCCCCTGGTCCATGAAGATGACACGGTTGGCGACCGCCTTGGCAAATCCCATTTCGTGCGTCACGCACAACATGGTGATGCCCTGGTCAGCCATTTCGACCATGACATCGAGCACCTCCTTGATCATCTCCGGGTCCAGCGCCGAGGTGGGCTCGTCGAACAGCATGATCTTGGGCGTCAGGCACAAGGCGCGTGCGATCGCCACCCGCTGCTGCTGTCCACCCGAGAGTTGCAACGGGTATTTCTGCGCCTGTTCGGCGATACGCACCCGCTCGAGCTGGGCCATGGCCTTGGCTTCGGCTTCCTTCTTGGGCATCTTGCCGACCCACATCGGCGAGAGCGTCAGGTTCTCGAGTACGGTCAGGTGCGGAAACAGGTTGAACTGCTGGAACACCATGCCGACCTTCTTGCGCACATCGTCCACCGCCTTGACGTCATCCGTCAACTCGACCCCATCGACGACCAGCCGGCCTTCCTGGTGTTCCTCGAGCCGGTTGATGCAGCGGATCAAGGTCGACTTGCCGGAGCCGGACGGGCCGCAGATGACAATGCGCTCGCCAAGCGCCACGCTCAGGTCGATATCGCGCAGCACGTGGAAATTGTTGCCGTACCACTTGTTGAGCTTGTCGAAGACGATGATGGGTTCTGCCATGGGAGCCTATGAGAATGGATCGGGTCGGGAATGCGTTGCGTAACCGGGCGGTTCAGCGTGCGCGGCCCTTGTTGGCCTGTTTCTCGACCCAGATGCTGTACCGGGACATGGAGAAGCAGAAGATGAAATAGATCAGCGCAATGAAAATATAACCTTCGATCTTGAACGGACGCCAGTTGGCGTCGGAGTTCAGCGCCAGCGACAAGGCGCCAGTGAGTTCATACAGGCTGACAATGGTCACCAGCGAGGTGTCCTTGAACAGGCTGATGAAGTTGTTCATGATGCTGGGCACGACCATGGCCAGTGCCTGTGGCAACACGATCTTGCGCTGGGTCTGCCAATAGGACAGGCCCAAGGTGGCGGCTGCCTCGATCTGCCCTTTCGGAATCGCCTGCAATCCGCCGCGGATCACCTCGGCCATGTAGGCGGCGGCGAACAGCGTGATGCCGATGATGACGCGCACCAGCACGTCGATCGAGAAACCGACCGGCATGAACAGCGGGAACATGAACGAGGCCATGAATAACACCGAGATCAGCGGCACGCCGCGGACCAGTTCCACGTAAACGGTACACACGGTGCGGATGGCTGGCAAGTTCGATCGCCGGCCCAGCGCGACCACCATGGCGATCGGGAAAGCCAGCATCATCGACAGCGATGCGAGCAGGATGGTCAGTGGCAGTCCACCCCAGCGGTCGGTCTCGACCTTTTCCAAGCCCAGCAGGTTGCCGTACATCAGTGTGAAATAGATAACCAGCGCCACCGCCCAGGCCGGCAACACCCAGAGCTTCCAGAACGCGCGGGTGCAACTGCCCACCAGCATGAACAACAACAGCGAGGTCGCGACGACAGGCCGCCATTGTTCCTCGAACGGGTAGCGCCCGAGGACGATGATGCGGTACTTTTCGGCCACGACGCCCCAGCAGGCGCCGACCCCATCGACGCGGCAGGCTTCGTAGTCGGGTGCCCAGGCAGCCCGGAACACGGCCCAGCTGAGCACCTGGGGCAATATCCACAGCAGGACGGCGCCGACGAGCAGCGTCATGAGCGCCGTGGTCCAGTCGCCAAACAGATTGATCCGGATCCAGGCGATCGGACCCTCGGTCGCGGTGGGTGCCTTGCGGGCGGCGATCGGCTGGAAGGTCTGCGCCGTGTTCTCGTTCATGGCCATGTCAACGCTCCTTGATCGCCGAGCGGGCGTTGTACCAGTTCATGAACAGCGAGGTCGCCAGTGAGGTGGTCAGGTAGACCAGCATCACGATGGCGATCGCCTCCACGGCGCGGCCAGTCTGGTTCAGCGAGGTGTTGGCAATCGACACCACGTCCGGATAACCGATGGCTACCGCCAACGATGAGTTCTTGGTCAGGTTCAGGTACTGGTTGGTCAAGGGCGGAATGATTACGCGCAGCGCCTGTGGCAGCGTCACCAGGCGCATCACGTGGCCAGGGTTGAGGCCCAGGGCTGCTGCAGCCTCGTTCTGACCATGGGCGACGGACTGGATCCCGGAGCGAACCACCTCGGCAACAAAGGCAGCGGTGTACAGGGTCAGCCCCAGCAACACGGCCAGGAACTCGGGCGTCAGCGCGCCTCCGCCCTCGATCGAGAAATCGCCCTTGGCCGGAAAATCGAAATCTGCCGGTGCGCCTGCGGCGGCCCATCCGAGCACGCCGGCGACGACGAAGATACCCACTGGGACCCAGAACATGCTGCGCAGCTGGCCAGTTTGCTCGAACTTGCGGTAGCCCCAGCGCCGGTAGGCAACGCCCAGAATCGCGCCGGCGACCAGGCCGAGTGCACCAAACAGGTGGCCAATCTCCCAGATCGGTTTCGGGAACGCGAGTCCGCCCTTGGCCAGGAAGATGTGGCCGACCTGCAAGGCCTCGGTGACGAAGGGCAACGCGTCGGTCAGCAGCAAGTACCACATCAGCAGCTGCAGCAGGATAGGCACATTGCGAAACAGCTCGACGTAGCCGTAACACAAGCCTCGGACCAGCGCGTTGCGCGAAAAGCGGCCGACACCGATCAGGGTTCCAATCAGCGTGGTCAGGATGATGCCGAGAATGGCGACCCGCAAGGTATTGAGCACACCCACCAGGAAGGCGTTCCAGTAGGGACTGGACGAATCGAAGGGATACAGGCTCTCGCCGATATCGAAACCTGCGGGATCGCCGAGAAAATCGAAGCCGCTCTGGATGCCACGCACCTGCATGTTGTGCATGGTGTTGCTGGCCAGGAACCAGATTGCCAGCACGACGGCTCCGATGGCCAGCAGCTGGTAGATGATGCCCCGGAATGCCTGGCTGCGCCAGGACCAGGCTGTTTTCTTGGGCGACGACGTGTTGCTCATGCTGTCCCATCTTCACGCAAGGCACACGGACAAAAAGATTGCTGCTGGAACACGGAACGTGTACCAGCAGCAATCATCGGACGACCAGGTATCAGGTCACCGCGCCGGGTAGGGGTACATCAGGCCGCCCTTGTTCCACAGGTTGTTCAAGCCGCGGGGCAGGTTCAGCGGTGTCTTGGGGCCGACGTTGCGCTCGAAGCTCTCGCCGTAGTTGCCGACAGCCTTGACGGCGCGCGCCAACCAATCCTTATCCAGACCCAGCAACTTGCCGGTGTCCTCGTTGCCACCGCCGAGCAGGCGTTGCACGACTGGGTCCTGGCTGGTCGTCTTCATCTGGTCGACGTTGGCCTGCGTGATGCCGTATTCTTCGGCTTCCAACAGGCCGTAGACCACCCACTTGACGATCGCGAACCACTCGTCGTCACCCCGGCGCACCATTGGGCCCAGCGGTTCCTTGGAGATCAGCTCTGGAAGAATCACGTGGTCATTCGGGTTCTTGGCCTCTTTGCTGCGCACGGAGGACAGGCCCGAGGCGTCGGTGGTGAAAGCCAGGCATCGACCCGAGAAATAGGCGCCGGTTGCGGCTTCCGGCTTCTCGAACACGACCGGCTTGAGGTTCAGGTTGTTGGCCTTGGAAAAGTCGGTCAGGTTCTTTTCGGTCGTGGTGCCGGACTGCACGCAGACCGTCTGGCCCTTGAGTTGCTTGGCACTCTTCATCTTGGTCTTGGTCGGCACCATGAAGCCCTGGCCGTCGAAGTAGGTGACGGCGGTCATGGTCAGGCCCAGCGATGCATCGCGGCTGAGCGTGAACGTGGTGTTGCGGGCCAGCACGTCGATCTCTCCGGACTGCAAGGCGGTGAAGCGCTGTTGCGCCGTCAGGGGAACATACTTGATCTTCTCCGGGTCGCCCAGTGTTGCAGCGGCCAAGGCCTTGCAGGTATCGACGTCCAGTCCGGACCATTTGCCGGAGGAGTCGGCCTGCGAAAAACCGGCCAGGCCGGTGTTGACGCCGCAAACCAGTTGTCCGCGCGCCTTGATTGCGTCCAGGGTCTTGCCCGCATGCGCTGCGGGCGCCGCGAGCAATGCGCCAAACGTCGCCATGGCGACTGCTGCTGTCTGTAGTTTCGTCAGTGTCATTCTGATTCCTTCAGTTCAAATGGGATGAACATGCGCCCCGACCGGTCGTTGCCAGTTCGGGCCCGTATGACCTGTTTCCGACTGTATCGGCTTCTTGCTGCTGCCACATCGGGGTTTACTCGGACGCATCATGCACGATGCGCATGAGACTATTGTGGTGCGATCACTGCCCCGACACTCCAAATTAGCAGGATTCATGCCGCATCCCAGATCGTCGAATGCCAGTGCAGTCGAGGCGGCTTCCCCGTGCAGGTTCGAATCCGCCCCGGCCGGGCCGTCCGAGCTCTGTCAATTCGGGCTCTGGCCCGCCCGCGTACCCCGCAGGATCTCGCCACCGGCGACGTCCCTTTGGCACAACCTGGCAGTGAGCGCTCTGCGTTACCCCGATCGGCCAGCCATGGTTTTCTTTGGCACGGTCACCAGCTACAAACAACTGCACGATCAGGCCGAGCGGCTCGCTGCCTGCCTGCAATCCCTGGGGGTGGACCGGGGCGACCGGGTGTTGCTCGACATGCAGAACTGCCCACAACTCGTCATCGCGCACTGGGCTATCCTGCGCGCCGACGCGGTGGTGGTTCCGGTGAATCCGATGAATCGGGCCGAGGAACTCAAGCACTTCATCGTGGATCCGGATGCCAAGGTGGCGATCACCACTGCCGATCTGGCGTCCGAACTGGCCACAGCCAGCAACGGGCTGGACGCATCCCTGCGCCTGACGCATCTGGTCGTGACCCATCTGTCGGATGCCTTCGATGAACAGGTGCAAGGCGACAACGCGCCGCCAGCGGCGTGGGTCCCCTGGCTGACCAGCCGGCATCCGATGCCGCGGCTCGAAGGAGGCGCCGTACTGGCGTGGGATGACGCACTGGCCACGACGCAATCGCCGGCGCCGCTGCGCAACGGTCCGCAGGACCTGGCGGTGTTGCCCTATACCAGCGGTACCACCGGGCTGCCCAAGGGCTGTATGCATCCACATGCGACGATCATGCACCAGGCCGTTGCCAATGGCCTGGTCAACGGTGGCTCGGCCGAGAACGTCGTGCTGGCGGCGGTGCCGATGTTCCATGCCACCGGCCTGGTCGGCCTGATCCATGCCGGGGCCTACAACGGCAGCATGATGGTCATCATGCCGCGCTGGGACCGTGACCTCGCCGGTCGGCTGATCTCGGCCTGGCGCGTCACACACTGGGGCAATATCCCCACCATGGTGATCGACCTGCTGGCGAGCCCGGACCTGGCGCGTTACGACCTGTCCTCGCTGGTCTTCATTGGTGGCGGTGGCACCGCAATGCCGCAGGCGGTTGCGCAACGCCTGTACGACCAGTTCGGCCTGCGTTATGCCGAGGGTTACGGGCTGACCGAAACCGCGGCGCCGTCCCACTTCAACCCGGCCGATGCAACCAAGCAGCAATGCCTGGGGATTCCTTACGTGAGCACCGAGGCCCGTGTCGTGGATCCGCAGAACCTGCAGCCGGTGTTGCCGGGCGAGCAGGGCGAAATAGTCATCTGTGGCCCTCAGGTGTTCCAGGGTTACTGGAAAAGTCCCGACGCGACCGCCGCGGCCTTCATCGAACTCGACGGAAAGCGTTTCTTTCGCTCCGGCGACCTGGGCCGGATCGACGAGGATGGTTACTACTTCATGACCGACCGGCTCAAGCGCATGATCAATGCGTCCGGATTCAAGGTTTGGCCGGCCGAGGTCGAGAGCCTGATGTTCCGCCATCCGGAGATCCAGGAGGCCTGCGTGATCGCGACCCGGGACCCCTACCGCGGTGAGTCCGTCAAGGCTATCGTCGTGCTGCGACCCGCCGTTCGCGGATCGGTCCGCGAGCAGGACATCATTGCCTGGTGCCACGACAACATGGCGCTCTACAAGGCGCCGCGGGTGGTGCAGTTCGCCGATACCTTGCCCAAGAGCGCTAGCGGCAAGGTGCTGTGGCGGCAGTTGCAGGAGCAAGAAGGGGTTTGAGTCACCTGCTGGTTCATGGTCCGCGCTTCGCTGCGCCGGGCGACATGGTCAAGCACGCGGTGCGGCGTCGGCGTCCAGGGCATCGTCATAGGAGCGGCCGTGCCGCATCCGGCGGTACAGTGGCAGCGCCATCAGGCCCGCCAGCACGAACAGCACGATCGACGTGGCAATCCGCCAGCGCGAGTCCACGGTCAGCCCGCTGCCGGCCAGCGCGAAAATCAGGGCCTGCGGTAGATAGCCGACAAAGCTGCCAGCAAAAAAACGCAGCCGCGGGATGCTCGAAACACCGGCGACCAGATTGGTGATCAGGTTGCTGCCCATCGGCAGCAGCCGGATCAGCAGCGTCATCGAGAAGGGGTCGCCGCCGATGAAGCCGTCGAAACGCCGGAGCTTCTCGGGGAACATGCGCCGGACCACTGCGCGCCCGAACCAGCGTGCGTAGTAGAACGCCAGGATGCAGCCACCGAGCGCGGCAACCGCGCCGATCACCGCACCGCTGATCGCGCCAAACACGTAACCACCGAAGAAGGCGACGATCTGGCGTGGCAGTCCGATGGCGGTGATCAGCGCCCCGGCACCGAGAAACATGCCGAAGCCCTGATAACCATGGCCGCGAACATGGGCGTTGATCCAGTCGCGTTCGAACAGATGGTCCAGTCCGGCGTTCTTGATCAGCAGACCCAGCGCGATCAAGGAAAGAATCAGGACGATGCCGCGTAACCAGACGGGCAGGTGGGGCTTTCTCATGGTCGGGGTGTCGCGGTATGGCGCGGCGCACATGGGCGGGGACAGCGGCTGATTGTGCACGAACCGGCGATCGCCTGGTCGGGCGCCCAGGCACGAACACGGGCCATGCCGTGCGGGCGCGCGCGCTGCAAGTGGCCGCGGCGGCCGAGTGCGGATCAGATGTAGCCGGGCACCGGCTTGGCGTGGCGCATGTGCAGCGACATGCCCAGCGCTGCCATATGGTTGGCATTGCGGCCCAGGATGACCTGGGACAACGGCAGGAACTCGGCCTCTTCAACCAACGCATGTGCATGGTATTGCTGCACCAGTTGTTGCACTGCCAGCGCGTCGAGTTCGGTGTCGTGGCCCCGGGCGATCTGCTTGAGCTGGGGCTTGATCTGCGACCACCAGGCCTCGATCTGCCGGTGCTCCGTCGTCAACCGCTCCACCATGGTTTTGACATGTGTCCGCTCCTGCCCCTGGGCCGCACTTTCCACCACGGCGGGAAACAGATCGCGTTCTTCCTCGCCGTGGTGCTCCAGGATCACCGCTTCGAAGAACTTCAGCATGTCGGCCGCGATTGCGCGCGCGCGCCGGGCCGGCGCCATCAAGGCCGGCAGTTCACCCAGCGCGTCGAGGTGATCGATGATGCCGACATGGCATTGGGAGAAGTTGGCGATCGGCGCGTCCTGGGTACCGGCCGCAATGGGCGCAGTCGGGTCGGTCATGGTCGGAATCCTTATGCGGTGGCGTGTCGTGGCTGCGATTGTGGCCGGCACGGTCAGGGGCGGGTTTGATCTTGGTCAAGTCCGATGCCTTGGCCCGCGCCCGTGCTGACCTACTGCACCAGCGGTGTGTCCGCGGCCTCCAGATCCACGCCGACCAGCCTGGCGTCGCCGGCCAGCAATTGCAGGTACTGGCGCAGCGCGGTGACGAAGCTCTGCTGGCGCAATGCCATTGCCACGGTGCCACGAACCGCTGCGAATGGCGGGTCCTGTCCCGGTTCGCGGGCCAGGATCTCCATCACATGCAGGCCGAAGCGGCTGTGCACCAGACGCGACAGAACGCCGACCTGGGCCTGAGCGAACAGTTCCCGTGCCAGTTCGGGCGCGACTTCGTCCCGCGTGAGCCAGCCGAGGTCGCCGCCATCGGCGCCGCTGGGGCAGTTCGAGAATTCACGCGCGGATCGTGCGAAGCCCTCGCTGCTGCTGCCGTCGTGGCAACGCACGTCGAGCAGGCAGGCTTCTGCGCGGTCGCGCAGTTTCACCACGTCCATGCCCTGGGTGAGGGCGAACAGGATGTGGCGCGCACGAACCTTCTCGCCGGTGCGGTATCTCGCTGCGTGGGCCTGGTAGTGGCGTTCGCAGGCCTGATCCGTGGGCTGGGGAACGACGACCTGCTGGGCGATCAGCGTGTCGATGGCATCGCTGGCGGCCTCGCTGATGACGCCATCGGCGGCGCCCGCATCGTCCGCGGACAGCATGTCGGCGGCCTGCGCGGCCTGGCGCAGCAGTTCGGTGCAGGCGCGCTGGCGCAGCGCCTCGGATGCGGGCCGATCGCCGGGCGCATGCAGGGCGACACCATTGACGCTGGCGACGGGCGCGTCGACGGTGGTGGTGGTGACTGGTTCGGTCATGACGGTTGCTCTCCTTCAGACGCCGGCGCCGGGCTGGCGCGGCTGCTCGTGGTCCGCTGGCAGATTGAGCTTGCGGCTACGCACCACCTGGTGCGGACGGAACAGAAAGGCCACGGTGGCGAAGCCGCTCCACGCATGCACCAGCCGGCTGAACGGGAACAACAGGAAGATCGTCATGCCGAACACGATATGGAACAGATAGGGCCACGCCAGGGCGCTCAGCGCAGTCGCATCCACCGGCCGCAGCGTGACGATGCGTTGCGCCCAGTCGGCCAGTATCAGCATCACGCTTCCGTCGGCGTGCTGGTATGAAAAGGGCAGGGTGATCATCCCCACCACGAGCTGCACCCACAGGATCACCAGAATGGCGATGTCGGTGCGGTGGCTGGTCAGCCGGATGCGCGGATCGAATATGCGCCGATACAGCAGCAGCGACAGACCGACGAAACATACCAGCCCCGCCACGCCACCGGCCACCACGGCCAGCATCTGCTTGGTGGCCGCACTCATGAAGACACCATACACGGCGTGCGGCGTGAACAGCCCGACCAGGTGGCCGAAGAACAGGAACAGGATGCCGAAGTGGAACAGGTTGCTGCCCCAGCGCAAGGTTCCGGCGCGCAGCAGCTGCGACGAGTCGCTCTTCCACGTGTACTGGTTCTGGTCGAAGCGGATCAGGCTGCCGACCAGGAATACCGCGAAGCAGATGTAGGGATAGACCTGGAACAGAAAACCATGCAGTGCACTCATGACGACGCTCCCTGGTGCGGTTGGGTGGTACGAACAAAATGGATCGGCTGCGGCTGGCCCGGAGCGGCCTGGCCCTTGGTCGAGCAACCATCGAAGACCGCCGGCTCGGCCCAGCTCTCATCCAGTGCTTCGTCGGCTGCGGGTTGCACTGCCCGGGCAGTTTCGCCCGCGAGCTCGAGCAGCGCGCCCAACACGCTGGCGTACGCGCTGTCACGCTGTTGCAGGGCGCTGAAGATGGCCGTGAAGATGTGCGCCATCTCCGCCAGAAAGGCGCGCGCCTCGCGCGGCGGCTGCGTCGAGACGAACTCCAGCACGGCCGGCAGGTAATCCGGCAGCTCGCCCTGGGCCAGATACAGCCCGGCTTTCTCGTAGGTCTGCGCCAGGTCGATCATGGCCGGCCCCCGGTCACGCGAGTCGCCGTGCACATGTTCGAACAGGTGCAGCGACGTGGCGCGGCCGCGGTCGAACAGCGCTACATAGTCGGCTTCAACCTCCAGCAGGTCACGCGAGGCCAGCTGGCGCAGCAGCCGTTCGAGCTCGGCCACACGCGTCGCCGAGACTGCGCGCTCGCGTTGCAGCACTGCGGGCATCTGCGCCAGGTAGCCGCGCCATTCCCGGTCTGGGTAACTCAACAACGACGCCAGCACGCGCAATGTGCCCGACAGGGTGTGATTTCCTGAGTGTGCCAGCATGGTCATACCTCCGCCCGGATGGGAATGGTGCGTTTCTTGTCGCTGCCGAACAGGCTGGTCTCTGTGGTGCCCTCGGAGCAGCCGTTGCCGAACGTGAAGCCGCAGCCGCCGCGCACGTTGAAGGTGTTCTCGGCGTATTCGCGGTGCGTGGTCGGAATCACGAAGCGGTCCTCGTAATCGGCGATCGCCATCACCTGGTACATCTCCTCGACCTCGGCCACGGACAGTCCGACCTGCTCCAGCGCAGCGGTGTTGATGCGCTGCTCGACGTGCTTCTCGCGCTGGAAGGCGCGCATGGCCAGCATGCGTTCAAGGGCACGCACCACCGGAACCGTGTCGCCGGCGGTGAGCAGGTTGGCCAGGTACTTGACCGGAATACGCAATTGGTTGACGTCCGGGATCTGACCGTTGGTGCCGACATGGCCGGCGTTGGCCGCGGCCGATATCGGCGAGAGCGGCGGCACGTACCAGACCATCGGCAGCGTGCGGTACTCCGGGTGCAACGGCAGGGCTACGCGCCACTGCACCGCCATCTTGTAGACCGGGCTGTTGCGAGCCGCTTCCATCCACTGGTCCGCAATGCCGTCGATGCGGGCCTGCGCGATCACCTCGGGATTGAACGGGTCCAGGAAGATGTCGAGCTGGGCGTTGTACAGGTCACGGTCATGCTCGACGTTGGCCGCCTCCTGGATGCGGTCGGCATCGTAGAGCAACACACCGAGGTAACGAATGCGGCCGACACAGGTCTCCGAACACACGGTGGGCTGTCCGGCCTCGATGCGCGGGTAGCAGAAGATGCATTTCTCGGCCTTGCCGCTTTTCCAGTTGTAGTAGATCTTCTTGTACGGGCAGCCCGATACACACATGCGCCAGCCGCGGCACTTGTCCTGGTCGATCAGCACGATGCCGTCTTCTTCGCGCTTGTAGATCGAGCCCGAGGGGCAACTGGCCACGCAGGCCGGATTCAGGCAGTGCTCGCACAGGCGCGGCAGGTACATCATGAAGGTGTTCTCGAACTGGCCGTAGATGTCCTTCTGGATGTCGTCGAAGTTCCGGTCCTTGCTGCGCTTGGAGAACTCGCCACCCAGGATTTCCTCCCAGTTCGGTCCCCAGACGATCTTGTCCATCTGCTGGCCGGTGATCAGGCTGCGCGGGCGCGCCGTCGGGGTGGCCTTCATCTCGGGCGCCGCCTGCAGGTGCGCGTAGTCGAAGGTAAAGGGCTCGTAGTAGTCGTCGATCTGCGGCAGGTTGGGGTTGGCGAAGATGCGCATGAGCAGCTTCCACTTCGCACCCTGGCGCAGTTCGGTGCTGCCATTGGGCTTGCGGATCCAGCCCCCGTTCCATTTGTCCTGGTTCTCCCATTCCTTGGGGTAACCGATACCGGGTTTGGTCTCGACGTTGTTGAACCAGGCGTATTCCATTCCGGGGCGACTGGTCCAGACGTTCTTGCAGGTGACTGAGCAGGTGTGGCAGCCGATGCATTTGTCCAGGTTCAGCACCATGCCGATTTGGGCGCGGATTTTCATGCTGCCTCCTGTTGGGCCGCCAAACGGGAGGAAACGTTCCCCTCGGGGGGCAACGAACAGACGAAGTGACAAGTGTGGGGGGTCATGCGCTTTCTCCTTCGGCCTGGGTGGGGCGAATCAATTCTGGTGCCACCGGCGTGTCGAGCCAGTCGATCTTGTTCATCTTGCGCACCACGACGAACTCGTCGCGATTGGTGCCGATGGTTCCGTAGTAGTTGAAGCCGTAGCTGAACTGCGCGTAGCCGCCGATCATGTGCGTGGGCTTGAGCACGATGCGGGTCACCGAGTTGTGGATACCACCGCGCGCGCCGGTGATCTCCGAGCCCGGGGTGTTGACGATCTTTTCCTGCGCGTGGTACATCATCACCATGCCCGGCTTGACGCGCTGGCTGACCACCGCCCGCGCCGCGATGGCGCCGTTGATGTTGAACAGCTCGATCCAGTCGTTGTCCTCGATG
>Ga0105047_10001424_pt1 | contig 42815 bp, 30 predicted proteins | sample MAT04_FD_78384 | JGI IMG/M metagenome (GOLD analysis project Ga0105047, IMG submission 78384) | Freshwater microbial communities from Lake Fryxell liftoff mats and glacier meltwater in Antarctica - MAT-04 (megahit assembly) | ecosystem: Environmental > Aquatic > Freshwater > Ice > Liftoff... | reverse complement strand
CAGGGCTGCTGCACCGCCAGCGACGCGGCCGACGCCCGCCGCGTGGCGGACAGGCTGGACATCCCGTTCTACGCGATCGACTTCCGCGAAGAGTTCGGGCGGATCATGGACTACTTTGTCGAGGAGTACACGGCCGGTCGCACGCCCAACCCTTGCGTCGTCTGCAACAACTGGCTGAAGTTCGGCACGCTGGCCGAGTACGCAGACCAGGTCGGCGCCCAGTTCATCGCCACCGGCCATTACGCGCAACTGGTCCGCAGTACGACGGAAGACGCGCCGGCGCTGCTGCGCGGCGTTGACGCCTCGAAGGATCAATCGTACGTATTGTTTGGCGTCCGCAGAGAAATCTTGCGCCGCGTGCTGCTGCCTGTCGGCGGATATCGCAAGGACGAGATCCGCGCCATGGCGCGCGAGATTGGCCTCCGCGTGGCCGACAAGCAAGACAGCCAGGACATCTGTTTTGTCAGCGAAGGGAGCTACGCGGACTTTGTCCGTCGCCGCCGCGGCGAGGAAAATCGCACGGGCGAGATCGTCACCACAACGGGCGAAGTGCTCGGCCGGCACGATGGCATCGAACACTTCACCGTCGGCCAGCGCAAAGGAATTGGTCTGGCCTTCAGCGAGCCACGCTACGTGATCCGGCTTGAGAGCGACACGCGCCGCGTGGTGATCGGCACGCGCGACGAGTTGGCCGCCAACCAACTAACAGCCGGCCGCGCCAATTGGTTAATTCCAACGCCGCAGGCGCCGCTGCGCTGCATGCTGAAAATTCGCTATCTCAGCCAGCCCGTCGCGGCGACCGTGACGCCGCTGGGCGAAGAGCGGTTTAGCGCAATGCTGGACGAGCCCAAACACGGCGTCGCGCCCGGCCAGGCCGCCGTCTGCTACGACGGCGACCGCGTGCTAGGCGGCGGCTGGATCGAGTAGGCAAGCGAGCGGAGATGTTGCCTGTTCTGCCGCGCTTCAATGAGTTCGTACAAATGCTGGATGTATCTAGTCAATGACCTAGGCTCAACCGACCTCGCCATGTCCACTATTCCCCCAACCGTGCGGCAGCACGCACCCGCAGCCGGGCGGTTCCCGGCCCGCTGGCCCGCCCCCCGGGAATAACCTATTCTTAGGAGTAATCCGCGCGGGTAACGCCCTTGGGGCGGCGTCCACCTGCTCTGGGTCGTCCCGCACAACTACAGCAAGAAGCAATCCGTATGAATATGCCAGATGATTCCTTGTTGGGATTCGGCGCGTTGTTCACTGGCGGCCTGATCGCGGTCGAATCCACCATGATAACGCAAATTGCAGCGGTCGTGATTGCGATCTTTTTTGTCGCCGTGGTGATCATCGTGATCGGCACGTACGGCGCCCTTTGGTTTCAGGCCTACATGTCCGGCGCGCAGGTCAGCCTGTTGCGGTTGATCGGCATGAGCTTTCGCCAGGTCAACGCGCGGGCGATCGTGCAGTCGAAGATCATGGCCATGCAGGCCGGCGTCGCCACCGATCCCTCGACCGGCATCACCACGCAACGTTTGGAAGCCCATTACCTGGCCGGCGGCAACGTGCCGGGCGTGATCCGCGCGATCATCGCCGCGCACCGCGCTGACATCGACCTGGACTTTGACCGCGCCGCGGCGATCGACCTGGCCGGCCGCGATGTGCTAGACGCCGTGCAGACGAGCGTCTATCCGAAGGTCATCGATTGCCCCGACCCACAGAAATCGAAAAAAGCCACGCTCAGCGCCATCGCTCGCAACGGCGTGGAGTTGCAGATCCGGGCACGCGTGACGGTCCGCACCAACATCAAGCAATTGATCGGCGGCGCCACTGAGGAAACCGTCATCGCCCGCGTCGGCGAAGGGATCATCACGTCGATCGGATCGGTCGAAAGCCATTTGATCGTGCTGGAGAATCCAGACCTGATCTCAAAGGCGGTGCTCGCCCGCGGTCTCGACGCGCAGACGGCGTTTGAGATCGTCTCGATCGACATCGCCGATATTGATATCGGCGAGAACATCGGCGCTCGCCTGCAGGCGGACCAGGCCGAAGCGGACACCCGCGTCGCCCGAGCGAAGGCCGAAGAACGCCGCGCGTTTGCGATCGCCCGCGAGCAAGAGATGAAGGCCAAGGTCTCCGAGAACCGCGCCAACGTGCTGATGGCCGAGGCGCAAGTGCCGCTGGCAATCGCCGCGGCGTTCCGCCAGGGCAATTTCAGCCACAACGGCGGGTTTGGCGAGTCGCACTAACGGTAAACGGCGGCCTCAAAAGCAAATTTCAGCGTCATTATCCGAGGAGCAACACGTCGCCATGACCGTGACCCACGTCGGTTCGACCAAGCAATATTCCCAAAGCTGGGACAACATCTTCCCAGGCAAGCCCAGCAAGGGCAAAGCCGCCACGGCCAAAAAAGCCGCGCCCAAATCCAAGCCGGCCAAGCCAGGTAAGAAGCCAGCGAGCGCCAAGGCGAAGAAGCGGTAGGCGACGATTCTTGCGTCGCTTTCGATCGAACTCAGTCGCGATGGATCTGAGTTGCGTTCGCTCACCGCTGCGCGACAATCAATCGCTACTTGCGGGCGACCATCGTCCAGTGGCGGTCGCTGGTTGCCTTAACGCAATCGGATGGCAGGTCCATTTGCCGGGCCAGGTCTTGGATCTCTTCCAGGCTGAGCGCCGCGCGGAGGGAGTCGTCGAAGAGTTGTCTCTGACGCTCGGTGGCGCCGGCTGCGTACGTGGCCACCAGGTGGTTGACCGTGGCGTCGTCCGCAGGCCGCATGAGATCGCGGAAGAAGAACAACCCGCCGTCCGCCAACACTCGCAGCGAATCTTGCAGCACGGCCAGCGGCTGCGGGATGTGGTGCACGATGCTGTTCGATAGGACCACGGCGAACTGGCCATCTTCGAACGGCAGTTGCTTGGCGTCGACCAGATCGAGCCGGATGCGATCGCGGAGATTGGCGACTTCGATATTGCCACGCCCTAGATCGAGCATCGACGCCGCCATGTCGATCGCCGTCACGCGAGGGCCAGCCGCGCGGCGGCACAACTCAATCGGAATCAACGCCGTGCCGGCGCCGACGTCCAACACATCGAGCTCGGCCGGTTCACTCGATAGCGCCTCCGGGCACGCGGCCAGCAGATCATCGACAAACCGCCGATTGACCTCGGCGTGGTCCATGGCGTCGTACTCCAAGGCCTCGCCCGGCGAATCCATGACCTCCTCTTCCAAAACCCGTTTCAACATTTTTTGTGCGACGCTTCCGCGCCGGGTTTGGGGATGTGCCGCGGTCATCACGGTCCGTTCTTCGTGACAATAACCTTTGTCACCAAGAACGATCTCAAGAAACGATTGAAAGAACACTCATAAGCACTAATCTCCACTAATCCGTCGTCTCTTGATTAGCGAAGATTAGTGCGGATTAGTGTTCTGTCTTGTCTTATTTCTTTCGGCTTACTTCGCCTTCTCATCCGCAAACTTGCGAGCCTCTTCCAGGTCAACGCCGAGCGTCGCTTTCGCGAGTTGGGCGAGCGTGGCGGCGTCTGCCTGAAAGTGGAACGTGCGGTGGTAGTGCGTCAGGCTTTCGCCTTTCACCAGTGGTTTGGTGGGACCGAGCGTTTCGAGCTCGTAGAAGCCCCCCATTGCCTTGGCGCCTGGCTTGGCGGGGCCGTCGTTGTACGAATTGAAGACGTCGCCCACATACGGCTTGACTTGCGGCATGTTCCAGGTGTTGTTCACGTAGAGATGCGCCGCGGGATCGGCCGGCACGCTGAACTGCACCAACGTCAGCACGCCAGTCCGGAAGTCGATCGCGCCGGCGAACGGCACGGCGCGGCGCTGCGAGATCCCCAGCTTCGAACGAAACTTGCCATCGCCGCGGAACAACACGGCTTGCGGCGTGACTTTCAAACGGTCGGCTGGCACCGTACCAAAGTAATCAGACTGCACCGCCGGACCTAGCTCTGCTTCGCTGCCAGACTTGTAAGGCACGATCACCACGGTGGCGTCGCCAGTGGGAAATTGTCCGAGCGACCAGATCGACGCCAGGCCTTGCCGCATGGTCCAATCGGTTGGGCCAACATTCTTGGCCGTGTTCGCGCTTTCAAAGGCCACCATCTTGGCTTTGCCATCTTTGGCGGCGCTGGCGGCAGCGGGCGAGAAGAGTTTGCTGAAATCGGCCGCGGTCAACAACCGCAAATCGCGCGTCACCTCCAGGTCAATCGTGTACTCCGCCACGTTGGTCACGCGCACCCGCCGGCTCAGGCGGCAACTGGTGACCGTTGTGGCGTCGACCTGAAACGCGCCGGTGTTGAGCGCTGGCGGCGTGAACCAATTATCGATCGTTTGATTCAGCCCACTCTGAAACCAGAGACCGAATTGGCCCCCTTCCGGCCCCAGCCAAAAGCGATCTTCGCCGCCGTAGTTATTGAAGACGAGGCTCGGTTTGCCCTGTTGGATGAAATCGTAATTGATCCAGCCCAGGCTCGCCGCGGTTGGGCCTGCGCAGGTCGAGGTCATGATGCGCCCTTGGAACTCAGGGCAGATGGCGACGCGCGTCTCGCCGTCAGTGAGTTCGATCACCTTGGTATGCGCACCGAGAAACGCGGTGGCGTCTTGGTAGTTTTTGGTCATCGCGTCGGCAGGCTCCTTGTCCGCGCCCATCGCCGTCGATTGCCAGGCGAGCGCAAGAATCGCCACAGAGCTTAGCCAATGGTGCGCAATACGCATGATCGAACGTCTCCTGAACTTGGGCGGCGGCGCGCTAATCAACGGCGCGTGAGTGAGTTTCACATGCGCGTCGCGAGGGTCGTGCTTTCGCGTCGGACTCACTGTCCGCAAGCATACCTTTGGAACCAGCGGCTCGTTAGGCCTGGAAGAGCGCTCGGAGCCCGCCGGCGGAACCAGGCACTGTGAGCTTCTGCAGCGTTCGAACGCAGCAGCCCAGCGAGATAGGGCAAATATCACGGGCCTGGCGCCGGCTCGCAGCCGGCTGCGTCTGAGCGAACTGGGGACGCCGGCGAAGCTACGGGCTTTATGTCGTCGCCAGAAGGGGACTTACGTCCACGGGGCGTAGCTAAGCTGCCACAGGGCGTAGTACGGAAACAACACAGTGGATTGTGCAATGCCGAGACACTTTTTTCAGCCCGCCGGGAGGGCCAAAAATGGAATCCAAATCAGTCGAAAAAGTCGCAACCCGTTGAATGGCAGTTGGTTGCGGCGCGCCGAGGTGGCAAGAAAGGCACCCTGGAGGCTTTTTCAAGACATGGGGCATACCCTTTGCATTTATACGCATCCGACATGTCAAGGGATTTGACGACCGCCAAATTGGCATAGCGAAAATTGAAAAAGACGCAAGCCGGTGCTTGCCTCAGGGAACTAACTTCTTGCTAGAATAGCCTTTGGGCTCGGGATCGTTTGATTCTGCCCCAGACATACAAACACCCCAATACACATGACTAAAACACTGCAGACAGAAAGTTCGGTACGCCCTAGTATCCGCGGCACGACCGGCCCCGTTGAGGCGATGTCTCAATGGACGGACGAAGACCTGCTGGCTCGCTATTGCAGCGTGAGCGATCCCAAGACGTTTGGGCTCCTGGTTCACCGCTATGAGCGAGAGTTGTACAGCTATCTGCGTCGATATTTGGGTGACGCGGCCATGGCCGAGGACGCTTTCCAAGGCACGTTCCTGCAAATCCACCTGAAATGCAGCCAATTCGAGGCCGGGCGGAAATTTCGTCCGTGGCTTTACACAATTGCCACGAACCAAGCCATTGATGCGCAACGTAGAAACAAGCGTCATAAGATGGTCAGCCTTGATCGTCGCCAGCATGGCCAGTCCGACGAGGACTTGGGTGCGCTGTCCGATCTGTTGGTAAGCAAGGAAGCCGGCCCCCAAAAGGAAGCAGACGCCGAAGAACGTCGGCGCTGGATCCGAGATGCAGTCCAGGCTTTGCCTGAACAACTGCGAGGCGCCGTTAACCTGGTTTACTACCAAGGCCTGAAGTACCGCGAGGCTGCCGAAGCCTTGAAGGTGCCGGTAGGAACGGTTAAGAGCCGTTTGCATACCGCCATCACCAAATTGAACGACGCTTGGAATAGGGCGCAACCGTCCGGAGAGCGCTAGACTGCAATGCGCGAGCAACTGCTGGGCTATCTACTAGGCGCGTTGGATCCCGCGGAACAGGCAGCCGTCGAGGCGCGCCTGGCCGAAGATCCACAACTGCGTGATGAATTGGAATCACTGCGGGCGAACCTCGCCCCGCTGGACGATTCGCACGCAGAAGAGACCGAATTAGACCCGCCGGCCGATCTGGGCTCGCGCACATTTCGCTTTGTGCGAAATCACGCGGACTGGAACGCGGTAGGACAGGGTTCCAATACAAATTGGCGAGCGCCGGACTATATCATTGCCGCCGGCATCTTTCTGGCCGCGACGATGCTGGTCTTTCCGGCAGTCCACCGCAGCCGAGTCGACGCTCGCGTGGCCGTTTGCCAGGACCACATGCGCGTGGTCGGCATGGGGCTACAGCAGTACGCCATGTTTAATGGCTACTTTCCCTACGTCCCCACCACCGGCCGCTTTGCCGCGTGCGGCATCTTTGCTCCGATCCTGAAGCACAACGGCTACTTGTCGGACTCGTCCGTCATGATCTGCCCAGACTCGGCAATGGCGGAGAATCGCGAGTTCAGCATTCCTTCGCTCGACGATTTGCGACTGGCAACTCCCGCAGAATTGCAGCATCTCCAGCGCATCATGGCCGGCAGCTTTGGCTACCATCCGGGCCATATTGACGAGAACAAACGCTATGTCCCCACCAAGGCGGGCGGGCGAGACTTCTTTGTCATCATGGCGGACGCAGCCGATGACGTCGCCGCGGACGGAACGGCCAATCACGGCCATCGCGGGCAGAACGTCCTTTGCCAGAGTGGTCGTGTGCTGTTTATCGTCAAGCCATGCCTGGTCGATTATGGCGACCACATCTACCGCAGCGACTTCGGCGCCCAGGGGGCCGGTCGCGGGCCGGAAGACTCCTCGGTGACCAGCAGCGGCGTGCCGCCGGTCTTCTTCCAGATCTCCGTAGAGCAGTAACGCTCCGGCGGTCATTCCTCGGTTCCATCGTCCGTTCTCGTTCGCTTGCGCCATGTTGCGTTTTTGCAACGGCGCGGTTGCGCCGGGTCATCCTTCGCGCTTTGTTCTCTGCGGCCTGCGCAGAGAACTCTGATTGCGTAAATGCTGCCAGGACAGGCCTTACGGCTGCTGGGCGAAGTCTGAGCGCATGCGCTACCCCCTCCTGGCGCCCTCTTTGCTTTAGTCGTCCCGTTACTTCGGTCCGCGACTTCTTCCGCAAGGTTGGGTCCACGTCGGCCGTTACTCCATTCCCTGGCGATGAACCTTCATGCAAGCTCGCGACCTGGTAGAGTTGGCCGCCCTGACCACGATGCATGGGCCGCTGTTGATTCAGAGCGAAACGCCCCTCTCGCAGCCCGGTCTGGAGCGTTATTGGTCTGCGTCCAAATGCCGCCTGGAGCGCTGGGGCCGCGCCATTCGCCGAGCCAGCGATCTGGTGGGTCCCCCATCTCCGCGCCAGCGCCGGCTGAATTGCGCCCTGCTCGAAGAAATCCTCACCGGCGAAGTCCTGGCCAGAGTCTGGACCGCCGTGCTGGTGGCGCATGATCTGCATACCGGCTCCGATAGCGGTTCGATCGCCCGCAGCGTGCTCGATGGACAGTTAGAAGCCCGCAATCGGGCGATGGCCATGCTGGTACACGGAGGCGTCGTCTGCGGACAGCACGCGATCTATCTGAATCGTTTGCGCCGCCGCGCGGAATCGTGGTCGGATCTGCTGGTGGGTAATCTCAACACGCGCGACGACGTCAGCGAGTTCGGCAGCGACGTGGAGCGGACGCGGAACTACGCAATCGACTACGATCCAACCGATCAACAAGGCTGGCTGCTACTAATGGCCTCGCTCCGGGCGAGCTTCTCCACGCTGGAACTCCCCAGCCCTAACGCCGATCTCAATTCTGAAATTGGCGCCAGCGTGATTTCGTTCTTCGAACCGCAACTGTTCGATTCGACCGGGCTGCTGCGATCTCTGTGGATGTCCCGGTTGCAGCAGACGACCGACGAAACGCAAGGTCTGCTCGAGGCGCTGTTCGACGTCGAAAATACGTCGCGCCCCAGCGGGCTGTTTCCCGGCCTGGGCGAAGGAAACGTCACGCGCCGCCGCTTCTAACGCGCGATTGAGCGCGAACTCGTCCGCCTGCGCTATTCCGCGCGGTGTTTGCGCGCCAGCATGCTGGCGCCATCGCTAGCAGAAAAGCATCCATTTTCCCTATTTGAGGGGCGGACCGCTGTTGCTCCAAAATCCACCTCGGTGGTACCCTACCGGCGCTTTGGGGGAGCTAGCTCGCACTGCGGCGACTGACGCCGCGCGGTTGAGCTAGGACACTTGCATGGATGCTGGTGGCTGCGCTGCGGATCGCATTGCGATAATCCGCCGCGCGAAATTGGCCTGAATGGAGTCGGGTCGTTCTCTAGGTGAGACCGCCCGCATGGTTGGCGAGTTTTCCCGTTTCGCGTTTGATCCTTGAGAGATCGCTATGCACGCGCAAGCCGTTTCACTGACTCAAGTCTTGCTGTTGTCGTTGGCATTGTTCGCCGCGACGTTCTCACAGGCTTGGGGACAGAGCACGTTGAAACTCAAAGTCAGCGCGGGCGAACCGCAATGGATTTGGGCCAACGACCACACCAAAGATCTCGTGCCGCGCGGCGTCAGCTACCTGCGCAAAACGTTCGAGCTTTCGAACATCGAACAGGGACGCGTACAGATCACCTGCGACGATCGCTATGACTTGTACGTCAATGGTCGGCTAGTCGGCTCCGGGACCGACTGGAAGAACATGCAGACGTTCGACGTTCACAAGTATCTGCAAAACGGCCGCAACGTGGTCGCCGTGCGCGCGGAGAATACCAGCGGCGCAACGGCCGGCCTGGTTGTCCGCGTGATCGTCAAGCAAAAGAGCGGCACGGAGATGTCGTATTCCAGCGACACTACGTGGAAGGCTAGCGTGACGGAAGCCGCCGGCTGGGAAAAACTGAACTTCAATGACTCCAACTGGTCGAGCGCGCAGAGCTATGGCGAATTTGGCCAGGCGCAGCCCTGGGGTGACAAGGTTGCCGCCGCCGACGGCGCGCAGGCCACGCGGTTTACCATCGCGCCGGAGTTTCGCGTGGAACGCGTGCTGGGCCCGATCGCGACCAAGAGCCTGATCGCGATGACGTTCAACGAGTTCGGCGAGATCCTCGCCTCGCGCGAAGGAGGCCCGCTGCTGGTGATCTCCGACGCCGATAAAGATGGCGCCCACGAAAAGGTGGATGTCTACTGTGAGCAAATGACAAGCTGCCAGGGCATCCTGGCGCTCAATGGCAGCGTGTTCGCCGTGGGCGAAGGTCCGGAAGGGACCGGCATGTATCGCCTGACGGACGAAGATCGAGATCATCGCGCGGAATCGGTCAAGCTGCTCTTCAAGTTCAAGCAAGGCATGGGGGAGCATGGTCCCCACGCGCCGGTGCTGGGCCCGGATGGGCTGATTTATTTAATCATCGGCAATCATTCCAATTGCCTGGTGGAGCCGGACGCCAACAGTCCGCATCATCATTGGTACGAAGGCGACCTGGTTCAACCGAAGTATGAAGACGCCGGCGGCCACGCCGTGGGCATCAAGGCGCCAGGAGGCGTTGTGCTGCGGACCGACATCGACGGCAGCTTTGTGCAGACGTTTGCCGGTGGATTCCGCAACGCGTACGACATCGCGTTCAATCGCCAAGGCGATCTGTTCACGTTCGACTCCGACATGGAGTGGGACGAAGGGCTCCCCTGGTTGCGTCCGACGCGGATTCATCACGTGTCCGCTGGCGCCGAATTCGGCTGGCGCAGCGGCTGGTCTGTCTGGCCAGATTACTTCTACGACAGTCTCCCTCCCACGCTCAACGTGGGGCGTGGCTCGCCGACAGGTTTGATCGTTTACAACCACTACAAGATGCCGGCGCGCTATCACAACGCGATGTTCGCGTGCGATTGGGCCCAGGGACGCATCCTGGCGGTCAAGTTCAAGTCATCAGCCGGCACGTACGAAGCGACGAGCGAAGTCTTCCTGGAAGGTCGCCCGCTCAACGTGACCGATATCGAAGTCGGTCCGGATGGCTGGCTCTACTTCTGCACCGGTGGCCGTGGCACGGACGGTGGCATCTACCGCGTTGTCTGGACCGGCAAGGGTCCGCCGCGCGGGCCGTTTACAGGGGCTGTGGCCGCGATTCGTCAGCCGCAGTTGGATAGCGCGTGGAGCCGCCAGGCGATCGCCACGATTCAGCAGCAGTTAGGCGACGATTGGGACAAGCAACTAGTCGGCATTGCCGAGAACGTCAAGAATCTGCCGGATGATCGAGCCCGCGCGCTCGATATGATGCAGCTCTTTGGTCCGTTTCCCACCACGGAACTCCTGGCCAAGCTGGGCAAAGACCGCAGTCCCGAAGTTCGCGGCAAAGCGACCTACTTGATGGGTCTGCACGTTGATGACATTTCGGAAGCCGCGCTCATCACCATGCTGGGCGATTCCGACGCCACGGTGCGCCGCATCGCGTGCGAATCAGTCGTTCGCAGCGGTGGCAATGTACCGGTCGCCAAGTTACTGCCGCTGTTGGCGGAACCGAATCGCTACGTCTCCTGGGCCGCTAGCCGGGCGCTTCAGTCACTGCCGCTGGACGAGTGGCGCGAAGTGATCTTGAATTCGAAAAACACGCGAGTCTTCCTCGTCGGCGCCGCGGCGCTATTGGCGATGGATAACGACCGCGCTACTTGCCTCAGCGTGCTGGATCGCACATTGCCGCTGATGAAGGGCAAGATCGACGATCACGATTTTATTGACTCGCTGCGTTTGGCGCAGATTGCGCTCCACCGTGGCGGCCTGGTGGCTGCCGACGTGCCTGATTTGTGTACGCAGTTGGAGTTGGAATACCCATCGTCAGACAACACGATCAACCGGGAGCTATTGCGGCTGTTGGCTCATCTCCAGGTTTCGGAAATCATCCCGCGGTTGTTGACGGAACTGCAGGGCAAGGCGCCGCTGCCGGACCGTTTGCACGCCGCGATGTACGCCCGGTTTATTGAGACCGGCTGGAACACCGATCAAAAGTTGGCTCTGCTCGAATTCTACGAAACGAGCCGGCCGCTGCCTGGCGGTCATAGCTACGGCCTCTATCTGGATAATTTTGGCCGCGACTTTGTCGCCAAGTTCACGGACGAAGAAAAGAAAGAGCTGCTGGTCCAAGGGCATCGCGCTCCTGGCGCCGCGCTGACCGTGCTGATCACGCTGCCGGAAAATCCAGGCGAGCAGGTGATTGGCCAGCTGATCGATCTCGACGGTCGCTTGCAAACCATGACCACGCCCGCTGCCGCCACTTTGCGGATGGGGATTGTGGCGATTCTCGGTCGCAGCCGCGCGCCGGCCGCAATGGCGTTCCTGCGCGAGCGTTTTGAACAAGAGCCGAACCGTCGCGCGGAAATCGCGATGGGCTTGGCGCAAGACCCAAGCGGCGAAAACTGGCCGCTGCTGGTGCGGGCGCTGCCGATTGTCGAAGGCAACTTCGCTCGCGAGGTTCTTTCGCAACTCATTCGCGCGGATCAGAAGGCAGATCGTCCGGAACCGATCCGTCAGGTGATCCTGAGCGGATTGCGATTGAAGGAAAATGGCGCGCAAGAAGCCATCAAACTGCTCAACAAGTGGACCGGCGACCAACCCGCCGAGGAAAACGCCACCTGGGATGTGGCGCTAACGGCCTGGCAGGAATGGTTCGAGAAGCAATACCCGGCGCAACCTCCGGCCGTGCTGCCAGTGGAACCGGAAGGAAACAAGTGGAGCTTTGCGGAGCTGGTCACCTTCCTGGCGACGCCGGCCGGTGGCGGCGGCGACGCCCGACGCGGCGCCGTAGTGTTCGAGAAGGCGCAGTGCGTGAAGTGTCATCGCTACGGAACGCGCGGCGAAGGCGTTGGACCGGATCTGACCACGGTCAGCCAGCGATTCCAAAAGCGCGAGATCGTGGAATCGGTGATTTCGCCATCACAAGTGATCTCGGATCAGTACGCCTCGAAGACGATCGTCACTGACGGCGGCCAGACGTTTACCGGCCTGGTGAGCGAGGCCGGCGCTGACGCAATGTTCGTGCTGCAAGCCAATGGCGAGAAGATCAAAGTCCAACGGAGCGAAATCGTCGAGACCGTGCCGAGTCAGAAGTCGGCCATGCCAGAAGGGCTGTTCAACACTCTCTCGCTCGACGAGATCGCCGATCTATTCGCCTACATGTCCGCCCCGCCAAGCAAGCAAGGCGTAACAGTCGAAGGCGGCCCAGCGGCGCGCAAGCCACGCCCGAAATAAACGGGGACGATGAGCGCCGCTACGATTTGTGCGGCGGAACCGAATGAAAATGTCCACGTTGCCCCGCCGCCGCTGGTCCTACTCACTGCGGACGCTCTTTGTCGCGATGAACGCGATGGCTGTCATTTTTGGCTGGCTGGCGTCCGAATTGAATTCAGTTCGATATCGCAAGTTAGTGTACCAAGAGATCGCGCAAAGTTTTGGGAACGGCGTACTGGCCGAGCCCCATCCTGTTTTTTCTATTCGCCGAATGATGGGTAATTTACGATTTTCTGAGATCGCTCTCATTCCGGACAGCACAGACGCTGAGCTATGCCGGGCCCAGGCAGCATTTCCTGAAGCTGATGTCTACATCGCGAATGGTGCGGGATTCATCGGCGCAGAATTCCGTTGAAATGAGAGAAGGGGCGCCCCGCAGTTCGTCGCATTCGTAGCGATCGGCGAACCGCAAATCGCTGCCGCCCCTCAACTCCGCCGGCGCTGCATTCTGCGGCTGGCGTCTTCCAGCAGGCGTTGTTCTTCCGCGCTCAGGCTGTCGATCCCTTTGTCGGCGATCTTGGCCAGGATGCGGTCGAGCCGTTGGTCGAACGTCTCCGCCGATTCTTCGGGAGCGTGAACGCGGAGCTTCGGTTTGCCGCTACCGGGGAACTTCAGCTTGGACGGAAAGAACCGACCGAAGTTAAACCCACTCTGGTAGTACAAAAACCCGATTAACGCGCCGGCCAGATGGGCTTCGTACGCCACTTGCGGTTCGTTGGGATTGGTCACTCCGCCCATTCCAAACAGGTTCGACAGGACGAAGAAAACGCCCAGCAGCCAAACCGGCACCGGGATGAGGCCCCAGATGTAGACTACCCGCTTCGGATAGTGCATCACGAAAATGATCATGATCCCGGTGATCGCGCCGGACGCGCCCAGCATCTTGACCTGGTGGTCGGTATCTCCAGTGGCGAATTGCACGGCCACCCAGGCGAGCGCCGAGAGGACCATTGTCACCAGGTAGATTCGCAAAAACTCCGCACGTCCATAGATCGCTTCCACGTCGCGGCCAAACAGCCACAGCGCGAACATATTGAACAAGATGTGCAGGATGCTCGACGGATCGTGGGCAAAGCCGGCAGTCAGCAACTGCCAGGCGTCCCAGGGATGCGAGAACAGGTCCGCGTGGACGCAAAGCGCGTCGGTGAAATTGTCCTTGTCGCCGTTCGAGTCGAAGAGGACCTGTAGCAGATAGACCGCCGCGTTGATGGCGATGAGGATGGTGACCATCGAATGGTCGCCGCCGATCCGCCAGCCGGTCTGCTCTTCTCGATAGTATTCGCGGTCGGCAAGACCCATGGCAGACTCGTGCGCGTGCGGGGGGCAAACAGGTAAAATAGCTTACGGCGCGATCGAACTCTTGGGGAGGGGAGCCGACACACCTAATCGCCCATCGATGTCGCAATCCATTGCTTTTTTCCAGGGTGGGCCCATGCGCGGGGGACCGAGTGCTGGCAGGCGATCGAGGCCGCAATCCCGTGAACTACACGGTTTGCGCTCCAACTATTGAGCTGGCGCCGGAGCGCGGCGGTTGATCTCTTGCGCCGCCGTGGCCTGCATCGTGGCCCATTGAATCGCCAATTGCCGATTCTCCGCAAGGCTGGCCTTAATATCAGCGCGGGTGGTCGCCAGGCTCTGTTGCAAGGCCTTCTGCTCGCCGGCGATCAGTGTCCGTTCCTTTTCGGAGCGCGCCAGTTCAGTCTTCAGATCCTTGATTTCCGCCTCGTGAAACAGCACCTGTTTTTTGGCGTCCAACACCGCCGCGGTGAGTGACGCCAGATCCTTGATGGCCGCCTCTTTCAGGTCGATCGCCACGGTGATTTCGCGATCGAGCTCGTGAAATAGCAAGTTGTAGTCAAACAATTGCCGCTCGTACTTGCCATCGACCACGCGGTCTGGCGAAGCGCTGGGCTCGGCCGGCTGGCCATCTTTCTGATATTCGTCCAGGCTCTCGGCCGGAACGATCTTCTCGAGCGCCTCTTTGTCCAAGCCGGCAAATAAGTCGCTCCGATCGATCGGCATGAGTTCCGTCAGCGACCAATCGCCAGGACTGGCGGCCAGACGCTTGAGTTGCCGTTCGGACATTCGCATGTTGGGCGCCAGGCCGACTTTGGCCTCGGCGACTTCAGTCACGTAGAACTCGCCCAGATAGCTGGTAGCGTCAAACGCAAAGACGACCATCTTGGGCCGGATTTGATGGGGATTGGGGACGTCGACAATCACGGCGCCTTCGCCTGTTGCCGCGTTGAACGCGCGTTCCGGCTTCACGCCGGTCCAAACGCGCCCGCGATCCGATGTGACATCGTGCAGCTCCACGCGTTGCGTCTGCACGGCTCGCGCCAAGTCTGACAGGCTTTGCTTGCCGAGGGCCGGATTCCCGTCTTCGGTCTCGACGACCTTTTTCTCCCAGAGATTAACCTGCGTGCGCCATGCTTGATTGGTCTTCAGCAGGCGCACGGACAAGTAGAGGAACGGAAGGGCCGCGACCATGATCAGTCCGACCAGCACTTTGCTCCAAATACTCATGGCGTCTCACGAGGAACTAGCGGGGATGTCTGGTCGCCATCGGCTATCGCCGAGTGGCAGCGAGAACTTTTACAACGGGGCCAACCTTGGTAAGCCAACAGGATTGCGAAGAACAGCAGATCAGAGCGCGCCGGACCTCGCGACTGCGCGAGCCCGCTTGCCCTCCTGATTTGCGTTCCGTGGATACCCTATCGGGTGTTCCTAGCCGTAAGCCTGGCAACAACTTACGACGTTGGGCCTCATTGGCGATCTTAGGCTGGCGCACGGGGAGTGTCAAGTTTTCTGGCCCTCCGGAAAAGTCCTCCAAATCGCCATCCTTCTCCGGCCCCATGGCAGCCTAGGTAATCCGCCCGCAAAGTCGGCATATACCCCACAATCGCTCAAGTTTCGGTAGTTTAACGCCGAAAACTACGACACTCTCGAAGTTCCGCGCCGGGGGGCGCGCTAGCGGGCCCGTGGCGCCGCGTCCGAAAGGACGTGGCGCTTCGAGAGCGCAAGTCCGGTCCCCAACGCACGACACTATGCTGCCTGAACAAGAGAACACAACGAGAAATCGCGCTCGCAGCCGGTCTCTAAGGACCTGTCTGGGACTCGTCGTTTTGACCGTCCTGGCTGCGCCAAGTTGCTCTCGGAACTTCTACCGCACACAGGCGGACCAGGAAGCTTCGAACACCATCGGTCAGGTCTCCAGCCTGACAGAGACTCCGATGGAGTATTTCGACGTCTACACAGACCCGCGCTCGCGGTTGTTCGATCCGGCCGCGCCAGACGCGCCCCCCATGCCACCCGACGATCCGGCGGCGCACAAGTTGATGAAGTCCGTCAACTACATGCCGGGCTATCTGCGGTGGTACGCCAATGGCTGCGTCCCGGCGGTCGATCCGCGCGGCTGGGAGCAGTATTTGCCAGAGCCCACCGTCAACGGCGGCATTCCGCTCGACCTTGGAACCGCGGTCATGCTTGCGCGTTTGAACTCGCGCGACTATCAGCAACAGCTCGAAACATTTTATCTGGCGGCGCTCGACGTCACGTTCGAGCGTTTCCGGTTCACCGCGCAGTGGTTCGGAACCAATCGGACGAACTTCCGGTCGCAAGGGCCGGCGGCGCCAGGCGGATCGCTAAGCACCCTCTCGGTGGTCAACGACATCCAGCGCCAGAAGCTGTTTGGGGCGGGTGGTCAGTTGCTGGTTGAGTTCGCCAACTCGTTTGTCTGGCAGTTTGCCGGCAATAACACGCAAACGGCCAATTCGTTGATCAGCTTCAGTTTCTTGCAGCCGTTGCTGCGCGGAGCGGGCCGGGCGCGCGTGATGGAACGCTTGACGTTGGCTGAGCGCACGCTGTTGTACGACGTGCGCCAGATGGAACAATATCGCCGCGCGTTCTTCTCGCAAATCGCCACGGGGCGCGGCGCCGCGGCTGGTCCGCAGCGTTTGGGTGGTGTTTTCGGAACGTCCGGTTTGACCGGCTTCAGCGGCGTTGGCGGCGGCGGCTTTGGCCAGGTCGGCACGGCTGTGGCCAGCACCGCCGGAGGCGGCATTGGCGCTGGAGGTGGTGGAGCGGGCGCCGCGCAAGCGCAGGGTTTCATCGGCATTCTGCAAGACATCATGCAAATTCGCAATCAAGAGGCCAACGTCGCCGGCCTCCGCGATAGCGTCGCTCAACTGCAATCCGCCTACGAAGCCGGCCGTATCGATCGCTTTCAGGTCGATCTCACGCGGCAGAGTCTCTACAACAACGAGAGCCAGGTCCTCAACGCCAAGGCGACGATGGAAAACTCGCTCGACGCCTTGAAGATGCAGATGGGTTTGCCTCCCGACGTGAATTTCGTCCTGGAAGATCCGTTTCTCGATCGGTTCAAACTGCTCGATCCAGAACTGACGGCGATCCAGAATCACGTGGACGACACCGTCGATAAGATCCGCAATCCGTCCGCTCCGATGAGCGAGGAAGTCATGCGCGCGCACATCGAGGACCTCGACCAGCTGCGGACAGAGCTGGCCGGGCATATAAAGACCGTGGCTGCGGATTTCGCCAAGCTCGAAGAAGCGCTGCCGGGCCGGCGCCGCAATCTCAAGCGGCTGCAACTTCGCCCGGAATACGACCGTGGCGACGTCGAGCCGGACGCCTACAGCGCCAACTTGCTGGACGAGCGCGTCGAGACCTTGAAGGGCGACCACGCACAACTTCTGAATCGCATTGCGGCCAACTGGGAAGCGCTCGAAGGCTATTCCGATCGCGTCGCCGGAATGCAAGCGGAAGAAGCGCGGCTGGCGCTGCTGGAGATTGTCACCAATCTATCCGGCCAGGTGCTGGAGCTTTCGCTAGTGCAGGCGCGAGCGCGGCTCGACGCAATTGAGCTGGTGCCGATCCAGATTCTGCCGTCGCAGGCGATCGCCATCGCTTCGGCCCAGCGCTTTGACTGGAAGAACCAACGCGCGGCCGTGATCGACACCTGGCGCCGTATCGAATTCAACGCCAACGACCTGATGTCCGGCCTCAACGTTGTCTTCAGTGGCGATCTGGGAACAACGCGCGACAATCCCATCGACTTCCGCAGCACGACGGGCAATCTGAACGTGGGCTTGCAGTTCGACGCGCCGCTGACGCGCATGAACGAGCGCAACGTCTACCGACAATCGTTGATTGATTATCAGCAGTCCCGCCGGCGGTACATGTTGTTCGTTGACACGGTCCATCAGACGTTGCGTCAAGAAATTCGTCAGATCAATCTCAACCAGATCAACTTTGAGCTGAATCGGGCCGCAGTCACCGTCGCGATCGAAAAGGTTGACCTGGCGCGTTTGAAGTTGATGCAGCCGCCGGCGCCGGGCGCCACGGCCGCGTTCAGCGATACGTTTGCCCGCGACTTGTTGCAATCGCTCAATGACCTGTTGCAAGCACAGAACGACTTCATGAGCGTGTGGGTCAATTACGAAGTGCAGCGGATCTCGCTCAATTACGACCTGGGCGTCATGGAGTTGGACGACCGCGGGATGTGGATTGATCCGGGCCCGGTCGACGGAGCCAAGCTCTTGGCCGAGAGCGACGTGGACTGCGTGCCGGAAAGACTGCCGTTCGCCCGAGAGGCCCAGGAGGACGGCGCCGAATTGGAGCGAGAGCTGAACGAAGGCAAGACGCCGGAGGAGCGCGAAGAGGAAGAGTTGCCCTCCCCACCCAATCCCCACAGGGCGGATCAAGTGAATCTGGAGCGACCGGCGCCTGATGCAGAACAGGCCCCCGCGCCACGCAAGCGTCCAGATCCCTTTGCCGACGAGCCGTTCCCAGCCCCAGCGGCTGCGGGGGCCAAGACCCTGCCGACGAGTGCCGACGCAGCACAAAACCGCAGCGAATCGCGTCTGCGGCTCGCTTTTGATGACGAACCGGAAGCCGATTTCCCGAGCCTGGAGTCGCCGCTCCGCCCCTAGTTGGGTGGCTTTCGCCGGATTCGGAAACGCCAGCGTTTGGCTTCACTTTTCGGGCAGTTTGAAGATGACGTTCCGAACCCCGATTCTGGCCGTAATAGAAGTCGTGACACGGTCTTACCAGCCGTATACAATCAGGGCTGGTTCATCCGACTGTCGCGATCCGATTCCCGCCTGGATCGCCCCCCGGTAACGATAGGCGCATTATGCCCTCCCCACGCTGTCTTCCCGCCCAATCTCCGTACATTGCCAGCACTCGATCTTTGCGCTTACACGCGCGGTCCGGACATCGGGGTGGATTTTCGTTTTTAAGTTTGTTGATCACGCTGGCGGTTGTCGCTGGCGTGGGCGTGCTGGGTTTCTGGTTCGTGCGGCCGATGTTGTTTGGCGGCGAAGAAGAAGCGGCGTACCTTTTAGACAGGGTCAAGGCCAGCGTCTTCACGCACGACGTCATCGAGCGCGGCGAGATGGAGAGTTCCAGCAATGTCGAAGTTCGCTGCGAAGTCGCATCGCGCACCAGCACGGGCGCCTCGATTATTGAGATCGTCCCGGAAGGCACGCTAGTCAACGAAGGCGATTTTCTGGTTCGCCTGGACGACTCCGCGCTAAAGGATGAACTGACGCAACAGCAAAACGTGGTCAACGCCAGCGAGGCCAAGGTTATCGAATCCAAGGCCGGCCTGGCGACCGCGCAGATTTCCAAAGAGGAATACGAGTTCGGCACGTTCAAGCAGGACGAAGAGCTCCTGCGGAGCGAAGCATTTGTGGCCGAAGAAGATTTGCGCCGCTCGCAAGAGTATGCCATGCACAGCGAGAAACTGGCCGCCAAGGGCTACGTCACGCAGGTGCAGTTGGAAGCCGATCGCTTCGCCGTTAAAAAGGCCGAGGCGGATCTGGCCCTGGCCAACACCAAGCTCATGGTGCTGCGAGATTACACCAAGCGTCGCACGCTGGAGCAGATGAACGCGGACATTGCAATTGCCGACGCCAAGCTCAAGGCGGACGAAAAAACGCTGGGTATCGATCTCAACAAGTTGGAACTCGTCAAAGGCCTGATCGCCAAGTGCGAAATCCGGGCGCCCTCGGACGGCCAGGTGGTCTACGCCAACGAGAGCGGCGGACGCAATGGCCAAGACGTGATCATTCAAGAAGGAACGGTCGTGCGCGAACGGCAGGTGATCGTCCGTCTGCCAGACCCGACCAAGATGCAGGTCAAAGCGCGCATCAATGAATCGCGGATCGATTTCGTCCGCGCCGGCTTGCCGGTGACGATTCATGTAGACGCCTTGCCAGGGACCGAATTGCAGGGCATTGTCCGCCGCGTGAGCGACTACCCACTGTCGGGCGGTTTCTTCGGCAGCAGCGTTAAGGAATACGCCACCTACATCGAAGTGCAGGATCCACCCAAGGGATTGCGGCCAGGTATGACCGCCGAGGTATCCATCCGCGTCGATCAGGCGGACAACGCCTTGCAACTACCGGTGCAGGCCGTCTTCGAGCGCGGTGGCCGTCGCTACTGCCTGGTCAATGGATCCACGGGGCTCACGCCGCAAGAAATCAAGATCGGCGCCAACAACGACAAGTTCGTCGTCATTCAATCCGGCCTGGCTTTGGATCAGGAAGTGCTCAGCAACCCTCGCAAGTATCTCAACCAGGTTGACCTGCCCCCAGCGGTCGACGACGACGACAAGAAGATGCTGGCCGCGTTGCCACCCAAGGCCGAAGCCAGCGAAAAACCACGCAGCGCCGCCCCTGGCGGAGCTCCCAAGGGACGTCCGGGTGATATCGCCGGGATGATCCGGGGGATGGACACCAACCATGACGGCAAGGTCGACGCGTCCGAGATGGAAGGCGTGCCAGATCAATTCAAGTCTCGCCTCAAAGAGGCAGACACCAACGGCGACGGCGCGCTCGACGCGAAAGAACTGAACGTTGTCGTGCAGGCCATCGCCGCACGCATGGGAGGCGCAGGAGGCCGTCCAGGGAATGCAGGCGGAGCCGCGGGCGGAGGTGGAGCCGCGCCATGACCCTCGCCTTTCGAGTCGAAGACCTGAAAAAGGAATACGTGCTCGGCGGCGAAACAGTCCATGCCTTACGCGGAGTCACCATCGAGGTGCCCGAAGGCGATTATGTCGCCATCATGGGCCCGTCCGGCTCCGGCAAGAGCACGCTGCTGAACATGCTGGGTTGTCTCGATCGGCCCACCTCGGGCAAGTACTACCTGGGCGGCGACGACGTCGCGCAAATGGGGGATGATCAACTCTCCGAAGTTCGCGCCAAGCGGATCGGATTTGTCTTTCAGTCTTACAACCTGATCGCGCAGTTGACCGTCGTTGAAAATATCGAGGTGCCGCTCTACTACGGTGGCAGCCTCAACGCCAAGACCAGGGCGCGCTGTTTGGAACTGGCCGATCTGGTTGGGCTCGGCAAACGGTTAGGGCATCGGCCCACGCAACTGTCGGGTGGTCAGCAGCAACGCGCCGCCATCGCCCGCAGCCTGGTGAACGATCCGTACTTCATGTTGGCGGACGAACCGACCGGAAACCTGGACTCGGTCACCTCGAGCGAAATTCTGGATCTCCTCGGCCGCCTGAATCGTGAAGAGAACAAGACCATCATCATGGTCACGCACGAAGAAGACGTGGCGGAGCGGGCCAAACGCATCATTCGGCTCAGGGATGGGCTTTTGCAATCGGACGAACGTCGATGAGACTTTGGTTAAGGACCTGGCAGCTTGGACTCAAGAGTCTAGTGCTCCATCCGTTGCGCTCGCTGCTGACTGTGCTGGGTATCTTTATCGGCGTCGCCAGCGTGATCTGGCTGCTGGCCATCGGCGAGGGGATCAGCATGAAGGCGCAGGAGCAGATCGAAGGCCTGGGCGCGGATAATATCATCATCCGCTCCATCAAGCCGCCGGACACGGCCTCGCCCGATCAGCGCGGTCCCACGCCCTATGGGCTGCTGCGAGAAGACTACGACCGGCTCCTCTCCACCATCGGAACGATTGACCGGGCGCTGCCGATCCGCGAACTCCGCCGACAATTTCGCCGCGCGGACCGCATGGTCGATGGCCGGCTGGTGGGCTGCACGCCAGAGTACGCCCAGGTAACGCACCTGGAGGTTGATCGCGGCCACTTCATCACGGACGTGGAGTTGGAGCACAAGGCCAACACCTGCGTGCTGGCTGCCCAAGTAGCCGAACGACTCTTCCCGTTCGAAAATCCGATCGGCCAAGAGATCCACATTGAAGAAGAGTATTACACCGTTGTCGGCGTGATGAAGCCGCGCGAATCGACCGCCGGCGTGGGCGGATCGCTAGCGGCCCAAGATTTCACGGACGACGTCTACATCCCCATCACCACGCTCCGCGCGCGGATTGGGGATTTTATCGTCACCCGCCGCAGTGGGTCGTTCGAGGGCGAAATCGTTCAGCTCTCGCAGATCACGCTCCGCGTTAACGACATCAAGAACGTGATCGAAACCGCGGACCTCGTCCGCCGCTCATTGGCCTCCAAGCACCGCCTGACAGACTACAGCGTCACCGTGCCGCTCGACCTGTTGGAACAAGCCAAGACCACGCGGCTGATGTTTATCGTCTTCATGGGCTTAATCGCCGCCATCAGCCTGGTTGTCGGTGGCATCGGCATTATGAACATCATGCTCGCCACGGTGACCGAGCGCACTCGCGAGATTGGCATCCGCCGGGCATTAGGCGCCAAGCGAAGCGACATCACCCAGCAGTTTTTGGCCGAGACCATCCTGCTCTCGGTCGTCGGCGGCGTGACCGGCATTCTGGGCGGACTGACGTGCGGTTACGTCACGGCGATCCTTCGCTGGGGTTTGGAGCGATCGCTGCCGAAAGTGATGGAAAACCTGCCGGACATCGTCCGCACCATTACGCCACAGATCGTCCCGTGGTCGATCCCGATGTCGTTCGGCATTTCCGTCGGCGTCGGACTGATCTTCGGCCTCTACCCAGCAACACGTGCCGCGGCAATGGACCCAATCGAAGCGCTGCGCCACGAGTAATCTCAGCGTCACGACTTAGCGCTGCGTCACAAGTAATCGCAGCGTCGACGAATCCCCTCCCCAGCCCGACACGTGACAGGATTTTTCATCAATCGACGTAAGTCGTAATTACACACGACTTGCTTGCTCGGACATGCAACCCCGCAACTCTTGTCGCCGCAGTGACAAACTCAGCTAGCATGAAAAATCCTGGTCAGTGAGGGATCTTCTCGCCAACGGCTCCGAATGGTGGATCGTGCAATCGCGTTTCGCATGCACGCGTCATGGAACCATCACAGTCCCCGTGATGCTCTCGTGTTTCGGCGCTCAGCCGGCAACGAGGATTTATACCGCCAGACAACGGTTCGCTACGTCACGCGGAACGTGACGGTTAAGCACGAAGAACCATTATTTGCGTACCAGACTAGGAAACATGTTCGCCTTGGAACCGATCATGGGCGTGCAATTGTGTCACGCCGGCGGCTATCGCATGAACGACGGCATCGAGCGTCGCACGCGATCGAACCAGCCTGGCTTGGTTTCGACCTCCACTGGCGGCGCCGGGTCTGCTGGTTTTGGTCCGGTGGGTGGGGGCGTGACGGGGCCTTGCGCGAGTGGCACGTTGGCCAACAGAAAACGCGGCCAGAACCCTTCGAGCAGTTGTTGGCAATCGCCGAACTGCCGGCTTTCGAGCGTGTAGCCGGCGACGGTGATCATCTTTTTCAATTCGCGAATGTCGTCGTCGGAGAACTCGCGCAGCTCAACATCATCGATCCAGATTTCGCCAGGGCCCATCAGATCGAAACGGACCCGCAGATCCGTGAGGTCCTCTGTCGGCAGATCGCGCACCTGAAACAGATACTGAGTCCATTCCGTGCCGATCGGCTTGGCCGAGGTGTCGGCGCCCACCGGAGCGTAGCGATAATAGTCCTGTCCCTTCCAGCGTCCGCTGATCGCCAGACGCAGCGGTGGCTGACGCTTGGGGTCCGCCACACGCAGGTGGACAAAGACGCTCAGCCGGCCGCTATGCAGCGACGCGATCGGAGTGCTGGCCAGCGACGCGGCTTGCGTGCTGGTCAAACGAATGCTGGTGGCGCCGGAGAATTTCTGTTGGGTGTCCAAGACGGCCGTTGCGCCTTGTGGATCGCGCAGTTCCCAACCTGGCAGTGGAGCGGTGGCGGTAGCGGGGAGTTCCATGCCTGGATTTTCGACAACCGGCGGCTGGTGGAGCGCGGCGACGCGCTCGCCAAGGTCGCGGATGCGCGTATAGAGATCGGTCTCGACTTCGGGAGGCAATGTCACGCGGACATTGCGCAGTTGAACCGCCGGCGCAGCGAATCGACCCGCCAGCAGTTCGTACGGCTCCAGATCGACGACCCAATTCTGCGCGGCGTCTGTGGCCTGGATCGCCGGCAGTTTGCGAGTTTTTCCGAAGCGATCCATCCGGCAGTTGGCCGGCGCTTGCAATTCGATCGTGGCGCGCGTCTTCCAGGGAGAATCGTTCACCAGATAGACGTGCGTTCCCTGGGATGTTGATAGATATCGGACCGTGACCGGCTGCGTTGTGCCGGGTAGCGTTTCGAAACGCGCGGCCGGCAGCTCACGGTAGGCGGCCACCAGATCGGCCAGGCCCTCCTCCTCGCCCAGCGGCAACAGCCAGCCACCATCGATCAGCGCCGCGGCGTCGAGCGTGGCGATAGCGTGGACAAATCGCCGACGATTGTTGGCGCCCGAAGCAGATAGTTGGCTGACCAGCAGCGACGTCGTCCCTTTGAAGGGGCTTTGCGCATCGAACGAAGGGAGCCGTAGTTGGCGCGGTTCGTGGAAGAATAAAGCGCCCGGCGCCTCGCCTTTGCCGAGCGCGCGGTCCAGTTCAGGCGAGTCGTTCAGTTCGTGTATCGACGACTGCCCTGCGAGCGAGCTCGGCGGCGAAGTCCAGTTGGGCCGAAGTAGCGTGATCTGCGGAGTGGCTTCATAGTTGGCCGGATCGACGCCCATGGATGTCATCGCCAGTTGTGCAGTCACGTTGCGCGGCAATGTTGGCCGGAGCGCTTGTTCGATCTCTGGCCGCTCGAACATATGCGCGCCCAACAGGTAGAGCCGGGCCGGCGTACCCTTGGCTTTTGCGACCTCGGCCTGCATCCGCTGATGCAGTTTGGCGATTTCTTGCGCGCGCCAGGCGATCCAGGCGGCGCGATGTGTGCTGGCGATTTGTTGAACGCGAATCGGGTGGAGCTCGGACTCGAGCGCCGTGAGCTTGGTCTCTGCAATGAACCGCGCCACGGTCGTTTCGTCTAGCGCGCAATCTGCGCCAGGCAACTGGGCGTACCCATCGGCCGAAAGGTGGAGCCCCAGTCCGCTGAACGAAGGGTGCCGGCCGTATCGCTCGGCCAACTCGCCTACCACGTCCAGCATCGCTTTCTGCACGCGCGGATCGAGCGGATTGTAATAGGGCGCCAGGCCCTTGCGCGGCTCGTGCGCGTCGACCCAGCGTTTGCCTTGTGGGCCAATCAGTTCAATCCCAATGGCCGCGCGCTCGGAATCTCTGCGGAGGCCTTCCAGCGCCGGCAGCGGCGCCGCGAACTGCATGGCCGGCACCAGTTGCAAGCCTTCGCGGTCGAACATCCGCATCAACAGCTCCAGCACGTCCTTGCGCATCGGGTCTTGGCCCGAAATGAAGAACGCGCCGGTGTCATAGCGCATCGTCGGTTCGACTAATTGGCTGGGGTAGATCGTGCTGCCGTCGGCGAGCACGGTCATGATCAGGCCGTTGTAGCCAACGTAGTGGAGATACTCGACCAACCGGCTGGCGCCTTCGTAGAAGGTGACCCAATCATCCAGTCCGCGGCCGCTCCATTCGTCCAGCCCTTCGGTCGCGGAGAAGTTCTCTGGAAACAGGGGTCGATCGTAATAGCCGGCCATGAGGCGATTGCCACTGGGCGCTTTGCTGGCGAAGGCTGGCGGCAGATACGGCGCGCGGCTGGTATCGCGCCCCAGCGGCGCGGAGACAGACGCCTTTGGTCCCAGAACGCGGACCTTGCCGAACACGGCGCGCGATCCATGGCGCTGATTGGTCAGCACCAACAGCGGTGTTTTGGTGCGCGGCCAGAAGATCAGCCGATGCCGCGCCAAACGAGGCTCGCCGGCGACCGATTCGTCTGGCAAGTAAACGCCTGAGTCCAAGCCGATCGGCGTGACTTTGCCAGCGACGTTGGGCTCGACAATGCTAATGCCCAGCGTCTGCGGGACGTCGGTCGGGTATTCAACTTCAACAATGTGCGGCTGCCCTGGCTTGGAGATCGGCAGCGGAAAGGCCTCCCAACTGGTGTTGGGTTCGCGCGCGCCAGATCCCAATTGAATCAACTGGCCGAGCGGATGTTGCCACGGCGCTGCGTCGCCGTTGCCCAGCGGTCCGCGACGCAGCCCTGGAATGGCCGGCACGTTGAGCCGTTCCCACCAGCGAGGGCTGGCCGGATCCAGCTCGAACAATGTCTCCGCCACGGCCGGCAGCGGCGCGGCGCCTTCGACCACTGGCCGGCGAGAGCCCAGGACTACGAGTTGCACCTTGCGCTCCTCGACCGTTTGCTTCCAGCCCAGGCGGTTGGGAAGCGCACGGCGATGGACGGTGATTCGCAGATCGTACACGCCTTCTATCGGAGGGAGCCGGACCGGCAGCGTAATCGGATCGGTAGCAAGGCCTTCGGCCGTGAGATCGATTTCGCGCTCGTTCGACCAGAGTGGGTCTTTCGACGTGCGCGCGGCGAACAACTGGCTGACCAGTCGCACGCGCGTTGGCGCTCCGGCGGCCAGCATGTGGGGCGTGACTTCGACGTCGGCGATTTCCCCCGGCGAAAAGATCACGGAATCTCGCGAGAGCTTCACGCGCAAGGCGTCCCCTGGGGCACGGCGAATCAGTAGGCGATTGCCTGTCGCGTCGAGCTGCGCTGAGTAGGGTTCGTTCGCAAGTTGCCCCACCGGCACGGTAATGTCGAAGGCGGCGCCGTCGCCACGCGCGCCGAGTTTGAGCTGCAGCGGAGAAGAAAGCGGGCCGGTGACTGTGAAATCAACGCCATCGTAAGTCCGGGGACTGCGCGCCTGGATCTCCAGCCGGTTGCCGGTGATCCACATCGAGCCGGGCTCGTCCGCTTCAATGCCCAGCGGCGCAGGCGCGGATGGTAGGCCTTCGTTGACCGTGACTTTTCCTTCCCAGCGCTGGGCCGTGCCGCCTCCCCATTCCATGCGCAACCGCATGGTGGGTTCCTCGGCGTAAAGCGCGCCGGCGAATAAGAAGATCGTCAGAGCCCAGATCGTTGCGCGCGCAACCCAGATCGCTGCGCGCGCAGCTTCGCCATCTGGCAAAGCAGGCCAGCCGGATCGCGCAGCGCGCGACGTGCTCGGACGTCCTTGTCCGATCATCTTGGGCTCGATCTTGGTTAAACGCCTGCGCTCGCAGTTGGAGCGAAGGCCACAACTGCGCCTGAAAGAAAGGCGCGACGAGGAATTTCGCCGCGCGGATTTTCAGGAGAAGAAACGACCGTAAGTCTCTTGGACGACAAGGGTAAGTGTCGCCCAAAGAGCGGCCGATTATAGTCAGCCTCGGCAGGGCCACCTATCCCAGCTTGCCCGGTGGCCGGCGTCGCTCGCAGACGAGTCTTGGCGCCGGCGAACTCGTTGGATCGTAAGGCGTCTGCTAGCAACGCCAAACACCAGCGGAGTAGAGCTTTCGGCTGGTTCGTCGCAATCGCGTTGTGACGCGGAGGCGTTATTCCATGCCTGATAGCAGGATGTCTGCTAGCGGCTCCTGCGTGTTATCCGCAGGAGCGGCGTCGAGATGGGCCGACAGCAATTCCACAACATTCTGGCAACGATCTGCCACGTCGTTCAGCTCCCAGCGATCGTCCGGCTTGGTAAACAGTTGCGCGTTCACGGCATTGCCCGAGGCGTTGGATGTTTCGCCTGCGCTGTCGACGCATAAAAACCAGGCGGGCGTGCGGATGGCGCGCCAATTTCCGCACGCAACCAGCGTGCGATCGCGGAAGGCGTCTTGCTCGCCCCGCGCAATGGGAAGCAAACTACGGCCGATCGTCGCTGGACTCTCTTGTGAGCTTCCTTGCGCTCCCGGCAGCCCAAACCACTCCAGCAGCGTGGGCGCAAGATCGCGCGGTTGCACCAGCGCGGGACTGCGATCGCTCGCTCCGGTTTGATCCGGAAAATGTACAATCAGCGGCACGTGCGAAAGCTCCGCGTGGGGCGGCATCGGCACATCGCCAATCCGGCGGTGCTCTCCCAGCGGAAATCCGCGCGGCGACATCACCACCAGCAGCGTCCGCTGTCCGCACGGCGCTTGTTCGAGCTGAGCAACCAGCGCGGCGACGCAAGTGTCGAGCGCGGATACCTGGCCGGCGTACGCCTGACAGATGCCGAGCAACTCGTCCGGGTCGTAATCTTCGTCAAGCGTCAGGGCCGGAACCGCCGCGCCTTCGGGGGGCGCTGGCTCGTCTTCGTCGGCGTAGCGCTCGCGATATTCGTACGGGGCGTCCCAAGTGGCGCCGAGCGAACCGCAATGCGCGAACAGGCAAAACGGCTCCTTCGCGGATTGCAGCCATTCAATCGCCACAGCAAAGTACCTGGCGAGCTGCGTCTCTTCGAGCGTGGCGGCCGTATCGGTCGCCCCTTCGCAAGGAACTTGAATCACATCCGCCAGGCCGGCCGACGAGGGTAGGTCCGCAATTGTCGGATCATCGCTGATGAGTGTCGAGGCAACGCCGGCGGCAGCCAGCCGCTCGATCAGCGACGCCTGCGCCGCAGTCTCTTCGTTTTGCGCCCGCGCCGCCACTCCCGAAATCAGCGCCGCGTAAAAGTCCGCCAGTTCCGGCGATTCGGCCAGGGCCTGATCGAATAGAAAACCATCCGCGGCCAGGCGATCAAAGCCGGGAGTGGCAATCCAGGCGTTGCCGTAGCAGCCGAGTTGGCCCACGTGCAGGCGATCGATAATCAGGCAGACTACGTTCATAGAGGCAATTCAGCGAGCAGCATGACGCGAAACAGCGGGGAGACAGTTTGCGATTCTACCAGCCCTGGGTTGGACGAATACGCCACAGGCGCAGCAAAAGAGCGCGGCTGGCCCCGTGGGACCAACCGCGCTCTGGTGGATTCCAATTACTAAACGCGGCTTAGTTGCGGTCGCGAAGCAGGGCGACAATGATTCGCAGTTGTTGCACTTGCTCGCGGAGCAGTTCCAATTCGTACAGAGACTGTTCCAGCGGCGTGGAACCGGCGAGCGTGCCGGCCAGTTCGACGCGCATCTTGGCGACTTCCACGGCGGCCCTGAGACGAGTGATCTCGACGTCGCTGACGGTCCGGGCGAACGTCAGGTTGGCGGCTTGCGCTTTGCGCAGGCTGTCTTCCGCGTAGGTCAGTTCAGACTTTGCGCCCTGGATGTAAATATCCTCGTCCGGTACGTCGTCATTCTTCTGCGCCAGACGGACGCGATCCTGCGCCTCGCGCAGGGCAACGGTGGCGGCCTCCAACACGGCCGGGCGGATCGTTCCGGGGACCGCGCGGTTGCTGTCGTTCAGCTTGGCGAGTTCGGCTTCCATCAACGTCACGTACGCCTTGGCGAAACGGATGTTGATTTCGTCCTTCTCTTTTACTGTCTGCTTGGGTTTCTCTTTCGACTCATTCTGCTCCGCCAGTGATGGAGCCGAAAGCTGCGCCATCAGCACGCCGCAGGCGACCAGGCCGGCTGCAAAGATCCATCGTTTTCGGTTCCACATCACTTCATCCTCGCGCAAATCGTGGTTCATATTGGGCATCCAGCCTGGCGCGGCGTCGCCAAGTCCTGGGGAAATATACCACGCAGTTGAGCGCGTCCGGTTATACCGCAACTAACAACCGTAGGGCGTGCGAGACCCTGGGAGCCCTGGAAAAGACGGGCGTTTTCAAAGCGCGACAAGGCGCGCTACTTCTCGGCGCTATTTAATGACCGTCTTGCTGGCGACGGTAGCGCGGCTGCGGCGGGGCTTGCCGTTTTTGGTCACGTCAGGCGATGGCGGAGTGGCCGGGGCGCTACGCAGCGGTTCGGCCGAACCATCCAGCGGCTGGCCGGGCTGAATCGCCTGCAACCGCTTGTTGACCTTGCGGACATAATCCGCGGAGAGTTCCGTCCCCAAGTATTGGCGATTCAACTTTTTGGCGACGGCCAGCGTGGCGCCACTGCCGGCAAATGGGTCCAGCACGGTGTCCCCCTCGTTCGAGCTGACGCGAATGATCCGTCCCAGCAACTGTTCCGGCATCTGGCATCCGTGAAAACCAGCGCGCTCTTTGAACGTGCCAGCTACGCGCGGAAAGTACCAGGTATCGCTATCGGCGTCGAAACCGGCGGCCATATCCTGCGGGCGCAAGATCCAAGTGTCGTCCGGCAATCTTCCCTTGGGATTGGCGCGGGCGTCCGCGTAGACCAGTTGCCGCGCCGATGGGACGCGGACTTCCATGTCATCCGCGTTGAACGTGAATCGCTTGGGATCTTTGACGAAATGAAACAGGTGGGCGTGCGAGCGATTGAACTTTCGATTGCAGTTCACGCCAAACGTGTAGTACCAGATCACCCAACTGCGGCAGACCAGGCCTAACTCGCGCGTGGCGATCACCTTCAGCTCGGCGGCGTACTCGTCCCCAATCGCCAGCCAAAACGTGCCGTCCGGCCGCAGCACGCGGCAAACGGCCGTCATCCACTCCTTGCTCCAGCTCAAATAGTCTTTGTCTTCGCGAGTGTCGTGGTAGACGTCGTAGTCAAACCCGATGTTGAATGGGGGATCTGCAAATGCCAACGGAATGCTGCCGGCGTCGATTTCGGCCAGTCTTTTCAGGCAATCTCCGTGGTGCACTGCGCCTAGGGAAAGGCCCATGCGGCTACCTCCTTGCTTGCTCTTCGTCTGCGGATTAGGCTCAGGCGCTTCGTGCGGCAGACCGCTGATTGATTATTGATACCGAGGCAACCAATAGCCGGTGCAGCAAATCAACTTGCCGCGTTTCCGGGGCTTCCTTTGGTCGCCCCTCGTCCATCTACCACCTACGACTCAATGGGACCGCGCGGGGTCAATCGTATCACGTGCTAGCAGGCTTGCCAACGAATAGCGCCGCAGTCAGGAATAAACCGTATGAAATACGCGATCTGCAACGAGACTTTTCTGGATTGGCCCATCGAGCGAGGCTTTGCCTTTGCGCGCGAGTGCGGTTATACGGGCATTGAGATCGCGCCCTTTACCATCTCGGCGGACGTCCGCGAGATTTCGGCCGCGCGCCGCGCCGAAGTCCAGCGCCAGGCCGAGGCCGAGGATCTGCAAGTTGTCGGCCTGCACTGGTTGTTGGCGAAGACCACCGGGTTTCACCTGACCACGGACGATGTCTCCGTGCGCCGTAAGACGGCCGAGTATCTCAAAGACCTGGCCCGCTGCTGCCGCGATATGGGGGGATCGGTGCTGGTCTTTGGTTCGCCACTCCAGCGCAATCTGCCGGACGGAGTGTCGCACGACGAGGGCTTGGCCCGCGCCGCCGAGGCGATCCAATTTGCGGCGCCACTGTTGGAAGAGTTGGACGTGACCTTGGCCGTGGAACCGCTCGGACCGGCCGAGGGCAACTTTTTGCTCACGGCCGCGGATGGCGCCCGGTTGGTCGAGATGGTCGGGTCGCCCAACTGCCGGCTCCACTTGGACTGCAAGGCGATGTCGAGCGAGCCAACGCCGATCCCGGATCTGATCCGCCAGTACAAGTCTCTGATGGTCCACTTCCACGCCAACGACCCCAACCGCCAGGGACCAGGTTTCGGCGAGTTGGATTTCGTGCCGATCTTCGAAGCGCTGGGCGAGATTGACTACCGCGGCTGGGTCAGTGTCGAAGTCTTCGACTACGCGCCGGGCGTGGAGCGTCTCGCCCGAGAAAGCATGGAATACATGCAAGACTGCGTCGAACAGGCAACGCAAGCGTAAGAAGAACCCTTCATGGGAACCATTAGGGCGACAAAACTTCACTATTGCGCTGGCAAGAGTGGCATGTCGGCCATGGTCGAGGTTGGCGCTGGCATGGGCGCGATTGGGCCGGCGGGGCACTTCAAGCGAAACAGGCCGAAGATCTCATCCTGCGATAGCCGCGTGCGAGGGCTGGCCGCGCCGGCGAAGATCTGCTCGAACAGTTCGCGCTTGTCGCGCAGCACCTGGTCAATCCGCTCTTCGATCGTCCGCAGCGTCAGGAAACGCGTGATCGTCACGGGTCCAGAGGCGCCGATCCGGTGCGCGCGATTGATCGCCTGGTCTTCCACCGCCGGATTCCACCAGCGGTCGAACAAGAACACGTAACTGGCAAACTGCAAGTTCAGGCCGACGCTGCCGGCGCCGTAACTCATCAACAGGACGCGCCGCTTGGGATCGTCGCGAAATTCGTTCAGCACATCGTCCCGCTTGTGACTGGGAACGCCGCCGTGGAATTCCAACGGATGAAAGCGGTGGAGCCGCTTCTTCAACACGCCCAAGGTTTCGACCCATTGGCTGAAGATCAGTGCCTTCTGCCCGCTGGCAGTCAACTCTTCCAGGTCCGCGGTCAGGCGTTCCAGCTTGGCGCTGGCTCCGGTGGCCGGATCGAAATTGCAGATCTGCTTTAGTCGCAGCACCAGCTCAAAGACGTGCTGAATCGTGAGCGCGTCTCCCAGCTCGGTCAGGCGCAACACTCCTTTTTCTTCCGCCAGTCGATACGCCTCGCGCTGCTCCGCGGTCAGTTCAATATCCGCGTCGCGGGTTAGCTTGGGAGGAAGGTCAATCAGCACCTGGGCCTTGGTGCGCCTCAGCACGTAGTCACCCGCCAAACGACCCATCCGCTGCGGCGTCATGCTGGCGTGCAAATGGCCGGGCGCCAGAAAATCGAAGATGCCCACCAGATCGTCCGCGCTGTTCTCGACGGGCGTGCCGGTCAGCGCCCAGCTACGCTCGCGCGGGATCGATCGCGCAATGGTCGAGGTGGCCCCGGAGCGATTCTTGATCCGTTGGGATTCGTCGAGCACGACGAGATCGAACCGTAGCGCTGGGTCCGTGATAATATCTGCGTCTCGGCGCAGTGGCTCGTAGTTGGCGATTTTGATCGGCGCGTTTGGCTGCCGCCACTGCCAGCGACGCCGCGTTTGATTTCCTTCGATCACTAGAATCGGCAACTCGCCGGCCCAGTTCTGAAACTCCCGCTTCCAGTTCGAGACGAGCGGCTTCGGGCAGATCAACAGCACGCTGCGGGCAGCGCTCGTGCGGAGCAGTAAGCGAATCGCGGTGATCGCCTGCATGGTCTTGCCCAGCCCCATCTCGTCGGCCAGCATCGCAGCGTGGCGCGGATACAAGAAGGCCACGCCATCCATCTGAAACGGAAAAGGGCGCGCCGGAAAATCGAGCGACTGATTCTCCAGCAGTAATTCCAAAGGGGGCTCAAGCAACACCTGCAACCGATCCGCCAGCTTGATCGTCTCGTCCGCCGGCTTGAGTCGGGTGTACCGACTGTGCTTGCGCGGGTGACTTGGCGTCGGCGCTGGCGCCACTTCGGGCACATCAGCCGATGGTGTGACTGCTTGAACAGCGCTCGCCGAACCAGCAAACTCGTAACTGCTCGTGGTCACGCGCAACGACTGCGGCGCCCAGGAGGTGATTCCTAACGGCGGGCTGGCTTCGGCCGCGGTGTCGATCCTCGCCTCGTTCAGCGGGCGCAATCCATAACGGTCCCGGGTGCTGATCGGTTGCGCCGCCGCTGTGGGCAGTTCTGCTTCGGGCTCTAGCGTTTGGAACCAGCGGGACCAAACCGTGGGGGGCGTGGCGGCCGTGGCTTGCCAGGAGAACCCGGCTTGCGACGCGCTCATCGCGCGCCTCGCTGCGATTCGTCAATCGCCGCGCGGATCCGCTCGAAAGGTTCGGCCAGATCAAAGCCGGCGACCACTGCTTCCAGGCGGTCTTCCATGCCCCGCGCGGCGTCCGCGGGGCGGCACGCCAGGCGATGTTCGCCACAGCGGAGCGCGTGCATCGGGGCCGGCGAGGTTTGCGCAGCGTCGACGCGTAGCATTGCCGCGGCGGACGCGGTTGAATCTACGCTCGTAGCGGAGCCCGGGGAGCCTTCAGCTTCGGGCGCTTGCGCTTCGTTCAGCACCAACCAGACCGGCGCGGCTGAATGCTCAGCGGCCGAAAGCGCCGCCGGCCGGTCTGTAAAGATTGCGACGGGCTGTAGCTTGCTCACTTGAAATAACGTGCGGCCGATTTGCTCACCGTAGAGATACGGCTCGAGCGTTGGCCCATACAGGATTTCTTGCGTGCGATTGGCGCGGACCGCCGCCGTGCAATGGAATTCGAGCGGTCGCCCTTGCGCGTTCAAAAGCAAATAACCTCCGACCAGCCCGACCGATGGCTGCTGGACGACGGTTAAAAAGCCAAACACCAGCGGTAAGTCAGCGAGCGAATCACTGGGCATGCGGGGCCTGGAGGGGATCGATGCGGGCCGGATTGACCGAACGGATGCCGGTCAGGAGGGACGTATGGATTGCATCGGGCCGCGAAGGCGCTGACTTTAGGCCCAACACCCATTGCTAGCACGATGTTAGGGCGCCAGCGGCAGTAAATTGCTCGACTCATCCCCGGCCCCTGTCTATACTAAAGGCTCACTCCCAGGGAACAAAAAAGTTATGCACGAGCGCCAGCCAACCTCGCCGTTATTTACCCAAGTTGACATTTCCTCGAGTTCGATCACTGGTCCCCACACGCACGAAGTTGCCGCAGAGAACGAGCAAACTCGTCTGTTGCGCGATCTGGTAGCGTCGCAAGATCGTCAGAACGAATTGCTCGAAGAGCTCGCGGGCCAGGTCGGCGCCGCGGTCAATCAGTTTGGCGCCGCCAGCCGGCAGCGCACTCAAGAATTGACTCAGTGGAAAGAGGCGAACCCCAATCTCGCGCGAGATTGCCGGGCCGCTGCCGAGGCGCTGTGCCGCGTGCAGACCGAATTCCTCAATCTGTTGACCACCGAAGTCAACGAAAACGCCGACGCTCTGGCCGATGGCGAGTTCATGTTGACCGAATTCGTAGATCGCTTTGGTCCGCGACTCGCCCATCTGAATGGCGTGTTGCAGGTACTGGCGCAACTCAGCGCCGCCACCAACCAGGTCAGCGGACAGCAAGCGTCTTAGCACAGCGCGTTTAGCATTGTGTCTGGTGGATTGGGCCCAGCTTTTGGGCTCCAATCCGCCCAGCCAGAGGGCGCAACGATGCTGGTAGACCTGGTAAACGTCGAAACCGACGATGGCCTGCGCCTCGATGGCGCACTTCGCGCCGCTGCTGTGGGCGCGGATCTCTCAGAATCGCTGGCCGCTTCGGGCGCCGCGCTCGGTGTCGACGCCGTCTTATTGCTGCATGGCGCCGGCGGCAACTTCTATAGCTCCACAATGATGGCCGGGCTTGCCGCTCGCTTTGTCGAACGGGGCGTGGCGGCGCTGGTCATCAATTCGCGAGGCCACGACGGCATCAGCACTACCACCGCGCCGATCGGTCGGCGTCTGCAGGGCGCCGCTTACGAAAACGTCGACGCTTGCCGCCAAGACATCGCGGCCTGGCTTCGTTTGCTGAACGAACGTGGATTCGTGCGCTTGGGGCTGCTCGGGCATAGCTTGGGCGCGGTGAAAGCGATCTACGCGCAAGCGCACGACGCCCACCCGAGCGTCGCCTGGCTCACTGCGCTGTCGCCCCCGTGTCTTTCGCACTCGCGCTTTCTGGCCGACGCGCGCGGCGGCGAGTTCGCGCAGGATTACGCCCGCGCGAAGGAACTAGTGGATACCGGTCGCGGGCAGTCGCTGCTCGAGATTCGGTATCCGCTGCCGTACACCATTTCGGCCGATAGCTTCGCGGACAAGTATGGACCGCGCGAGCGCTACAGCGTCTTGAAACATGTGGGGCGAATTGCTTGTCCCATCGTGGTTTCGTACGGTAGCGCGGAATTGCCGACGAGCGCCGCCTTTCGAGACATGCCGGACCTATTGCCGGCCGCCGCGCCCGATGGACGGCTACGCGTAACGCTTGTCGCCGGCGCCGACCATTTCTACTCCGGGCTGCATGCGGAATTGTGGACCCGGCTGGAATCGGCCTTGCGCCGCGCGCTGGCGTAATCTGCCGATGCGCATGGCGTTTTGCGGGCGGTTCGAGATCCGTTTTTGCCTCGCCGCCAGTTTTTCGCTTTCCAGAGGTGGCCAAAGCTGCTAACACCCCGGCCGCTGAGGATGGTAAGCTGCTGGCCGTGTCGTGGGCGATGAATCTTTTGAGATGGATTCCGCCAGGCCGGGAGATTTGCATGGCCACTGGGAACTGCGCTGGACCTCTGCGACGCCGCGAGTTTTTGCGCGCAGGCGCGCTCGGTTTGGGCGGGCTCTCGCTGGCGGATGTTTTGCGGCTGAAAGCCCGCGCGGCCCAGACGCAGTCGGATACGTCGGTGATTCTGTTTTGGATGTGGGGTGGGCCGAGTCAGCTTGAGACGTACGACTGCAAGCCCGAGGCGCCGAGCGAATATCGCGGCCCGCTGCGTCCCATCCAGACCACCGTCCCTGGGATGGATATCTGCGAAGTCTTTCCGCTGCAGGCCAAACTCGCGCATCAGTTCTCGCTAGTCCGGTCGCTGCATCACCGAATGGCGTCGCATAACGACGGTTCGATCGAACTGTTGACCGGCAAGACGCCCGCCAAAGAAGATCCGACGTCCACAGCCAAGAGCGACCATCCTGATTTCGGCATGATCGCCAGCCGCTTGCGCGGTCAGCCCCCCGATGGTCTGCCGCGCTATGTGGGCGTGCCGCGCGTGCCGTTCATGGTGCAGCCGACCTACTTGGGCATGGCGCATGCCGGATTCGCGGCCGGAGATCCCTCGGCGGAAAACTATCGGCCCAAAAATCTCACGCTCGAGGCCGGGATCAACGGCGCTCGGCTCGACGACAGGCGAGGACTTGTCGCGCAGTTAGATCGCTATCGGCACGCGGCCGATCTGCACGGCGCGACCGACGCCACGGATCAATTCCGCCAGCAAGCGTTTCAACTCTTGACCAGCACGCGCGTGGCCGACGCGTTCAATCTAAACGCCGAGACGCCGAATACGCGCGAGCGCTATGGCCGGCATCTGTGGGGACAAAGTTGTCTGTTGGCGCGGCGGCTGGCCGAGGCCGGCACGAGCGTTATTACCATCGACGCGCTCTCGCCGGTTCCCACGCGGCAGATTTATTTCAGTTGGGACGATCATTCCAATCCTGCGACGGGCTGGAACCTCGAAGGCGCCATGCGGTGGCGCGCGCCCTACATGGACCAGGGACTTTCCGCGCTGATCGAAGACATCCACGCGCGTGGGCTTGATCGCCGCGTGATGGTGGTGGCCGTCGGCGAGTTCGGCCGGACGCCACGGATTGCCAGCCCCCAGGGAGTGCTCGGCCGCGACCATTGGCCGGGCGCGCAGTCTGCGTTGATTTCGGGCGGCGGATTGCGGATGGGGCAGGTTGTGGGCGCTACCACGGCCAAGGCCGAGTATCCCGTCGAGCGGCCGCTGACGCCGCAAGACCTGCTGGCGACAATCTATCGGCACTTGGGAATCGACCCACGCGATTCGATCGACGATTTCAACGGCCGCCCCATTCCGATCCTGCCCGACGGCGAACCGATTCGCGAACTGATCTGAAGCGGAGCGACTTTACTGCACGCGAGGGCTGGCCGCGATTTCAACCTTGGCGGATAAAGCGGCCAGCAGCGGCGCCGCGCGGCCCAGCACATCGGCCTGCGGCGGGACCTGCCCTACCAAGCGATACTGGCCCGCGGCGATCGCGGTGGCAAGTGACGTAGCCGACTGCCGAAGTTCGTCGAGGATGGCCGCGGTCTCTGTCGCATTCAATTCGTGACGAATGAGCCGGACTTCATGCTCCATGCGGCGGCGATCGAGCGCCACCAGCGAACCGCGTTCGGCTTTGTACAGCCGGCCGCCATGGTAGGCGCGTCGTAGTTCGCCGCTGGTATTGAAGTGCCAGGCCGGGTCTTCGTTCCAGTAGAGACTGGCGGCGCCATCGCGGCGAAAGCCCAGCACAATGCGTGGACCGGGCGTTTCTTCTGTCTTTGCGCTGCCAACGCTGGCCGAACGCGGCGTCAGTTCGATTTCTACGCGCTCGACGAGCGCCGTTGCCTCGGCCAGCAGGTCTTCGCGTTCGTGTTCTTGGCGCGCCACGGCGGATTGCGGCGCGGGGCCGCTTGCTTTCGGGCTAAAGAAAAAAGAAGCCGCCGGTCCAACAAAGCGTGAACTCAGCCTTGCTGGCGATTGCGATACCGAGCGCTGACGCGATCGAGCAGCGCGCGATCATCGTCCGACAGGGCGTCGCGCCCTAGATCGTGCAGGCGGGCCAGCACTTCGTCCACGCGCTGATCGTCCTGCTCTTCGATCTCCTTCTGGCGCACGCGGCGGGCCTCGCGACGGTTTTCCAGCCATTGCCGCATCAGTCCTGGCGAGCGGCGCGGAATGGTGTCGAAGTTCTTCTCCAGGCTGGTGTAGCCTTGCGAGAAGTCATAGCCCAGCAGGCCATCGTCCGCTTCGCGATCGTGCAGCCGCTCAGACTCTTGTTTGGCGCTGAAGTAGACGAACACGCCCAATAGCGTCAGCGGTAGCGCGGCCTCGGGATAGCGCGGATAGATCAAGGTCCAAGCCACCACGCACATGGCGAGCGCGGTGAACTTGGCGACCATCGCCACCACGGTCACGGCGGTGCGGTATCCACGCTTTTGCCAGACGAGCGATCGCAGCACGCGGCCGCCATCCAGCGGATAGGCCGGCAGAAAATTGACCAGCGTCAGCATCCAGTTCACCCACACGACCAACTGCAAGCAGTAGACCCAGGTGACCTGTTCCGCCGGCTGGGGCGATCTGAACGGATTGAGCACCTCGCGCATGTCCTGGTGCATGAACAGTAGCGGAATCACCGCCACCACCGCAATGCTCATGTTCATCAGCGGACCGGCGGCCGCGGTAACCATTTCTTCTTGCGGCTGGTGCGAGAGATTGATCGGCGCCAGGCCACCCAGCGGCCACAGCACAATTTGATCCACGCGGCCATCCATCTGGCGGGCCGCAAAGCAATGCCCTAGCTCGTGCGCCAGCACACTGAGAAACAGCACGCTAAGCGTTAGCGCCACGTCGACCAGCAACTCTCGCTGCGGGTCTTTGTCCAGGCTCATACTGAGGGCGACGATCGCCAGCAGGACAAAAAAAACGTGCACGCGCACGTGAATGCCAAACCAACGTCCCAGCGGCAGGTTCCATCCGAGCAGATCGCGCATCGCACCAGCGAGAAGCTAGAGACGCCGCTCGCAACAGGAGCGGCTTGGACCAGGGCGCCACAATGTTTATCTTATCAGTGGCATACCGACCAATCAAATCTTTTGACCGAGGTGGGATTGTAGTGGACGATTCTGAAATCCTGCTCGAAACCCGCAGGTTTCGCGTCTTGCGACGAACCCAGACCCTGCCGGACGGGCGCCGCCACGCTCGCGAGGTCATCGAACACCCCGGCGCCGTGGGTATTGTCCCTATGGTCGACCGGGACCACGTCTGCCTGATTCGCAATTTCCGCCTGGCCGTGGGACGCTGGCTGATCGAGATTCCGGCCGGAACGCTCGAGCCGGGCGAGCCCCCGCTAGCGACTGCCAGCAGAGAACTGATCGAGGAAACCGGTTTCCGGGCTGGACAGGTCGTGCCGCTGTGCGAGCTGCTCTTTTCGCCGGGCATCCTGCACGAACGGATGCACCTGTTTCTGGCCACGGATCTCACCGCGGGCGAAACGCGGCTGGAGGTGGGGGAACAGATCGAGCGGTTGATCGTCCCCTGGGAAGAAGCACTCGACATGATCCAGCGTGGCGCGATCGAGGACGCCAAGACCGTCGCCGCGCTGTTGTTCTGCGATCGCTGGCGCCGCAACGCATCAGCAGACCCTAGTTGAACGATTCACGCAGGCGCGGCGTCTCCCCAATGGCCAAATCTGACAGTCCTCGCGCCCCAGCGCCTGCAAACACCCACGCCCATGGATTCGTCCAGGTTCGTGGCGCGCGCGAGCACAATCTGAAGAATGTCGACGTCCGCATCCCGCGAGATTCGCTGGTCGTCTTCACCGGCGTCTCCGGATCGGGCAAGTCTTCGCTGGCCTTCGGCACGCTCTATGCCGAGGCGCAGCGGCGCTATCTGGAGTCCGTTGCGCCTTACGCGCGGCGATTGTTCGATCAAATGAGTGTGCCGGCGGTCGATGAGATTGACGGACTGCCGCCGGCCGTGGCGCTGCAACAGCAGCGCGGGTCGCCCACCACGCGTTCTTCGGTCGGCAGCGTGACGACGCTATCGAACCTGTTGCGGATGCTGTACTCGCGCGCGGGGGTTTATCCGCGCAATCAGCCGCTGCTGCATGCCGAGGCGTTTTCGACGAATACGCCAGAGGGCGCCTGCCCAACTTGTCATGGGCTAGGGCGCGTTTACGAAGTGACCGAGCAATCGATGGTCCCGGACGACAGCCTGAGCATACGCGAGCGCGCGATTGCCGCCTGGCCCACGGCGTGGCACGGACAAAACTTGCGAGACATCAGCGTCACGCTCGGTTACGACATCGATCGACCGTGGAGAGAGCTCTCGAAAAAAGATCGCAATTGGTTGCTGTTTACAGAAGAACAACCGACCGTGCCGGTTTACGCCGGGTATGAAGCGGACGAGGTTCGCCGCGCCCTGCGCCGCAAGGAAGAGCCCAGCTATCAGGGAACGTTCAGTAGCGCTAAACGCTACGTGCTGCACACATTCGCCAGCACGCAAAGCCCTTCGATCAAAAAACGCGTCTCGCAGTATTTACTCAGTAGCGCATGCCCACTGTGCCACGGCAAGCGATTGCGGCCGGAATCGTTGTCGGTAAAGTTTGCCGGGTTGGATATTGCCGAGATCTCCGCGATGCCGCTGGTGCGACTGGCCGCCGTGTTGCGACCCACGGCCGATGGCGCGCCACCGGCAGACGCGCGGCTGGCGGCGGAACATCCAGAGAAGGAGATTGTCGCGCAACGGATTGCGGCCGATCTTACCGCGCGGCTGGCGGTGTTGCTGGACCTGGGGCTGGGTTATCTCTCGCTCGATCGCAGCACGCCGACGCTTTCGCCCGGCGAATTGCAGCGGCTGCGGCTGGCGACTCAAGTCCGCTCGAATTTGTTTGGCGTGGTCTACGTGTTGGACGAGCCCTCCGCAGGTCTCCATCCGGCCGACACCGAGGCGCTGCTGGCGGCGCTCGATCGCTTGAAGGCGTCTGGCAATTCGCTGTTTGTCGTCGAGCACGATCTGGACGTGATTCGCCACGCCGACTGGATTGTGGACGTCGGGCCAGACGCCGGCGAGCAAGGAGGCTACGTCCTCTACAGCGGCCCACCCGCCGGACTGGAGAAGGTGGCGGAGTCGCACACGCGTCGGCATTTGTTTGGCGATCAGCGTTTGCCGGACCGCACACCGCGCGCGCCGCGCGGCTGGCTACGGCTGAGTGGCGTGACGCGCAATAACCTCAATAAACTGGACGTCGACTTTCCGCTGGGCGTGTTTACCACCGTGACCGGCGTCTCTGGCTCAGGCAAGTCTAGCCTGGTGAGCCAGGCGCTGGTGGAATTGGTCGCCGAACATCTAGGGCATGAACTCGCGCAGGAAGCCGACGAGGCGGAAGAGTTGCAGCCGCCCGCGCCGCAAACGTTGGGTGGGCAGATCACCGACGGCATGCAGGGAATCAAGCGGTTGGTCCGCGTCGATCAAAAACCGATCGGCCGCACGCCGCGCTCCAACCTGGCCACGTACACAGGGCTGTTCGATCACGTGCGCCGTCTGTTCGCCGCGACCAAGACTGCCAGGGCCAGGCATTACGACGCCGGCCGGTTTTCGTTCAATGTCGCCAAAGGGCGCTGCGAGACGTGCGAAGGCGAAGGCTTTGTCGTCGTCGAGTTGTTGTTCCTGCCCAGCGTATACGCGCCTTGCCCCACGTGCCACGGCGCGCGCTACAACGCCAAGACGCTGGAGATCCGCTATCAAGCAAAGAACATCGCCGAGGTGCTGGGCCTGACGGTGAGCGCCGCCTGCGATTTCTTCGCGGATGAGCCGGCTGTGTTGAGATCGCTGCAAGTATTGCGCGACGTGGGCCTGGGCTACCTACGACTAGGGCAGCCTGCCACGGAGTTATCTGGCGGCGAAGCGCAGCGAATCAAGCTGGCCACGGAACTGCAACGCGTTCAGCGCGGCGCGTCGCTCTACATTCTGGACGAGCCAACGACCGGCTTGCACCGCTCCGACATCGAAAAGCTGATGACGCAGCTCGACACCCTAGTCGACGCCGGCAACACGGTGATCGTAGTCGAGCACGAGATGCGCGTCGTTGCCGGCAGCGACTGGATCATCGACGTCGGCCCCGGCGCGGGGGACGAAGGAGGCCAGATCGTCGCGGCCGGGCCACCGGAAGTGGTAGCAAAGAATGGTGCGAGCCGGACGGCGAAGTATTTGCGCAGGGCGCTGGCTGGGGTGTAAATCTAAAAGTAGGAACTACATCGGTTCCACGACGCGTATTGAGTCTTCGTCGAGATTTACGGTCAGGACAATCGAAGGCGGATCTGTCGTGTCGTTTCGCGAGTCCAATCCTGCATGTGCAAATTCAACATCCCAAATCACCTGCATTTATCGTGACTTGCATTCGGTCCCGATGCACGGACCGTGCCTATAGCCCCGAGTAGCCATGTATGCTTTGGCCTTAAGAATGGCCACGTGTTCGTGATTTTGCATGGTGTTAACATAATGCCGCGGCGCGGGCGGCCGTGTTCTCTGGTAGTGGGGGGCTCGGCGCGCCGTTCTGCCGGTGTGTTTTGTCCTCTGGTTTTAAGCGCGACGACGCGAAGACCGCTGTGTAAATCATTTTGATCGCCGCGCGTTAATTTACTTCGGTTGCGCGCCGGATGTGCGCTCAGGGCGACGCGGACTGCGTCCGCTTGCCCTGGGCTGAGTTCTCTCGCCCCTTTGGTTTGTTTCGGAACGAGCGCAGGCGTAACGCGAATGCACGATCCACGATTTGGTGCGAAACAGACGAAGATCCCTCACTGACATTTCGGGCTGGGAAAGAATGTGGCGGCATGGCGATTCAATCCAAGCACGGACCTTGTGAAAAGTTCAAACAGCAAAACTGCAAGCAACACACAAATAGCAACCCAACTCCAAACGCCAACATGCGGCGCCGAGCGGATTGCTCCGCTCGACGCGCGCATATTGGCACACACACTGCGAAACTTGGTTTTCGCCGTCACGCCGGGCGGGGGTGTCTTTTGGCGACCTCT
>Ga0105047_10001423_pt1 | contig 42824 bp, 37 predicted proteins | sample MAT04_FD_78384 | JGI IMG/M metagenome (GOLD analysis project Ga0105047, IMG submission 78384) | Freshwater microbial communities from Lake Fryxell liftoff mats and glacier meltwater in Antarctica - MAT-04 (megahit assembly) | ecosystem: Environmental > Aquatic > Freshwater > Ice > Liftoff... | reverse complement strand
CCGTCCTCGCAGAAATCTCCGACGACTGGCTCTCCGCCAAAATCTACCTCGACATGAACCCTTCAAACCCGCCCTCCGCCTAACCCGCGCTCAATTTACAGAAAACAATTTGCGCCGCCCGCGAAACCGTCACTGGCACTCGTCGCCCCACTTGAGAAACGACCGACGCTCCGCACCATTGGCAAGCCGCGCGATTGCAGAAACGGCGCTCACCAACCACCAGTCTGCGTAACTCGTCACCGCCGAAACTTCCCGCTCAATGGAAAGGAAGCGCCAACGATCAAGTTGCGGCATCTCTGGCTTCCAAAAGGATAAGGCTCAACCGCCTTTCTTGTTTCCCTCGTTCCAAAACTGAGGGTTTTGGGACGCCAAATTGGGGGGGGGAAGCTGTGCTTCGAGGGATGGGCTGGTTGCGGGTCACGCGGGAGCCCGACCGACCGCCGCGCCAGGGAACGGCCGCTGGAAAATGCGTGCCCAAAGCCTCACTTTGGGCACGGCGAGAATGCGAGGAGAGGGAACGCCTCACCTGGCGGATGTCCGAGGCGGACCATTCACACCAACGGGTTGAGCAGCTTCACCCCGGTCCTGGCGAAGTCGGTGGTGTTTCGCGTGACGACGCCGGATTTCGCCGATATCGACGAGGTAGCTCACAGCGCCGGGGGCGCGGTGTCGTCGGTCTCCCGCGCCGGGATCTCGAAGGGCGACGGGCAGGCCAGCAGCAAATCCACGAGCCCGCGATTCGCGGGCTGGGAGATGCGTCGCAGCGTGATCGTGTCTTCGTCTTCCACGGCGACCTCGAAGTCGTCACCCGGCACCAGATGAAGTTGCTGGCGCACCGGAACGGGCAGGACGATCTGGCCTTTTTGCGACAGGATGGTGGTCATTGGGGGAAAATCTTACTTCGGCGTGGCTGCGAAACAATGGGGTTTGTGGGGGGGGAAGCGGTGCTTCGCATGAGGACGGTTCAGTCACCTTGGGCACGACGAGAAAGAGGCGGGCGCGGTTCGGAAGGGGCCTATCAAGCTTCCGGTCCGGGCTGAACTGCTACCGGGGCGGGCTGGACGGCTTCCGGGGCGGGTTTTCGGGCTTCCGGAGGGGGCTGACGTGCTTCCGAAGTGTTCTGAACGGCTTCCGGACTGATCTGAGCGGGTTCGAAAAGCGTCTATCGGGCGTTCGGAAACGCCCTGTCCAGCTTCCGGAAGGCGCTGAACGGCTTCCGGGATGCGTTGGCGGGCTTCCGAAATAGGCGGAACGGCTGCGGAAACGGGCCGACGGGCTTCCGGAAAGGGCCGACGCGCTGGCGGAGGAGGCGGGCGGGCTACTTCGCGAGCTACTTCGCGAGCTTCTTGAGGGCGGCGGCTCGGTCGGTGACTTCCCAGGTGAGGTCGGGGTCGTCGATCTTGCCGAAGTGGCCGTAGTTCGTCGTCTTGCTGTAGATCGGGCGGAGGAGGTTGAGCTGCGCGATGATGTCGGCGGGCTTGAAGCTGAAGACTTTCAAGACGGCGGCGAGGATGGCGGCGTCGGCGACGGTGCCGGTGCCGAAGCTATCGATATGCACGCTGACGGGCTGCGGGTGGCCGATGGCGTAGGCAAACTGCACTTCGCACTTCGCGGCGAGGCCGGCGGCGACGACGTTCTTGGCGACCCAGCGGCCCATGTAGGCGGCGCTGCGATCCACTTTGCTCGGGTCCTTGCCGGAGAAGGCGCCGCCGCCATGCCGGCCCATGCCGCCGTAGGTATCGACGATGATCTTGCGCCCGGTGAGGCCGGTGTCGCCCTGCGGTCCGCCGACGACGAAGTTGCCGGTGGGATTGATGAGATACTCGGTCTGGGCGGTGAGCATGCCTTTGGGCAGGACGGCCTTGATCACTTTCTCGATGCAAAACTTCTCGATCTCGGCGTGCTCCGTGCCGGCGGCGTGCTGGGTGGAAATGACGACGTTGGTGATGCGGGTGGGCTTGCCATCGACGTACTCGACGGAGACTTGCGACTTGGCGTCGGGCCGGAGCCACCTGGCGGCTTTGCCGGCCTTGCGGATGCGCGTGAGCTCGCGGCCGAGGCGGTGCGCATACATGATCGGCGCGGGCATCAGCTCGGGCGTTTCGTTGCTGGCGTAGCCAAACATGATGCCCTGGTCGCCGGCGCCCTGCTCGGCGGTCTTCTTGCCTTTGACCTTCTTCGCATCGACGCCCTGCGCGATGTCGGGTGACTGCGCGGTGAGGATGTTCTGCACGAAGATTTTGTCCGCGTGGAAAATGTCGTCGTCGTTCACGTAGCCGATCTCGCGCACGGCATCGCGGGTGATCTGCACGTAGTCGAGCTTCGCCTTGGTGGTGATCTCGCCGCCGACGATGGCGATGTTGCTTTTTACGTAGGTCTCGCACGCCACGCGGCTCTTCACATCCTGCGTGAGACAGGCATCGAGCACCGCATCGGAAATAGTGTCGGCAACTTTGTCAGGGTGACCTTCACCAACGGATTCGGAGGAAAAAATGTAACGATCGGACATGCGTGAATGAGTGTGGGGTTGAGGATGCGGGGCGATTGGCTCAAGCTACGCATTGACCAATCATGATGCGGTGATATGTCTAGTTCACTTCCGCATGGCGTCAATCGTAAAATCTCTACGCCTCCTCGCCGACGAAACACGGCTCCGACTTCTCCTGCTGCTGCAAAGGGAGGAACTGTCCGTCGTCGAAATTCAGGAAGTCCTCGGCATGGGCCAGTCGCGGATCTCCAGCCATCTCGCGCAGCTCCGCCAGGCCGGGCTGGTGCGGGATCGGCGGGCGGGGAAAAACATCTACTACGCACTGGCCGACGACAACGGCCACGCCCAGCTCCTGCCCATCATCCAGGCGGCCGCGAAGGAATTGCCCGAGGCGGCGCGCGATCACGCAGCGTTGAAAGTCGCGCTCAAAAAGCGCGACGACAAGGCCCGCGAATACTTCAACCAGCTCGCCGGTAAATTCGGTCGCGCCTATTGCCCGGGGCGGACTTGGGATGGCGTCGCCCACATGCTTTTCACGCTCGTGCCGGAGATGATCATCGCGGATCTCGGCGCCGGCGAAGGGACGCTGGCGCAGCTTCTCGCCAAACGCGCGAAGAAGGTCATTGCCCTCGATAACTCGGAGAAGATGGTCGAGTTCGGCGCCGCGCTGGCGAAGAAACACGGTTTCAAGAACCTGGAATACCGGCTGGGTGAAATCGAAGACCCACCCATTCCGCCGAACAGCGTCGATCTCGCCTTGCTCAGCCAGGCGCTGCACCATGCCACGAATCCGCTGCGCGCCGTGGCCGCGGCGTATCGCATTTTGAGAAAGGGCGGACGCGTCGCCATCCTCGACCTGCTCCAACACCAGATGGAGGAGACGCGCGAACTTTACGCCGACCGCTGGCTCGGCTTCAGCGAAGCCGACCTGCATCAATTCCTCGAAAGCGCCGGCTTCCGCGACATCGAGATCGGCGTCGTCTCCAGGGAACCTCAGCCGCCGCATTTTCAGACGATCCTGGCGACCGCCGTGAAATGACGCCACCCAAGCTTGACCGCGCACGAAGCGGGCGCCTACTTTGCCCGCCGTCCCATCGTTGAGACCATCCGATCGCGCCGCCTAATGCCTCCGCCGGTCGAGTGTCCTGCTCAATCCATGCACCGTCAGCTTCCCATCGCAGACTCGCCCATGACCGCGCCCGTATTTTCGGGCGGGCGGCTGACCCTCTCCCCGTTTCACAACTCCGTCCTCCCCCCAAAGAAAGAACGCCAGTGGCTTTGGAGCCACCGCCCGCTCCACTTGCCGGGCCAGGGATGGAGATGAAGCCCGGGACGCTCTACAATCTTCAGGCGCTGCGCGGCATTGCCGTCCTCCTCGTGCTCTGGCGGCACAGCTTCGTCATTGGCGAACGAAACAACCGCAGTGGGATCGAGATCCCGGAAATCTGGAAGATCGGCGAGGGCGGCGTGGATCTGTTTTTTGTCATCAGCGGCTTCGTCATGGTCTTGATCACGCCCGGTCGTTTCGGCTGTCCACGTGAGATCGGGCCCTTCCTCTACCAGCGCTTCACCCGCATCTATCCGCTTTATTGGATCTACAGCCTCATGATCCTGGCGATCTACTTCATCAACCCGCGGATGGTCAATAGCTCGCAAGGCGGCCAGGTCGATATCTTCGCGTCGTTTCTTCTGCTGCCGCAAGATATTATGCCGCTCCTCGGGCAGGGCTGGACCCTCGAGTTCGAAGTCTATTTCTATCTCGTCTTCGCCCTGCTGCTCCTGGCGCCCGAACGCCTGCTGCCCGCGCTACTACTGCTCTGGGGCGCGATCGTTGCGGCCGGCTGGAATCTCGGTCTGGCCGACGACTCCACTCCCTTGCTGCACCTCGTCTGCAATCCGCTCACCGTGGAGTTCATCCTCGGCGCCTTTCTGGCTCTGGCCCTGCGCCGTCACTGGCGACGCGGAGCGCTCCTCTCTCTCTGCGGCGGCTTCGCCCTGCTCCTCGCCGGGTCGCTCTGGGTCGATCTCCATCAATTCGCCGGCCTCCGCCTTTTCTATTACGGCCTGCCCGCGGTCATGATCGTTTACGGTGCGGTCGCCTTGGAGAAAGAATCCGGCCGGCGCTTTCCGCGCTGGATCGAAGCGGTCGGCGATGCCTCCTACTCCATTTACCTCTCCCACATCCTCGTCGTCTCCACCGTCGGTCGGGTCTGGAAAACCCTGCCGATCCCTTTGAACGGCGTCTGGAATCTGGCCGGCGTCATTATCTGCATGGCCGTGGCCGCCGTGGCCTTTGGCTTAGCCAGCCATCGCTACCTCGAGAAACCTCTCCTCCGCGCCTTCCGCGAACGCCGTCTGCCCCGTTTCTCCCTCCCCTTTATTGGCGGGCAGAAATCCCAGGAACTCTAGCGGTCGGACGCGGCCTGCCGAACCACACCGGAGCACGTCCGGCCGGTCGTCTCCCCGCGGCTGATCGTGAACTGATCGAACGGCAGGTTGCGCTCGCAGACCTCGCTCCCCAGGTCACGGCCATTCAACCTCTGCCCGCTCGACTTCGCTCTGGAAGTCGTGGTGATCCGCGGAACGCGCAAAGCCCAGCCACGGTCCGGTCATCCCTGAAACTGAAAGCATCTGCCAAAGGCAGTGTCCGGATTTTCGGCGCACGAATTCGCCGCTACGGAGCCGCAAACTCATTGGCGAAGCCGATGAAAACGGAAACGGTTTTCTCTTCGCTGAGCGCCCGAAATGATCAAACCCAACGCGACGGAATCAACGTCCGCAGTCGTCGCCGGCAACGAATTTGCTTCCACTGGCTTGACCAACTCCGGCGCATTCTCTTTAAGTTTCGCGCCCCCCCGCCTTCCATCGGATGCGCGCGGCGCTCGACCTCCTTCCACCCCCCAACCAACTACGCACTCCATGACCCATCCGTATCGTTCCCGCATCTTCCCGCCTCATTCAGTCGCGCTCCTCGCCGCCGTCTGCGGGATCGTCACCGCTCAAGCCGAGGTCAAGCTCCCGGCCATTTTCGACAGCCGCATGGTGTTGCAGCGTGACCAGAAGGTGCCCGTCTGGGGCTGGGCCGATGAAGGGGAGAAAGTCACCGTGGAGTTCGCCGGGCAAAAGGCGGAAACCACGGCGAAGGATGGCAAATGGTCCGTGACGCTCAACGCGCTCAAAGCGAACAGCACCGGCGCCAAGTTCACGGTGGCCGGGAAGAACAAGGTCGAGTTCGAAGATGTGCTCGTCGGCGAAGTGTGGTTCTGCTCCGGGCAATCCAACATGGAGTGGACGGTGAACGCCTCCAAGGACGCGCCGAAGGAAATCGCGGGTGCGAATAATCCGCGCATCCGCCATTTCAAGGTTCCTCACGTCACCAGCGTCAAGCCGCAGACCGAGGTGAAGACCACCGGTGGCTGGCAGGCCACCTCCCCGACGACCGTCGGTAGCTTCACCGCGGTCGGCTACTTCTTCGGGCGCGAAATCGAGAAAGCGCTCGACGTTCCCATCGGCCTCATCGGCTGCAATTGGGGCGGCACACGCATCGAGCCGTGGGTTCCGCCCGTTGGCTTCCAATCCGTGCCCGCACTAAAGGCGGACTTTGCCGACAAACTCTCCAGCTTCCCCTCCAAGGTCCCCGTCATGGAGACCTACACCCAGCCCGTGCTCGATGTGGAAGGCAAGCCCGTGATCAATCCCGACGGCAAGCCCAACGTCGTCACCGTCACCGATGACAAAGGAAAGCCCAAGATGCGCCCGAAGATGGACGCCGACGGCAAGCCGATCGTCACCGCCAGCCAGGGTTCCCCGATGGCCATCTACAACGCCATGGTCCACCCCATCGTCCCCTACGCCATCCGAGGCGCGCTCTGGTACCAGGGCGAGTCCAACAACGGCGAAGGCATGCTCTACTTCGAGAAGATGAACGCCCTGATCAGCGGCTGGCGCTCGATCTGGCAGCAGGGCGACTTCCCGTTCTACTTCGTCCAACTCGCTCCCTTCCGATATACCAAGCCCGAGGCGCTCCCCGCCATCTGGGAAGCCCAGACCGCCGCACTTTCCATCCCCAACACCGGCATGGCCGTCACCACCGACGTCGCCACCGTGGTCAATATCCACCCACCGGACAAACAGAGCGTCGGCCACCGGCTCGCGCTCTGGGCACTGGCGAAGACTTACAACAAGCCGGCCGGCCCCCATGCCAGCCCACTCTTCGACACGCTCAAAATCGAAGGCAACAAGGCCCGCGTCACGTTCAAGAACGCCGACGACGGCCTGAAGGCCCGCGACGGCCAGGCGCTGACCTGGTTCACCATCGCCGGTGAAGACAAGAAATTCGTCGAAGCGAAAGCCGAGATTTCGGGGGGAAGCGTCGTCGTCAGTGCGCCGGGCGTGGACCAACCCGTGGCCGTGCGTTTCGGCTGGCATGAAACGGCCGAACCCAATCTGGCCAACGCTGCCGGCCTGCCCGCCTCGCCCTTTCGGACAGACCAGTGGAAGGATGCCACCATCCCAGTCATCGCCCCCCCGCCGACGCCGACGAAGTAAGATCTGACCAGCTTCCATCCGCTCGACAGATCGTTCGACGCGTTCACCGCCAGCGTGCGGGTGCGCTGGGAGGTGACCGAAACGTGGGATTTTTTCGGCGTCGTTTCCCAGGGCTTTCGCGCGCCCAACCTCTCGGACTTCACCTCCTTCGAACTCGCGCGCTCCGGCGAACTCGAGACCCCCGCGCCGAATCTCGATCCCGAGGATTACGTCTCTTACGAGATCGTCACGAGGGCTGTGCTTCCGGCGATCAACGCCTCGCTCTACGCGTCCTATTATTTCCCGCAGACCTACGACCAGATCGTACGCTATCCGACCGGCCGCATCGTGGATGGCCTCACCGCAGTCACGAAAGCGAATATCGGCGACGGCTTCATCCAAGGTGTCGAACTCGGCGCGGAATGGCGTTTTTATCCGGAACATCGCCGACGAGGACTACCGCTATCTCGGCTCGGGCGGCAACGAACCCGGCACCAACGTCGTCCTCGGCGGGCAGTTGTTCTTTCTAGAGCGCGTGCCCCAAAAAGCATTCCGAAACAAGACGGTGTAATCCTGAGCGGAGCGGAGGCGTCAAGGGGAGCGCAATCGAAGAGCCGAGCGAAGCGAGACCGCCGCGGGCAAAGGTGCAATCCCGTGCGCCTGACTCGGACATTTCGGCAAATGCTCTGAAACGAGCAGTCTCGGAAAATGAAAACGCCTCTCGGGCCGGAACCTGAGAGGCGCTTTCTGTTTGGAGGAGAACGCTTTCTTCAATAGCGGACGCGCGGAGAGCAGCAAGGCCTATTTCCGAAAATTTCCGGCCGAATGACATTTCACGAGGAAAGGCCAGGCGGTGGACCTCCCATCGCCGTGGCATTGGGGGAACATCGGAAGCAGCCGGCAAGGATGGCACCGGGCGTGCTTTATAGAAATTGTGAAATTGCTCGCCTTACTATTCGCTATTGCCATTCCGAACGCCGCCTTTGCCGGTAATCTCGCCGACGAGGTGCTCGCTGAAATCAATCTCGCCCGGACCGCTCCTCAGCAATACGCGCAAATCGTCGCCAGCCGCACGGTCGGCTATCGCGGCGTCGAAGGTGAAGGGGTGGTCCGCGAAGCCATCCGCTTTCTCGAAAAACAACGCCCGCTCCCGGCGCTCGCCATCTCCGAAGGCATCCGCAATAGCGCGCTGACGCACGTCCTCGACATGGGTCCGGTCGGCGGACGCGGCCACAAGGGCAGCAACGGCAGCCAGCCGTGGGATCGGATGGCACGGTTCGGCCAATGGGTCGGTCACGCGGGGGAGAACATCGATTACGGACAGCGCGACGCCCGCGCCGTCGTCGTCCGCCTCATCGTCGATGACGGCGTGCGCGGTCGCGGTCATCGCAAAAACATCTTCAGCCGAAACTACCGCGTCGCCGGCGCCGCTTCGGGCTTCCACGCGACCTACGGCGGCATGTGCGTGATCGATTTCGCGGGTGGATTTGTGGAAACGCCGGGCCGCGTCGCCAGCCGCACCGCGCTGCCCGCCGCACCGCTTTAAGCCCACGCAGCGCTCGCTGCTTTCGCGTAAGGATTTCCCTTCCCAAGCCTCGCGGGCTTCGTGTTCTATCTGCCCGCGATGCCCAAGCCCTCTGTCCGCGCGAAATCCGCAAAACCCCTCAAGCCCAAATACCAGCGCATCGTCCTGAAACTGAGCGGCGAAGCGCTCAAGGCGCGGGGTAGTGCGGATAATATTTCGCCGGAAATCGTCCAGCAGGTCTGTTCCCAGATCAAGGACGTGCATGATCTCGGGGTCGAGATCGCGGTCGTGATCGGCGGCGGCAACATCTGGCGCGGCCTGAGCGCCAGCCATCGCGGGATGGAACGCACCACCGCCGACTACATGGGCATGCTGGCCACGGTCATCAACGGCCTCGCCCTGCAAAGCGCCCTCCAGCAGATGGGCCTCGATACCCGCGTCCAGACCGCCATCAAGATGGACAACGTCGCCGAGCCCTTCATTCGCAATCGCGCCATGGCCCAGCTCGACGAAGGCAAGATCGTCATCTTCGTCGCCGGCACCGGCAACCCGTTCTTCTCCACCGACACCACCGCCGCCCTCCGCGCGAACGAGATCGGCGCGCAAGTCATCCTGAAGGCGACCAAGGTCGATGGCATCTACACCGCCGACCCTTTCAAAGACCCGACGGCGACGAAATACGACCGGATCACCTTCAGCGAAGCGCTTTCCAAACGGCTCTCCGTCATGGATTCCACCGCCTTCAGCCTTTGCCAGGACAACAAAATGCCGATCATCGTTTTCGACATGATGAAGAACGACAACATCAAGCGCGTCGTCCTCGGCCAGAAGGTCGGCACCCTCGTCACTTCCGAATAACGCTTTATGGACCCCGATGAAATCCTCCTCGAGACCGAGGCCACGATGGAAAAAGGCTTCGAATATATGCAGCACGAATTCTCCGCCGTGCGCACGGGCAAAGCCTCACCCGCGCTCGTGGAGAATATCGACGTCGAGGCTTACGGCGCGTCGATGAAGCTCAAGCAACTCGCACTCATCACCACTCCGGAGCCACGGCTGCTCGTCATCCAACCCTTCGACGCCAGTACCACCAGGGACATCGAGAAAGCGATCAAGGAATCCAAGCTCGGCATCAACCCGATCGTGGACGGCAAAATCATCCGGCTCCCCATCCCCGCGCTCTCCGAGGAGCGCCGCAAGGATCTCGTCAAAGGAATCAAACAAATGGCCGAGGAAGCCCGGGTCCGGGTGCGCTCGGCTCGTCGCGAAGGCATCGATACCCTCAAGAAGGCGCAGAAAGAGGGACAAGTCTCCGAGGACGACCTCGACACTTACGAAAAGGAAATCCAGAAACTCACCGATGGCTTCTCCAAAAAAATCGACGACGCCTTCAGCCTCAAGGAAGCCGACATTCTCAAAGTTTAACGTCATGCGCACTCTGCTCCTCACCCTCTCATTCGTCGCCGCCATCGTCACCGCCGAGGCCGCCGTCGTTCGCCCCGCACCCGACTTCGCGTTTCCCGGTATCGGCAAAACCCGGTCGCTGAAAAGCCTCCGCGGCCAGCCAGTCGTGCTCCTCATCGCCAAGTCACCGAAAACCGGCGACTTCAAGGCCCAAGCCAAACTCCTGCGGGAAATCTACCAGCAGTTCGCCAGCAAACAGGTCGTCTTCGTCGCCGCGTTCACCGAGGACGCCGGCCTGATCAAATCCGACATCCCCTTCGCCGTGGTCGCAAACGGCCCAGCCGTCGCCGGGGCTTACGGCGTCGTGGACAAATTTAATATCGTGATCATCGGCAAGGACGGGAACGTGGATTACCAGACGAAAAAGGTGCTCCCGCCCGAGCGGATTCGCGACGTCATCCAGAATTCCTTCGCCGTGCAGTCGAACACCGGCCGCTAAACCGGCGGCATGCGGATCGCCGTCATCTCGGACACCCACGACCGGCTCCCGGAACACGTCGCCTCGGCGATCGTCGAAGCCGACGAAATCTGGCATCTCGGCGATGTCTGCGAGCCGCAGATCCTCGCGAGCATCCGGCAACTTGGTCCGCCGGTCCGCGTTGTCCGCGGGAATTGCGACAGCCACCTCGCCTGGCCGCTCACACTCGATTTCGAGGTCGAAGGTTTCCGCATCCACCTCGAACACATCCCGCCCCGCCCGGCTCCGGGGGGCTGCGACCTGCTGCTCCACGGCCACACTCACGTCCCGCGTGACGAAAGCATCGGCGGGATCCGTTTCCTCAATCCCGGCTGCATCACCCGCCCCAACCGGGGATCTCCGGCGAGTTGGGCATGGTTGAATTTGGAAACGGGGCACCCCGTCGGCTGGCGGTTGGCTCAGGTTTAGGACCTCGGCAATAAATCCCGCCTCCCATTCCGTCATTCCTAAAAACGTGAATGGGATGGCCACGAACGACACGGAAAAACACGAAAGGAAGGAGTTGCGGGGACGGCCGCCTTCCCCTGCTGGGTGAGTCGCCCAAGGACCGGGAGACCTGCTCTTTCGTGTCTTTTCGGGTGTTTCGTGGACCCCATCGCCGGATTGGGGATGGTCGGAAGGAAGACCGGAAGCAAGGCGGGCTACTTCTTCGCCGCGCTCTCCCGGGCGAGATTGAGCAGGTACTGCTCGACCTGCGTTCCATATTCCTCGGGATATTTTTCGCTTTGGGCCTGCTCGATCACCGCCCGTTCCCGCGCCGGCAGCGAGGTGAACACCGCCTTGCGATTCGCAACCGTGCGCGAACCCATTTGCGCCGTTTCGTTCCCGGCCGGCTGATATTTCTCGGCAGCCGGTGAACTCGGCTGACCGGGTGTTTGCCCCGGAGTCTTGCCGGGCTGCTGTCCCGGTTGAGACCCGGGCGGCCCGGACTGGCCAGGCATTCCCGGCATCCCGCCCATCGGATTCGCCGCCGTCACTCCCGCCTGCGCTTGAGCCATCGCCGCCTGAGCCTGGGCGAGCGCCTGCTGCGCAGCCGCCGCTTGCGCCTGCGCACCCGGAATATTTTGCGCCGCGGCCTGCGCGGCCCCTTGGGTCGCTGCTTGCGCCGCCGCCTGCGCGCCCTGTTGCGCGGGACTATTCGCCGGCTGGGCCTGCGCCGCCGCCTGACCGGCCTGGGCCGCGGCCTGACCCAATTGGGCTGCCGCCTGCTGCGCCGCCCGTTGCGCGGCGGCTTGCTGAGCCGCCGCTTGTTGACCCGCCTGTTGGGCCTGTTGCTGCGCCTGCGCCGCCGCGGGCTGATTCCCGGCCTGCTGGGCTTGCTGGGCCGCTTGTTGCGCCTGCTGCCCCGCAGCCTGGGCGGCTTGCGCCGCGGCCTGCGCTTGCTGCGCCTGTTGCAGCGCTTGATTTGCGTTGGCCACTGCCGCTTGCGCCTGCGCGAGCTGCGCGGCGGCCTGCTGCTGGGCACCCGGGTTCTGCGGCGGATTCGGATTCTGCCCGAGCGCGGCCTGCGCCTGCGCCGCTGCCTGCTGCAACGCCGCCTGCGCTGCGTAGAGAAAATCCAGCGCCTTTTGCTCCGCGGTCTGGGCGAGCTTGCCGTCCGGCTTTTCGAGATGCTGCTTCGCCTCGCGCATCTGGCCCAGCGCTTCGCGGAGCGACGGGCTGGCCGCAGCCAGATCCGGCGTCAGCGTGGTTTGGAGCGTCTCGGTCCGCACGGAAATTTCCTGCTGCCTCGAAGCCTGGCCACTGAATGCGCCCCTCGGCACCGGCGTGCCGGGCGTGGCCTGGGCGACGCTCTTCGCCGTTTCGAGTTGGAGCTTCTGCTCGCTGATAATGACCTCCGCAAGTTGCTGCTGCGCCTGTTGCGCGGCGGCTGCTTGCTGCTGAGCCTGCTGCGCGGCTGCCGCTTGCTGGGCCACTTGCTGCGCCGCCTGCGCGAGATTTCGGGCTGCGGCCTGCTGCGCCGGTGCGGCGGCGGCGGGTTGCCCGGCCTGGGCGGCTTGGGCCGCCTGCTGCGCATCGGCCGCGGCTCGTTGCGCGGCCGGCGCCGCCGCGGGGGCGATGGCCGCCGCCCGCTTTGCGAGGTCATCGATTTTCTGCGCCAGCGCCGGTTGACCGGACTTGTCGGGATTCTTCGCCACGTCGGCCTGCTGCTGCGCCAACGCCTGCGCCTGCTGTTGCAAAGCCTGCAAGTCCTTGACCGGATCATTCGACTTCTCCGCCAGCGCCTCCGCCTTCGCCACTTCCTGCTGAAGCTTCGCCTCCGCCGCTTGCATGGCCGCCAGGGCATCCTGGGCATTTTTCGCAGCGGCGGGTCCGTCCCCGTCCATCATCGCCGCCCGCGTTTCCTGCATTTTGTCGTTGCCTGCCTTCACCTCGCGCGCCACCTCCGGCGCGGTCCTGGCAAGGCTCTGCGCCAGTTCATCGCTCCGGGCCGCGACATCGCCCTGCTTGTTTTCCAGCGCGGGCAACTCATCCGCCTTGCCCTGTTGCTGCGCTGCGAATCGCTGCTGCAATGCTGGGTTGTTCCGCAACTGTTCGCGCGGCGCCTTCGCCAGTCTTCCGCCGACCTTTTTTTCGGCGATCTGCTGATCCAGCCACCGGTCGAAATCCTTCTCTCCCGCTGCCTTCTGCGACTCTTTGGCGATCTCCTTTTGATCCTCGATCGCCTTGGTCAGCTCGCGTTGCGCCGTGCGCAAAGCCTCGACGCGATCCTGCGGCGGCGCGATTTCCTTGGCCAGTCTCCGCAGCGCATCCCGCGCCATCTTCTCGTCGCCGACCGCCTTGAAAAGCTGCCCGTTCTTCAGCGCCTCCGCCGCGTTCTCCACATTCGGCAGCACCTTTTGGATCGACTCCAGGCCTTTTTGGAAACGCGCCGCCTGCTCCGCATTCTCCGGCTCCCTGGCAAACTGCGCGACCCGCTGCCCCAGCGCCTTCAGTTCCTCGGCGATCGCCGTCTGCTCCGCTTGCTGGCCTTGCAAGTTCGCCTGCATCGCCGCCTCGAAATTTTCCGGCTTCTTCCCGCCCGTCCACTGCCCGAGCGACACCCCGTTCTGCAAATTCACCGCCTGCCGCTCGGCCAGCTTCCCGAGCTGCGTGGCCAGTTCCTGCGCCTGCTGATTGCGCAGATGCTCGGTGAGCAATTGCTGCATGCGCGTGAGAATCGCCTTCTGACTCGTGTAAGCGTCCGACACGCGCTGCTTCGCCTCGCCGACATCGCGCGCCCCGCGCGCCTTCTCCAGCAACTCCACGACCTGCTTCATCTCGTCCGTCGAAAGCCGCTGCAAACCATCCCGCAACGCCTGCACCGTCTGCGTCTCGTCGCCGCCGAACCCGTTGCGCGCGTATTCGTCGAGCATCCCGTTGAGCTGCTCCACCAGCCGCTGCGCATCGCCGCGGAGTTGCTGCTGCTTCGCCTCGCCTTCGCGGAGGCGATCCATCGAAGCTTCCGGAGCCGCGGTCAAAACCGGGACAGCGAAATGTGCAAGCACGAGAAAAAGCGGCAGGCGATTCATGGCGGGGAGAGTTGGCGCACCGTCCCACCCGGCGCGTGCCGGGTCAAACTCTGGTAGTGCTCCGATTTCGGAACGGAGTGGGAATGGCCGCCCGCCGACGCACTCGCCGAACAAAGCACCCCGCTCACAAACGCGAACCACAGGATGAAAGTCACCGGCACTTCCGCGATGAGCTTGGAATCGAGAAGCACTTTCATGCGTCCCTTGCTCCAGCCGATGGTGATCAAGTGCCGGCGGCGCGTCCGCGGCAGAGCGAGGGGGACTTCGAATAACGGTCTCCGATTTCCCCCGCCGATCGTCGCCGCCAGGACGGGGCCATCGGAACACACCACGCAGGTTTCGCGGCCAAACTGGAACTCGCCCCAACGCTGGCGAATCCCCGGTTCAAAGGCATCCCGGCTTTTCGCGCAATCGACCCACAAATTGAAAGTGCCCCGCGGGGGTTCGCAGGTCTTGTGGAGATCGGGTTCATCCTCAGGCATCCCTCGAATGGATCACAACCCAAGCGAACCCGGCGATCTCGAATTTTTGACTTCTTGCCCAGGCTGGAGTTTGGGCACTCACGCTGGAAAGGCCGAACACTGTTTCGCGGGCGCTGGCTGGATAAAAACGCCACGCCCCCTCTCTCGACGATCCTCACCCATCCGATCTCGTCTCAGATGACGTGACGCGGTTCCCGAAAGCCCGTAGTCTCCCCGCGCCCATGCAGACCATCAAACTCCTCCCACCAACACCCATCGAGCTGGTCGATTCTACGGTGCTCGAAGGAGATGTCTGTCTGGCATTGGCGCGTCTGCCCAGCGAGTCGGTCCAATGCGTGGTGACGTCGCCGCCCTATTGGGGTCTGCGTGATTATGGAATCGAAGGCCAGATCGGGCTTGAACCCACCTTGGCCGGATTCATCCAGGCGTTGACCGCGGTTTTCGCCGACGTGAAGCGCGTGCTCAAACCGGACGGCATTCTGTGGCTAAACATCGGGGACGGCTACACCAGCGGGAACCGCGGGTGGCGAGCGCCCGACAAGAAAAATCCCAACCGCGCCATGAACGTGCGCCCCGACAATCCACCTGGTCTCAAGGACAAAGATTTGCTCGGCATCCCGTGGCGCCTCGCTCTCGCGTTGCAAGACAACGGCTGGTTCCTCCGCAGCGACATCGTCTGGCACAAGCCGAACGCGATGCCGGAAAGCGTGAAAGATCGGCCCACTCGAGCGCACGAATACCTCTTCATGCTCACCAAAGGCGAACAATACGCCTACGACCACGAAGCCGTGAAGGAACGCGCCGAGGACGGCAGTAAGCGGAATCGTCGAACGGTCTGGAGCATCAATACCTCGAATTCCGGCAGTTCCCACATCGCGTCCTTTCCCGAAGCGCTGGTCGAGCCGTGCATTCTTGCGGCCACCAAGCCGGACGATTTTGTCCTCGATCCCTTTTTCGGGTCCGGAACTGTGGGCCTCGTCGCCCGCCGCCTCGGTCGGCGCTATGTCGGTATCGAACTGAACCCCGATTACGTCGTAGAAGCTACCCGCGCGCTGGGCATACCGTTGCACGTGTCCCGCCGGAATGGATATCGGACCCACCCAGAAAACGAAGATGAGCTTGCACCTACCCTCCTCGAAACTCCAGGCGACCGTGGCGACCGCTCTGGATGCCTTCCGGCGCCTGTATCTCCAGCAGGCTCTGGCAAAAACGATCAAGGATCTCGACCTTACGCAACTCAACCGCGAACTCGACGCGTTCGCGCCGGCGAGTGACCTGAAGCAACTCGCCAGCCTCGGCATTCGCGGCGAGTTCTTGTTTCCGGTGCCTTGCCTCCTGACCGCCAACCCGCGTCTCCTCGGCTACTACCGCCTGCTGTTCGGCTTCAGTCAGAAGGAGTTCTTCAACAAGGGAAAGCTCGGACGCTTTGTGGCCATGGAAGAAAAAGGTTCACTGTCGTCCCGCGTCGTCGGCGAGATTGATGACCTCTGCCACGCGTTTTCGCAGCGCGCTTCCGAACTTCTGCACGACATCGGTCCGGAACGGCTCTCGCTTGATCTGCTCGATGACCTGACGCTCCTCACGCTGGGCCCACAACTTCGCGGGAGGAACAACACGAAGATCGGCAAACTGGCCAATCAAGCCGTGTTTGAACTGATCCACTCCATCGTGGCCCACGCCGTCGAGAGTGAAAGGCCGACCCGCTTGGAACTGCGGAACGCTTCCCATCGCAAGGTGGTCATCGCGTTCTCTGCCGATCCGGACATCAGCGTGGTCGAAGAACTGTCCGCCAAATCCCTCCGCAACATCGTGGCGATCGAAATCAAGGGCGGCGGAGATCAATCCAATATCTGGAATCGCTTGGGTGAAGCCGAGAAGAGTCATCAGAGCGCCAGGCAGCGAGGGTTCGTGGAGTTTTGGACGATCTTCAATGTCCCCAAACTCGACTTGGCCAAAGCCCACGAAAAATCCCCGACGACGAATCGCTTTTATGGCCTGCCGGAATTGCTCATTGCCTCCTCGCCAGCCTTTGAGGAATTCCGCGACCGCCTGGTCTCCCTGGTTGGGATCGCTGCCGGTAAATGAATCAGGACGGACATAACCGCCGACGGATCGCCCGCTCGACCGCGCTACTGCGCCGCCGGCGGCTTCTCGAAGATGATCTCGCCGAGCCGCCGGTTCACTTCCTCCTGTCCCTGACGCACCCCGTTCAGCCCCTCCATGGTGTCGCTCAGGCGATTGGCGAGGTCGGCGCGTTTCTCCGCCTCGCTGACGATCCGCGCCTGATAGTGATCCACCTTGCCCACGCCGGGGCCGCTCACGTCGTTGGCGTCCAGCGCTTCGAGCCAGTAGTCGATCACGCTCCCCTCCTCGACGTGCGGCGTGATCTGGCCGATGCGCCAGTGGAATCGGCGCGCAAGTTCCCTGGGCTGGGCGGTGCCGACCTCGAGGTCGATCGTTTTGTGCGGCGCACCTTCCACCCAATCGACCGCATAGTGCAGCCGCACTTTCGCCACGCCGAAGTCGTCCTTCGCCTCGAAAGCAAGGAGCAGCGTGGCCTCGCGGGTGAGCAATTCCTCGCGCCGGTCGGGCCAGAGTATTTTGAGCGTCGGTGGCTGATCCTGAAGAATCTCGATCGGATAAACCGCCGCACTCCGCGATTCCACGCCATCCTCATCGACGAGGTGAAGCGTGAGACCGCTCACGCCCTCGCCGGGAACCACGGTCTCGCCCGCGAGTTGCATGCCGCCCTTGCCTTCGAAGACCAGCGGCACCGCGCGCACCATCTTATCGCGCTCGATGCCGAGGAGACGGATCTCGCCCGACTTCATCTCCGCGTTGGTTTTCACCTTCAGCGCCAGCTTGCTCCCGGCGAGGATTTTCAAATCGCCGAGCGCGCGGGGCTGCGCCGGGAGCCGGGTGTAAGCGGGGAAGAGCTGCCGGCATTCGATGCCCGCCACCGCCGGGCGCGGCTTGACCCGCACGGCGATGCGGTCGCTCTCGGCATCGCCCAGCGCGACCACCGCGGAGAACGATTCCTGCACGGCATGCAGGCCGCGACCAAAAACCCGCGGCGCGCCCTCCGGCGCCAACTCGAAGACCTGTCGCCGGCCGGACGCCGTCTTCACAATCAATTCCCCCTGCGGGGGGACGATGCCGCCCGCGGTGACGGTAACGCGCCAGTCATCGCCGATCGCCACCACCCGCGGCGCGGCAATGGCGAGCAGGAGCGTCTTGCGCGGCACCGGATCGGTGCCGAGCAGCGCCCGGCGGACCAGCGGCTTCGTGCGAATCCCGCCGACGAGCGCGAGCGCGGCCAGGACCAGCAAAGCCGCGAGCGCGATCTTCCACCAACGCCGCACCTGCCTCGTATCCACGACCACCGAAAAATCCATCGTCGCCGCCATCGCCGTGGTCTCGGCGACCAGCGCTTTGACCAAGGCCGGCGAGGTCGAGCCGCCGGGCTCTTTCGTCAGTTGGACCGCAGCAATGAAGCGCGAGCGAAACGCCGGCAGCGCGCGTTCGATCATCAGCGCGACCGTCTCGTCGTCGAGCCGCCGCCGCCATGGCCGAATGCCGAACCCCCACGTCGCCGCACCCGCCCCTCCGATGCCGACGACGAAAAAGGCCAGCCGGGCGAGCCACGGCAGATTGGTCAGGAAATCCGTCACCGTTTCCGCCGCCAGCCACACCGCCAGAGCGGTAACACCAACCGCCACGCCAGTCCCGAGGCGCACGCGGCGCAGCCGCTGACGCTGCTGGCCGAGGCGCGCGGCAATCTCGCGCGCCAGCTCCGCTGTCACCTGCGGCTCGGGGGCGATTTGCGGCGTGGAGTCGGTCATGGCTCGCGGGATTATTTCAACTGCGCGCGCTTCCGCAACGCCCACTCCACGGTGGCGACCGTGAGGAGCAGCGCGAAATAAAATGGAGACGACCAGAGTTCGGAATCCACTACGGAAGAAACCTTCTCGCTCTTCGCATTCAACGCTTCGGGAAGTTGGTAGAGCGTTTCCTCGCGGAAGAATCCGCCGCCGCTCAGCTCCGCCATTTGCTGGAGGAGCGCCTCATTCATCGCCGTCTCACCCGACTCGAATTTCGCTTCCGACACCCCGAACTCGACCACCGTCTGGTCATCGGTTTTCACGGAAAACTGATGCAGGCCCGGCGTGAGCGCGGTGAAATCGCCGCGATACATTCCCGGCTGCTCGGGCACCGCGCGCAAGGTCAGGCTCTGCCCCGCCGCCTCGGGCGACGCCCCATCGCTCGCCGGCTTCACGGAGTAGCGGCCTTCGACCGACGGGTCTTTTATCGGATTGAAATCCGCCGTGTAGAGCCGCGCATAAATCGTCACCCGGTCGCCCGTCGCGTAGTTCTGCTTGTCCACACTGAGCTGAGTGCGCTTCGAACCGCCGAGGAGATGGGCGAGCCCGAGCTGCTGCGCGATCTGGCCCCAGAGGATCGGATAAAAGCGCTCGTCCGCATTCCGCCGCCAGCGCCAGGTATTGTCGGTGCCGACGTAGAGCACCTGGCCGAGGCCGTACTGCTGTTGCGCGACGACCGGCATCTTGCCAAAGCGCGTGGCCTTCGTCGCATCCGTGTCCTGCAAAAGAATCTGCGCGGCAGGTTTGGCGCGCGTGACGCGCGCGACCCAATAGATTTTCGGCAGCCGCTTCCAAATCGCCGCGTTCTCATCCTCCTTCGCCGAAAGCTTCAGCATCGGGCTGGTGCGGCCGAGCGGCGTGAGTTCGAGCGTCGTCGGGCGTTCCGGCCCGGCGGCCCGCGCCAATCCTTCGCCCAGTTCCACCGGCAGCATTTTTTCCAGTTCCGTGCCGCGATACGTTGCGGGATTGGCCCGCGGCCCGGCGATGAACAGGCACGAGCCGCCGAACTTGGAAACAAACTCCCCGAGCCATTCGATCGGCAGCGCGCCGAGTTCCTTCACGCCCACGTCGCCGAGGATGACGAGGTCGTATTTGAAAAGCTCTTCCTTGGTCGGCGGGAAACTCTTCACGTAAGGCGAGCCCGCGCCTTCGGCCATCGTCGGATCGCCTTCGACCAGCCAGCACTTCAAATCGATGCGCCGGTCGCGCAGCAGGACGCTCTGCAAATAGCGAAACTCCCAGCGCGGCGTTTCCTCGATGAAGAGCACCTTGATCTTGCTATCGATCACCTTCAGCCGCTGGCTCACCGCGTTGTTGTCCTTCGCCGCTTCATCCGCCCGCGGCTCGATCGCGGCCTTGAGTTCGTACTCGCCGATCTGCCGCGGCGCGAACGGCAGCGCGACCGTCTGTTCTTCATCATCGGTGAAGGTGAGATCCTTGCTCGCGACGATTTCGTCGCCCAGCTTGAGCGTGATTTTCGCCGTCTCTCCGCGCAGCCCCTGCCCGCGCACGCGCACCGTCACGGGAAGTTCGTCCTTCACGAAAGCCACGTCCTGCGTGAACAAATTCGCCACCATGAGATCACGCGGGGAAGTGATGCCGACGCCGTAGATGAAGAGCGGGACGCCCTCGGCGCGGGCCAGCCGCGCGGCTTCGAGCGGCGCGGTGCCGAGGTTGTTCGCGCCATCGGTGGCGACAAAGATTCCGGCCATCGGCTGGCCGCGCTTGCGCTCGAGCAGCTCGCGCACGGCATCGCCGATCGCCGTCGTCGGGCTCTTCGCATCGAGTTGATCGACCCAGGCGACCGGCGCCGTCTGCGCCGTTGCGGCCGAGGCGCCGATCTCCGCGAGGCTCTGGCCGAAAGTGAAAGTGCTGAGATCGTACTCCTTCGCGAATCTGGCCAGCAGCCCGAGGTCTTCATCCTTGAGCACCGCCCGAAGGATTTCCACCCGGGGGATCAGCTTCAACGCCGCCGACTGTCTCGCGTCGGGCGATTGCTGCAATCCTTTCCGCCAGTCGAGTTCGCCCTTGGCCAGCGCGGCACGCACGAGGTCGGCCGAAGCAAAACGCGGGTCTTGAATGCCCATGCTCCCGCTCGCATCGAGCAGCGTAATGAGTTGCCGCCGAATACTCCCCTCGACCGTGAAGGCCAGCACGGGTCGCAGGACGATGAGCAGCAAAAGCAGGAACAGCACAATGCGCAGCGCCGTGAGCACGCGGCGGCGGGCCGGGGAAATCATTTCCCGCGCCTCGCGCCAATAGCTCCACCAAGTCAGCCCGCCGATCAGCAGAGCCGCCAGCACCACCCATCCGAGCGCGCCGCTATTGCGCAGGATCAACTGCGCGCCCGCGACCTCCGAGGCGTGCTCCATCTTCACCCCGAAAATCCGCAGCAGCACTCCGGCAAAGTTCATCGCGAGACACTCCAGCGATTGCCCAGCAACGTCTCCGCGACCGCCACGCCGAGCGCGGCCAGCACGAAAGCCAGCCAGAATTCCGAACCCGTCCGTTCGCGCTCCAGGCGCCCGCGCAGGCTGGTCTCCGGCGACCAGCGGATGACCTGCGCCACGCCGTCGAAGGCTTTCAGATCAAGCGCAGAAAGCTCCACCAGCCGGGATTCCCCGGGATCGGCTTGCGCGGCGAAGCGCAGCAACGGGAGCGCGTCGTCGCCCTGGCGCGCTTCGTACGTCCCGGCCCTTTCCGTCTCCTCGAAATGCAGCAGCGGAAGGCCATCCGCCAGCGCGACTCGGCGCAGCCTCGCCGGCTCCTTTTCGCCGGGCGGCTGAATGCGCACGTCCTTGCCGAGCAGCTCCGCCGGCAGGACCGCGCCGAGCCGCGCGCCGACGTGGACGTTGAGATGTTCATCCTGTCGCGTCACCAGCGCACCAATGAGGCGATGCACCAGCGGGACGAAAATCGGCCGGATGCAGAGGTCGTTCCACGCGCTGTCGGCGGTGCTGCTGAATTGAATCACCCGGCCGTAGCCCCACCTGCGCTCCATCACCGCTGGCTGGCCGTCGGCGTAGGCGAGGACCAGCGCGGGCGGACCCGCTTCGGGGCGAGGCGGATCGGTCTTCGTGGGCTGCAACGTGAAAGCCCGTTGGAAGTGCGCTGTCGCCAGACTGCCCGCGGCCGGATCGCGCCAGAGCGAAACGATCGGATGATCGTAGCCCTTGCCCTGAAGCTGAAAAAACTGCTCCTGCTGTTCGGCGTTGCCCCGCGATTCGCCAAACGCGGCCGGCAGAAAACCGCGCTCGGCAAACATCTTCGCGTTGTAAAAGCCCGCGTTGATTTTGCCGCCGGGAAACACCATCAACCCGCCGCCCGCGCGGAGATATTTCTCGAGCCCGACCAGCATCGTCTCCGACACGTCCGTCACATTCGCGAGCACCACCGCTTCGTAGTCGCCGAGCTTGGCCGCGGGCAACTCGGCAGGGCTGATGGTCTTCGTCTTGAGGTAATATTGCTCGCGCAGTTCGGGCGGCACGGGCGTGAGCGCGTTGCGGAGATAGAAGACTTCGCTCTCGCGCGGCTCGATGCCGGGATCGCCATCGACGAGCAGCACGTCGATCGCGTCGATGACGCGCACGGCGAGCGAGCGCTGGTCGTCAGCGGGCGCGCGATCGGCCGGGAGGCGCGCAGTGACGGAGTGAAAACCCGCCTCGCGGAATGGCACGAAGAGGGAAATTTTCTTCGACTCACCCGCGGGAATCACGTCGATGCCGGCTTCATCACTCGGCGGCTCCGCGTCGATCCCGAGGCTGACCTGCACGCCTTTCGCCCCGGTCGCGCCGGCGTTCGTCACTTCGATTTCAAAGCGGATCGGCTCGTTCAGGGGAGCGAGCGCACTGGCCATGCGCAGACCGGTCACGGCGAGGTTGTGCTGTTCGGCTTCGCCCAGGAGCACGAGCCAGGTCCGCAGATCCTTCTTCGCCGAGTCGAGAAGGGCGCGTGTTTCCGCCAGTTGCCTCCAGCCCGAGGCTTGACCATCGGTGATCACGAAAAGTTGCTTCGCCGCCGCCGGTTGCCGCTGGAGCACTTCAACGGCGCGCCGCACTGCGGGTGGCATCTCGGTGCCGCGATCGGAGCGGCGGGCCTCGCGGATGACTTTGCGCGCCAGCGCGAAATCGCGCGTCGGTTCGGGGATGACATTTTTTACCACATCCGACACGAGCCACACCGCCACGGACGATCCGCTCGGCAGCGCGTCGAGGGCCTCCTCCGCCGCCTGCTTCGCCTTCTCGAACTTCGACGAGACCCCGTCGGTCTGCGCCATGCTTGCCGAGTTATCGAGCGCGATGATGGCCGCTTCGTTGCTGCCGCCGAATCCCGCCAGACCGCTTTGCTTGAACGACGGCCGCGCCAGGGCGAACGCGAGCAGGATCAGCAGCAGGCAGCGCATCAGGAGCAGGAGGATGTCCTCCAGCGTTAGCTTCTGCTGGTTCTTCTCGACGACATTTTTCAGGAAGCGCATCGCCGCCCAGACCACGCGCTTGATTTTCTTCTTCGCCAGCAAATGGATGATGATCGGCGACGCGATGCCGAGGATGCCGAAGAGGAGGAGTGGATTGAGGAAGGCCACGGGCGATTTTTTTTGGAAACGCAGAGACGCAGAGACGCGGAGGGCGCAGCGAATTAACTGCGCAGGGCGGGCGGGTCTTCGGGGGCGGGCGGGCGCTCGAGGAGATTGTTGACGACGCGGAAGACGCCGTCTTTCAACACGGGCCCATGGAAATTGATGACCAACCCGAGGCGGAGGTGCAGCAGGCGCAGGTGGGTCAGCACTTTGAGTTTGTCGATGGCCGTGCCCTCCACCTTGGCCTTTAAGTCCACAATCCCTTTGTCCTCCACGATCAAATCCGTGCGCAGATCGGTGGAGAGCAGCGCTCCCTTGTAGCGAAAAGGCACCGCACGCTGCCGGACAAAACCCAGCCCGCGCAGATGCAACTCGTGGCACATCGCCTCCTCGTAAGGCTTCTCGATCAGTCCGGGCCCGACTTCGCGATGCACCTCAATCGCCGCCCCAATTATGGCATGGGAGATTTCGTTCTCGTGCATGGTTCTACCTCTGCGCTCTCCGCGTCTCTGCGTCTCTGCGTTTACCCATAACGGTGCTGTCGTGTGGCGAGGAATGCGCTGAGCACATCAGCCCACGGTTGATCCGTCGTCACGCGCATGTACGGGCAACCCTGGCGTTCGCAGCCGAGGCGGATGCGGTCGAGGAAAGCGCCGAACTCCGCGAGGTAGCTCGCACGCAACTCCGCCGGGCGGGTCAGCACTTTGCCCTGCTGTTCCAACCCGTGAAACTCGACCGTGCCTTTGAAAGGAAAGCTCAGCTCGTACGGATCGAGCACATGGAAGACGATGACCTCGTGTCCGCCGAAGCGCAGGTGCTGGATGCCTTGCAAAATCGTCTCCTCGTCGTCGAGCAGATCGCTGATGAGGATGACGATGCCGCGGCGGCGGATCTTTCGAGCGAGGTCGCTGAGCACGCCGGAGATCGCCGTCTGATCCGTCGGCACGAAGTTGGCGAGCGCGTGGCAGATTTGGTGGATCTTCGCCAGCGAGTCGGTGCGCGGTTGATAATCGCGGAGGGTCGCGTCGAAGATCCCCACCGCCACGGCGTCGCGCTGGAGCAGAATGAGATACGCGAGACACGCGGCGATGGTGCGCCCGTAGTCGAGCTTCGAGACTTTGCCCGAGCCGTATTTCATCGACTCGCTCCCATCGAGCAAGAGGTGCGCGACGTAGTTCGTCTCCTGCTCGTATTGCTTGATGTAATAACGGTCGCTACGCCCGAGCACCTTCCAGTCGAGATGCCGGGTGTCGTCACCCGGGACGTATTCGCGGTGTTGGGAAAACTCGATGGCGAAGCCACGGAACGGCGACTTGTGCGCACCCGCCATGTAACCCTCGACGATGGTCCGCGCCTGGAGGCCAAGGTACTCGGCTCGCTGGATCGCCTCGGCGTCGAGCAACTGCTGCGGGGTGGACCCCTTCATTTCGGCGAGCGGTGGTTGTTCCCGCAAAGGCGCCGGGAACGCAGAGGGGCGCAGGGAGATCCCAAATAAAAGCCCCCCGATCGCTGCCTTCCTCCGCTCTGCGGCCCTCTGCGACCTTTGCGCCTCTGCGGTAAAATGATCTGATGCACGACGCTCGCGCTAGTCAGCGGTCCTGCGGGATTTTCTCCAGAATCATCCGCGTGATGTCGTCGCTGGTCACCCCTTCGCTTTGCGCGGCGAAATTCGGGATCAGCCGATGGCGAAGAATCGCCGGGGCCACCGCCGCCACGTCTTCACAACTCACATAGACCTGCCCGCGCACGATGGCGTGGGCTTTGGCGGCGAGGATGAGATTGAGCGAAGCGCGCGGGCCGGCGCCCCACGCGAGCCACTTCTTGCAGAAATCCAGCGCCTGCGGGCTTTTCGCGCGGGTGGACGCGACGATCTTCTGCGCGTAGCGGAAGACGTGATCGGCCACGGGCATGCGGCGCACCACCCCTTGAAGATAAAGGATGTGATCGACCTCGATGATCTTGCGCGGCGTGCCGCCGCCCGTGCCGGTGCCGCGCTTCATGATCTCCAGTTCCTCATCCATCGACGGATAGTCCACGAAGATCATGAACATGAAGCGGTCGAGTTGGGCCTCGGGCAGCGGATACGTGCCCTCCTGCTCGACGGGGTTTTGCGTGGCGAGGACGAAGAACGGATCGGGCAACTGGTGATTCGTCCCGCCGACCGTCACCTTCCGCTCCTGCATCGCCTCGAGCATCGCCGCCTGCGTCTTCGGCGGCGTGCGGTTGATCTCGTCGGCGAGGATCACATTCGCGAAGAGCGGCCCGTGAAGAAACTTGAACTCCCGCTCGTTGGTCTGCGGATTCTGGTAAATGACCTCGGTGCCAGTGATGTCGCTCGGCATCAGGTCGGGCGTGAATTGGATGCGCTTGAATGAAAGATTGATCGTCTGCGCGAGCGTGGAAATGAGCAGCGTCTTGGCCAGTCCCGGCACCCCGACGAGCAGCGCGTGGCTGCGCGTAAAGATCGCGATGAGCATCTCGTCGATCACCTTGTCCTGCCCGACGATGACCTTCGCGAGCTGATGTTTGATCATCGCGTGCGCCTCCTTGAAATACTCGATGGCTTCGAGATCCGCGTCCTTGCCGCTCTCCGCGATTTTCACAGGTTCGGTGGACGGGGTGAGGCGTTCCTGCTGGGGAGCGGTGCTCATGGCGGTTGAAGGGGGAGGGCGGCTGGGGTGAACTGGCGGGCACTGAACCACACGCCCTCCGCTTTGCCAACCCCCATCGCCCGCACTCCTCGCGTCTCACTTTTCCGCGAGTTGGAGACCCTGCTCCACGCGCTCAGCCTCTACGGCGCGGCGGGCATCACGGCGTTTGGCTGGGCCGTGTGCCACCTGCTCGACTGGTCCGCCACGCCGTGGCTGGCGCTGTGGTTTTGCGCCGCGCTGCTCATCTACAATGCCGACCGACTCCGTCCCGATCCCGCCGATCTCATCAACATCCCGCACCGGGCTGCCGCCAGCCTGCGCTGGCGGTGGCTCAGCCGCGCGGTCTTCGCAGGCGCCGCCGTCTTTCTCCTCGCATGGCCGCTCTTCACTCGCGACTGGCTCACGCTCGGCCTTGTCCTCGGCGGCGCGTTCGTCTGTCTGAACTACTCCATCCCACTGCTCGGTTTTCGTTGGAAGGACGTGCCGCTGCTCAAGACGTTCTTCGCCCCCACGATCGTCACCGCGGCCATCCTCGCCCTGCCAGCGCTGCATCCCGGCCCCGCCGCCGGCGCGGGCACCCTGGCCCTCACCGCGTCGTCCGCCTGGAGCTTTCTGCTCTTCAACATGATCCTCTGCGACCTGCGCGATGTCGCAGGTGACCGCGCCTGCGGCATCCACAGTCTGCCTGTGATGCTTGGGGAAAAGGGCACGCGCTGGCTGCTGGCCGCGCTCCTCCTGCTCCTCGAAGTCCTCGCGCTCGTCTTTGCCGTTCACGCGCCGGAACAGCACCGGACCACCTGGCGAATCGCCGGCATTCTTGGTCCGCTCCATCTCGGCAGCCTGTTGATCGCCGTTCGGCGGCCGCGTTCCGAGCGCTTCCACGAATGGGCGGTCGAGGGACTGCTCTTCCTGCCCGCACTCGCGATCGTGATGAATCAGGTGTTGAAAACAGCGTGGTAACTGACTCCGTCGCGCGCCTGATTCCGATCAGGGCGCGGGAGTCGGCGCGCTGGGCGCCGCAGCGTCCGCAGGGATCGCGGAGAAATCGCCTGAAACCTGTTCGGGTGAATTCTTTTTGGCGTCCCAATAGATCGTGGTGAGCTTGCCAGACTGCTTTTCCTTCACCGTGTAGCGTTTGTTGACTTCGTCTTCCGCGACCATCTCCAACTGGCCAAAGCTCGCCTTGACCATGGCCGAAGCGGTCGCGCGGGTCGGATTCTTCTGCGCCTCCTCGGCGAATTCCTTGAGCTGCGATCCGAAAAGGAAAAATGAGGCGACCACCCCAATGATCGCGATGACGACCACGCCGCCGCATCCGATGCCGAGCCAGGCAAGCCCGCTGAGGCCTTTTTTCTGAGAAGGAAGATTGTCCATAGGGGCGCAACGCTACCGGGAATCGAAGAATCACCGCAAGACGAGAACTCGGCTGGGTGCCCTAACGAACGGCCAAGCGACGGGATTCTTCGACTCCGCTCTCCTTCGCTCGGAATGACACGGTTTTTCCCAACTGCGCCACCCCACCATCCCTCATGGGCGGATGCTTTCTTAAAACTGCGCCATCTCCGGCGACCCGCGGAAGACGACCGCCGTGCGGTTCGACGCCAGCTTGGCGAGGTGCGCGCTGAGGAATTTCGCGGCGCTCGCGGCGCTGCGGCCGAGTTCGGTATTGGCGCCGAGTTCATCGGTGAGACGCTTCAGGATGGGGAGGGCTTCCGAGCGCTGGGTGTCGGCGAGCGCCTGGATCGCGGAGATCCGGAGGACGTTCTGGGTCTTCGTCTCGCGGGCCCATTTCGGGAGCATCTCGAGCGCGACTTCGGGATAGAAGCGGGCGATGCCGTAGAGCGCGTAGTGGCGCGTGGTGGGATCGCCGGAAAGCAGTTCCGTCTTCCAATACTGCCACTCCGTCTCGCGGGTGATGCCGTAGTAGCTCATCGCGGCGCGACGTGTGGCCGGCTCGATCATGCCTTCGATCTTGAGCAGTGGGTCGATGGTCAGGGCGAGGTCATTTTCGCGGGCTCCGATGGCGCGCAGCGTGGCGAGGGCCATGAGGATGTCGCCCGTGTCGGCCTTGAAGAAGGAAGTATCAAAGCGGGTCTGGAGGTCTCCGCCGGCCGCGGTGAACTTGGCCACGGAGCTGAGCGGCAGATTTTCCGTGAGGGCGAGGACGGCCGTCTGGATGGCGCCCACCGTGAGTTCCGGGCGCTCCTGCGCGTAGGAAAGCAGGGGGTGGAGCCGCGGCAGGGTCCCAAAGGAAAGCTGGTAGGGCGCGTCGAAGATGGTGTTGGCCGAGCGGGTCGCGGCGGTCTGGATGATCACTTCCACTGCCTTGCCGGGCCGCACTTCGACTTCGCCGGCGCGCGCCACGATCACGACATTGCTCCCGGATTCAAACATCTGGCCCGCCGGCACGCGCACGACCAGCAGCCCATCGGTCTTGTTCGTCAGAATCGCCCGCATCTTCTCACGGCCATTGCCCTTGAAATCCGCGGCGAGCTTCTCCTGAGACACCGCGGTGTGGAGATCGACGCCTTGAGACTGCGCGGGATCGGCGGTGACGGTCTGGGGAGCGGCTGGGAGCGTATTCGCGGCCGCAGCGGCGAGGGCGACGACCGCCGCCTGGCGCAGCGAGGGCGAAGGAAGAGCGGCATTAGAGCTGGGAACCTGGGGCCACAGGGCCAGTCCTCCGCCAGCGACCACGGGGGTAAGGAGCGCGCAGAGAGCAATGGATTTCATGGTGAACCTTCTAGAAGCATCACCCTTGCCAGCACCTCGGAAATTTCTTGTGGCCGTCCTCCGGCGCAGCAAGGCTGGCGCCATGAAGACTTACTCCGACTTCGTGGATCGTGTCTTTTTACAGGAGGGAATGCTGGAAAAACTCATTCCCACTGAGCCCCTCAGCTACGAAATCGTCACCCGCATTCGCACCGCCGACGACCCGACCCTGAGCGGCGGACGGCCCCCCGGCGATCCGCTCATCTTCGCACTCGTGAGAGGCGCACTGTTCTACGCCTCCGATGCGGTCCCCGAGGCGCACACCCTTTTTCAGGAAGCAAAAGGCGACCTCGGCTCCTACTGGCACGGCATGATGCACCGGCGCGAAGGCGACTTCGACAACGCCCGCTACTGGTTTCGCCGCGCCGGGGAGCTGTCGTTCTTCGGCGAGCTGCACAGCGCCGCGAGTGCGCACTCGGCGGTCATGGCCCGGCAATTGAGCTGGGACCCGTATCTTTTCACGGGCGAATGCGAGCAGGCGCGCTTTGGCGAGATGGAGAGCCTGAAAGAACTGGCCGCACTCCAGCGGATCGAGTTCGAGGTGCTCTTTGACTACTGCTGGCGGAAAAGCGCGCTGGGGTAAGGGGTGGATTTTTCGAACGGGGAGAGACGCAGGCCGAGTCCTCCGCGCCGTTGCGTTTAAAATCCAAATCCGGCGACGGCATCCACGAAACACACGAAAAGACACGAAAGAACAGGTCTCCGGTTACTTGGGCGACTCACCCAGCAGGGGAAGCAGGGGACGGCGGGCGTCACCGTAACTCCTTCCTTTCGTGTCTTTTCGTGTCGTTCGTGGACATCCCGTGCACGCTTTTAGGGGTTAAATTCGCTGCGGCCACGCCGGGTGGCGGACGATCAGCTTGAGCGCCTGACCGAGCAGCGTGAGGCCCGGCTCCATGCGGTGCCAGGGCGAGGCGCCCGAGGGATGCGGCAGCGGGACGATTTCGAAGGTGTGGCCGCGGAACGTGACGGGCAGTTTTTTGCCGATCACGTCGGTGAGTTTGTCGAAGGCGACAAACTGCTGGATGGCGAGTTTGCCGATGGGAATGACGAGCGCCGGCTGGAGCAGGGCGATCTCGTCTTCCAGCCAGCGAGCGCAGTTCACGATCTCCTGGGCGTCGGGCACGCGGTCGCCACCGGCGGCGTTTTTGCCGGGGAAGCAGCGGCAGACCGCGGCCATGTAGATGGCGGCGCGGAATTCCGCCTCGCTCATCCCGCACGCGCGCTGAAACCAGCCGAAGAGCGTCTTGCCCGCCGTCCACGCAAAAGGCCGTCCGAGCACCGGTTCTTTGGTTCCGGGCGCCTGGCCGACGGAGATGACCCGACTGACGACGGCCCCGCCGGAGACGGCGGGGCGGTGCATCTTCGGGCAGATGGTGCAGGCGCGCAGGCGGGTGACGAGATCGTCGAGCGCGCGCTGGGTGGCAGTGGGTTTCAAGGAGGAGGAGGTAAATCCGAGCCGGGCGAAGCGAGACAGCCGGAGGCGCAGAAGGGGCAAAGCCGAATATCAAAATCCGAAATCCGAAATCCGAATATCGAAATTCGGAACAAATTCCAAATGCGAACAAGGGGGGAAACGGCTGTGGGCGCGCCCGTCGTTTTCCCGACTTTCCATTCTTTCGGATTTGTTTCGGATTTCGGATTTACCCGAGCACGGTGCCCGGGGCGACGGTGTGCCCGCGCAGAAATTCGTCCGCGCTCATGCGACGTTTTCCTTCGAGTTGGATTTCCCGCAGCAGGACCGCGCCGCCTTGCGCGCCGACGAGGATTCCGCGCTCATCGGCCCGGACCACTTCACCCGGCGGATGGGTCGCGCCAGGTTCCGGCGTGCCGGCGAAGACCTTGAGCTGGCGCGGGCCGCCGGGCACGGGGAGAAAAGTGTGCGCGGCGGGCCACGGGTTCATCGCGCGGATGCGGAGGTCGATCTGCACCGGCGTGGCCTGCCAGTCGATGCGCCCGTTTTCGCGCGAGAGCTTCGGCGCGGAAGTGGCGAGGGCTTCCTCCTGCGGCCGGCGCGGGGCCATCCCGGCGGCGAGCAGCGGCAGGGCCTCGGCGAGCGCTTCGACGGCGAGCAGACCGAGGCGGTCGTGCAGGGAGCCACCGGTGTCGGTGTCGCTGATCGGCGTCTCTTTGAGCAGCAGGATGTCGCCCGTATCGAGCCCCGCGGCCATATACATCACGGTGATCCCGGAGGCGGCGTCGCCCGCTTCGATGGCGGCCTGGATCGGCGCCGCGCCGCGCCAGCGCGGCAGGAGCGAGGCGTGGAGATTCAGGCAGGCGATCTCGGGAGCATGCAGCACCGAGCCCGGCAGGATCTGTCCGTAAGCCATGACGACGATGACGTCCGCCCGCAGCGCGACGATCTCGGCCCCGGCCTCGAGAGCCCGCATCTTCACCGGTTGCAGGACCGGCACCCCGCGCTCGACCGCGAGTTGCTTGATCGCCGAGGCTTGCAACTCCTGCCTGCGCCCGACTGGCTTGTCCGGCTGCGTGACCGCGGCGACCACCTCGTATTCCGGCGCATCGAGCAGCCAGCGAAAAGCGGGCACGCCGATCTCGCCCGTGCCCATGAAAACGACGCGCATCAGGGGATCATCCGACCCGTTCGGAGCATTTTCACCTTGGGAAAAATTGTTTCGAATTTCGACATTCGGATTTTCTCCTCAACGGCAGCTAATGACCGCCGCGAGGATGTCCTGCAGAACCCTCACCGGCGGCTGCGTCGCATCGATCGTCCGCACCAACTCCGGTCCGTAATAGTCCAGCACGGGCCTGGATTCTTCTTCGTAAGTCTCGAGGCGGCGGCGGATCGTCTCCTCGTTGGCATCGTCGAAACGATTCTCCTTCAACGCCCGCTTCTTCAGTCGCGACACCAGCGCGCTGCGATCCGGGCACGACAGATGAAACACCTTCTTCACCTCGATGACGTCCTCCATGATCTTCGCCTGGTTCACGTTGCGCGGGATGCCGTCGAGCACGAGCGCGTCGAGGTCGGGCTTGAAAATGTGTGATCCGACCATATCGCCGATGCGCGCCAGCCAAAGCTTCACGGTGACCTCATCGGGCACGAGTTCGCCGCGGCTGGAGTATTCGAGAAAGGCCTGGCCGATCTTGGTGCGGGTGTCGAGTGAACGGAAGACATCGCCACAGGCGCAATGGTAGAAACGCGGGACGGTGCCGAGGATTTTGCCCTGCGTGCCCTTCCCGCTGCCCGGCGCGCCGAAGATGAGATAGGTCTGGTATTTCATAGTGATCTGGGGGGCTTCCCACTAAAACGGAGCGCCCTCGCCGGTGGAAAGGGGAAAGTGCGCTTTGTCATGCCCGGCGAAGCCGAAGAAAGACACCGCGGGCAAAATAAATCCGCGGGCGCCAAACCGCTTGTCCCGCGGCGCGCCACCCGCCACCCTCTGCCGCTCATGCCTGAAGCCCCGCAGGACGCTCCCCTTCCCGCCATCCCGACGCACGACGCGTACGCGGCCTTCCGTTCGCCGGCCTATCGCGGCTACGCGACGAGCGGCTTCATCTCGATGCTCGGGCGGCAAATGCTCGGCATCGCACTGGGCTACGAAATCTTCCAACGGACGCACTCGGCCACCGCGCTCGGGCTGGTCGGCCTGATGGGTGCCCTGCCGATTATTTTTCTCTCGATCCCGGCCGGCATCGCGGCCGACCGGCTGAACCGCAAGGCCATCATCCTCGTCACGCAGATCGCCGCGATGCTCACCTCCATCGGCCTCGTCGTGCTCGCCCTGGAACACGTCGCCGTTCCCTCCATTGGCCTGCTCGCCACCGGCACGCAGGCCCTCTATGTCGTCGCGGGATTATTCGGGGAAAAGAGCGGCGTCTTTTTCGAGCCCGCGCTGCCGCTGATGTATGTGCTGCTCTTCATCAATGGCATCGCCCGCGCCTTCGGCTGGGCGGCACGCAGCGCCCTGTTCCCGAATCTCGTCCCCCGCTCCGCGCTGAGCAACGCGGTGATGTGGAACAGCAGCACCTTCGAGCTGACCTGCGTCGTCGGCCCGGCCATCGGCGGCCTCGTCATCGCGGTCTTTGGCGTGCCCGTCGTCTATGCCATCGACGCCGTCTGCGGGCTGGCCGGCCTGCTCTTCATGCTGCCCATCCATGCACCGCAGCAGATCGCCACGAAGCACCCCCATCCATTGCGCGACCTCTCCACCGGCCTGCGTTTCGTTTACGGCAACAAGATCATCCTCGCCACGGTGACGCTCGATATGTTCGCCGTGCTCCTCGGCGGCGCCACCGCGCTCCTGCCGATCTTCGCGGAACACATTCTGCATGTCGGCGCCGTCGGGCTCGGCTGGCTGCGCGCGGCGCCGTCGTTTGGCGCGGTGCTCATGGCCTTCGTCCTCGCGCATCGTCCCCCGCTCCAGCGCGCCGGTCACGCCATGCTCCTCGCCGTCGCGGGCTTCGGCGCCGCGACCATCGTCTTCGGGCTCTCAAAAAATTACGCGCTCTCCTTCGTCGCGCTCGCCGTCACCGGCGCCTGCGACAACATCAGCGTCGTCGTCCGCCACACGCTGGTCCAACTCCTCACCCCCGACGGCATGCGCGGGCGCGTCTCCGCGGTGAACAACATTTTCATCGGCTCCTCCAACGAACTCGGCGCCTTCGAATCCGGCACCACCGCCGCGCTCTTCGGCCCGGTCCTCTCGGTCGTCGGTGGCGGCATCGGCACCGTCTTCGTTGTCCTGGGCACGGTCTGGAAATGGCCGCAACTGCTCCGCACCGGCCCGCTGCAACCTCCGGAAAAACTACCGGGCGATTAAGCAAGCAGGTGGACGCCAACGGCAACGCCACGGAATACGCGTATGAAAAGCATCCCGGCGCCAACGACTATGCGCCGCTGAAGAAGGTGACCGTGCCCGACGCGCTGGGCGTACATCGGAGCTTCGTTTACGACGCCCGCAACCGGGTGACGGAGGTGAAGAACAACGCCGGCGAAAGTGTCGCAAAGTTCACCTGGAGCAATGAAGACCGCATCCTGTCGAGCGAGGACGCGCTGACGAACCAGACGTTTTTTGAATACCAAGCGCATCATGGAGCCAGCTTGCTCAAGAAGATCACCACGCCGCTCGGCTTGGTGACGCAATTGGAATATGACACCAAGGCGAATCTCACGAAAGTGACGCTTCCGACCGGGCAAATTGCCAATCTGACGGCCAGCGCCCGCAACCTGACGGAAACGGTGACCGACGCCCTCGGTGGCCAGACCAGCTACGAATACGACGCGCGGGCGAACTATACGCAGGTGACCAATGCGCTCGGATTCAGCGCGCAGACCGCCTACGACGACCTCGACCTGCCGAAGGAATTTACCGACACGCTCGGAGCGACCTCGAAATATGTGTGGAACGCGCTGGGTCAGATCAAGTCCTTGGAAGACAACCGGGCGAAGACCTCGCAGTTCCAATATCACCGCGATGGGCAGCGCAAAAAGCGCATCGATCCCGATGCCAAGGAAGAGTTGAGCACCTACGATCCGGCGGGCAACCTGTTGACCCACAAGCCACGCGGCGGGCAGGGCACGATCACCTACACCTACGATGAAGCGGATCGGATCACCGCCAAGGCCTGGGACAACGGTCTCGGGCAGAGCGGCAACTCGACCTACAGCTACAACGCCGCCGATCAACTGCTCGCCAGCGAAACGACCACGGCCACGGGCGCGACGTTCACGCAGACGTGGGGCTACGACGGCGAAGGCCGGGTGAACAGCTTTGGCCAGAACACCCGCACGGTCGGCTACGGCTACGACGCCACGGGCCGCTTGAGCACGATCAGCTATCCGGCGGGGTTCACCGTGAGCTACCACTACGACGCCGACGGCAAGCTGACCACGATCAAAAAGAACGGCACGGCGATGGCGACGTATGCCTACGAAAACACCGGCCGGCTGGGCACGCGCACGTTGAGCAACGGCGCCGTCACGACCTCCGCCTACGACGGGTTGGATCGGGTGAACTCGATCATCCTGAGCAAAAACGCCGTGCCGCTCTGGAGCCACGCCTACGGCTTCGACGCGATCGGCAACCGGCTGTGGACACAATTTGGCAGTGGGCAGGGCGACGTGTATCAATACGATGCCGCCAGCCAGCTCACCGCCGTGAAATACACCGCGACCAACCCCGCCCAAGGCTACGCCGCCGCCAGCAACCCGGCGTGGACGGCGACCTACGCTTACGACCCCGCCAGCAACCGCACCACCGCCACCGAAGCCGCCGCGACGACCGCCTACACGGTCAATGCGGTAAATCAATACACGCAACTGTCGCAGGGAGGGCAAAACAGCACCCCGACCTACAACACCCAAGGCGACCTCCTCACCCATGCTGGCTGGACTTACGCCTACGATGCAAATGTGCATCTCATTTCCGCCACCGACGGCACCGCGACTGCCCAATACGAATACGACGGCCTTGGACGGCGCGTGGGCAAGAAGCTCGGCGCCCAAGTGCTTTGGCACCTGAACAGTGGGTTGAACCTGATCGAATCCTACGACGTGGGCGCCAGCCAACCGACGAGCCACATCCACGAGCCCGGCGTGAACCGCCCGCTCGCGACCGTGGCTCCCAACGGCAACGTGACGTTCCACCACCAGGACATCCTCGGCAACGTGATTGCCCTGACTGATGGCAGCGGCGCGCTCATCGAAGAATATCGCTACAGCGTCTGGGGTAAACCCACCATCTACCGCAACGGCCAAGCCCAGGGTGACAACACCGTCCCGGAAGGCTCCTTCCTCTTCACCGGCCACCAATACGATTCCGAAGCCAAACTCCACTTTGCTCGTGCACGCACATACAGCGCCTCGCTGGGGCGTTGGCTAAGCAGGGATCCGATCGGGGAAGAGGGCGGGTTGAACCTTTACGCTTACGTCGAGAATGATCCGATTAACTGGATAGACCCTGACGGGTTGACCGGCTGGCAGTTCACCGACCTGTATGGACGTCCATACGGTTCTCCAACAACCGAGTTCCCAGTTGGGATGGACGATGTGTCGAATTTCGGGGGAGGCCTCGGCGATGGCTTGTCGCTCAATGGGACGAAGCTTGCGCGAGACGCAATGGGCATTGACAACGTCGATCCAGATTCAACTGCATATAAAGCCGGAAGCTGGTCATCCTGTGCAGTCGGAACTGGACGGTTGGCATATGCGGGGCTTGCGAAAGCGGGATCGGTTCTTGCGAAAACTCCTCAAGCAGCTTCGGCGTTTCGGGAAGGACTGAAAAACCTGTTTCGAGGAGGAATGGGTAAGGGCTGGCGTCCGCCAAACTTGTCTGGGAAAACTGGGGAGGCACTTCGTCGATCTGCCGGAAGAACGAACCCAGGGATGAATACCTACGGGGCGGGGGTAGGTGGCACTGGTGCCTACAACGCCAACCAATGACGTGAAGCGTTGATGAGAACTTGGCCGATCACTGATAACGAAGGAAGAGTCACAGCCTTTGAAGTAAGCATGATCCGAATTGGTTTGAGGGAGATAGAAAGACTCATTCGAGCTATACCCGGAGTGTCTGAAGTAAGTCGAAGACCGCTTTTTACCAGCCCGGCAGACGTGCATTTGACGTTTAGCTATCGCAGCATTGGCTGTGTTGTTTGGGAACCATTTGGCGATAACAGCAGGTATTGGATCGGGCCAAAAGAAGCTACTGATCGAGCAGCCGATGTGAGCGCGCTCGAAACCGTGTTCCGTGGTTACAAACCGTCTTTGTTGAAGCGGATTGGTCTGGCCAAGTAACGCCGCGACCAACCGCCCGCCTTGGCAGGAGCTGCGCCGTCGCAGCGTGCCGCCCGCAAAGAACCGCCGGCACCCTGCGCCGTCACATCTCCTGCGAGAACGCCGCGCCCGGAGCGGACCATCCTCCCGCTCCCCAACCGCCGGCGGTCACGCGGGCTGCTTGGCGATGCCCTGCGCGCGGAGCAGCATACAACTGCGGTAAGGCAAAGCCGTCCTTTCGCTAACGCTCACCCGCTGGCACCCCAAGGGGGACCCCGCCAGCGGGACGGAGCGGGCAGCGCCCCAGGAGCCAGCCGCCTTCGCCCCCTCGCCGCGGCGCTGCCCTCGGCTTTACCTTACCGCGAGTTGTATGCTGTAGCCGGCAGCCCGCGCGCCCGCCGCCCTCCAACCATCCTGCCCGAACCGCCGCGGCTCCCACCACTCTCGCCCGCTCCTTTTGATGCGTGTCGGCGTCCCGCCGAGCAAGGTGTTGGAGCGGCGGCGCACCCTGCGCCCCAACCATGAAGCCCGCGCAGCGTGCGCCGCCGCAGAAACATCAGCGCTGCGCGGGTGGGCTTTGGAACTCCGACCACGGCGGATCACGCCGGCTGCTTCCACCTTCGCCCGTGCAGCCGTCGCGCCCGCCCCGCAAAGCGAGCGCTGCGCGAGAGCGTTGGAGCCGGTGGTTTTGGAATGCTCCGGCTAACGCCTTCGCAGCAGGGTCGCGAGCGGCGCAGACTCCAGCCGCCCGCCAGGAGCCGAAGCCGCGCCAACGCGCCGCCGCCTTCGCCCGCCGCGTTGTCACGCCTTCGGCTTCATTCCCGCGCGCCTTGGAAGTGTTCGGCGGCGCGCGAGGCGGGAAGGTAAGGAGAGCCTGCGCGCGCCGCCGAAGTGGGTTTTTGGCTGAGAGAGAGTGAGTGAGAGATAATCGCTGCCGCTCCTTGCTCGCTGCGCTGCGCTGAATGGGCGCGCTGCGCGTTGGCAGCTAAAAGACGGGCGCAGAAGGGGTCAGCTTTAGAATTGAGAATTTGGCGTTGCCTCGTCGTCCACTTTTGGAATGAACCACGGCGTCATGGCTCGCAAAGCACGCGTCGAATTCGCTGGGGCGGTCTATCATGTGCTCGACCGGGGCGAGGCCATCTTTACCGATGATCGCGACCGGCAGCGCTTCCTGGAAACCCTCGGCGAGCCTTGTGCGCGCACGGGTTGGCGCGTCCATGCCTTTGTGCTCATGAGCAACCATGACCATCTCATGATCGAGACGCCGCAGCGAATCTGGTGGCGGGGATGCGCTGGTTCCAGACGACGTGGACCATGCGCTACAACCGGCGGCATCGGCTGAGCGGGCATCTCTTCCAAGGTCGCTACAAGGCGGTCGTAGTCGATGCGCAGGCGGGTCAGTATTTCGCGGTGCTGAGCGATTACATCCATCTCAACCCGATCCGCACGCGGATGATCGGGCTCGACGAGCGGCTGTTTGATTTTCGCTGGAGCAGCTATCCGCTCTACGCGGCGCGCGCGGGACGTCCCGCGTGGTTCGAGCCGAAGGAGGTGCTCGGCGAAGCCGGGTGCGAGGATACGGTAGTGGGACGGCGCCGGTATGCGCAGCGGATGCGGGTGCGCGCCGTGGAGGAACTGACGCGGGAAAAAGAACCGGCGGAACTCGCGGAGCTGCGCCGGGGATGGTGTTTGGGCGGGGAGGGGTTTCGGGAGCGAATGTTGCGTGTGCTCGATGGAGCGGCGGAAAAGCTGCCGCGGCCGAGAGCGTCGCCGCGAGATGCGATAGTGCAGCGCGATCACGGCGTGGAGGCAGCGCGGCGCCTTCTGGAGGAAGGACTGCACTGCCTCGGTCTGGAAAGGGAGTCGCTGGCCGGACTCAAGAAAGGCGATCCACGCAAAGCGGCACTGGCGGTGCGGATTCGCACGCTGACCGCGGTGCCCAACGCCTGGATCGCCGCGCAGCTTCACCTGGGGCATGTCAGCCGCGTGAACCAATGTGCGCGCACCGCACCTCCGGCCCTGCTGAAGCTGCTGGAAAAGACCCACCATAATTGACGAAATTCTCGATTCTAAAGCTGACCCCTTCTTCTCCTATTGGGGAAACTGTCGGCGGCACTGGCGGCGTATCGCGGTCCCGATGCGGTGGAGGAGAAGGCGCAGGCGCAGGGCGATGCGACGGGCAGCCGGACGACGCTCGGACAGCTCATTCGCAATATCCGTTACGATCGCATCGAGCTTCAACTCGCGGTGGAACAGGGCTTTCCCTGGCGCAATCCCGACAGCGCGGCCCTTCGCACCGTCTTCGGGCTGCCGCTGGACCGGCCGTTGAGCGAATAGGTTTTCGTGATCCTCTGGTGAAAGGACCGGGGCCGACAGGACGCGGATCAACGGCGTGCCCGACGCGGCACTCCCGGACGCAGGGAAAAGGGCCGGCCTCCTCTCGTCCGGGCCGGCGGCCGCGCCGGGGAATGGAGCGCCCTTTTCGCCACTTCCTCATTGCTCCCGTGGGCTGGGGCGCTCCACTCTCGGCGCGAACTATTTTCCTCGATGCTTTCGTTTTCGACTTGTTGGAACTCCGGCCGTCACCAGGACGGCGAACTGATGCTGGAGGAAATTCTCGCCCTCGGATTCGAGCGCGTGGAACTCGGCCACGGCATCCGGCTCTCGCTCATGGAAGGCATCCAGCGGCGATTCAAAAAAGGCGGCTTCACCATCTCGAGCCTGCACAATTTCTGCCCGCTCCCGATCGAGATCACCCGCGCCGCGCCCGACTGCTACCAGTTCTCCTCCACCGATGCCCGCGAGCGGGAACGCGCGCTCAAGCACACCTTCCAGACGATCGACTTCGCCGAGCGCTTTGGCGCGAAATATGTCGTCCTGCACCTCGGCCGCACGCCCATCGAAGACTACACCGGCAAACTCGTGCGCCTCGCCGAAGTCGGGATGCTGCACTCGCGCGAGTTCGTCCGCGAAAAGCTCGCCTGCATCCGCAAGCGCCAGGAAAAGGCGGCGCCGTATCTTCAGCGCTCCAGGGAATGTCTCGCCCGCGTCGTCGAATACGCCGCGGGGAAAGGCGTGCAACTCGCGGTCGAGAGCCGGCATAGCTACGAGGAGATTCCCAGCGAACGGGAAATGGCCGAGGTGCTCAATGAATTCAACGTCCCGGAAGTCGGCTATTGGCACGACTTCGGCCATGTGCAGGTAAAGCACAATCTCGGTTTCCTCGATCATCGCGAGTGGCTCGCGGAAGCCGCGCCGCGGCTGCTCGGCTGCCATCTCCACGATACCAAGTGGCCCGGTCGCGACCACCTCGCGCCCTTCACGGGCGACATCGAATACGATCAACTCATCCCGCTCCTGCCCAGGGACACGCTCTTCGTTTTCGAAATGAGCCCGCGCCGCACGAACGAGGAAATCACCACCGCCCGCGATCGGTGGGTGGAGAAATTCGGCGCCTAGGCGACCGGGCCGCACGCAACTCCTGCCCGTCTGAAAAAAGCCGCCCTCACCGTCCTGCAGATCGCCGTGACCCTCGGCATGCTCTGGTTCGTTTTTCGCGATCCGGCCAAACGCGCCGAGATGGGGCAGGCGCTGAGTCATGCCAGTCCCGCGTGGTTGCTCGCCGGGATTTTCTGCTATGGATTGACGGAAGTTCTTTCGGGGATTCGCTGGCAGTTGCTCCTCCGCGTGCAAGGCATCAGCTTGAGCTGGACCCGGGTGTTTTTGCTCACCCTCGTCGGCGTGTTCTTCAATTTCTTCATTCCCGGCGGGACGGGAGGCGATGTGGTAAAAATCTTCTACCTGCTCAAGGAAACGCCCGGCCAGCGCTCGCTCGCGCTGCTGTCCGTCCTCGTCGATCGCATCGCCGGCGTGCTCGGGCTCGCCCTGCTCGCGGCCGGGCTCATCGCCGCCCGCTGGTCCTGGCTGACGAGCGTCCCGGAGACGGAGCGCTACGTCTGGCCGGCGATCATCATTTTCGTCTTCACCGTCGGCGGCATCCATTTCTCCTGGGTCATCACACGGCGCGGGCTCGTCCACAAACTTCCGCCGCGTTTCCCCGGCCGGGACAAGCTCGCCGAGCTCGCGCGGGCCTACACCCTTTATGGACGCGCCTGGGGCGCCTCGCTCCTGGCCATCGCGATCTCCATCGCCGCGCACGTCAGCTTCTTCGGAGTCTTTTACTGCGCCGCCCGCGCGCTCGCTCACGACGACCTTCGCCTCCCGACTTTCGGCGAACTCAGCACCATCATGCCGGTCGTCAACGTCCTCTCCGCCATGCCCGTGAGCCTCGGCGGCTTGGGCGTGCGGGAAGGCTTGTTCCAGGTTTTCCTCAGCCAGCTCTGCGGCGTGCGGGAAGCCGTCGCCGTACTCATTTCTTCGACCGGCTACTTCCTCACCTTTTTCTGGGGCCTCGTGGGCGGCGTAGTCTATCTTTTCTATCGTCCGTCCGAGCACGCGCGCCTGCGCGAAATCAGGTCGGAGGTGGCCACTCTCGAACACGCCGTCGCCGAGGAGGAGGTGGCCATGGAGATCGCCAGAGAGGAGAAACCCTGATGCCTGCACCGAGGCTGCCGCGCCCCTTCATCACCGCAAATTTCGCCCTGACGTGGGACGCCCGCATCTCGACCCGCCGCAGCACCCCGTCCGATTTCTCCTCGCCCCGCGACAAACGCCGCCTCGTGGAAATCCGCTCCGCTTGCGATGCCGTCCTCGCGAGCGTGAAAACCATCGCCGCCGATAACATGACGATGGGTCTGCCCGATCCGGCGCTCCGCGCCGCCCGCACGGCCCGCGGACAACGCGCCTGGCCCCTGCGCGTCCTGCTGACCAATTCGGGCCGCATCAACCCCGCACTGCGGATTTTTGAAAAGGACTTTTCTCCCATCGTCATCTTCTCCACCACGCGCATGCCCGCCCGCACCCGCACCGCGCTCGCGGCCAAGGCCGATCTCTGGCTCCACGAAGCGCCGGCCGTCAATCTGGCAGCGATGCTCGCCACGCTGCGCATCGACTACGACGTGAAGCGTCTCGTCTGTGAAGGCGGCGCGCAGGTTTTTCGTTCGCTGCTCACCGCCGGCTTGATCGACGAAATCCACGTCACCCTGGCGCCCCGCATTTTCGGCGGAAAAGACGCGCCGACCCTCACCGGACTGGCGCGGGACTTCCTGCCCGCCTCGATCCCGCTGCAACTGCGGGCCATGGAAGTCCTCGAGGGAGAATGTTTCCTCCGCTATCGCGTCATTGCACCCCAGAAAATGAAGCGTGCCCACTGATCCGCGCATGCTCCCAAACTTCACTCCCACTCAATGGCTGCTCGCCGTCCTCGGAGCGTTTTGCATCGGCTTCGCCAAAGCCGGATTCTCCGGTGCCGGTCTCGCCAACGTCCTCATCATGGCCTGGCTCTTCGGCGCCAAGGAATCAACCGGAGTGGTCCTGCCCATGCTGATCGGCGGCGATATTCTGAGCGTCCTCGTCTATCACCAGCACGCGCGCTGGGCCACCATCCGCAGCATGCTCCCGCCGACCCTCGCCGGCATCGTCGCCGGGTGGGGACTCATGCATTGGCTCAGCGCCGCGGCCTACGGCCCGGTCATCGGCTGGATCGTCCTTGCGCTCGCCGCGCTCCAGGCTTGGCGACGTTGGCGGCCAAATGCCTTCGAGCACGTCCCGCATTCGCGCCCCTTCGCATTGAGCATGGGCGGCGCGACCGGCTTCACCACCATGGTCGCCAATGGCGCCGGGCCCGTGATGACCCTCTACTTCCTCGCCCGCCGCACACCGAAATACGAACTCGTCGGCACCATGGCCTGGTTTTTCCTCATCGTGAATGTCGTCAAGGTGCCGTTCAGCGTGGATCTCGGCCTGATCTACGGCAATTCACTGCTCTTCAACCTCGTTCTCGTCCCCGCGATCGCCGTCGGCATCTTCGCCGGACGGCGGCTCATCAGCCTCGTCTCGCAGGATTTGTTCGAATGGCTCATCCTCGCCTTTGCCGCGCTCGCTGCGCTCCGGATGATCGGCGTCTTTTAGCCTCGCGACCATCCACCGCCGCGCTAGCGTCCGGCCATGCTTTTCAAGTTCCTGTCCAAGTATCGCGACCTCGGACTGCTCGTCATGCGACTCGGGCTGGGCGTCATGTTTCTCCTCCATGGTCTGCCCAAGCTGACGGGCGGCCCGTCCCGGTGGAAAGCTCTTGGCGCCGCGATGGGCAATCTCGGCATCGATTTTTACCCGATCGTCTGGGGTTTCCTCGCCGCCGTCACCGAAGGCATCGGTGGCGTGCTGCTCATCCTCGGGGTCTTTTACCGCCCGACCTGCGTCCTGCTTTGTTTCGTCATGGCCGTCGCGACCGTGAAACACCTGAGCGCCGGCGACGCATTCATGGGCACCACATCGTATCCCTTGGAACTGGCCTTCGTCTTCTTCGGCCTCGCCTTTGCCGGTCCAGGTCGCTTCTCGATCGACAAAGATTGAAATAGTTCTTGCCGCGTGAGCGGTCCAAGTTAGCTTGCAGACCTTAATCGCGGGGTGGAGCAGCCTGGTAGCTCGTCAGGCTCATAACCTGAAGGTCGTGGGTTCAAATCCCACCCCCGCAACCACCTCTTAAGGGCACCTCTGGATAGGGGGTGTTTTTTCGAGAGGGCTTTGGCTGGTGAAAAAACGATTTTTGCCGGTCTTGTTCCGCGGCCGATGGTGTGGGTCTGGGCGTGGGGTGCTCTGAGCGGTCCGG
>Ga0105047_10001422_pt1 | contig 42826 bp, 37 predicted proteins | sample MAT04_FD_78384 | JGI IMG/M metagenome (GOLD analysis project Ga0105047, IMG submission 78384) | Freshwater microbial communities from Lake Fryxell liftoff mats and glacier meltwater in Antarctica - MAT-04 (megahit assembly) | ecosystem: Environmental > Aquatic > Freshwater > Ice > Liftoff... | reverse complement strand
GGCTATTTCGGTCTCACGCGGGAAAGAGGTCGCTCACCCGGGGTGGCTGCGGCTTCCTCCGACGAGCTTTACGCCCATTCTCGGAAGCCGCAACCAACCTTACCGTTCAAGATACAAGGCGATGACTGCCGCCTCGCTCGATGAAAATGGAAAAATTCTTCGCGTGGCCGTCGGTCGCCGCCAGCAGCCAGAAAATCATCTGGGCCTTGAGGAAGGCGCGTTTGGGCTGGGACCCAAAGGGAAACGGCGCGCTCATCATCGTGCTGTGGAACACCCTAATCCTCCACGCTCGCACGGGCGGGCTGGTGAAGCAGCGCGGCCTGACGAACCTCGCGGTTTTCGGCAACATCGTCACCAGTTGGAGCTGGTTTGGCGTGAACATGCTTGGCGGGGGGCTGCACAGCTACGGCTTCATGGCGGCGGCCTTCTGGTGGCTGCTGGCCTTTGTCGCGAGCCAGATCGTATTCATCCTGATCGGACAGCTTGCCGCTGGCGAAATGGCGCAGCTTCAAGCCGCCGACGCCGGTGTGACCGCTGCCGCCAGCCGGCGGCCGGACGCGATGCAGTTGGCGAGCGAGATGCCGTCCCGGGCGTTGCCGCCGAAATGCAGTCCGGGGGCCGCGGCCTCCACCACGTTGAAGATCCCCTTGAACCGTGCGTAGCCGAGCGTGTACTGCGGAATGGCGTGCGGCCAGCGCTGCAGGCGGCAAAAGACCGGCTCGCCGCGCACGCCGAGCAGTTCGCCGAGTTCCTCGCGCACGAGGCGCTGGAGCTCGGCGTCGTCGAGCTGCACCAGCCCGGGCGAGCGCACGCCGCCAACGAAGGTCGTGAGCGCGACATGGCCCGCGGGCGCCCGGCCGGGAAACAGCGTGCTGGAAAACAGGGTCCCGAGGATGCGGTGGCGCTCCACCTCCGGCATGAGCAGCCCGAAGCCATCGAGCGGATGAGCGACATCCTCCCGCCGGTAGCCAGTGAAGATGGAGACGACTGGAGGTTGCTCGATCTCCCGCAACTCGGTGAGCCGGCTGGCGGCGGGCACGCCCTCCACGCGCAGCAGCGCCAGCGCATCCGCCGGCAGCGCGCACAACACGGCAGAAAATGATTCCATGCGGGCCGAGCCGCCGGCTCCGCTGGTGATTTCCCAGTGTGAGTCCGCGCGCCGGACGGTCTGCACCCGCGCGGAGAATCGCAGGGCCGGGCCGAGCGACGCCGCCAGCGCCCGGGGCAATTCCGCCAGGCCATCGGGAAACGAAAAGATGCGGCCTTTCGGGCCCCCGCTTGTGTCGCGCCGCTTGAACGCCCCGCGGAGCAGCGAGCCATGCTCCTGCTCGAGGGCGTGAAGCTTCGGAAAACCATGGCGCACGGACAGCCGCCGCGGATCGCCGGCATACACCCCGCCGACGAAGGGATTGATCGCGAAGTCCAGAAACTCGCGGCCGAGCCGGCGCACGACAAAGTCCGCCACGCTTTCCTCGGCGTCAGCGGGCGAACGGGCGCGCCACGGCTCGCCGGCGAGACCGAGCTTGGCCCGCCAGGAAAATAGCCGGGTGCCCAAAAATCCGAGCGGCGAGGTTGGCATCGCCACCAGCCGCCCATTGCGGACCACGTAGCGGTTTTTGGCGGAATCGGCGGCGTAGAGCCGCCGCCCGCCGAGCCCCACTGCATCCACGAAGGCGGTGATCTCCGCCGTGCCCTCAAGCAGTGAGTTGGGCCCCGCTTCCCACAGCCAGTCCCCGTCACGCGTCGAGGTGATCACGCCGCCCGGGCCGGGGGCCGCTTCGAGCACGACCACGTCCACGCCGGCCTGGTGCAGGTGCCACGCCGCGGTGAGGCCGGTGAGGCCGGCTCCGAGGACGGCAACCGGAAGATTCGCGGCGGGCGGCGGCATGGCGATGATCGGCGCGCCGGTCAAACCGTGCGCGAGTGCCGCGTCGACTCCGACGAGTAATAGGCGTCAAAGCTCACGGCGATGTTGCGGAGAAACAGCCGGCCCAGTGGTAGAATCCGTGAACTCCACCGCCGTCGGGTAGGTCGTGTAGTGGGGGGCGAAAGTATCGAACTTCCGGATGAGATCGACAGTTATCACGGGCAAAAACCTGCGGCAGTTTATTCAGGCCGGGCGGACGAACGGAAGAACAATCCCTGCCGCAAAAGACCGCAGGTGGGTCATGTCGGGGCTGGATCTACGCAAGCATGTCCGGATTAGCCAAGGGAGTGTTCGTCGGCTCTATTCGGAGCAACGCATGTCGTCGCAGGCGAATTTGTGACCGTCCGTCCCGAAGGGCGGACACGAGTGCCTCTTTCATGGGTTTCTTTATGTAAAGCGGCGGCCAACTGGCTACGCGGCCTTTGGCCATTGGTGCGCATCGCTGTTCTATCTACCAAGTCGCCCGCCGCGAGATCGACCGCGGACGGGATCTCCCCGGGTTTCATCATGGGGACGGCGGTGGTTCCCTTCGGCACCCCGGTGGAAAATGTACCGGACGTCAAGCAGGCCGGCCTCGACGCCGCGAGCCCCTGACGCGCCATGCCCGACCACGCCCAGATCAACCAGTTCCTGAACGAGGAAAACGCCGGCGAGAGATTCATTCTGGCAGTCTGCGAGCACAAGGCTGACATTCCCACGCAGGCCGCCCGCGGGCAACGTCCGGTCCCCGCCCAATGACCTCTTTACAGAAAAGGCTCGAGCAGACGTCCGATTTCCTGATCGGCGCGGAGCTGGTGTCCAACCGCGGCACGATCGCCGGGGGGCGCGCGAGCCGGACGCTGGCGTATGCGCGAGATCTGGGGGTGGCCCCGCGGGTGGACTGGATATCGATCACGGATAATGCCGGCGGCAATCCCAAGCTGGCGCCTGCGGCGCTCGGCGGCCCGATTCTCAATGCGGGGCGGGAAGTTGTGATTCACCTGTCCTGCAAGGATGTCGACCGCAACGGCCTCGAATCCGCGGCCTGGCAGCTTGCGAGCATTGGCTTCCATAATCTCCTCGCTTTGAGCGGGGGCTCGACCAGCGCCGGCATTGCCGGCGGGGCCAAGCCGGTGTTCGACATCGACTCGGCCGGGCTGCTCTGGCTGCTCGGCCAGATGAACGCGGGCCTTGACGTGAAACGTTTCGGGGCCCGGCCGGCCGGCCGACTCGCGGCGACGTGCTTCCATTCCGGCTGCGTAGTCACCAACTTCAATCTCCGGGAGACCGAGGTGATGCCGCGGTTGTTGAAGCTGGAGAAAAAAATCGCCGTCGGCGCGCGCTGGGTCGTCAACCAGATCGGTTGCGATTCCCGCAAGGCCTCCGACCTCATCGTCTGGGGGCGCCGACGTGATCTCGGCCATGTGCCGCTGACCGGCAACGTCTATGTGCTCAATCCCGCCGTGACGCAGGTCTTTCGCCGGCAGACGATCCCGGGCGTCGTCGTATCGGACGAACTCGCCGCGCTCTGCGAGAAGAGGGGTCGCGAGGCCGACCACGGAAAGGCGTTCTTCCTGGAGCTCGCCGCCAAGCAGGTCGCCGTTTACCGCGGCCTGGGATATCGCGGCGCCTATTTGGGCGACGTTCACGCCATCAAGGACCTCGGGCGCGTGCTGGAGATTGAGAGCCGCTTCGCCGAGGACGACTGGCGGCAGTTCGCGCGGGACATCCGTTATTCGCGGCCCGGGGAATTCTTCCTTCACTCCCAGGATCCCGCGACCGGCTTGGCCGATCCCGGGCGCCTGAATCCCGACTACGTGTCCAGGGGGATGCGGCCGAGGTCGAACGCGAGCGTCACCTTCCCTGACCGAATCTCAAAACTGGCCCACGCGGCGATGCTCACGTCCGGCCGGGGGCTTTGGGACTTGGGCGCGCGGCTTTGCTCCCGCGCGAAGGATCCCATGCAGGGTCCGGCCCTGCACCGCGCGGTCGAAAGAGCGAGGGCCGGGAGGATATCCTTTTCGCGCATGCTCCGGTCATTCAGGACCAGAGCCTGCGCAGCACTTCCAGCTGGGCCAACACTTGGCTGGGGCGCGACCACCTCTCGAAGAAAACAACCCCATGAGTGCGCCGCTAAAAATCCGCCTCATCGGCGAACTCATCAACAACGCCTACGCTGAAATATGAATTCAACCATTTCCATGTCCGATTTGGCAACCGCGCTGCGCCCGACGCCCGGCCGCCCTGTCTGGCTTCAGGTCGGAGCGCTTTTCGACGGGGAAGGCACCGGCGTCCGGCGCGACGTTCACTTCGTCTACGATGCCGAATGCATCCTTCACGCCGTCGCCGCTCTGCCGCCGTCCGATCTCATTCCGTCCGGCCGGGGCGCGCCGGATTTGGTCCTTCCCGGCCACACCCTGTTGCCCGGGCTGATCGAGGCGCACGCGCACCTGTTTCTCGAGGGTGGCGAGGAAAAACCTGAAAAGAGGGCCGAGTATCTGAAGCTTCCGAACGAGGAGCTTCTCATTCGCGCCGAACTGCGAATGTCCCGGCTGCTGTCACTCGGCGTCACGGCGGTGCGGGACGCCGGAGACAAGAACGGAGTGAGCCTCGCCCTGCAACGGGGCTACTGCGGCGCGGCGCGCGGACCGTTGCCTTATCTCGACAGTCCGGGCGCGGCCTTGCACCATCAGGGCCGCTACGGCTCTTTCATGGGAAGGCCGATCGAGGAGCAGGGATCCATTGAGGCCGCCGTCGCCGAACGGGTGGCGGCGGGCGCCCACCGCATAAAGCTGATCGCGACCGGGATCATTAATTTCGAAAAAGGCGCCGTGACGGCTCCGCCGCAGATGCCGGCCGAGGAACTGGCCCGGGCTGTCGCGGCGGCGAGGAAGCTGGGCCGACAAACCTTTGCGCACTGCTCGGGCAACGACGGCGTGACGAACTGCATCGCGGCCCGGGTCGATTCGATCGAGCACGGGTTCTTTGTCGACGACGTCCAGCTGGCTCTCATGCGCGACCGCGACATCGCCTGGGTGCCCACGCTCTCCCCGGTCCAATTTCAGGTCGACCGCGCCGGACAGCTGGGATGGAGTGATGCCATCCGGGCCGGGCTCCAGCGCATCCTCGACCGCCATGCCGCCAGCCTGTTGCGAGCAGCGGGGATGGGCGTGCGGATCGTCGCCGGCAGCGACGCCGGATCCCACGGAGTCGCCCATGGTCACGGGTTTCTCCATGAGCTTGAATTGATGGAACAGGTCGGCCTGAGCACAGCGCAGGTCTTGCGCGCCGCCACCGGGGCGGGCGGCGAAAGGCTCGGATTCGCCGAGGAATTCGGCGTGCTGCGCCGCGGCGCGAAGCCGCGTTTCCTGCTCACGACTTCGCCGGTGCTCGAGAGCGTCCGCCACTTGCGCGCCCCGCTCACCGTCGTCTTTGACGGCGCCGTCCACCAGGGCGGCGATGACGAAGGCAAGCCGGGCCTTTAGCCTGCCTTATGGCTGAAGCAGTGACTCAACCCATGCGCTCCCAGCCCCGGTGGGCCGGCGTGCGGGGAGGCAGCCCGAGAATCTCGCGGCCGAGATCGACATAGTATCGGTAGTGCTCCAGCGGCGTGCCGTTGGGGATGCGGTGATCCAAGCCAAAGACGCAGCCGCCGGCGCGCAGGCCCGGGTCGAGGAGCTTGTGCTCAAGTTCGCGGCGAATGGCGGCGCGGTCCTGTCGCAGCACGTGCTTGTCGATCCCCCCGCGCATCGCGAGGCGCTGCCCGTAGGTGTTCCGCACCGCGACGATGTCCATCCCGGCCGCGGGCTCCATCGGGTAGATGCTGGTGAGTCCGGCGTCGAGGAGCGCGGGGATGACGGGGTTGATGTTACCGTCCGTGTCCTGCTCAAAGACGCGGGCCCCGCGGGACCTGACGAGGTCCCACACGCGGCGGTAATACGGCTGGAAATACTCGGCGATCTGCACAGGGCCGATCAGCGGGCCGGACTTGCCGGCGAAATCCTCGTGCACCATCAGCTGGTCGATGGACAGCATCGCGCTGATGGGCTCGAGCACGCGCATGGTCGTGTCGCTGATCGTGGCCAGGATGTCGGCCATCAGCTCCGGCTGCTCGTAGTAGGCGAGGCACGCGATCTCCTCGCCCATCAGGTCGCGCGGCGTGTCGAACGCGCCGGGCATGTGCGCAACGACGAGCGTACCCTCCGCCTGCGCGCGGCGCGCGGCCTCGACCTCGTCCCACTTGATCCGGTTGGGGTTGAAGGTGAAAAAGGGTTTCACGCGCAACCAGTCGTCCATGTTCTGCACCGGGAAATTCATCGGCAGCGGGATGGTCGCGGTTTTTTTCAGCAGCAGCATCTCGCGGCCGAGGCAGTCGCGCTCGCGGCGCAGCTCCGGCGTGTCTTCCAGCAGCACCGGCGGCGGACCCTGCAGGTGCGTGTAGCCACCGCAGAAGGCCGTCGGCACGTAGTCCCAGTCGAACGCCGTCATGCCGATCTCGGTTTCCGTCGCACCCTGCGCGCGCCACTCGGCGTCCAGCCCGACCAGCGGGCCAAAGAGTTCGGTGAACATGGGCCGCGGCGCGGACCCAAAAGTCATGAGGTCGAGGTATTGTTCGCGGTTCCAGCGCATTTTGGAAAGATGTTTTGTTTACCGCGAAGATCGCGAAGGTCGGAACTACAGGTTCGACTCGGTTTGCTGTGGCTTGGCCTTCGCGGGCTTTGCGTCCTTGGCGGTGAAAAGTCAGCGATTCCTATGTTCCTGCAGATAGGCGCGGTATTGTTCGAGGATGGGCGCGGGGATATTCGCCGGCAGATGGTTGCCGGTCGCGAGAATGACCCCGCGACACTGCCGGGCGAGGGCCAGCGAACGGTCGAGCGAGGCCTTGACCGTGTCCCACGTGCCGAAGGTGAGGTCGCGGCAGTCCACGGCACTGCCGACCAGCACCGTGGATTGACCAAATTTCTCCACCATCCCGCCAAACTCCATCACCGGCTCGAAGATCAGCCCGTCGGCTCCGGCGGCGACGATGTCCTCGGCAAATTCACGAAAATCCCCATCCGCACAGAACAGCACCTTCTTGCCCGCCTGCTTCAAGGGTTTCCACAGCGCGGCGTAGCGGGGGATGATCACCCGGCGGTAAATCTCCGGCCGCATGAAGGCGCCCGAGCCCCACACAAAATCGTCGTGCTGGATGACGGCCTCGGCGCTGGTTTGCGCCCACGCGTCCATGTGAAACTTGGTCCGGCGGTAGAACGAGTCGAAGACCCGCTCCATTTTCCCACTATCGGCGGCGGCCTCGAGCAGCATGTCCCAGCCAAAGGCGATGATGGCACCCGAGACGATGGACTTGTAGTAACCTCCCGGGCAGAGCTGATCCGAAAAATCGCGACGCTTCTCGCCGAGCCAGGCCTCGTAGGCAGCCACCTGCTCGGCCATGGTCGGCAGACCGTATTCCTCCACCGCATCAAAGGCCCAGACGTCCTCGGCCGTTTTAAAGGGACTGAGCTGGGAGGTGCGCATGTCACCCCCCTCGCTCGCATATTCGGCGTGGCCCATGTCGGTGCAGCGTCCCCACTGCGACCAGTCGTGGCGCAGGCCGTCCTGCGTGGTCCAGAGGAAGTCGAGATCCCAATGCGCATACAGATCGCTCGCGGCGGAACTGGCATCGGCCTGGGTCCCGGCCGCATGCCGGAATTGGGCGAGATGGTACTCCAGGCTATATTCCGTGCGCGCAAAGCGCGGCACGGGCTTGAGGGCGAGGGTGTCGAGGGCGAGTTGACGGCTCATGGGAATTGGGGCGACTCAAAACGCCTCGCCGCGGAGGAGTTGGTGTTTGCGGCGCATGTAGTGCTCGAAATTGGCCAGCGGCACGTCCGGCGGCACGAGGTGGTCCACGGTCGGGATGAAACCACCGTCGGCGATCAGCGGCTGCATCGTGCGCAGGTGCGCGTCGATCGCGGGAAAATCCTTCGCCAGCTCCCGCTTGTCCACTCCGCCCCACAGCCGCAGGTCGCGGCCGAATTTTTTGCGGATGGCCAGGGGGTCCATCTCGGAGGCGCGTTCCAGCGGCCAGATGCCATCCACGCCGACCTCCATAAAATGCGGAATGATCAGCTCACAATTGCCGTCGGTGTCGACCACCACCCAGGACACGCCGTGGGCCTTGAAATACGCGATCAGGCGCTGCAACTGGGGCTTGATGAACTCAACGTAGGTGGCGGGGCTGAGCAGCGGACCGTTTTTCATGCTCAGATCCTCGTTGATGAAGATGTAGTCGGGCTTGCTGCCCGCCTCCAGGAACGGCCGCGTCGTCTCGATGATGAAGTCGGTGATGAATTCCATCATGTCGTGCATCATCGCCGGTTCGTCATACCAGGCGTAGCTCAGGTTTTCCGTGCCCATCCATTCGCGGGCGCGCCAGTAGTAACCCTGGATGGAACAGTTCGGGCCGAGGATGAGCGGATGCTGCCGCGTCTCCCAGCCCGGCAGATGGAACTCCCGCCAATAAAGCGGATAACGCCGGGGGGACGAAGGACGGAAGCGTTTTTTCAGCTCCTGTAAATCCGCCGGAGTGGTCACGGGAAAGCTGATATATTCATCCATGCTCATGCGCATGCCCTCGGCCATGCCGGTGATCAGCGCCTTGGTGACCACGCCGTTGGCGTGCCGGATGATCTCGGTGTCACCCTCGCGACGGAGGACCTTCTCCTCGTAGGGCGGGAACATCTCCGACGCGTTGAGCCCGATGTATTCCCGCGGGTCCAGGTCCCAGCGCGGCTCGCCGGTGAACCAGTCCCAGTGCAGGTCGTCGGTCGCGAGGCCTTCCTCACGCCAGCGCTGCTTGGTCTGGACCCAGACGCCGACCTCGTGGTTGGGCACCCGGTCAACGGGCTGGTAATTCATGCAGGCATGGAAGCGTTCGCGCGGGGTCATGGGGAGCGGGGGTTAAAGTCAGTAGGTGCAGCGGTGGGCTTCGTCGGCAAAGGCCAGCAGCAGTTCGGGCTTCGCCTCGAAGAAGTGGTCGGATGGACTGAGGATGAATCCCCCCCCGGCCCCGGCTTCGGCGAAACAGCGCCGCACCTCGGCCCGGGTTTCTTCCGGGGTGGCCGTGGTGAAGAAGCGGTTCTGGTCGAATCCGCCGATAAAACACACCTTATCCCCGATGCGGCGCTTCGCCTCGGCCAGGTTCATGTCGCCCCCCATCGCCGGGGGCGTGAAAGTTTCCAGCGCGTTGGCGCCGAGGGTGACGAGATGCTCGAGGTTCGGCATCATGCCGCCGCAGGTGTGGTAGGCGATGCGCTGGCCGGCCGCGCGGGCGTGGGCGATGACCTCGCGGTCGTAGGGGGCGACAAACTCGTCGAAAAGGCTGGGTGAAATGACGGTGGAGGAGGCGTCGCCCCCGCCATCTTCGAGCACGTCGTAACGGGCCCCTCGCAGGGAATCCGCAAACTTCACCTTGCGGGCGCACAAAATGCGGAGGAAAGCATGCACCCACGCCGGATCGTCGTAGGTGGCCATGATCATCTCCTCGACGCCATACAGGCAGCAGGCGTCCTGCCAGCAACCAGGCTGGCCGTAGAGGTCGAAACCGAAGATGTGGCCGCGAATGAGCGCGCGGTCGCCGGAGGCGTCAACGGCGCGGTTGATGACCTCGACATCGCACAACGGCTGCGGCGCAAACTCGGCGATGAGGTCGATGTCGGATTTTTCCTTAATGAGCCGCTCGGTGACCCACGAGGTGTATTCGTTGCTTTGCAGCTCCATCGTCAGCGTCTGGCGCGGCGTCACAATGGCGTGGCGCTCGGTGGGAAATTCCCGGCCCTCGATTTGCTGGCAGGCAAAGCGCCAGGTGGCGGAGGTGAGGCGGCGGGCCTCAAGAAAGCCCGGCACATGGCCGGGATCATAAAAGGCGCCGGACCCCGGCACGGGTTTGTGCGCCACGATCCAGTGGATGGGATCCAGCCCGAAGGTGGCGAAGAACTCGTCCTCCGTTTTCCCCGGCAGATACTTCTTCATGTAATACTGCATCAGGTGATGCGTCGTGACGGGCAGCCGGTCGGTGGGCTGGTGATCGAGGGTCGCGACGAGGCGCTGGCGGGAGGTCACGGCTTTCATGGACAAGAAATGCGCAGCTTTTTCCGCGCGGCAGGATTGATTTCCTTCTTCGCGCAGCCCATCACGCTGGCATGACCTCGATCGAACGCGTGCGCCGCACGATCCGCGGCGAGCCGGTGGACCACCTGGCGGCCCAGCCCATGGCAATGATGTTTTCGGCCAAGCACGCCGGCATCCCCTTCATCGACTACACGAAGGACGGCCGCAAGATGGCCGAGGCCCAGCTGAAGCTCGTGGCGGACTTCGGCCTTGACTGCCTGCTGACCTGCTCCGACCCCGCGCGCGAGGTCATCGACATCGCCGGTGACGGCAGCGTGGACTGGTTCACCGACCAGGGTCCGGCGATCAACGAGGAGCGCGCCGCGCTGGCGGACAAGCTCCGGCTGCGGACCTTCCGCGTGCCCGACCCGCTCAATGGCGGCCGGATGCACGACCGCGTGAAGAGCATCGAGCTCATGCGCCGCACCGCCGGCCCGGACATGTCCATCGTGGGCTGGATCGAGGGCCCCCTCGCGCTCGCCGCCGAGCTGCGCGGGCTGAACACCATCATGCTGGATTTTGGCGACGACCCGCAGTTTGCGCACGATCTGCTGGCCTTCTGCGCCGACGTGGCCATCGCCTACGCGCCCGCGCAGATCGCCGCCGGCGCCGACACGATGGGCATGAGCGACGCCGCCGCCGGCCTGATCGGCCCCGCGCTGTACGAGGAATTCCTCTGGCCCCAGCAGCGCCGCGTGCTCGAGACGATCCGGAAAAACCACCCCGACGTCCTGCGCCGGCAGCACATGTGCGGGCGCATCGACCGCCTCTACCCGAAGATGGCCGAGCTGCCGGTGGACATCTACGAAATCGATTTCCCCGCCAACCTCGCGCTCGCGCGGCAGCAACTCGGCCCCACCCGCACGCTCGCGGGCAACGTCTCCACCATCACCGATCTGCTCGAGGGCACGCCGGAGAAGGTCTACGAGGCCTGCCGCCGCTGCCATGAGACCTGCGGCAAATACTTCATCGTCGGCGCCGGCTGCGAGCTCTCGCCCCTCACCCCGCCGGAAAACGTCCGCGCGATGATCGCCTACGCCAAGGACAGCCGGCCGTAGCCCGGGGCGGAGACCCGCCCCATCGAAGATCGAAGATCGGAGATCGGAGATCGGTTCGGAAACTGTAGGGCGGGGTCGCTGACCCCGCCGAGGCGTCAGCCAGCTTGCAGCGCGAAAAAGGCAAACGTAGGGGCGCAGGCTTGCTGCGCCCAGAACTGCAACGCCGGCCGGGCGCAGCAAGCCTGCGCCCCTGCGCGGACCGCTGTCCGTGGACAAAGACGGGTTCGGCGACCCTGCCCTACCATCGAACCCGCTGGAATCCCCCGATCTCCGATCTCCGATCTGCGATCTGCGATGGGCCGCGCTCATGCGCGGCCCTCCACGAGTTCCTGCGCCATCGCGGCCCATTCCCACAGCCGCTGCGGCTGGCGCGCCACGGTGGAGATGTCCTTCAGCACGATCTCGACATGCCCGCCGCGCGTGCAGTCCAGCATGTGCGTCAGCTCGTCCCGCGCCGTGGTCAGGTCCCAGCCGTCGGTGGCGAAGCACGCGGGGTTGGGCTTGTAGCTGAAAACGTAGTCGGCCCCGACCGCCGCGGCTGCACGGTCCACGTGGATGCGGTAGTTCATCGAGACCTTTCGCAGGTTCGGGATGCGCCGGAGGATCTCCATCTTCGTGTCGAGCACTTCGCAGCATCCGTAGTAGACCAGTCCCCAGCGCTGGAGCCACGGCACGTCGTGCCGCAGCGCAAACTCCCAGTGCATCTCGGGGGAGACCTCGGTGAAGATCTGGGCGTTGGAGCAGCCCCAGAGGTGCCCCGCCACCGGGTGGGCCGGGTCGAAGCCGGGTTTCGGCAGCTCGCTGGAGTAGCCGTACGCCCCGGAGCCGATCCGGCAGTTGGTCGTGTTCAGCGCGAGGAGGTTCAAGGCCTCCATCTGGCCGAGCTCCTTCAGGCAGCATTCCACGACCCGGTCGACCGCGGCGTTGATGACCTCGGGCTGCTCGATGAGGTCCATCAGCGCCTCCTGCACGCCGTACCACATCACGAGGTTGTCCCACGGCGTGAACCAGTAATTGTCCCGCCCCTGCTCGCGCACGGGCATCACGCCGCCGAACACCTGGTTCATCACGGCCAGGCGCGCCGCGGTCTCGGCGCGGTCCACGGTCACGACGGGGTCCTTGATCTTGGCGATGTCCTGCAGGCAGGAGATCTGCGGCTCGAAATGCTGCGAGCTGATGCCGCCGTCCGTGATGTTGAGCAGCTCGCCCTGCCGCATCATGCCAAAGCCCGTGCTGTGCCAGCTGATCGGGCTCGGCAGATAGTCGCTGACGATCATGTCCCCGGGCAGGTGCCGCCATTGGTAGAGGGAGCGGCGCAGGCCCACCTCGACCTCGCGCGCCCAGCTCGCGGTGCAGCGGAGCCGGAGCTCGTCGGTGTCCGCGCTGAACTCATGCCAGGGAATCTCGGTGATCCAGATCATCGGCCGCACGGATTTCAGGTCGTTCAGCCGGCGCCAAAGTTCCGCCTTCTCGCGGTGCACCGGCAGCGCGGCGATCACCGCGACTTGCTCGGCGAGCCCGCGCAGGATGTCGCGGTCTGCGGGGCGGACCGGAAAGACGGACGGGATTGGGGCCAAGGTGGGCATTGGTCAGGAGGCTGGCGGCACGGCGGCGGCGAACTCGCACAGAGTGATGCAGCCCCCGTTGCGCCAGAGGTGGTGCTCGATTTCACGGAGGCTGGCATTCATGCGAAAATCGGGTTCACGGGAGCATCAGCTGGTCGATGTAGGCGTCTTCGAAGCCGGGCTGCAGGTTGAGCTCGACGGGTTCCATGCGCGCGCAGGCCTCTTGCATTTCGGCGAGGAGGCTGCGGTCGTTGAGCGCGAGGAAAGCGCCGCCGAGCGACGTGTTGCCCACGACCTGGATCTGCGCGGGGGTGAAGCCCGGGAGCAGGCCGCAGCCGATGGCGTGGTCCAGCGAGAGATGCAGCCCGAAGCCGCCCGCGAGGTACAGGGTCTTCACGTCGGCGGCCGCCACCCCCAGCAGGCCGAGCAGCGTGTTAATGCCGGCGGCGATGGCGGCCTTGGCCTGGAGCAGCCGGGCGACGTCCACCTCCGAGACCCACACCGGGCCCGACAGGCCGTGCGCAGTCAGCTGCAGCCTGCGGCCGTACTCATCGGCCGACACCAGCGGGCCCGCCGCCGCGACAAAGTCCGCCGCGAAGCGTCCATTGCTCTGCACGATCCCGCTGCGCCGCCCCTCCCACAGGAAGTCCACGTAGGCCGAGCCGCAGATCCCGATGGGCCGGAGGCCGCCGCCGATCACCCCGAGCTCCGCCTTGAACGGCGCGCGTTCCAGCCGGATGCGCTCGATGGCGCCCTTGACCCCGCGCGTGCCGCTCGAAAGGCCGGCCCCCTCGAACGCCGGTCCCGCCGCCGTCGCGCAGCCCACCAGGCGGTCGCCGACCTTGGCCAGGATCTCGCCGTTGGTGCCGACATCCACCAGCAGCACGGGACCCTCGTCGTACAGCATGCCGGTCGCCACCAGCCCCGCGGCCAGGTCCGCGCCCACGTAGGCCGCGGGCCCGGGCAGCAGGTGCACCTTCGCCTCCGCCCCGCCGAAATCGAGCCCGAGCGCCGCCGGCGCGTAGGTGCGGTGCTCAAGGAAGACCGGGGTGAACGGGTGCACGCCCAGCGACGTCGGGTCCACGCCGGCCAGCAGGTGCTGCATGGTGGTGTTGGCCGCCACAGTCATCACGCCGACATCGCGCGGCGCCAGGCCGGTCTCCGCGCAGGCCTCTGCCAGCAGGGTCTGGATGGTCTCGGCCGCAACCGCGTGCTGCAGCTGCCGCACGGCGTCGGGACCCTGGCTGCTCAGCTGGATGCGCGTGAGCACATCCTCGCCAAAGCGAATCTGGGCGTTGAACGCCGAGGCTTCCGCCAGCACCTTGCCGCTCGCCAGGTCGGTCAGCAGCAGCGCGACCGTGGTCGTGCCGACATCCACCGCCGCCCCGTACCGCGCCGCCGGATCGATCGGATCGTGGGCCCACGGCACGTTGATTTTGAACTCGGCCACAACCGCCGGCACGTGCTTCAACAGCGAGCGGGCGGGCACGGTCACCGTGATGTCGCCGCTCTCGGGCAGCCGCAGCTGGCAGGAGCGGAGCTGGTCGCCGGCGGCGGGCGAAACCGTGGCGCCGTCGGCCGTGCGCCGCAGCGTTCCTGCCCGCAACCCGATCCCGCAGCCCCCGCAAAGCCCGCGGCTACCACAGCGGGTGTTGAGCGGATGACCGCGGCGGGCCAGCAGTTCGGTCAGGGGCAGCCGGGCATCCCCCGGCGCCAGGCCAATCTCGACGCGGCCGTCGGGGGTTTCAAGGTGGAGGGAAAGGCTCATGCTGCGGGATTCCCCCGGACGGCCACCGCCGCAGGGACTGCCCTGATGTTATATAAATTGGACATGGGAAACGCCGCGCAAAATAACCGGCCTGCCTATTTTTAGGAGTATAGAGTCGTATCCGTCACTCCTGACAAAGCACGCTGCATGTATAAATTGGGAATAATTATGTGCGGAATGGGCCAAGCGCGGTGTTCGTATTTGCATGCCTCCCGGAAGTCCTATGAATCGCGACATGCCCCTACTATCCGAATTGACCGCCGCCGTGGTCGCAGGAAAGCGGATCGACACCGTGCGTCTCACCCAGGAACTCCTCGCGGCCGGTACCGGCCCGCAGGCCATCGTCGAACAGGGCCTCGTGCCCGGCATGGCGATCGTCGGCGAGCAGTTTAAGAAAAACGAGATCTTCGTCCCGGAGATGCTCGTCGCCGCGCGCGCCATGAAGGAGGCGCTGAAGCTGCTCGAGCCCCTGCTCGCCAGCGCGGGCATCAAGCCGAAGTACACCGCCATCATCGGCACCGTGCAGGGCGACCTCCACGACATCGGCAAGAATCTCATCTCCATGATGTGGCGCGGCGCCAACTTCGCCGTCGTCGATCTCGGCACCAATGTGAGCGCCGAGAAATATCTCGCGGCCGCGAAGGAGCACAACGCGAATATCGTCGGCCTTTCCGCCCTCCTCACCACCACGATGCCCGCGATGAAGGAAACCGTGCGCCTGCTCAAGGCGGCGGGGCTCTCCACCAAAATCATGATCGGCGGCGCGCCGATCACGCAGGCGTTCGCGGATGAGATCGGGGCTGACGGTTATGCCGCCGACGCCGGCACCGCCGTCGACATCGCCAAGAAACTCGTGGGCGCGGCGGCCTGAGTCGCGCTGCCTCCCGGCCTCGATGAGGTGCGGACATGAATTCCACCGCCATGACCGGCTGCGAACGCGTGAACCGCATGTTCGCGCGGCAGGACCAGGACCGCGTGCCGCGGTGCGACACTTACTGGCCTGAGACGATCGCCCGCTGGCAGCGCGAGGGCCTCCAGTGGGATCACACCGACGCCCTGCGGCTGCTCGGAAACGACTTCCAGACGCTGTGCTGGTCGTGGCCGGCGCCGTTTCCGCAACAGCGGGAGGTCCTCGCGTCGGACGCGGAGACCGAGACCGTGCGCGACGGCTGGGGCGCGGTCGCCCGCTTCTGGAAGGGCCGTTCCGGCACGCCGGAGCACGTCAGCTTCGGTTGCGACACCCGCGAGGCGTGGGAAAAAACCTACCGTCCCGCCCTGCTCGCCGCCCCGCTGCAGGTGGACACGCGGCTCGCCGCGCTTCGCTACCAGGAGGGCCGCAAGCTCGGCAAGTGGACGCATCTGGCCGGCGTCGAGGGCTTCGAGGCCCTGCGCAAGCTGATCGGGGATGAAATCTGCCTCGTCGCCATGATCGAGGACCCCGATTGGATCCGCGACATCGTGCGCGTGCACACCGACGTCGTGCTCCGCACCTTCGAGGCGGTCCTGGCCGCGGGCGTGCAGCCCGACGGACTCTGGCTCTACGGCGACATGGCCTACAACCATGCCACCCTGTGCTCACCCGCGATGTACCGCGAACTGGTCTGGCCCGCACACAAGCGCATGGCCGACTGGGCCCGCGCCCGCGGGATGCATGTCATCTATCACACCGACGGCCGGGTCAGCGGCGTGCTCGACCTCTACATCGCGGCGGGCTTCGAGTGCCTCCAGCCCATCGAGGCCAAGGCCGGCATGGACATCCGCCAGTTCGCCCCCACCCACGGCAGCCGCCTGGCGATGTTCGGCAATATCGACGTCATGAAGATGGGCACCAACAACCTCGACATCATCGAGGAGGAAATCCGCACCAAGTTCGCCGCCGGCATGGCCACGCGCGGATACGCCTACCACTCGGATCACTCCGTGCCGCCGCAGGTGAGCTGGGACACCTACCGCGCCATCATCGGCTTCGTCGAGCGTTACGGCACCTACTGAATCGCCATGACCGCCCCCGTCATCACCCCTTTTCTCCCCAAGTGGCGCGGCACGCTCACCGATCGCGAACGCTTCAAGCGTCAGATGCACCATCAACCCGTGGACCGGTGCTTCAACATGGAATTCGGGTACTGGGACGACAACTTCAAGCTCTGGCCGATGTTTCGCGACCACGGCATCACCAACAATGACGACGCCGACATTTTTCTAAATTTCGACCGCACCGCAGTGGTCGGCGCGCCGTGGATGCACCCAGGTTTCCCCTACGAGGAGATTTCCCGCACCGCGACCACCCGCATCCTGCGCAACGGCGATGGGCTCATCGCCGAGGTGCCGCTCGACGGCCACGACACGATCCCCCACTTTCTCGACGCCACCGTCAAGACGCCGGACGACTGGAAAAAGGTGAAGGGCGAGCGGTTCGACCGCTCGCACCCCGATCGCAAGCCCGACCTTGCCGCGATCAAGCGCCAGCATCCCGCGGGCCGCGACTACCCGTTCGGCGTCTGGTGCGGCTCGATGATCGGCAAGGTGCGCGACATGCTCACGGTCGAGGGCCTCGCCTACGCCGTGTTCGACTACCCGGAGATGGTCGAGGACATGGTCGAGACCTCCTGCGTGCTGGTGGAGGATTTCCTCGACGCCGTCCTGCCGCACGTGGCCTTCGACTACGCCGCCGGCTGGGAGGATATCTGCTACAAGAGCGGCCCGCTGGTCTCCGTGGGTTTCTTCCGCGATGTCGTCGTGCCGCGCTATAAACGCATCAGCACTAAACTGCGCGCGCACGGCGTGGACGTCTGGTGGATCGACTGCGACGGCGACGTGCGGCCGCTGATCCCGCTTTTCCTCGCCGGCGGCGTGAACACGATGTTCCCGTGGGAGGTCAACGGCTCGGGCCACCCGGGCGAATCACTCGAGCGCTGGGGCCCGGAGCTGCGCATCATGGGCGGCGTGGACAAGATGGCTCTCGGCCGCGGCCGTGCCGCGATCCGCGAGTGGGTCGAGTCGCTCATCCCCTATGTCGCCCGCGGCGGCTTCATTCCCTTCTGCGATCACCGGTGTCCGCCCAACGTCGACCCGGACGACTACCTGTATTACCTTAAGCTGAAGGAGGAGCTCTTCGGTCTGCGCGGCTGAACGCCGCCCGAAACCCGTCGCGCCACTGCCATGACCTCCCGTGAAAAAGTCCGCCGCGCCCTCGCACACCAGGACGGCCCGGTGCCCGTCGACTTCGGCAGCACCGGCCTCACGAGCCTGCACGTGAGCTGCGTCGCCGCGCTGCGCGAGCACTACAGCCTGCCGCGCCACCCGGTGAAGGTCTGCGAGCCCTATCAGATGCTCGGCGAGGTCGAGGACGATCTCGCGCGCGCCCTGGGCTCCGACTGCATCGCGGCCAACGGCCGCGGCACGATGTTCGGCTTTCCCAACGAGGGCTGGCACGAGTGGCGGGCGCCGTGGGGTCAGGTCGTGCTCGTGCCCGCCGGCTTCCGCCCGCGCGAAGTGCCTTCCGGCGACGTCTATCTTTTTCCCGAGGGCGACACCACCGTGCCGCCGAGCGGACACATGCCGGCTAGCGGATATTTCTTCGACGCGATCGTGCGGCAGGAGCCGATCGACGAGGCCAAGCTCGACCCCGCGGACAACTGCGAGGAGTTCAAGCTCATGGGCGACGACGATATCGCCCACTGGCGGCGTGAGTTCGCCCGGGTGAGCGGCGACCCGCGGGCCGTCGTCTCCGGCATCGGCGGCACGGGCTTCGGCGATATCGCCCTCGTGCCGGCGGCGTTCCTCAAGCATCCGAAGGGCATCCGCGACGTCGGCGAATGGTATATCTCCCTCGTCGAGCGCCGCGACTACATCCACCGGATCTTCGAATTCCAATGCGAGATGGCGCTGCGGAACCTCGCGACGTTCTCCGCCCTCGCGGGCGACACGGTTGACGTGCTCATGGTCTGCGGCACGGATTTCGGCACGCAGAACTCGCAGTTCTGCTCGCCGGCGACCTTCGACGAATTGTTCGCCCCGTATTACCGCCGCGTGAATGACTGGGTGCACCGGCACACGAAATGGAAAACCTTCAAGCACTCCTGCGGCGCGGTCCGCCCGCTGATCGACCGGTTCATCGACGTGGGCTTTGACATCCTCAATCCCGTCCAGTGCTCCGCCAAGGACATGGATCCGGTGCGGCTCAAGGCTGACTTCGGCGACCGCATCGTTTTCTGGGGCGGCGGGGTGGACACGCAGCAGACGCTGCCCTTCGGCACCCCGGCCGAGGTGCGGGCGCAGGTCACCGAGCGGCTGCAGACCTTTTCACCCGGCGGCGGCTTCGTGTTCAACACCATCCACAACATCCAGGCTCGCACCCCGGTCGCCAACATCGTGGCCATGGTCGAGGCCGTCCACGACTTCAACGGCGCCGCCGTCTGACCCGCCATGGCCCAGGGCAGCCACCTCTTCTCTTTCGCCACCTCGAGCGCGCGGTTCGACGCCTGGTGGCTGGGCCAGCGGCTCGACCGCCCGCCCGTTTCCCTTTGGGTGGAGCCCGGGCAGCCGGCGCCCGTCCCGCGTTCAAGCCATGCGACCCTCCGTGACCGCTGGCTTGACGTGGAATTTCAGGTGGAGTCGGCCTACGCGCACCTCCAGCACAACCCGGCGTACGGCGATTCCGTCCCGTCCTTTATGCCCAACGTCGGCCCGGATTTGGTGTCCACGCTCTTCGGCGCCGAGCTGGTGTTTGGCGAGAACACCAGCTGGTGCCAGCACACCGTGCCCGAGCTCGCCGCCTGGGAGCGCTTCATCGCCACCCCGCCCGATTTCAACAATCCTTACTGGCAGGCCATCGAGGATATGATCACCCTCGCCGCCGGTCGCTTCGGGGGGCGCTTCTACGTCGCCCAGCCCGACCTGCACGGGAACTACGACATCCTCGCCGGCCTGCGCGGGCCGGAAGACCTCTGTCTCGACCTCGTGGACGACCCGGAACTTGTGCGCCGCGCCTGCACGCATGCGACCGGCGCCTATCTCGAGGCCTACCGCCGCAGCTATGAGCGCCTGACCGAGCTCTGCCAGCCCTGCACCACCTGGTGCAGCTACTTGCACGCCGGGCCGGCCTATGTGCCGAGTTGCGATTTCCTCTGCCTGGTCTCCCGCGAAGTTGGGGAAGATTATATCCGCCCCGCCATCGAGCAGGAGATCGCGCCACTCGAGCGGACTATCTTCCATCTCGATGGCCCACAGGCTCTCCACCAGCTCGACATGGTGCTCCGCCTGCCGGGCCTCAACGCCGTGCAATGGGTCTTCGGCGCCGGCCACGGCCGCGCGGCGGACTGGCTCGAGGTCTACCGCAAAGTCCGCTCCGCGGGGAAGGCCGTGCAAGTGCTGGCCGAGGACGCCGCCGATGCGCTCACCGTGCTGCGCGCACTCGGTCCCGACGGCGTCTGGCTCTCCGTGGGCACCCCGTTCCCCCACGCCGGCCTCGCCACCGACTTTCTCGATGAGGTCCACGCCCTCTCCGCCTGAACCCGCACCCACGATGAACGCCCGCGAAAATTTCCACGCGATGATGTCTGGGGGCCGCCCCGAGTGGCTCCCGCTGAACCTCCCGGTCACGCCCCCGGTCGCCGACCTGATCGAGGAACGCACCGGCGTGCGCAGCTCGGAACTGGCCTTCGAGACCGACTTTGGCTTCGAGTGGGTCGGCTACAACGAGGACGCCGCGCGCTGGCACGCCGCGCTCACCGAGCTCGGCTGCCAGCTTCCGGCCAACGTCGAGCTCGGGCCGTTTTGCATGGCCCACGTCGCGCCACCCGCCGGCACCGTCGGCAAGGCCTACCATTTCCGCACCATGCTGCATCCGCTCGAAAAGATCACGAGCGTCGCGCAGCTGGAAAAACTTCCCTGGCCCGACACGTCCGATCCGGCGCACTACACCGTCGTCCAGCACCGCATGCGCCAGATCCACACCCGCGGCAAGGTCGCCTTCGCCGGGCTCGAGTGCACCGCCTTCGAGGCCGCCTGGTATGTCCGCGGCATGGACAACCTTTTTCAGGACCTAGCCGAGGGCAACGGCATCGCCGACTGGCTGCTCGATTACTTCACCGAACGCTCCGTCAACGTCGGGCGCGCGTTCGCCCGCGCGGGCGTGGACGTGATCGGGCTCGGCGACGACGTCGGCATGCAGACCGGCATGCTCCTCTCCGTCCCGATGTGGCGGAAACACCTCAAGTCCCGCCTCGCCAAGGTCACCGCCGCGATCCGCGAGGCCTCCGGCGACCGCAAGGTCTGGGTGCACTACCATTCCGACGGCAACATCATGCCCATCGTGCCCGAGCTTATCGAGGTCGGCGTGGACATCCTCAACCCCGTGCAGCCCGAGTGCATGAACGCCGGCGAACTCGCCCGCCGCCACGGCGGCGTCCTCGGGCTCAGCGGCATGGTCGGCACGCAGACCACGATGCCCTTCGGCACGCCCGACGACGTCCGCCGCCGCGTCCGCGAGATCGCCGCCCTGCACCTCCAACGCGGGCATCCCGCCCGCGTCATGATCGCCCCCACGCACGTGCTGGAGCCCGACGTCCCGTTCGAAAACATCCTCGCCCTCGTGGACGAGGCCAAGTCCATCCGCTTTGCCTGATTAACCTCACCAACCCATCTGTTATTTCCCTGTATCTTCAACCCGGCCAAAAATCACCCACATCATGAAAAAGTCCCAAGTCATCATCGCGCTCGCGCTCATCGCCGCCGTCCGTCGGCTCTCGTCGGGAAGGTCAAATCCAATCGCTATTCCTTAACTCTGAACCCACGCTTCCGCCATGCCCGTCCCCCGGATAAACATCATCGGCGAACTGATGAACAATGCCTACGCCCGCGCCCGCACGGCGTGGGAGAAGCGCGATCTCGAGGGCTACCAGCGCCTCGCCCGCATGCAGGCCGACAAGGGCGCCGCCATCCTCAACGTCAACATCGACGGCACCCAGCGCCTCGCCGTGCGCACCGAGGAGATGCTCGAATTTCTGCCGAAGCTCGTGCCCGCGCTCCAGGCCGCGACCGACCTGCCGCTCAGCTTCGACAATCCCAACCTCGAGTACCAGCGGGTCGCGATGGCCCACTTCGACCGGACAAAATGCCGCGGCAAGCCGGTCTTCAATTCGCTTGCAGCCTCCCGTCCCCGGCTGGCCGAGATGATTGAGTTCATCCGCGAGCACGACATGCGCTGCATCGTGATGGCCTCGGAAAAATTCTCCGCGGGCGGCGGTTTCGAAGCCACCTACCAGCCCGAGGAGTGCCGGGAGACCGTGCGCCGCTTCGTCGACTTGCTTGCCACCAAGGCAAACCGCACGCCCGACGACATCATCGTCGATCCCGGCCTTGCGCCGGTCGCCGCCGACACCTACGGCATCGTCAACCTCGGCCTCGACACGATGCGGCTCTGCACGGCCGATCCTCACCTGCGCGGCCTCCACTTTTCCGTGGGCCTTTCCAACTTTGCATTCGGCCTGCACAAGGGCGTGCGCCACAGGCTGGAGCGGGCCTACCTCACGATCGCAAGCCGGGTGGGGCTCGATTACGCGCTTGCCAACGTCGAGCGCAACGCGGAGCCGCTTCCGCCCGACGATCCGATGGTCGCCGAGCTCGAGGCCGCGCTCGCCACCGGCCGCCCCCTGTCCGGTGAAACCGCCGAGGATGCCGGCTACCGCATGACGGACAAAATCATGGAGATTTGCGCAGTCCATCCGGCGCCGTAGGGGCCCCTTTCTTCCCTGGTGTCAGCGGACGCGTCCCATATCTCGCCGGTCACCGTGCTCAGCGGCTTCCTCGGCGCGGGCAAGACGACCCTGCTGAATCATCTGGTGGCCCAGGCGGAAGGCCGGCGGCTCGCGCTTGTCGTGAACGACGTGGCCGCGATCAACATCGACGCGCAGGTCATCGCACAGCAGGCCGCCGTGGCGGATGCGCCCGCCGGGAGCCGGCGGCTGGTGCAGCTCGGTCGCGGCTGCGTCTGCTGCTCCATCCGCGACGAGCTCGCGGAGACGCTGGCTGAACTATGCGCTACCGGAAGCTACGATCACATCCTGGTCGAAGGCAGCGGCGTGGCCGATCCCCGGGGGATTGCCCGGCTATTTGCTCTGCGCAACGCCTTCGGCCGCAGCCTGGGTGATTTCGCTAGGCTGAGTTCGCTTGTGACCGTGGTGGACGCGGTCGATTTCCTTCGGCGCTGGGACAGTCGCCCGGCGGGCGAGGTGCGGGCGTCCCGCGAGCCCAAGGCGATGCTGGAGCTGCTTGTCGAGCAGGTGGAGTGCGCCGATTTCCTGGTGCTCAACAAATGCGACCTGGCTGTGGCCGGCGGGCTGGACCGCGTGGAGGCGATCCTGCGGGGCCTCAATTCCAGGGCGGAGGTCCATCGCACCGAACACGGAAGGTTGGCGGCCGTGAATCTCCTGGACCGGTCCCAGTTCGAGCCGAAGGCGACATTGCGCGGCGCCCGCTGGGTCGGCCTGCTGGACGAGGCGGCCGGCGCAGGCGGAGGCTCGGGACGCGGGTCCAGACCGGTGGCGCACCGGGTCGTCCCCGATGGCATGACGCGTTACGGCATTCGAAGCGCGGTGTTCACGGCGCGTCGGCCGTTCCGGCGCGAGGCCTTTGAGCAGGCGGTGGCGCGCCTCGCCCCGGCGCTGCTTCGGGCAAAGGGATTTTTCTGGGTCGGGGAGCAGCCCGACAGCATCGGTTTTCTCTCGGTGGCGGCCGGGCTCGTGAACTATGACGTCATCGGCACCTGGGCCGCCGCCTTGCGCGAGCGGGGCGTGATTTCCGCCGCAGAAATTCCGCCGGCTGCAAAAATCCGCTGGGAGGAACCCCACGGCGACCGGCGCCAGGAACTCGTCTTCATCGGCGCTCCGCTGGACGAAGCATCCGTCCGCGCGGAGTTGGAGCGCTGCCTGGTGTGAGGGGCTCTCCATGCCGCCGGGCGTTGCAGCCGGCGCGATCTTACCACCCATGCGCTTTCACCGCGAACAATACCTGGATCTCCTGATCCTTCGGACCGGCTCCCCGGCCGATGTTTGTCGAGCTATTCGGCCCCCTCATAGGGCTGGAAGAGGAGTGGCGTGCGCAGGGCGCCACCGAGGGCGAGATTAACCTGACGGCATTTGACTGGGACCACGTGCCGATCGTCGATTTCGGCGGTCATCCGCTGCCTCGGGGGCCGGCCCCCGTGACGCTGAGGGAGAGCGAGGAGGAGCTGGTGCAGCGGGAATTTCTGGGGCGCACACTCATGCTGCTGAAAAAAACGGCCACGCACGCGCTGCCGATGGACTTCCCCGTGCGCACGATGGACGACTGGCTCCGGGTGAAGCCGTATTACGAATTCACGGCGGACCGGATCAACTGGGACGAGGTCGCCGCGGCGCGGCGGGCGCGGGAGGAGGGCGCGCTCATCCGCGCCTTCATGCCGGGAGCGTTCGACATGCCGCGGGACCTCATGGGCGAGGAGGTTGCGTGCCTTGCCTACTATGACCAGCCGGAGTTGGTGGCGGACATCATGGCGACGCTGGCGGATACCACGCGGCGCGTGCTGGAGCCGATCTGCGGGCAATTGACGATCGACCAGTTATCCGTGCACGAGGACTTCGCGGGAAAATCAGGGCCTCTCGTGGGACCGGCGCAAATCGTGGAGCATTTCCGGCCGTATTACCGTGCGATCTGGGAACCGCTGGCGGAGAAGGGGGCGCGGATCTTCCAGCTGGACACCGATGGCAACATCACGTCGTCCTGCCAGCGCTGCTCGATTGCGGGGTCACCTGCATCTATCCGATGGAGCCCGCCGCGGGCATGGACATGGTTGGGGTGCGGGGCAGGTACGGTCGAAAGCTGGCGATGCTCGGAGGCATCGACAAGCATGTGTTGCGCCGCGACCAGGCCGCGATCCGCCGGGAACTCGAATACAAGATGCAGCCGCTCATGCGCGAGGGCGGCTGCGTGTTCGGTTTGGACCACGAGATCCCCAACGGCACTCCACTCGAGAACTACCGATATTACGTCGATCTCGGCCGCGCGATCCAGGCCAAAAAGGCTGGGCGAGGATGGGCATGTAATTGCGAGCACCCTTCGCACGCCTCGGGTTCAGCGCACAGCGCGGCGGTCGGTGCCATTCCTGGTTAAATGATTTCGCATGCGCCGCCGGAGCATGCGATAATCTGCTTGAGTTCCGTTTCGTCCGACTCCTCCCGCATCTGCGTAAAAGCGACGACGGCGTTGTCGCGGGGCTTGGTGAATTGGATGACGGCGCACCGCCGGCCGTGGCCGAGCATGCGCGCCAGCATGCCAACGGCCGCCGTGCTTTGACTCTTTCCGTTGCCGGTATGCACGATCAGGAGATCGCGTTTTTCACGCGCGGCTGCGATTTTCGCGTGCATTTCAGCCTGCAGGACCTTCATGCGCTCGCGATGCTCGGCTTCGGCGGATACTTCGGGTAAGGAACTCATGGCAATTCAAGAGTTAAACCCTGCCCAGTTCGCGCCCGCACGCCGAAAACGTCGAGAAGCAGTTCTGGCGTGAGGATTTCCCTGGGTGGACCGAAGGCGCGCAGACGCCGTTCATTCAGCACAACCACCAGATCGAGGTCGTGGGCTATCCTGAGGTCGTGGAGGGAAAACACCACCGTTGAGCCCGCCTGTGCGAGTTCCCGGGCCAGCAGGAGCACCTCCAGACCATGCCGCGGGTCGAGCGCGGCCAGCGGTTCGTCCCACAACTGCAGCGGCGCTCCCGTGACGAGGGCCCGCGCCAGGAGGACGCGCGCGCGTTCGCCGTCGGAGATGCGGTTCACCGCGCGATCGGCCAGCCGCTCGAGATCGAACCGCGCCAGGGCTCCGTCCACGCCCTTTTCGTCGTCGCCATGGGCATAACGTCCCTGGGCGATGACCGAGCGCACCGAAAATCCAAATTCAAAGTGCGCATCGTGGGGCACCCAGGCCGCGCACCGCGCCCGCTCGAGGAAAGAGACGCCCCTCAAGTCGCGTCCCTGCCAGGCGACTTTCCCCGAGATCGGCAGGATGCCTGCCGCCGCCTGAAGCAGCGTCGATTTGCCTGCGCCATTCGGTCCGATCAGGCCAACCAGACTTCCACGCGGCAGTCCGAGGTTCACTGGATCGAGGCGGCCGGGCACGGTCACGGCGCTGACGTCGAGCGCGTTCATGGCAATTTTCTCAACAGCCAGAGAAAAAACGGCCCCCCGACCAGCGACGTGACAATGCCGAGGCGAAAGCCGCCTGCGGCGCGTCCAGCCAAATCGCAGGCCAGAATAAAGACGGCGCCTCCGACGAGGGTGAGGGGAACGAGCCGCCGATGCTCCGGTCCGACCAGCAGACGGAGGATATGGGGAACAATGAGGCCGACGAAACCCACCGCCCCCGCCACCGCTGTCGCCAATGCAGTCAGCACCGTGGCCAGCAGGAGCAACCGGCGCCTGAGCCGGCGGACGTCCACACCCAAACTCTGCGCCTCGGGCGCACCGAGACTCAGCAAATCCATGGGACGTCCCAACGGCCAAAGAACGGCCGCAGCAACGCTGATCGGGAGCGCAATTGCCACGTGCTCCCATGTCCGGTCCTCCAGCCCTCCCAGAAGCCAGAACAGGATCTGCGTGTTGCGCTCGTAGAGTCCGGGGTGCTGCGTGAGGACATAGCTGGTCACGGCGCCGAGCAGGGCATTCAGCGCAACCCCCGATAAAAGCAGCCTCTCGGTGCTCGCGCCGCGCCGCGCCAGGAAGATTACCGCGCCGGTCGCGACCAATGCGCCCACCGTGGCTCCGAGCGGCAGAAACCACAGGGAAACCGACGCCCAGCCGGCGGCGATCGTTATCACGGCGCCGGCCGCGCCTCCGCCGCTCACTCCGAGAAGGCCGGGATTTGCCAGATTGTTTCGGAAGAAAGCCTGCATCACCAATCCAGCTGACGAAAGCGCGCCGCCTACCAGGATCCCCACGATCAATCGCGGCATGCGGATATTCCAGACGATGATCGCGGCGATCGATTCCTCCCGCCGCAGCCCCGACCACACCTGGGCGACGGAGAGACGCATGTCGCCGGACGCGAGTTCCATCACGACGAGAACGACGAGGAGCAGGAGCAGGACCGGCAGCAACAGACGGGCGCAGCGGGCGGGCAGGATCACTTGAAGGCCTCCGGATGCAGCGCCCGCGCCAGGATCTCGTAGCCGAGGACGCGGTGGTGGGACACGCAACTCAGCAGCGAGAGAGGGAGGACGATGGCGCGCCCGCCGCGCACGGCCGGAATATATTGGTAGGGCGGCAGCGTCCGAAACGGAGTCAGGGCCGAACGCAGGTCCTCGCCCCCCAGCACGACATAGTCCACCGGCCAGGTGAGCATCTGCTCCGAGGGTTGCGGCGCATGCCCTGCCAAATGCCCGAGTGTCGTGGCGAGGTTTTCCGCTCCCGCATGGTCGCAGAGGTCCTGAAACGTCGTGCCGGCGCCAGGGATCATCCCGTAGACCGACGGCGCGATGACCCGCACGGGAGTCGCGCCCTTGAGTCGCGCCTGGAGCGCCCTCACGCGCGCCTGGCAGCCGGCGATCAGCTCCTCCCCCCGCTTTTCCCGGCCCAGCTCGCGGGCCAGCCGACGAATATTGGCGTAGGTGTCATCGAGCGTGAGGTAGCGATCGAATATTTCCACATGGGCGCCCGCCCGCCGCAATTGTTCCACCAGCTCGGGCCGGCTGTAGTCGGTGCAGAGGACCAGCGTTGGACGATATCTCAGGACCGATTCCGCGTCGCCATCCGGCACGAGGATCGGATAGTGCGCGGCCTCGGCGGCCACGGCGGAAAACCCTGGATCGCGGGCGAGTTGGCTCAAGGCCGCGATCTGCGGCGGATCGGCCAGGGCGAGGAGAAGCTCGTCCGTGCCCACCGTCTGAGACACCACCCTAACGGGAGCCAGGCCGGCGTGCAGCGCCCCCCAGGCAAAGAAGAATAGGGTCGCTGCGCGGGTGAACATGGTGATGGTTCAGGCGTTTTCGGAACGCAGCGAATAGGCCGTATCTCGAAAAATTGCCGGTTTAGAACTTCCCTTCAAAGCCGTCATGAACCGCCCGCGGTAGTGCCGGATAACCAGCGAATTCCTGCTAGGCTCGATTGAGCAGATTTTCAACCCGGACATTCAGCAGGAGATCCGGCCGGAAAGCGTAACTGGTATAAAAGCGGAAGGTCGTGGAACCCGGCAGGGACGAACGGGTGCAAGCTCCATCCATGCGGTTCGCAACCGCGTGGATGCCCGCGCCGGCCGGCCGCTCCTTGGTGAAAAGCGCCTCAATATTGGCGTCGACCTTGTGCCGCGGACAAGGCGCACGCCGTCGACGATGAACAGCGTTTGGCCGCAATTCGCTCCGCGCAGGAAAACGGAGCTTTGTCCGCCGAATACGCCGGAATTCGCGAGGATCACGCCGGGCGTTTCCACCAGGGCGGTGCGAAGATCCGGCACCTGTGCCGCCTGCAGCTCGGCTAGCGGTACCCGCGTCTCGGCGCTGGGCGTAAGGTTTGGATCTTGTGGCGTGCGCGAAGCGGAGACGACGTAGGGGTCGAGCTTGATCGCGGGCGCCTGGGTGCGGGCGGTAATGATCGTCGCCGAGAAGGCGGACGCGAATAGGAACTGTCCCGCAAGGGGGGACAGCAGGGATGGTTTCATGGGTGTCTGTCCGATCGGTTAAGGTAAGAGCAGACGCCCCTCGCCATGGTAGGGCTTGGGCAGTATCACTCTCACGCTTCATTTTTTGCGATGAAGTTTTCGCGGACGGCGCACGCAATTGCGCCGAGCGCGTGAGTACTCAGGGGCGGATGTTCGGACTTCGCATTTCCCGCCGCCGAAAACCCCGGTTTGGAAAGTTTCGGCGGCTGCCTCGCCCCCGGCCTTCACCGGCATTCAACCGATTGGCTGTACTTCGCGTGTTACCCACGTGGTGGAGGGTTTGTGATGCGTAACCGCAGCGCGACTGTGGCCGATTCTAACGGCCTTCCCCGCTGCCCCGGATGGATGAAAAGAACGGCGAACGGATGCGAGATGAGGCCACTGCCGCCCATCCGGCAACACCCTTCTAAGCGCATCAATTGGCGAAACACGCGCATCTTTCCGCATGGGCGATGATTCCGCTGGATTATGTCCCCGTCGGGGGAAAACTCGCTGCCACGAATCATGATGCCAGCCGTTGAAAACTGGCACCGCCAGACGGGAGAATCGGCTCTGGACCCTTCGCGCGGCGCGTCCAGCGCGTGAAGGCGGTATTCGCTGACAGGACTGCGTGGGGATAGTGAGCGAAACCTTGATGCAAATCATGGTTCTAGAGAGCCGCTTGGGAGTAGCCTGCGCCCAACCCATCCCCCCCCCGTAACCATGACCACTGCCGTTGCCTTTGCGCGTCCCCAGAAGCGTTTGTTCAACCCTGTCATCACGCCGCTGGAACACCTGGTGGCCAAGCGGGACGGGACCACGGTGGCGTGGGACTCCGGCAAGGTGGCGCGGGCGATCGCGCTGGCTTTTTATGATGTGGCGCATGGCGGCGCGGCCAATCCGAACCGCGACGAAGTGGGCGCGCGCTACGGGCTGGACGTGGCGACGTTTGGCCGCGCCCACCAGATTGCGGGCCGGGTCGAGCATATGGCCGAGCTGTTTTACCGGGCGGGCCGGCGGCCCAATATCGAGCAAATCCAGGATCTGGTCGAAAAGGCCGTCGCGGCCGAGGGGGAATGGGACGTCGCGCGGAGCTACATTGTCTATCGCGAGCGTCAGCGTCAGCTCCGACTGAAGGCGCACGGTGAAAACGGCCTGAGCGACTACATCGCGATGGCCAAGTATGCGCGGTATCGCAAGGACCTGGGACGGCGGGAGCTTTTCCCCGAGGCGGTGGAGCGAGTGGCGGCGATGCACCGCGAGTTCTTTGGCGCCAAAACCAGGCTGCCGGTGGCCCCGCGGCCCGAAAATCTTCCGGCGGAGGAGGCCCGGTTCCTAGAGGAACGGCTGGCCCGCGGGACGTTGGGCGACGTGCTGGAACGGGCTTTTGCGGCGGTGGCGGAAAAACGCGTGCTGCCCTCGATGCGTTCGCTGCAGTTCGGCGGGGCGGCGGTGCTCAGCAACCATGCCCGGTTGTTCAACTGCTCCTTCAGCCTGGCGGACCGCGTGGAGTTTTTCCGCGAGTATTTCTTTTTGCTACTGGCGGGCACGGGCTGCGGTTTTTCGGTGCAGCGGCATCACGTGGACCGGCTGCCGCCGCTGCCGGTGCGCGGCGAGGAGATGGATCTGGCCATCCGACATCACGATGTGGGGGACACGATCGAAGGTTGGGCGGACGCGCTGCATGAGCTGCTCCGCAGCCACCTCGAAGGCTACAAGATGGAATTCAACTATGCGAAGATTCGCCCGCGGGGCACGCCGCTGACCACGGCCGGGGGCAAGGCGCCCGGTCATCTGCCACTGAAGCGCGCGCTGAACCGGGTTGAGGAGATCCTGACCGGGGCGGCGGGGCGCCAGCTGCGACCGATCGAGGTTTACGACATCTGCATGTTCATCGCGCGGGCGGTGCTCAGCGGAGGCATCCGCCGCTCGGCCACGATCTGTTTGTTCTCGCCCGATGACGAAGAGATGATGACGGCGAAGACCGGCAACTGGTTCGAGCGCCATCCCCAGCGGTCGGCTTCGAACAACTCGGCCGTCGTGCCGAGAAAAAGCGCGGATGCCACGCTGTTCCGCAAGCTGTTCAATGCGCAGAAGGAATTTGGCGAACCCGGATTTTATTTCTCGGATCACCCCGACCATGGCTGCAACCCGTGCTGCGAGATCGGGCTGCATCCGGTGATCGAGGGGCCGTTGAGCGGGGAGGATACGGCCGAGCTGCGCCGGCTGGGTTTTGCAGGCCCGTTGGACGGCGCGGTGCGGCTTAGCGGCTGGCAGATGTGCAATCTCAGCACGATCAACGGCGCGGCGCTGCGCACGACGGAGGACTTTTACGAGGCGTGCATTCACGCCGCGGTGATCGGCACGCTGCAGGCGGCCTACACCGACATGCCCTACCTCGGCCCGGTGACACGGTGGCTTAACGAGCACGACGCCCTGCTGGGCGTGTCCATTTGCGGGTTCATGGACAACCCGGAGATACTTTTTGATCCGGTGGTGCTGGAGCGCGGGGCGGCGCTGTGCCGCGCCACGAATGCGGCGGCGGCGCAGACGCTCGGCATCCGGCCGGCCGCCCGGACGACTTGCGTGAAACCCGAGGGCACGGCTTCGCTGCTGCTTGGGGCGGGCTCGGGGATTCATCCGCACCATGCGCGGCATTATTTCCGCCGGGTGCAGGCCAACCGGCACGATGCGGTTTTCCGGCACTTCAAGGCGGCCAATCCGCACCTGGCCGAGGCCTCGGTTTACCGCCCCGAAACCGACGACGTGCTGACCTTTGCCGTGGAAGCTCCCCCTCAGGCGATCCTGCGCGACGAGGTGGACGCGGTGGGCTTCCTGCGCTTCGTGGAGCTGGTGCAGCGCCATTGGGTGCGGCCGGGCGGTGCGGCGGACACGCGTTCACCGGGGTTGCGGCACAACGTCTCCAACACCTGCACGGTGAAGCCGGACGAGTGGGGCGCCGTGGGGGACTTCATCTGGGAACATCGCGAGCATTTCACGGGAGTGGCCCTGCTGGCCGAGGATGGCGACAAGCGCTATCTGCAGGCTCCGCGCGAGGCTGTGGCGACCGAAGAAGACATTTTGAAATGGAACCGCCTGGCCTATCATCCGGTGGACTACACGACGTTGCGGGAGCAGGCCGACGAAACCGCGCTCAAGGATGTTGCCGCCTGTGCCGGCGGGGCCTGTGAGCTGATGTGAGGCGCGGGCCGACGTCCGGAAATCAGCCGGCTCCGTGTGGGTCGGGGTTCACCCCCCGGCACGTCGGACCAAAGCCCGACCCACACGAACGGCCACACTATTTATTAAACCGCCAGGGCAATTTCGATTCAGATGGACGCATCAGCACAGGTAGGCCGCGAGCTTGCTCGCGCTTGGCCCTAGTGGAGCGCCTGTGAGCAGGCGGCCTACGACCTGCGTCAAAATAAGCCAAAATTACCCTAAGTGGGCGCCAGAATGTACTGCAGGACGTCTGCCGCGCGATAGGAGAGCCGGCCGCCGGCCAGGAAGTGATGGAGTTCGCCGACGGCATCACCCGCGGTGACGATGGCGGGTTCCGTGGCGCCGGAAGGGAGCGTTTGACCGAGCCCAATTGTGGCGGTGAGGCCGTTGCACAGGCATTTCCGATCCACGGTGTCTTTCTGCAGGCCGCCTTTGCGGACGTAATCCTCCACCGGTTCGGCGGGACAGCGGTAACCCACGGAACCGTCGGGCTTCTGGTAAGGCTGGCGCAAATAGCCGAGGTCACACTTGCGCGGGCGCTGTTCATACACCGCGGGATCGGAGACCGTGGCGGGCACCTCCACCACCTTGAAGGGCATGCCGGTGGGTGAGGCGCGCGGATCGGTGAGTAGGGCGATCTCCCGCGTGGCGCAACGGTCGAGCACGGCGCGCTTCAATGCGGGCGCGAGTCCGGATTCCTCGCAAAAGGCGAAAGCGGTGCCGACCTGCACCCCGGCGGCCCCGCAGGCGAGCGCTGACTTTAACTGATCGTCGCAGGAGCCCGCCAACCAGAAGGGCAGGCCGAGTTCGCGGATGGCGGCGAGGTTCACCTCATCGCGCGGGCCGTAAACCGGTTCACCGCGGGTATTGAACTGCGGGGCGCCGCGGGGCGGGGCGTTGTGTCCGCCAGCCGTGGCGCCTTCGACGATGAGACCGTCCACGCGGCCGCTGGCCTTGCGGGCGAGCGTGGACGCGAGCGCCGAAGACGAGACAATGGCGAGGAACCGGGGGCGCCTCAGAACCGGCGCGGGGCCGCCCAGGATCTTCGCCGGATCGAAGCGGATGCGGTGTTCCGTGCCGGGCGTCTCGCCTTCGACGGCGACGCGCAGTTCCGCCGGGAGCCCTGTCGCGAACTGATCGAGCACGCCGGGAATCGCCCGGGGAATGCCCGCGCCCATCAGCACATAGTCCACCCCGGCCAGCATGGCGCCGTAGAGCGAGGCGAGCGTGGGCAGCTGGATTTTCTCCAGCAAATTGAGGCCGACGATCCCAAGGTGGCCTTCCTTGGCGAGCCAGACCTCGGTGAAATTGGCGACCAAGGTCAGCGCGATCAGGTGGTCGGACGTATCAAGGGAATACATCGGCGCGAGCCGGTAGGGTTGGCCCGGTGGCCGGCCTGCGGGGAGGAAATAGCAGTCGAGCATGTGGCGCGCGGGCCCGGGCCGCGGGTAACTGGCCAGCGCGCGGCGGAGATGGCCACCGGTGTCGCCATCCTGCAGGCGGCGCACGAAGATCGTGCTCAGGGCGGTGCCGGAAACGACCCCCAGATGCCCGGCGAGAGCCACGGTCCGGGCGAGTTGCCAATGGGACACGCCAGCGCCCATGCCTCCTTGGATGACCAACGGCAGGCGGGATGAAGCGGACTCAGTGGGCAACATGAGTGCACCGTAGGCAAAACCGTCGGTCGACGCCTTGATCTACATCAAGGCCTCACGGCGCCTTGTTCACCCTTCGCCATGGCTTGGGTCCGATAGGCTGGTAGCGCTGGCGCCGATCGAGTCCTGGCATGAGAAAAACCTTCCATCCGCACGAGCGCGTCCGCGACCCACGGTTCTAGGATCAGGGCTTGGGTCAGGAGAGGATCTTTCCCTGAGCCCGGAGGCGGCCGGGCGAAATATTGACCTGCATCAAGGCTGCGGGCGCGCGGCTCGGTTACAAACAACGTGTGCCCCCTTCGCTGATTGCTGATCTCGGTTCCCCGCCGGCCGTGCCGATGGCGCGGGTGGAGCGTGCGCGGGTGGCGCCGGGCATGGCGGCGGCGCGCGGCTGGTTCCTGTTTGCGATCGGCAGCCTGGTGCTCGCGGGGTTGCTCTCGTTGACCCTGGTGGTGGGACGGCTGCCGTTTCTCAGCGGGCTGTTCACCGATCCGTTGTTCTTCAAGCGTGCACTGGTGGTGCACGTGGACCTGGCGATCGTGGTTTGGTTTCAGGCGGGCACGCTGACTCTGCTGGGTTGGGCGCTCGGCCCGCATCTGCACCGGGGCGTGACGCGCGTGGCCCAGGCCCTGGCAGCGGCCGGGGTGGTGGGCTTGCTGTTGGGCGCGGTCATGCCGGGAGCGCAGCCGGTGTTGTCCAACTATGTGCCGGTGATCGACCACCCGATTTTTTTTGCCGGACTCGTCTGCTGGTTCGCGGGGGGGTCGATTTTCTTTTTGACCGCCCTGTTCACCCCGGCGCGCACGGATGTCCAGGCGCTGAATCCCGGCACCGTGATGGCGCTGCGGGCGGCGGCGGCGGCCAACGTGCTCGGTGCGCTGACCTTTGTGGGCGCGTGGCTGACGACACCGAAGGCCGAGCCGCTGCCTTATGCCGAACTGGTTTTCTGGGGCGGCGGCCATGTTTTGCAGGCGGCGAATGTGGCGACCATGCTGGCGCTCTGGCTGCATTTGCAGCACCGGCTGACTGGGCGGGCCGCGCTGACGCGGGGGATGGCGGGGGCGCTGATGCTCGCGCTGGTTTTGCCGCAGACGATCATGCCTTGGCTGGCCTTCAAGGGCACGACGGAGACGGCCTATTTTTCGATGGCGACGCATCTGATGCGCTGGACGATGTTTCCGGTTGTGCTGGTTTTTGGGGGCGCCTTGGGGGCGCAACTGTGGCGGCAGAAGGCGGAATTTAAGCGGAGCGATTACCGGTTCACCGGGTTGGCGGGCAGCGCGGTGCTGACGCTCATGGGCTTCGGGCTGGGAGCCCTGATCCGGGGTTCGACGACGCTGGTGCCGGGGCATTACCACTGTGCGATCGGGGCGGTGACGATCGCTCTGATGGCGGTGGCCTACGAGTTTTGCACCGCGGGGAGTCCGGCCGGAGGCAGCCCGGTGCCGGTGCGGCGCGCGCGCTGGCAGTTGCTGCTGTTTGGCAGCGGCCAGGCGGTCTTCGGCTTGGGCTTCGCTTTGGCCGGCGCCTACGGGATGGGCCGCAAGCAATACGGCGTGGAGCAGCACGTCCGGACCCTCGGCGAATATCTTGGCCTCACGGTCATGGGCCTCGGCGGACTGGTGGCGGTGGTGGGCGGGGTGTTTTTCCTCACGGTCATGGTCCGCCGAATCAGTGCCTGGTGGTCGCAATTTCCTCCCATTCCAGAAACCCCATGAACAACGAACCCAAAAAACACCCCTGGCAGCGGCTGATGGATAATCCATGGCTGCTGCTCGTGCTCGGCGTCCTTATCCCGGTCCTGTCCTATTCCGTCTGGGGCTGGATCGAACTGCTTCTGGTCAAACCCGATCCGCTGCCCTGACCCCTCCCCACCCATGAGCTTACGGCCCCTTACCGCCCCTTGGTTCCACGGTCCCGCCGGCCACGAAAAAATCTGGCTGGGCTGCGCCATTCTCTGGTGCTTCGTGATGTCGCTGATGATGCCCTACTGGCATTTTCGCGGAAAACAAAACAGCTTCGGCGAAGCCTACCGGGTCCAGCCCGCCGACTTCATGGCGCGCACGGAGAAATTCGTCGCCGCCAACCAGGTTGGCCTTTTCAAGAATCCGGGCAACAACGCGCTGATGGGCGAGCTGCCCATCGTCGAGCCGCCCCCCGGCGGCGACGCCTACCTGATTGGCCGGATGTGGAAGTGGTATCCCGTGCTGCGCCTGCGGGTCGGCGAGACCTATCGCATCCACCTCTCATCCCTCGACCTGCAGCACGGTTTCTCCCTGCAGCCGATCAACATGAACTTCCAGGTGCTGCCGGGCTACGACCACGTGCTCACGATGACGCCCACGTCGAAAGGTGAGTTCACCATTGTCTGCAATGAATTTTGCGGCATCGGCCACTCCAGCATGTCCGGCAAGATCTTCGTCGAATAACCCTCTCCCCCATGTCCACCGTATCCCACGATCTTGCGGCTCCCGGCACCCCCGGGCGCATCTGCGGCACCACCGGCCTGCGGGTCTGCCTCGACGCCCAGCGATTTATCAAGCTCAACGCCGTCGCCGGCATTGTCTTCCTGCTGCTCGGCGGCATCGGTGCGCTGCTGCTGGCGCTCACGCGCTGGCAGACGGTGCACCTGCTGCCGGCGGACTGGTTCTATCGCATCATCACGTTTCACGGCATCAACATGCTGATCCTGTGGATCCTGTTCTTTGAGGTCGCGATCCTCTATTTCGCCTGCACGACCCCGCTCAACGCGCGGCTCTATTCCCGCAAGGTTGCCTGGGTCTCGTTCATCATGATGCTCACGGGCGCGCTGATGGTGGACTACATCATTCTCGCCGGCCGGGCCGACGTAATGATGACCTCCTATCTGCCGCTGCTGGCGCATCCGCTGTTCTACCTCGGCATCATCCTGGTCGCGGTGGGGACGTTGATCGGCGTGTATAATTTTTTTGCGACGCTGTATGTGGCCAGACGCGACGGGGCCTACACCGGGTCCATGCCGATCGTCACCTTTGGCGCCTTGGCGGCGGCGATCATCGCCGTGGTCACGCTACTGCACGGGGCGGTGGTGATGATCCCGACGTTTACCTATTCGATGGGATGGACGCCGCAGCCCGACCCGGCGTGGTACCGCATGATCTGGTGGGGGCTCGGGCATCAGTCGCAGCAGGTCAACGTCTGCGCGATGGTCACGGTCTGGTATCTGCTCTCGCACATCGTGCTGGGGGCGCGGCCGATCAACGAGGCGGTTTGCCGCTCGGCGTTCGTGCTCTACATCCTGTTCATCAACCTGGCCTCGGCGCACCATCTGCTGGTCGATCCGGGGGTCAGCGCCACGTGGAAGATCTGGAACACCTCCTATGCGATGTATTTGGCGGTGCTGGCCTCGATGGTGCACGGCTTTACCGTGCCGGCGGGCATGGAGGTCGCGATGCGCGAAAAGGGCTACACGCGCGGCCTCTTCGGCTGGGCGACGGCGTTGCCGTGGAAGAATCCGGCCTTTTCCGCCACGGCCCTGTCACTGGTGATCTTCGGCTTTCTTGGCGGCATCACGGGCGTCACGCTGGGCACCCAGCAGATCAACATCATCGCGCACAACACCCTGCGCATTCCGGGCCACTTCCACGTTACCGTGGTGGGGGGCACGACGCTCGCGTTCATGGGGCTGGCCTATTACGTGATCCCGCTGATTTTCCAGCGGGATTTCATCGGCCGCGGCTGGGCGCGGGTGCAGCCGTGGTTTTTCGGCATTGGCATCACCCTGCTCGCCTTGGGCATGTCTTTCGCGGGGTCCATGGGGGTCTCCCGCCGCAGTTGGGATATCGATGCGCAGGGGGTTTACGGTCCCGCCGCGCACCTATGGCTCGGCGTGCTCGGCGTCGGCGGCGTCATCGCCTTCACCGGCCTGCTGATCTTTGTGCTGCTCTGCGTGGGCACGCTGTTCTTTGGGGCGAAAATCCAGAACCGCTCCATGTTCGACTGGGGCACCCCGACTCCGCTGGCCGGGAGCCAGCCGGGGTCGCTGGCCCATGATCACTATGCGACCAAGGGTACCATGGCGCTGACGCTGATCTTCCTCGCGTGTTTTGTGGTGTATTATTTCGCGAACTGGAAAGCGCTGGCCGAGGTCTGGCCGGTGCGCTGACCGTCGCACCGGGGCCGCGGCTCCTGTCCGGCCGAGTGGCCGAGCAGGGTCCGCCCTAGGCCAAGCGAAATCCCCATGAGCCATTCCGCGCACCCGGCCCTGCCGCTTCCTCCCGCCTCCCGGTGGGGCGCGGCGGGGCGTTTTCTGACCGGGGAGGGGCTGGCGGTTTTTTTACTGACTGCGCTGGTCGGTTATGAGGCGTTCGTGCTGCTGACGATCTTCGGGCCCACGGAAGGCGGCTGGCTGGGGGACTTCGTGCGTGACTTCCAATTATGGTGTTATCGCGGCGATCCGCGCAGCGGGGGCATCTCGTGGCTGGCGGTCACGGTCATGATGTTCGAGCCGGTCTTCGTGGTAGGCGTGGCGGGCCTGCTTTGGCGTCAGAAATTTGCGCAACTGCGCCGGCTGGCGGTCTGGCGGCGGCACCGGGCTGCGGCGATTTCGGCGTTAGTCCTGGTGGCCGGCGGCGCAGGCGGATTGGTTTTTTATGCGCAGGCGGATGCGGCGCGCGCCCTGATCCTGCCGCCGTTCCCCGGCGAGAGCATCCGGGTGCACCTGGCGCTGCCGGACATCCCGCTGGTTGACCAGAAAGGGGCGGCGTTCCGGTTCGCGGATTTACGCGGGCGGGTGGTGCTGGTGACCGGGGTTTACGCCGCCTGCACCACGTCCTGTCCCCAGATCTTCCTGGAGCTGCATAAGATCCTGGGCGAGTTGCCCGCCGCCGAGCGGGCGAAGCTGAGCATTGTGGCGCTCTCGCTCAACCCCGAGTATGAAACCACAGACCTGATGGACGCGGTGGCGACGGCGCGAGGCCTGACCCATCCTGAGTTTCGCTATGTGAACGGGCGGGATCCGGCCGCCATGCACGGGCTGTTGACGGACCTGCAGTTCTCCGCCGTGCGCGACCCGCAGACCGGCATCATTGACCACGCCAACCTTTTCCTCCTCGTGGATCGCACCAACCACATTGCCTACCGGTTCAGTCTCGATCCCCGCCAGCGCGCATGGCTGCGGGCCGGCTTGCGCGCCCTCCTGCAAGAATCCGATGTCCTCCCAGCCCGAACATCCTGACGTCGATTGCGAGGTGCTGGCGGATGTGCTGGGCGCAACGCCGGAGACACCGCTCCCCGGCACCCAGCCACCCCCGAATCCCATCCGCGGCGCCCGCATGCTGGCGTGGGGCGACCGGTGGACGGCGCGGCTGGACGCGCTGCTGGAGCGGTGGCTGCCGCGCGAGTTGAATCCGCTCGCGCAGCTCGGCGCGGCGGCGAACGTCATGCTGCTGCTGGCGACGGCGTCGGGCGTGTTTCTCCTCATCTGGTACTCCGCGAGCGTGCAGTCGGCATGGGCCTCGCTCGCCGGGCTGGACGGTCGCTCCCTGGGTGGCCTGATGCGCAGCGTGCACCGCTACGCGGCGGACCTGCTGATGCTGCTGGTGCTGGCGCATGCGCTGCGCATGTTTTTGGCCCGCAAGTTTGCCGATGCACGGTGGCTGGCGTGGGTGAGCGGCCTCGCGCTGCTCGGGCTGGTGTGGTTCATCGGGTGGACCGGATACTGGCTGGTGTGGGATGTGCGCGCGCAACTGCTGGCCGTGGACACGATCCGGACGGTGGACGTGCTGCCGATTTTCGGCGAGCCGATGCTGCGCTTGTTTGCGACCGACGCGACGGTGCCGTCGCTGTTGTTCTTCGTGGTTTTCTTCATGCACATGGTGCTGCCGCTGGGGATCGCGGGAGGGCTGTGCGTGCATCTGGCCCGGCTGAGCCGCACGAAACTGCTGCCCAACTGGCGGCTTACGGCGTGGCTGGTCGGGGCGGTGCTGGCAGCGGCGCTGGTTTACCCGGCGACCAACGCGGCGGTGGCCCAGATGGCGGTGAAGCCGGCGCGGCTGACGATGGACTGGTGGTATCTCTGGCCGCTGGAAATCACGGCCCGCCTGTCGGGCGGTGGGATCTGGCTGGCGGCGGGCCTGGCGGGAGCGGGCCTGATGACCGTGCCTTGGTGGCTGGCGCGCCGCCGGCCACGCGCGACGTTTCAGGCGACGGTCAACACGGCGCGGTGCTTCTCCTGCACGCTGTGTTCGCACGACTGCCCGTTTGGCGCGATCACGATGGTGCCGCGTACCGACGGAAAGCCCTTTCCCTCCCAGGCGCAGATCGATCCCGCGCGCTGCATCGGTTGCGGGGTCTGCTCGGGATCGTGCGATACGCAGGCGATCGGGATGGCTTGGTTCGATGCGCTGAAGGTCATCCGGGAGTTGGAAGCCCAAGTGCAAAAGGCCGTGGCGGCCGGCGAGACCCCGGCGCTGGCCTTTGTCTGTGCACAGTCGGACGGCGGCTGGGAAATGTTCGACGAGGCGGGGTGGCGGGCCCGGCTGCCGGGTTACACCGTGCGGCCGATTCCGTGCTCCGGCTGGATTGAGCCGAAGATGATCGAACGGCTCATCAGCAAGGGGGCGGCGGCGGTGCTGATCGTCGGCTGCGGTTCGAGCGAGGCCTTTTGCAAGGAAGGCAGTACCTGGCTGGCGGCGCGGCTGGACGGGACGCGCGAACCGGCGTTTCGCCCCAACCGGGCCGATCCGCGGAAGGTGGCGCTGGTCAACTTCGATCTGTTGCAGCCGGGCCGGGTGGCGGAGGCGGCCCAGAGGCTGCTCGCGCTGGAACCGGGGCGGAAAAAAATCCGGGGCGGCCGTCTCGGCGGAGTGCTGGCGGGATTGTTGCTCACGCTCGTGGCGATGGCGGGAGTACTGTGGGTGAGCGAGGCGCCGTTTCATAATCCGGCGCCGGCGGCGGCGGAATTCGTCTTTTCCTTCCGCGCCGCGGGCGAATGGGTCTCGGGGGCGGCCGTCGCGCTGCCGGACCCGGCCCACGATACCCGGCCGGTATACATGCGCACCGCCCTCCCGGCGGACCGCAAGCGGATGCCCGTGACGGTGCGCCTGGAGATCGACGGACGGGTGCAGGAGCATGTTTATCAGCCCAAGGGGTTCAAGTCCGATGGCGTGTCCGTCGGCGAATTGCGCGTGCCGCTGGCCCCGGGGACGCACCGCATCACGGTCGAAATCATGACGACGGTAAACCGCGCCGGCCGGCCTCACGCGTGGGCCCGGGAAATCGAGGCCAAGCCCCGGCGGATCCAGGTGCTGTCCTACGAGACGCAGCAGGGGTTTCAATTCATTCCGTGAAGCCATGAGTTTTGCCTGTCCCCATTTTGATCCCAACCGGGATGCCTGCCGTCTGTTGAAGACCGACTGCGTGCCGGGGCGGCGGGGCTGTGTGCTCAAGGATTCGGTGTTTGCCGTGCCGGTGGAAAAGCGCCTGCGAGAACGCGAAGAGGAGAACCGGCAGCGGGCGATTCAAGCGGGGTGGGATGCCATCAGGCAGTTGGACCCCGGCCGGGGTGGAAATTAAGGCCGGTTGGCGGAGGCCGGCGGCGCTGAGGCCGGACCGGGGCCGGGCTGCCGATGACTGCCGAAACACGGGTTCGCGCCAACGAAGGCCGCGTGGCGCTTGAGCGGTTTAACAAATAGTGCCGCCGACTTTGCACGTCGGGCTTCGGGAGGTGCTGTCACTTGGCCTTTCAGGCCCGACGGACCGGGGTAAACCCCGGCCGACCGGGAGCAGGCGGCCATGGAGTTATTGAAACTGCGCTAAACGGTGCGGGAGTGACGCTTTGATTCCGCGGAGTGGTAGGCGTCGAAGCACACGGCGATATTGCGCAGGAAGAGGCGGCCGAGGTCGGTGACTTCGAGGCCAGATGGCGTCCAAACGATCAGTCCGTCCTGCGCGAGCGGTTGCAGGCGGGCGATTTCCGCGGCGTAGCGCGCGGAAAAATCGAAACCGAACTCGCGAGAGAGGGCCGCATAGTCGAGGGCCAGGTGGCACATCAGACGCATGATGATCTCGCGGCGGCGGTGATCCTCCTCGGTGAGTTCGCGACCGCGCCCGACGGGCAGCACGTGGCGGTCGAGAGCCGCGTAGTAGCCGGTGAGCGTCTTGTGATTTTGCCGGTAGCTATGCGGAGTCTGCGAAATAGCGGAGAGGCCGAACGCGAGAATTTCCGCGCCGGCGCGCGTGCTGTAGCCTTGGAAATTGCGCTGCAAGGTGCGGGCGCGCTGGGCGATGGCGAGCTCGTCGGTGGACTTGGCGAAGTGATCCATCCCGATGTAAACGTAGCCGCGGCTCGTCAGCGTCTCAGTGATGAGCTTGAGCATCGCGAGCTTGGTCTCGGGCGAGGGCAGGGCAGACTCACGCTCAAGGATTTTTTGTGCGGGCTTCATCCACGGCACATGCGCGTAGCTGAAGACGGCGAGCCGGTCGGGATTGAGCTCGAGCACCTGTTCCAGCGTGTCACGAAACGTGTCCACGGTCTGATAGGGCAGGCCGTAGATGAGATCGAGATTGATGGAGGTGAAGCCCTCGGCGCGCAGCCACGCGATGGTTTGTTCGGTCAATACGCGCGGCTGGATGCGGTGGACGGCCTCCTGCACTTTCGGATTGAAATCCTGCACGCCGAGGGAGGCGCGGGTGAAACCGCTTTCGCGCAGGGCGATGACCTGGTCGAGGGACAGGCGGCGCGGATCGACCTCCACGCTGAGCTCGGCCTGAGGCGAAAAGTGGAAGTGGCGACGGGTGAGGGCAGCGAGACGCTTGAGTTCGTTCGGTTGGAAAAACGTGGGCGTGCCGCCGCCGTAGTGGAGCTGGGTGACCAGGCGGCCCGGATGCACGCGGGGCGCGAGCAGGCCGACTTCCTTTTCCAGGTAATCGAGATAGGCGTCGGAGCTTTTGTGATTGAGCGTGATGACGGTGGTGCAGCCGCAGAACCAGCAGAGCGTCTCGCAAAACGGCAGATGATAGTAGAGCGAAAGGGGCAGGGCGGCGTCGCGATTGGCGCGGTCAATATGCTCCAACAGCGGCTGTGGCTCGGTGTAGTCCTTGAACTCCACGGCGGTGGGGTAGGACGTGTAACGCGGTGCGGCGATGTCGTATTTGCGAACGAGGTCGAGATCGACGGTGATCATGAGAAGAAGGGAAAGCCGCCGAAGCGGAGGCTGAGGCCGGTGAGCACAAAGAGCACGCTGAGCGTGGTGACGCTGATGAGGTGAAATCCGAGCACAGGAATATTGTTGTCGCGCGGCATCGCGCTGTCGGCGAACCAGTGGGCGGGTAAACCGAGCAGATGCCACGTGCGCGGCAGGACCGTGGCCGCGGGCACCCAGTGTCCTTCGGCCCAGCCACAGGCGCGGAGAATGGGCCGGCCAAGCAAGGTGGAGTAGAGCAGCGGGTTCATGGTTTTCTCGGCAGGAACCTGCCGAGGAAGGGCAGAACGTAACAGAGATAGCGGTGGCGGGCTTTGATTTAGATCAAAACGAAGGCCGGCCGGGCTGATCCGGTCGCAGATGGCCCCAGCGCCGTCGCATGGGGCCCGGGGAAAGAGCCGGGCCTTTATGCGGGCTGGGCGCCTAGGGGATGGCAGGGGCCGGGATGCGCGCGCGAATGCCATCCGCCCAATTCACCAATTCTTGAATCTGGGCCTCGGTGAGCTTCGCCTCGCCATGCACGAGGAGGTAGGATTTGAGCGGCATCTCGCGGTCCTTGGTTTCCTTGATGGTCTCATTCATTTTCTTGGCCGCGCGTTTTGGAGGATAGGTGCCAAACTGCGAGAAGTTGAGCTCGGCGATGCCTTCGTTG